>Ga0180121_10000647_pt1 | contig 14716 bp, 17 predicted proteins | sample AntDrymUQ5402106_2_FD_129676 | JGI IMG/M metagenome (GOLD analysis project Ga0180121, IMG submission 129676) | Polar desert sand microbial communities from Dry Valleys, Antarctica - metaG UQ540 (21.06) (version 2) (version 2) | ecosystem: Environmental > Terrestrial > Soil > Desert | place...
CATCTGGGTGAGGATCGAGCCTTCCGGCACAGGCGCCTTGTTGAGCGTCGAGGACGACGGTCCGGGAGTGCCTGCCGATCTGCGCGACGCGATCTTCGAGCCCTTCCGCCAGGGGCCGGCCGCCTCGACGCACTCCCCTGGCACCGGCATCGGCCTGTCGCTCGTGGCGCGGTTCGCCGAGCTGCACGGGGGCCGCGCCTGGGTCGAAGATCGGCCGGGAGGCGGGGCTGCCTTCCGTGTATACCTGCCGTCGGCGCCCGGCACTGGCTCCGGCGGCGCTGGCGTGGGGCCCAAGGACACCACGCTCGCTCCTGCCTCTGCCGACGTGGTCTGAGAGCTCGCGACCCTCGATCTAGCCGGAGGACTCGTCGCGCTTCGTGCGGTGACGAGCCGCCACGAGCCGCATCCGCGCCGCGGCGAACAGCGACCCACCTGAACGGGCCCTCGCGATGCGACGCTGCTCGTCGAACTCCTGCTTCGCCTCTTCTGGGTCGAGCTCGCGGGTCAGCTCGGCCTCGACCACGTCATGACGATCGAGCGCGCTCGAGATCACGGCTTGGGCGATGGCGGCAACGGGGAGGGCGATGAATGCCCCGAGCACGCCGGCGATGCTCGCGCCGGCGATCGCGCAGCCGAACGCGACGGCGGCATGCAGTTCCATCGTCTTGGCCGTGATGCGCGGACTGAGCAGATAGTTCTCGACCTGCTGATAGGCGAAGAAGAACACGAACAGGATCAGCGCTCGAACGGGACTCTCGACCACCGCCACGAGCAACGGCAGCGACATCGCGATGTAGGTGCCGACGGTCGGGATGAACTGCGACACGAGCCCCATCCACATCGCGAGGGGCACGGCGAACGGGATGCCGAGCACCGTCAGCATGACGAACGTGGTCACGCCGGAGACGAGCGCGAGCAGCAGCCTCGAGTAGAGGTACGCGCCCGTCTTCTCGATCGCCACCTCCCAGATCCACAGCACCCGGTGTTGCCGGGCGGGAGGCAGCACGGCGAGTATCGCCCGCCGGAACCGAGGTCCCTCAGCGGTGAAGTAGAAGGTGAACAGCCCGACCGTCAAGAGCATGAAGATCGCGCCGAGGAGCGACGACGCGAACCCGAAGACGTTGCCGGCGATGTTCGTGGCGAATCCGGCGAGGTTGGAGTCGGCGTTGCGCAGCTGCTCCTGGAGCGTGGCCTGGGAGATCTCGACGTTGAACCATCGCTCCGTGGAGCGACTCACGGTCTCCAAGATGTCAGGCGCCGCCTCGATGAGCGCCCGCAACTGACCGATCACCAGCGGGATCATCGAGGCGACCATCACGATCGAGAAGACGACGACGCCGAGCAAGATCGCCCCTGTCGCGAGGCCTCGGCGCCAACCGCGCCTCGCCAACCACTCCACCGCCGGCTCGAGCGCGAACGAGGCGAACAGGGCGACGAGCACCCAGGTGAGCAGGCTGGAGATCTGGCGAAGCACAGAGATCGCGGTGGTTGCCCCGAGCCACACGACGAAGATGAGCGCGAGCAAGCTGATGATCCATCGCCACGACGGCGGCTCGATGGTCACCGGAAGCGATCTGCGATCGCCGGGTGGCGGCGGCGAGGAGTCAGCGGGCGATGGCGCGTCCGGCATGGTCCCGCGATCCTCGCTCAATCGTGCCCCCGCCGCTTATCGCCCCATATCAGGCGCTCGGGCCGAGGATACCCCTGCCGATGCGGGCTACACTCGGACGATATGTCCGTGCGCGACCACAACCCTCGCGGCCGTCGCCTGCACCTGCCGATCGTCTCGGTGTCCGACGGCCGGAGCACGGCCGGCGCTCTCGGTGTGAACGCCGTCGGTGAACGCAAGCCCCCTTGGCTCAAGGTGCGACTGCAGAGTGGCCCCAACGCCGCCGAGCTGAAGTCCCTGATGCGAGGCCTCGACCTGCACACCGTCTGCGAAGAGGCGATGTGCCCCAACATCCATGAGTGCTGGGAAGACCGCGAGGCCACCTTCCTGATCCTCGGCGACCGATGCACACGCCGGTGCGGGTTCTGTGACGTGATGACCGCGAAGCCCGAGCCGGTCGACGCCGGCGAGCCGGCACGCATCGCCGAGGCGGTGGCGCAGATGGGCCTGCGGTTCGTGGTGCTCACGGGCGTGGCGCGTGACGACCTCACCGATGGCGGGGCGTCGATCTGGGCCGAGACGGTCCGACGCGTGCGCCACGCGGTGCCCGGCGTGGGCATCGAGGTGCTGCCGACCGACTTCAAGGGTGGCGAGCGCGACATCGCCACCGTGCTCGAGGCGGAACCCGACGTCTTCGCGCATAACCTCGAGACCGTTCGCGGCCTGCACGACCGCATCCGTCCGGCGTTCGGGTATGACCGCACGCTCGACGTGCTCCGTATCGCGACACGGCTGCGGCCCGGACAGATCACGAAGTCGAACCTGATCCTCGGCATGGGCGAGAGGCCCGATGAGGTGCCAGCGGCGATGGCCGATCTCGCTGGCGCCGGGTGCGACATCCTCACCATGGGTCAGTACCTGCAGCCGACGCCGCAGCACCTGCCCGTCGATCGATGGGTGCATCCGGTGGAGTTCGCCGCGCATGCGCGCCTGGGCGAGACCTACGGCATCGCGCACGTGGAAGCTGGCCCTCTGGTGCGATCGAGCTACCACGCCGGCACCCAGTTCCAGCGGGCTCGCGAGCGCGGGCTCGTCGGAGCCACCGCGGCGCCGGGCGCCCCGGTCGCCAACCGGCCGACGCCGAGTGGAGGAGCCGGCCTGTAAGCCGGATCCTGTGCGCGGGGCTCACGCCCCGCCGGCGACCATCTCTCTCGACGATGCCGGAACATCGTCGTCGGGCCGTTCGCCGGCCCGATGCGGCCTACCCGACAGCTCGGACGGGCCGTCCTCGAACGCTGCCTGCTCAGCCTTGCTCCGGGTGGGGGTTGCCAGCCGCGACGGTCGCCCGCCGCGCTGGTGCGCTCTTACCGCACCGTTTCACCCTTACCACCCTCGACCGAAGCCGAGCGTGGCGGTCTGCTCTCTGTTGCCCTGTCCACGAGGTCGCCCCCGCCTGGCTCTCGCCAGCACCCTGCCCTACGGAGTCCGGACTTTCCTCGAACGGTCGAGACCGCCCGCGGCCGCCCGGCCGGCTCCTCCACGGCCGAGGATACCCTCGCCGTAGACTGCCGATCGATGATGCGCCGCAGGATCGCTCTCATCACCGCAGTGTGCACGCTCGCGGTCGCCTGCTCGGCGCAGGTCGACGGACCGGCGAGTCCCGCGGACGCTGCCGAGCTCCGCGCGGCGCCGACGATGCTCCAGGCCCAGGTGCGAGGCGCTGCCCTTCGGTTCGTCGAGGCATACCGGGCAACGCTTCTCGGCGGCGACGACCTCGAGGCGATGGCGGCCACCCCCCTGATGCGCCGCTTCGCGTACTGGCTGGCGGTTCAGGATGGCGCATTCCCGGGCGAGATCACCGCGACGTCGTCTGTGGGCGCCGTCGGTCCCGCCATCTCGGTCGACGCCGGCGGGCAGGTTGTCGATGTGGAGATCGCCGCACAGGTCGATATCGTCGCCCAGCCTCCGGGTGGGGACCCCGTCGAGCGCTCGATTCCGCTGGCCGGACCGCTGCGGCTCGGCGCAGAGGCGCCGGGCACGTGGCGGGTGATCGATTTCGTGCGCTTCGGTCGGCCGGTGAGCAGCGCGTTCGTGCCGCTCGATCTCGTGTACGAGCGGCCCGGGCTCCGCATCACCCTGGACTCGTTCGGGTCGGTGCCCTCGTGGACCTTCTTCGTGCGGATCGCAGCCACGGGAGCGCGGACGCTCACAGTAACCGAGGCCGATGTGACGCTCGTCGACGCCGATGGCGACGTGATCGGGGAAGCCGTCGAGGTGTCGGTCCCCTTGCTCGAGGTCCCGCCAGGACGAAGGATCGACGGCGCGCTCTCGTTCGAGCCGCTCGCCGAGGTCCGGGGCGTGTCGTTGCGCATCGACATCAGCGGAACCGATGACCCCGCGCCGCTCGAGATCCCACTCGCCCCGCTCGCCGGCTCGGACACCGGCCCGTGAGCCGCACAGCTCCGGCCTGCTATCACCGAGATGTTCGGCGAGCTGCGAGCCAGGCGTCGACACCCTGATTCGCCAGACGGTCGGCCTCGGTGTTGCGTTCGCGCCGCACGTGCTCGAACTCGATCGCCGCGAACCCAGCCGCGAGCTGGCGCGCTCGCCGATGCAGCGGCTGCAGATGGGGTGTCTTCACCCGGTAGGCGCCGGTGAGCTGGTTGATGAGGAGCTGCGAGTCAGAGCGCAGCAGCACGTCGGACGCGCCGAGCTCGTGCGCTCGCTCGAGCCCGCGGATCACGGCCGTGTACTCGGCAACGTTATTCGTGGTCTCGCCGATGCCTTCGGCGACCTCGGCAAGCACTGATCCCTGATCGTCGACGATCTGCGCGCCTGCGCCCGCCGGGCCTGGGTTCCCGCGTGACGCACCGTCGCAGGCGACGATCACACGACCAGGATGCGCCGGCAATGCTCACACCTCCTGATGCCGTCGGTGCGCTTGAGCTTGTCGAGCACGACCGCCGAGAGCTGCTCATGGCACGCCTGGCACACACCGTCGACCAGGGCAGCTGCGCCGACGCCCTTCTTCAACCGTCGCAAGTCCTCGTAGAGCTCGAGCACGTCGGGTTCGATCTCGGGCACGATGGCCTGCCGCTCCGCGACTCGCTCGGTGACCTCCCCATCGATCCGAGCGAGCTCGTCGCTCGCGACAACGGCGGCTTCCTCGGCCTTCGCCCGAAGCGTCGTGGTGACCTGCTCGGCGGCCGTGGCGTCGGCCTCGAGCTGCTCGCGGATCTCGAGCAGCACCAGCAGTTCGTCTTCGCGATCGGATCGACGCTGCTGCACGCTCGAGATCTCATGTTGGAGCGCTTCGAGCTCCTTCGCGTTCACGATGGAACCGTCGTACATGCGGGCCTGCTCGGCCCGCTCCTTCTGCGTCATGGAGTCGATCTCTCGCTCGAAGCGCACCTGGTCACGGGCGATCTCGTCGAGCTTCAGCCGGAGCTCCCCGTAACGCTCCTCGGCCGAATCCGCCTCGGCTCGGACGGCGGAGAGCTCAGTGCCCTGCTCGAGCGCAAGGATCCGCGAGCGCAGCCGGTCGATCGCCGTATCGACACCTTGGATCGCGAGCAGCCGAGTCGTCGTCATGGAAGCCGAAGCCTAGCCGATAGCGCCGGTGGCCCCGCCTGGCCACCGACGCCGGGCACGCGGCGTCCGCTACGGGAACTGCACCTTCTCGAACTGACCGTTCGTGGTCTGCCCCAGGAACGTGACCGCGGCGATGATGACAGCGAAGATCAATGCCAGCATCAACGCGTATTCCACGGCGGTCGCGCCCCGGTCCTCCAGCACCCGGGCCTCGATCGCCGCACGCCAGACCTGGGCCTTCGAATACAGCCGCAGGATCATGCGGATCCCCCTCTGTCGGTCGGTCGCGGGACCGGCCGGAACCCGGCCGACCCCTACGCCCGTCTTGCACCGGGTTATCGGCAGATGGGAGCCCCAGAGTTGAGTCCCGGTTGCCGCCGCCCAGACGCCGCTCCAGAGATGAACGACGAGTAGGCTTGCGCGCGTGCAGGGTGAGGCGAGCGGGCGGGTCGCATTGGTCACCGGGGCGGGCAGTCCCACAGGCATCGGATTCGCCTGCGCGAACGTGCTCGCACGCGAAGGGGCGGCCGTGGCGGTGACCTCGACCACCGATCGCATCGATGTGCGGGCCGCGGAGCTCCACGAGGCCGGTGCCGAGGTAGCCGGGTTCGTGGCCGATCTCACCGATCGCGAACAGGCCAGGGCGATGGTCGAGGGCGTGCTCGAGCTGTTCAGCCGGGTCGACATCGTGGTCAACAACGCGGGCATGGTGAACATCGGCATGCCGGGCGAGAGCACCGACGAGTTCGCCGATATGAGCGACGACGTCTGGGATCTCGACATCGCGCTCAACCTGCACACGGCCTTCAACGTCACCCGTCCGCTCGTGCCCGGCATGATCGAACGAAGGTGGGGACGCATCGTGATGGTCTCATCGGTGACGGGGCCCATCGCCGCCATCGCCGGGTCCGCCGGTTACGCGGCGGCTAAGGCGGGCATGGACGGCCTGATGCGAGGTCTGGCGCTCGAGCTCGGACCGAGCGACATCACCGTGAACTCGGTCGCCCCCGGCTGGATCGCCACGGGCTCTCAGACCCCCGAGGAGGCGGCCGCCGGCCTGCACACCCCGATGGGGCGCTCGGGCCGGCCCGGCGAGGTGGCCGAGGTCGTGGCGTTCCTCGCGAGCGAGCGAGCGAGCTACCTCACGGGCCAGTCGGTCGTGGTCGACGGCGGCAACACGATCCAGGAGATGAAGGGCTCCTAACGCGCCCATGCTCCGGTTCCTGCTGCGCCCGCGCTGGGTCGGCCTCACCGTGTTCGCGATCGCGATCGTCACGCTCTGCGCTCGACTCGGACTCTGGCAGCTCGAGCGGCTCGAGGAACGCCGCATGCTCAACGAGCGGTTCGTACAGGGACTGGCTGCGGCGCCCGTCCCGCTCGAGAGCCTGCTGACGGCAGCCGGCCCCCGCTCGTATCGACGGACGATCGCGGTCGGTCAGTATGACACCGAGCACGAGGTGATCCTCTACGGGCGCACCCTCGACGGGCGCCCGGGCAATCACGTGCTGACACCGCTCGTGCTCGCTGATGGACGAGCGATCATCGTCGATCGCGGATGGGTGCCTTTCGAGATGGACACACCTCCGGTCGAGGAAGCCGCTCCCCCAGCCGGCACGCTCGAAGTGCAAGGACCGCTGTTCCCCGGCCAACCCGGAGGCGCCGGGTCCGTGCAACCGGGTGAGGACCGTGTAACCACGGTGCGCACCGTCGACATCGAGGCGATCGGCCGCGACGTGCCCTACGAACTGGTGCCGTGGTTCCTGCTGCTGAGCACACAGTCGCCGGAGGCGGGGGGGCTTCCCGTTCCCGAGCCTGCACCCGAGCTCACCGAGGGCCCGCATCTGGGCTACGCGTTCCAGTGGTTCTCGTTCGCGACCATCGCTGCGGTGGGCTACGTGATCCTCGTTCGTCGCGAGGTCATCGAACAGCGATCGCCGGTGGCGGGCTAGACACGCCGGCCCTCACGCCATCTGGTTGCGCATGCCTTCCGCGGCCATCTCGAAGTAGTCGACGAGCGCCTTCGAGATGTCGCCGGGCGGATCGAGCGACTCGACCGCCGCGCGCATGTGCACGAGCCACCGGTCACGCTCCTCGACCCCGATCGCGAAGGGAGCATGCCGCATGCGCAGCCGTGGATGCCCTCGTTCCTCGCTGTAGTCCTTGGGTCCGCCCCAGTACTGGGCGAGGAAGAGCGTGAGATGCCGGCGGGCGGGCGCGAGGTCACCAGGCTCCGGGTAGAGGCTCAGCAGCGCGGGATCGCCAGCGACGCCCTCATAGAACCGGTCGACCAACGCCTCGAAGAACGCCGAGCCGCCGACGGCGTCGTACAACGTGACCTGCTGATCGCTCACCGCGCAAGTGTACGGAGCGGTCACCAGACGAACGGCACGAACCGATGCCGCACCCGCTCGCGATAGGTGACGTACTCGGGGAAACGCTCGACGAGCCAGCCTTCCTCGCGGATGCTCTTGCCGTACAGCACCAGACCCAACAGCACCCCCGGCACGAGCGCCCATGGCGAAGCGATCAGCGCGACGCCCAAAGCGAGCAGCAACAGGCCGCCATAGATCGGGTGCCTCGCGAAGCGGTAGACGCCGTCCTCGCGAAGCGTCGCACCGCTCTTCGGCTGAGGAAGTGGTGTGAGGGCCGGGCCGAGGGAACGAGCGCCGGCAAGCGCGAGGCTCACCCCCGCAATGATGACGACCGCGCCCGAGATGCGGGCGGGGGATCTCAAGGGGGCGGGCCAGTCGGACCCGGATACCGAGGTGGCGACCACTGTGAGGAGCAGCACGACCTGCACGATCACCCAACCCTCGCCCCTAGGACCGAGATCGGAAAGCCGCGCAGGGGGGCGGTGCTCACTCACCCGGCTCCCTAGCGTTCAGGACCCACGAGACGGATGACGCGATCAGTTTCCCGTGGAGATCACGCCCGTCAATGGGGATCGGCTGTAGGGGGGTCCGCCGCCGATCCCGACGGGACGGTCGTGGGATCGGTGGTCGGTGGCTCGGTGGTCGGTGGCTCGGTCGTGGGAGGCTCGGTCGTGGGTGGCTCGGTGGTCGGAGGCTCGGTCGTGGGAGGCTCGGTCGTGGGTGGCTCGGTCGTGGGAGGCTCGGTGGTCGGAGGCTCGGTCGTGGGAGGCTCGGTGGTCGGAGGCTCGGTCGTGGGTGGCGTGGTGGTCGGTGGAGTGGTGGTCGTTGTGGAAGTGCTCGTGCCGCCGCCGCCCGGGGACGTCGTCTCCGTCGTCGGACCCTCGTTCGTCGGACCCGACCCGGTGTTCGTTCCTTCGGGCGGTGTGAAATCGATCCCACCTGGTGTGATGGAGGGGGCCGCCTCCCAGACGCGCGCTGCGCGACCCCTGGGGGCCGACGCGACGTAGGTGGGATTGGTGAACGCCAAGGACGGGTCGTCTGTCTCGGGTCCGATACTGGCGACATCGAAGCCCGCGAGATCGGCCGCGGTCGTGACGCTGCTGCGGGCGGACGGCCACACGGCGACGCCGGCGAGGCCGACGGCCACCAGGGCGATCGCAGACAGACCCACCTTCGCGGCCTGGGGCATGGAGCGACGCTTCCAGGCCGCGCGGGCGATCGCGTAGGCGACGGCGCCACCGATCGCGACCATGATCGCGAAGGTCACGGCGTCCGCGAGGATGCTCAGGTCGGTGGTTGACATCGCTCCCTCACGCAGGATGCGGAGGAGAGCACCGTGGGCCGTTCGGGCCCGAGACCGGCGTCCGCATTCCTACGTCTGCTGTACTACGAGTTCTACTCCTTTCGCAGGCTGCGGACAACGGTATTACGGCCTATTTCTGGTGAAGGAACTGGCACTCTTCAGCCGGGTGCGAGTCAGCCGGAGTCATCGATGGCAACCGCGGGTTCATCATTCGAGATCTCGGGCGGCGGCCACCCTCGGTACCTCGTGCCGTCGGCCATGTACCACTGGACACGGCCATCGGGCATTCGCTCGATGCTCCAATCGTGCTCGTGGACGAGCCTGTGATGGAACCCACAGACGAGCACGAGGTTCTCGAGGTCGGTGGCTCCTCCCTGCGACCACCAAACGATGTGGTGCGCGTTCGCGTACGCCGTCGAGCCGCACCCTGGGAACCGGCAGCCCCTGTCGCGGAAGCGGAGCTGGCGCATCATCGACGGCGACGGCTCGCGGCTCGTTCGACCGAGCGCGACCGCGTCACCGGCCTCATTCTCGGCGATCACCTGGATACGGGCGTCACACGCCAGGCGTTGGAGCGCTTCGGGTGGCACCACCCCACCGATCTCGGTCTCGGCATTGCGTCTGCCCGCCAGCGCCTCGAGCGAGGCGTGGACCACGACGGTGGCCCGGTCGACGTCGGGATCGTCGACGATGCGCTGCGAGCAGAGCGCCTGCAGCGCGTCGGCACGGCGGGCGTCGGTGCCGTCGGCTCCCTCGCCGGGCATCTTCGGGATGCCACCGGCCACCCGCTCCAGCGCTCTCGCGACGACCGCGCCCTGCGACGCAGGCAGGCGAGCCTCGAGCCCGAACTGGCGTCCACCGTCGTCGAACCAGTACCGCAGCCAGCGGTTGCGTTCGATCTCGACCGTGTCAGCACGATCGGCCCGAACGGCGATGTCCGCGCGCCGACGAACCGCGGCGCACGTGACATCGCTCGCCCATGGGATCAGGTCGGCCTCGGTCTCGGACGTCGCGAACCGGCTGAGCTCAGCGACCTTGTCGATGCCGAGCTCGCCCGACTCGAGCGCGTCGGCGACGCCGGGGAGGTCGTGCAAGGCGGTGGCGGCCTTGATCCACCGGTCGGCCTTCCACCAGGAAAGGCCGTAGCGGATCGACACCCAGTGGGCCAAGTCGCGTGCTCCCGAATCGCGCCAGGCGCCGCGACGGTCGACCTCGGCGATCACGCCGAGCAGCGCCGCTTGCGCCGCCCCGATGTGGCGATGCAGGTCGTCGGCGATCTGGATCAAGCCGTCGTCGTCGATCTCGGTGTTCGCGAGGGACCCGTACATGGGTTCGAGACTAGGACGGCCCGCACGCAGGAACAGTGACGTACGTCACATCGCAGGCCGAGTTCCCCGAGTCTTGCCATCTCAGTGCCCAGGTCGACCACGAGAGCGAGGTGGATCTCTCTGGATCCGGTCGACTCCGCGAGCCGAGGCGCTCGTCCGAGTCGCCGTGCCTCATGCCTCGAGAATGCTTCCCACAGGCCGACGGCATGACCTTCGGTACCGTCACGCGACTGCGGGTGGGGGCATACCCTTTCCGAATGAAGCTGTTGGCGATCGGTCTCGGCCTCGCGTTGGGCGCCTGCGCAGACGAACCCACGGTGCAGGCAGTCCCCACGCGTCCGTGGAGCCCTGCCGGGGGCATACTCGTACCGAGCTCACCTGCGCCAGGGACGGGTCTGTGACCCTGTCGACCGAGACGGTGCAGCCCCAGCCCGACGGGGTGCACATCCGCGTCGTGAACGAGCTCAAGGAGACTGTCAGCGTCGCGGGTTTCGACGCTGATCCCGGCACGACGAACTGGGTGTTCTCGTTCGGGCCGGGACCGATGGAGCTGATGTGCTGGCCCTTCAGCCAGCACACCTCAGGAGAAGAACCTACGCGGTACACGGTAGAGGTCGTCGACCCCGCCGACCTCTTCTTCGACGGCTCCGTCGCGTGCGAGCTCGAGATGAACACTCAAGGCGACTACGCCGAGGCGCCCATCGAGCACGGCCCACCGCCGTTGCGCATCGCGGAAGAACTGATCACTGGGCTGCAGCCCGACGACATGCTCCGCGTGCCCGGCTACCCTGAGCAAGAGGGAGGAAGCGTCGCGGTCATCACGGATGGCGAGGTGGTCGCCTCGTACGGCATCGTGCGGTTCAAAGGTGAGTCCTGGAGTCTCTCTTCGGGCAGAGCATGCGAGGGGACCGGCCTGCCGCTCGAGGACGAAAGCGTTTCGTGACCGACGTCGTGGTGAGGCGGCTCCGGCCCGGCGATGAGGACGAGGTATCGCGATTCGCCGAGGCGTTCGACGACCCCGTCAACGCCGAGGCCACTCGGTCGTTCCTAGGCGACGATCGACACCACCTTCTCGTCGTCTACGTTGGCGGTGATCCGGCGGGCTTCGCGTCGGCGGTCGAGATCCTCCATCCCGACAAGCCCGCTCCAGAGCTGTTCCTGAACGAGATCGGAGTGATCGGGCGATTTCGCCGTGCCGGCGCGGGCACCGCTCTGCTCGAGGAGCTCAAGCGACTCGGGCACGGGCTCGGATGCAGGGCGATCTGGGTCCTCACCGACGAGGGGAACCCGGCGGCCATGGGCATGTACGCCAAGGCAGGAGGCACCTGGGACGGGGAGCGCCACGTCATGTTCGAGTACGACCTGACCGAGGACTGAGCGCGGCTCGCTCCCGCGTTCGATCGCCCCAGCGCTTCACCGCCGCCCATTGTAGGGTCGACCGCAGAGGCGGCCGCCTGACCGGAGTCGCCGGGGTCTCCGATATCGAGGAAGCCGATGGAAATCAACGCGGATGGTCGATCCCACCGAGGTCTTCCCGCTCGAGACGAGCGTCGGCCTCCGCCCCGCCTCGACGGCGCCTCGCTCTTCGCTCGCTACGCCTATCCCCCCAACGAGCTCGGGTACTGCGGTCCGCCCGATCACCGCGCACTGCTCGAGTACGGCGCCGCCGGCGTCGTCGATCCTGGGCTCGTGCAACTCGCTCGCGGGTTCGACGGAGCCTGGCCTTACCTCGAGCTCATCGCAGGCGAGGCCGGCATCCCCAACCCTCTCGATCGGCGGGTCGTCGAGGCGTACTGGGTTGGCAACGCTCTGCTGGACCGGATCGACATGACTAGGTTCGGGAACTCGTTAACCGATCGGTTCCGCAGGCGCGCCGGATCCTCCTTCGGATTCCTCGCGGAGCACGTTCCCGCCGGGGCGGTGCCTCATCACAGCTTCCACGTCTTCGGCGTGTATCCGTGGGTCGGCCTCCTCGGGTCGGACCGGGGTGAAACGCCCCTGTTCGTGCTCGACCGCTGCCGGATCAGATGGGGAACGATCGTGTCGCTCGAGGCCGACCAGGCGATCGTCCGCTGCAAGCCGCTGACCTGGGATGGCCGAGCGCTGGCGCTCGGAGCTCCGCAGCTCGAAACCGTCACACGCGCGGTGTCAGGCGTCGGATTCCTTGCCGACCTGCAGGCCGGCGACCAGGTCTCGCTCCATTGGGGCTGGATCTGCGACCGCCTGACGCCATCGCAACTGCGCAACCTGCGTGCCTACACCGCTCGCCAACTGACCATCACGAACCATGAGGTGGCCCACCCAGGTCCTGCGGCAGCATTGGCCTGATCATTCACGTGGGGTTTGCTCGGCCAGGACCCAGGCGCGTTGCACGCTCCAGCCGACCCGGGCACCTGGCTCGAACCTGGGGGCACGCGACTCCCGCACGATGACCGAGCCGGCAGGGGTCTCCAACGTGTAGTCGGTGTGCGGACCCTCGTACCGGACCACCCGGACGATGGCGCCGAGTGGTCCTTCGAGGGTGGCCCAGTCGGGACGGATCAGCACCGTGGTGGAGTCCAGAGACCCTGCCCGTGCGCTCTGCACCGCTCCCCCGGTGGCAACGACGCGCGCTCCCGCGATCGTGAGCGCCAGCTTGGCGCCGGCGACCTCCGCGTGCGCGACGATGGTCGACGCGGAACCCGTGAGCAACGCCGCCCACAGGTCAACCGGCCGCTCGTAGACCTCCTGAGGCGAGCCCATCTGCGCGACGGCCCCGTCCCGCAGCAGGGCGACGCGGGTCGAGACGGCGAGCGCCTCCGCCGCGTCATGGGTCGCCACGAGGCTCGCCACCCCGGTCTCCCGGCGGCGCGACGCCATCTCTTCCCGGAAGACTCCGCGCAAGGCACTGTCGAGGTGAGCCGTCGGCTCGTCGAACAGATGGAGCTTCGGGTCTCCGTTCAACGCTCTGGCGAGGCCCACCCGCTGCTGTTCTCCACCGGAGAGCTCCGCCGGACGACGGTTCGCGAGGCGCGCGATCCCGAGTCTTTCGAGCAGAGTCATCGCGCTCGCTCGGGCTTCGGCACGGCTGGCCCCGGTGCGCCGTGCGGGGTACGCCACGATCTCCAACGCGGTCATGTGTGGCCAGAGGGCGTAGTGCTGGAACACCATGCCGACCGATCGCCGCTCTGGCGGCGTGGCTTCGTCCTTGGTCGCGACGACGCGGCCGGCGATGCGGATCTCGCCGGCGCTCAGGGCCAGGAATCCCGCGATCGCGTACAGCAGCGTCGTCTTGCCGGCGCCTGACGGCCCGAGCACGGCCACGACCTCGTCGTGGCCGACGTCGAGGTCGAGTCCGTCGAGCACCCGGCGTTCGTCGTAGTCGACCGACACCCCACGGCATCGAAGCGCCATGACGGGCTCCGCCGAAGTCACCGACGGCCCTGCCCTCATGCGCCCTGACCCATGCGACGCTGCATCACATGGCGAACGACGAGCAGGGGCGCGGCCGCGCCGACGGTCGCCACTGTCACCAGGAGCGCGAGCGCGGCAGTCGCTCCCCTGTCTCCGAGCTGCTGCAGGTTAAGCGTCACAACGGCGAGGGTCTGTGTGTCGGGCGCGGCGAGCAAGCTCGACATCGTGAGCTCGTGGAGCGAGAAGAGGAACACCAACGAGAACGCGCCGATGATCGCGGGCGCGAGCACCGGCATCGTGATGGTCCGCAATGCCGTCAGCGAGCCGGCGCCACTCGCTCGGGAGGCGCGCTCGAGATCGGGCGGAAGCCGATCGAGGGCACCCGACAGCGGCCGGTGGGCGAGGGTCCAGAACTTCGCGAGGTAGGCGATGAAGATGATCGCGATGGTGTCACCGAGCCACCGCCCGTACGCGACGATCAGGGCGATGGCGACGGCCGATCCCGGAAGCATGAAGGTCAAGGCGACGAGCGACCCGAGGCTGCGCCCCATCGGACGCCGCTCGAGCCAGGACACCAAGCCACCCAGCGCCAGCAGAGCGAACCCAGCGACCACCGCGAGAGCAGCGCTTCGGCCCAGCGCTTCGATCGCCGAGCCCCTAAGGGCATCGGCAAAGTGTGTCAGCGCCCAGTTGGCCGGGATCGGCGCGAGCCCGGCAGCCTTCGTCAACGCGGTGAGGACCATCGCGATCAGCGGGACGCCGACGCCCAACAGCAGGTAGACGGTGGCTGCGCCCGCGAGCAGGACCGTTCCGGATCGACGTGGAGGCCGCATGGATGAGCCTTCGGGACCACCGGTCCTCGTGGCCGACCCCGGATGCCTCAGGTAGCGGTCGACGGGTGCCAGGACGATCGCGGCGAGGACCACGAGCGTCAGCGCAAGCACGATCGCCTCACCGAAGGCAGCCGGCTCGGCGGACCGTTGCAACGCCTGGTACATCCGCGTCGTCATGGTGCCGTACCCGGCTGGCACGCCGAGCACGACGGGAACCGCGAAGGCTTCCATCGATGCAGCGAACAGCACCGCGCCCGCCGCCACGAGCGGCCCTCGCAGGAGCGGCA
>Ga0180121_10000648_pt1 | contig 14709 bp, 10 predicted proteins | sample AntDrymUQ5402106_2_FD_129676 | JGI IMG/M metagenome (GOLD analysis project Ga0180121, IMG submission 129676) | Polar desert sand microbial communities from Dry Valleys, Antarctica - metaG UQ540 (21.06) (version 2) (version 2) | ecosystem: Environmental > Terrestrial > Soil > Desert | place...
GGCCGCGATCGCGGCGCCCGTCACACTCGTGCTCCGCGGCGGCGAGAAGAGCGCTGCGAGATCGCGCTCGGCGAACCACGCGGGATACATGGCGCGCGCGTACGCGCTGTGGACCTGTGGATCCGGCTCCGCGAGCGCGGCGAGATCGATCCGCTCGAGCGTGGCGCGATCGGCAGCCTCGAGGCGAGGGAGCGCAGACGGTACGAGATCCGCGAGCCAGCCACTGGTCGTGCCCACGGCATCGACGAGCACGAGCTTTCGTACGGCGTCCTGATCCCGCTCCGCTGCGAGCATCGCGACTCCGCCTCCCCACGAGTGTCCCAGCACGTCCCACCGTGCCAGACCCATGGCCTGCCGAAGCGCAGCGACGTCGCCCGCATCGTGCTCGATCCGTGCGGCGCGCGGCCCGGGAGGTGCCTGGCTCTCACCGCGCCCGCGCTGATCGTAGAAGATGAGCTGTCGGCGCAGCGCCAGCGGCGCGAGCGCCGGCCACAGGATGTCGTGCGAGAAGAGCAGGCCGCCGTTGATGCACAGCAGAGGGACGGTGTTCGGGACGGGCGGCGACGTAAACACCGCAAGCTCGAGCCCGCGGAGTCGAACCATCTGTCGGGTCAATCGTGGCGCGCGAGGGAGGCCACGCCGGAAGGCCATGAAGCGCTCGCGCGGGGACAGAGGTGTGTCGGTCACGATGCCGGTAGCAGGGTGGGGGAATGTGCCGCATTCCCAACGACGAACGCAGAGGACGCCGATTTCGCAGAGGACGCGGAAAGAGCACAGCGCCCCGTGTGAATCCCGAGGACCGTGCTCACGACGTCTGGGGGTGACTGCCCCGCATTTTCAATGTTACATGCAGCTTCTGCGTCATCTGCGTTCTCCGCGTCTTCTGCGTTCGCTTTTGGGGCGCCACGGGGATCCCGCCGGCGCAACCACGAAACAAGTATCTTGACACCAAGATACTTAACTCCAGATTATCATCTGTGAGCGCGAAGCAGAAGGACCTACCGACCGGGGTTCACAGCTGGCTGATCCTCTGGAAGGCGTCGCGGGCCGTCGAGGCGCGCGCGCACGGAAGCATCACCGGCACGGGGCTGTGCGCGAGCGATTTCGCGATTCTCGAGACACTGCTGCACAAGGGCCCACTTCCGGTGAACGTCATCGGACGGAAGGTGCTGCTCACCACGGGTTCCATCACCAGTGCGGTCGACCGACTCGCCGGGCGCGGCCTGGTCACGCGAAAGGATGATCCGGCTGACCGGCGCGTGCGACTGGTGCAGCTGACTCCGGGGGGGCGGAAGCTCATCCGCCCCGCCTTCGCGCGACATGCGGCGGACCTCGAGCGGCTGATCGCGGTCCTGAGTCGCGAGGAGCGCTCGACGCTGGTCATGCTGTTGCGAAAGCTCGGAAAAGCCGCGGAAGGAGTGGGTCGATCCGTCGATGACGGCGAGACGGTGGAGGCCGCACGATGACCATGCAGGCGCTCCGGCTGGTCGGCGTTCACCACGTCAGCGCGGTGAGCGCGAACATCCAGCGCAGCCACGATTTCTACACGGGTGTCCTCGGCCTGCGTCCGGTGATCCGAACGGTCAACCAGGACGCACCGACGATGTATCACCTGTTCTTCGGCGACGGGGTGGGATCCCCCGGCTCCGACATGACGATCTTCGACATCCCGCGGGCAGCGAACGAGCGCCGGGGAAGCAACAGCATCACACTCACGACCTTTCGCGTCAGCGGCGATTCGACCTTCGCCTACTGGCTGGCTCGCCTCACCGAACGAGGGAGCGCGAATTCCGGCATTGCGATGCGCGATGGACGCCGGGTGATCGACTTCGAGGATCCGGAGGGCACGCCACTGTCGCTGATCGACGATGGCGGAAAGGGACCCGCACACCCTTGGGCACAGAGCGCTGTGCCTCCCGAGCACCAGATCCGCGGGCTCGGGTACACGACGGTCACCGTCCCGACGCTGCAGCCGACGCACGAGTTCCTCGCCGAGGCATTGGGGCTTCGGCACGATCACTCGTATCCGCTCGCTGCAGATGCGCGCTTCCAGGTACATGTCTACACGATCGGGACCGGTGGTGCCTCCGCCGAGGTTCATGTCGTCGTGCGCGATGATCTCCCGAGGGTGCGCCCCGGTGCGGGGGGTGTTCATCACGTCGCCTTGCGTGTTCCCGATGGCCAACGGCTGGCGGACTGGGTCGAGCGGCTCGATGCCTACGGCTATTCCAACAGCGGGATCGTGGACCGACACTACTTCATGTCCGTCTATGTGCGCGAGCACAACCACATCCTCTTCGAGCTTGCGACGGACGGTCCCGGGTTCGAGGTCGATGGGCCACTCGACGCCTACCGACTCTCGTTGCCGCCATTTCTCGAGTCGCGGCGCGCGGAGATCGAGGCCGGCCTGGTTCCGCTTCAGCCCGCGCCTGTCGCGCGGACATGACGCGCCATTCGCCTCGGTGAGATCAATGGACCTTGCCGGCATCCACCACCTCACTGCCGTATCCGCGCGGATCCGCGACAACCATCGCTTCTATACCGGAACGCTCGGCATGCGACTGGTGAAACGGTCCGTGAACCAGGACGATGTGAGCGCGTACCACCTGTTCTACGCAGACGCGAAGGGGTCGCCCGGAACGGATCTCACCTTCTTCGACTGGCCCGTTCCGACCGAGAAGCGGGGAACGCATGCGATCACGCGCACCAGTCTCCGTGTTGCGAGTAAGGCCACCCTGGAATGGTGGGCCGACCGTTTTCGCGAGCATGGCGTGAGGGGGAACGACATCACGGAGCGCGACGGACGGCTGACGCTCGACTTCGAGGATGCAGAGGGGCAACGCCTGTCGCTCGTCGACGATGGCGGTGCAGGCGATGCGTATCCCTGGGAGCGCGGTCCTGTTCCGGCAGCGCATCAGGTGCGAGGCCTTGGCCCCATCATGATGAGCGTGCCGACGCTGCGCCCGACCGACGGTCTGCTGCAGGGTGCGCTCGGCATGCGCCTCGCGCGCAGCTATCCGCATTTCGACACTCCCGAGGACACGGTGCACGTGTATGAGATGGGTCCCGGAGGTCCAAGCGCAGAGCTGCACATCGCGGTGCAGCCAGGCCTGCCGCCGTCGACCGCCGGTGCCGGCGGGGTGCATCATGTCGCCTTCCGGACGCCGGACGACGACTACGACGCGTGGGCGGAGCGCCTCATTGCGCTCCGGATTCCCAACAGCGGCAAGGTGGACCGCTACTGGTTCCGAAGCCTGTACTTTCGCGAGCCGAACGGAATTCTCTTCGAGATCGCCTCGGAGGGACCGGGGTTCTCCGTCGATGAAGATCCCGCCACGCTCGGCGAAAAGGTCGTGCTCGCGCCCTTCCTCGAATCGCGACGTGCGGAGATCGTCTCGAAGCTGAAGCCGATCGACTGAGGACGCATGCTCGCGAGTGAGCGAGAGATTCCGTGCACATCAGCAGGGCCGACCGGCTCCGCGTAACTTTTCCTGGATATGGAACTCGGCGCTACACGTTCGCTGAGACGGGCGGCGTCAGTCTTGCCAGAGCCCACCGCGTGACATCCCATGCTTCGACGCCGGCGCTCACGCACCGGCGCGTGCTCGTCATCTTCAGCGGCCTGTTGCTCTCGCTGTTCCTCGCCGCGCTCGATTCGACCATCGTGGGCACCGCGCTCCCGACGATCGTCAGCGAGCTCGGTGGGCTCGAGCAGCTCGCCTGGGTGGTGACGGCGTACCTGCTCGCGCAGACCGTCGTGACGCCGCTCTACGGAAAGCTCGGCGATCTCTACGGGCGGAAGGGAGTGCTGCAAAGCGCGGTCGTCCTCTTCCTCGTCGGATCGGTGCTGTGCGGGACGAGCCGCAGCATGCTCCAGCTCATCATATTCCGCGGGATCCAGGGGCTGGGCGGGGGAGGCCTCATGGTGACGACGATGGCCGTCGTCGGCGACATCATTCCTCCCCGCGAGCGCGGCCGCTATCAGGGCATCTTCGGCGCGGTCTTCGGTCTCTCGAGCGTCGCGGGACCTCTGGTCGGCGGATACTTCACCACGCACCTGTCGTGGCGGTGGATCTTCTTCATCAACGTCCCGCTCGGGATCATTGCGCTCGCCCTCATCGCGCTGACGCTTCCTGCCAGCGGCGAGCGACGTCGTCACCGGATCGACTACGAAGGGGCGATGCTGCTCACCGTCGCGCTGACGTCGGTGATCCTCGTGACGGATCTCGGCGGGGCGCTCTACCCGTGGCGGTCGCCGCTGATCCTGGGGCTGGCCGCTCTCGGCGTCGCTGCACTCATCGCCTTCCTGCTGGTGGAGCGCCGTGCGGCGGAGCCCGTGCTGCCCCTGCACCTGTTCCGGAACCGGGCATTCTCGATCACCTCGGTGATTGCGCTGGTGATCGGGTTCGCGATGTTCGGCTCCGTCACGTACCTGCCCGTGTATCTGCAGGTGGTGAAGAGCGCGAGCCCGACCGTATCCGGATTGCAGATGGTGCCGATGATGGCGGGCATGCTCATCTCGTCGATCGTGTCCGGACAGCTCATCACGCGCACCGGCCGCTACAGGATCTTCCCGATCCTCGGCACCACGGTGATGACGATCGCGCTCGGCATGCTGGGGCGCATCACGCTCGATACGAGCGTCAATGCCCTGCTCGGGATGATGCTCGTGCTTGGCCTTGGCATGGGGCTGGTGATGCAGGTGCTGGTGATCGCCGTGCAGAACGCGGTCGACTATCGGGATCTCGGTGTCGCGACATCGGGCAACACGCTCTTCCGCTCGATCGGTGGCTCGGTGGGGACTGCGGCGCTCGGCGCGATCTTCGCGGCGCGCATCGCCGCCGAGCTCGCGGGGAACAATGGCGGCGGGAACGGATCGAGTGGGCAGGCAGCGGAGCTCAACCTGCACGTCATTGCGCAGCTGCCCGCGGCCGAGCGCGCGATCTACGCTCTGGCGTTTACCAACGCGACTCGGGCGATATTTCTTGTGGCGACCGTCGTGGCAATGATCGGATTCGCGTTCAGCTGGCTCCTCCCGGAGCATCCACTCCGCAAGACGGTCGCGGCAACGAGTGGCGACATCGGGCAGGAGTTGGGCGGGGCCATGGCAATGCCGGCGGGCCCGGACGCCCATGAGGAGCTCGAGCCGATCGGCCGTACGCCCCCACGATGAACCGAGAGGGACTCCGATGATGCAGGCCATTCGCGTCCACGAGCCGGGGGGGCCCGATGTCCTCACCGTCGACGAGCTTGCCGTGCCCACAGCCGGCGCCGGGGAAGCACTCGTTCGGCTCGAGGCAGCGGGCGTCAACTTCATCGACGTGTACAAGCGCACGGGGCTGTACAGGGTCCCGTTGCCCGCGACGCTTGGCGAGGAAGGCTCCGGCACCGTTGTCGACGTCGGGAGTGGAGTGGCGGAGGTGAAGGTGGGCGATCGTGTGGCCTGGGCGGGTGTGATCGGGTCGTATGCCGATTACGCAGTCATCCCCGTCGCGAGGCTCGTTCCGCTCCCCGCAGCTGTGGACCTCGCGGTCGGCGCCGCGGTCATGCTGCAGGGGATGACCGCGCACTATCTCGCGACATCGATCTACCCTCTCCGCGAAGGGGATCGGTGCCTGGTGCATGCGGCGGCCGGCGGCGTCGGCCTGCTGCTCGTCCAGATCGCGAAGCATCGCGGGGCGTACGTGATCGGGACGGCCGGTTCCGAGGAAAAGGCGACGCTCGCCCGCGACGCTGGTGCCGACGAAGTGATCCTCTATGCGCGGGATGACTTCGTCGCCGAGACGCGACGGATCACCGGCGGGCGGGGTGTGAATGTCATCTACGATTCCGTCGGTCGAACGACGTTCCTGCCCGGGCTCGACCTCCTCGTACCGCGTGGCATGATGGTGTTGTTCGGTCAATCGAGCGGCCCGGTGGCGCCGATCGATCCGCAGCTCCTCAGTCAGAAGGGCTCACTGTTCCTGACGCGCCCCACCATGGGCCACTACACGGCGACGCGCGACGAGCTGCTCTGGCGGGCGCGCGAGCTCTTCGAGTGGATCGCGGACGGGCGGCTGAACGTGCGAATCGGGGCCGAGTACGCGCTCGCTGACGCGGCGGAAGCGCACCGCGCGCTCGAGGGGCGGCGGACGACCGGCAAGGTGCTGCTGCGGCCGCGGGCGGGAGCGCCACAGTAGCGCATCGCGCATCGGACTGCCATCGTCCTGCGAAGCGCGGGCTTGCCGCTCGATGGATCGGCTCGCGCGGGCTATCCGGACTGCAGCACTCGCTAGCCACGAGTCGATCTACGCGGAGGTCGTGAATGAAGCGCGCGTCACTGTTCGGCACGCCCAACGCCACTGGGAGCCACGCCGTGGTTCCCGGCCCGCGTCCCCGCGACGACGAGTTGGACCTCTTCGGGCTGACGCATTGTGGGTATGTGCGAGCGGAGAACCAGGATCAGTTCCTTCTCTGCACGGTTCATCCGCAGGTCGTGATTCACGGCACGAGCCTTTCCGACCCCGACGGGCTCGCACTTCGGGGGCAGCGCCTGGCGACGATCCTGCTCGTCGCGGATGGCGTTGGCGGGAGCGCGGCCGGAGGCAGGGCGAGCCGACTCGCGACGGAGGCCGTGACGCGCTATGTCTCGTCCACCCTGCGCTCGTACCATGCAGCCGGCTCGTCCACCGAAGGCGAGTTCATGGAAGCGCTCCGCGGTGCCGCCATCGACGCGCACTCTACGGTGCGCGATGAGTCACTCGCTCGCGGCGATGGCCGGCACATGGCGACCACTCTGTCGCTCGGGGTCGTCGTCTGGCCTTGGCTGTACGTGGTCCAGGTCGGTGACAGCCGCTGCTACTTCTACGAGGAGGGAAGACTCGTCCAGGTGACGCGCGACCAGACGGTTGCGCAGGCGCTGGTCGATCAGGGGGTGATGTCCGCGGATCGCGCGCATGCGTCGCCCCTGAGCCATGTGCTCTCGAGCGCGATTGGCGCGTCGGAAGCGCTTCCGGAGCTCTCGCGCGTCGACGTCCGGACGCGCGGATGCGTCATCATGGTCTGCACCGATGGACTGACGAAGCACGTCTCGGACGCCGAGATCGCCACCCAGATCGGGCTCATGGACTCCGCCGAGCAGCTCTGCCAGTCGTTGCTGCAGCTGGCGCTCGATCGCGGCGGATCGGACAACATCACGATCGTCGCGGGGCGCGCTCGCCGATCGTAGCGGCGCGTCAGCGCCGATGCTGTCGCTACGATCGTGTTGCTACGATGTCGTCGCGTTCCCCGGCGCGTCGTGCGCGATCTGTTCCTCGAGTAGCGCAAGGCATCGTGCCGCGAGGGCGTTGGTGTCGTACAGCGTTCCATCCTCGGCCCGCCAGACGCACTCGTCCGATGGACGCTCGACCGGACGCAGCACCAGCTCGTTCGTGACGGCAGCGCCCTCCGGACGTTTGGGCGAGCCGCGGCGAGAGACGATGCCCCGCCAGACCACGACGTGCAGCTCCCCGAGAATCGCATCGTTTGCGGGGTCGGGAAACCACGACACGCTCACGGCCGCCGTCGCCGCCTGAAGCACACACCCGCTCGGCGTCCGGTGCTGTTCGACCGGAACGGCAAGCCGTTCGACGCGCTTCACGACGCGCTCCGGCGCGAGTGAGTCGAGGAGCGCGGTGACGGAACGCTGGACCGCGTGCTTCTCCTTCGCAGTGGGAGATGCGGTCCATGGCGCCGAGGGCGGATTGGTCGGGTCTGACATCTGATCGAGGTGTGACGTGGGCCGGGAACGGGCGGTATTTTCCCTGAGTTATCGTGGCAGATGGACCCGCATCTTGCTAGCCCTCACGGTGATGCGTTCACATGAAACGAATGTTTCACGCCCGTGTTACCACGAGCACGGTCCGAGCGCCCTCGAGTCGTGGGTCACGATCTCCTCGACCGACCCGCCTCTACCTGTGCGTCGAACGAGCTCGCCTGGAAATCGACACCGCGAGCAAAGTTTTCGAGCCCGGCTCTCCTTCCCCCCCGGCACCTCGGAGGAGTACGTTATGGCCGGAGCGCCGACCGTGACTGCCCCTGGCGCTCGTCCCGCTGCGAGGAGGCTTGGCGAGTGATCGACCGGACGACCACGCCGGCCCCCACGATGGGACGGGACACCGATCATGAGCAGGACACGGCGGACCTGGCCCTCTTCGCCGGCCCGGGCGAAATGCGGGCGTTGTGCCGCGCCTTCGACTGGTCGGGGACCCCGCTGGGTCCGGTCACCACCTGGTCGCAAAGCCTGCGCACCACCGTCGGCATCGTGCTCAGCTCGAGCAATCCGATGTTCCTGTGGTGGGGGCCGAAACTCGTCCAGATCTACAACGATGCCTATCGCCCGAGCCTCGGTCTGGGCGCGCGCCACCCGCAGGCGCTGGGTGCATTCGGGCGGGATTTCTGGACGGACATCTGGGAGGCGATCGGGCCGCAGATCGAGCAGGTGATGACGACGGGGGAGTCGCCATGGCACGAGGATCAGTATCTCCCGATCGAGCGGAACGGGCGGATCGAGGACGTGTGGTGGACGTACAGCTACGTCCCCGTGCGCGACGACGACGGACATATCGCCGGCACGCTCGTCGTCTGCCAGGAGACGACGCGGCGGGTTCTCGGCGATATCGAGCGCGAACGCCTGCGCGCGGAGAGCGTCGATGCGGCGCGGCGGACTGCCCGCATCCTGGAGCAGATGAGCGATTCCCACGTCAGCATGGACAGCGGTTTCCGATTCATCGCCATGAACGCCGCTGCCGAGCGCGCCCTGGGAATGACACGCACCGACGTCATGGGTCGCACGCATTGGGACGTGTTTCCCGCCTCGCTCGGTTCGGCGGCGGAGCGCGAATACCGGCGCGTGGTTGCGGATGGGGTCGAAGCCCATTTCACGCATCATCACGTCGGTGAGGGCTACGACCGTCACCTGGAGATCGACGCGTATCCAACCGAAGAGAGCGGACTCGCGTTTTTCTGGCGCGACGTGACGGCTCGCAAGGCCGCGGAGGCCGCGCTTCGCGAAAGCGAGGCGCGCTATCGGGCCCTGTTCCAATCGCTCGACGAGGGTTTCTGCGTCATTCAGGTGTTGTTCGATGACCAGGGCGCACCGGTCGACTATCGCTTCGTGGAGACCAATGAAGCCTTTGAGATGCAAACGGGCCTCGGCGATTCGAAGGGCCGCACAGCGCGCGAGCTCGTCCCCGATCTGGAGTCGCACTGGTTCGAGATGTATGGACACGTTGCCAGCACCGGAACGCCGACGCGCTTCGACAGCGGGTCGGACGCGATGGGGCGCTGGTTCGACGTCTATGCGTTCCGTGTCGGGCGGCCCGAGGAGCGTACGGTGGCGATCCTGTTCAAGGACATCACCCATTCGCGGGCTGCGGCGCAGGAGCGTGAGCAACTCGTGCGTGCGCTCGAGGTCGAGCGATCACGCCTGGCGTATGTCTTCCAGCACGCGCCGACCTTTCTCGCCGTGCTCCGCGGCTCGGAGCACGCGTTCGAGCTGGTGAACGCGGCGTACTATCAGCTGGTTGGCCAGCGAGAGATCGTCGGCAGGACGTTCGATGACGCACTGCCCGAGGTACGCGATCAGGGCTTCACCGCTCTGCTCGACGCCGTGCTCGCGAGTGGCACGCCGTACGTGGGGCGAGAGGTGCCGGTCCGGCTTGCGCGCACCCCGGGCGAACCGCATGAGGAACGTTTCGTCGACTTCGTCTACCTCCCACTCGTCGAGGCGGACGGGTCACGCTCCGGGGTCATCGCGCACGGCACCGATGTCACCGACCACGTCCGCGCCCGACGCGAGATCGAGCTCTTGTACAACCGCGAGCAGGAGGCGCGTACGGCCGTCGAGGAGGCGTATGACATCGCCGAGGCGGCCAATCGCGCAAAGGGGGAATTCCTGGCGGTGATGAGCCACGAGCTGCGAACGCCCCTGAACGCGATCGGCGGCTACGCCGAGCTGATGGAGATGGGGATTCGCGGACCGGTGACCGCCCAGCAGCGCGAGGATCTACGGCGCATCCAGATGAGCCAGCGCCACCTTCTCGGTCTCATCAACGAGGTGCTCAACTACGCGAAGCTCGAAACGGGCACGGTGCACTACGACATCATCGACGTGCCGGTGCGCGAGGCGATGACGGCCGCCGAGTCACTGGTCAACCCGCAGGCCCGGGCCAAGGGCCTGACGCTCGTCGTGGCCGAGTGCTCGCCAGTTCTCGTGGCCCGCGCCGATGCGGAGAAGCTCCGACAGATCCTCGTCAATCTCCTCTCGAACGCGGTCAAGTTCACCGACGATGGGGGACGAATCGAGATGTCGGGATCCGATGAGGGCGGTACCGTGCGGATCGTTCTGGCGGACACCGGGATCGGGATTCCGCCCGACAAGCTGGGATCGATCTTCGACCCGTTCGTGCAGGTCCGGGCCGACCTGACCCGCCCGCACGAGGGAACAGGGCTGGGCCTCGCGATCAGCCGCGATCTCGCGCGGGGGATGGGTGGAGACCTCACCGCAACGAGCACGCTCGGCGAGGGCAGCAGGTTCATGCTCACATTGCCGCGCGCCTGATTCGATCAGGACTGGATGCCCAGTCCTGACGGAAAATGCTCCTCCCGCAGCTGGAAAAGCGGCTCAGTCACGATCGTCGCTGCCCCGATCTGATGCGGGCACCGTTCGTGCCTACGGTCGGTCAGCGCCAAAATGCCATCGTCGTCAACGACGTGGCGACTGCCTGCTCGTGTGAGTGGGTAAGGCAACTGCGGCGCTCGACCTCTTCCAGCAGGGACTCAGATGAGAGCACTGGTATGGCACGGCAAGGGTGACGTTCGCGTCGACAAGGTGAAGGACCCTGAGATCGTCGAGCCGACCGACGCGATCGTGCGGATCACGGCGACGGCGATTTGTGGTTCCGACCTCCACCTGCTGGATGGCTATCAGCCGACGATGAAGTCCGGCGACATCCTCGGGCACGAGCCGATGGGCATCGTCGAAGAGGTGGGAAGTGCGGTCAAGAAGCTCAAGAAGGGCGACCGTGTCGTGATCCCGTTCATCATCGCCTGCGGCAAGTGCTTCTTCTGCAAGAAGAAACTGTTCGCGGCGTGCGAGCGCTCCAACCCCAACGGCGAGATGGCCGCCAAGGTCATGGGTCACAAGGTGGCGGGCGCCTTCGGCTTCTCCCACCTGCTCGGCGGCTTCAGCGGTGGACAAGCCGAGTATCTGCGCGTGCCCTACGCCGATGTCGGCCCGCAGAAGATCAAGAGCGACTTGCCGGACGAGAAGGTGCTCTTCCTCTCCGATATCTTCCCGACCGGATGGATGGCCGCGGAGAACGCGGGCATCGAGAAGGGCGACACCGTGGCCATCTGGGGAGCGGGCCCGGTGGGGCAGATGGCGATCCAGAGCGCATGGATGATGGGCGCGGGTCGTGTCGTTTCCATTGACCGGGTGAAGGAGCGACTCGCGCTGTCAGCAGGGCCGGGCAAGGCCGACACGATCAACTTCGACAAGGAACACGTGAAGGAGCGGCTCGACGAGATGACCGACGGCCGCGGTCCCGACCGCTGCATCGATGCGGTCGGCTGCGAAGCGCATTCGCACGGGAGCTTCGACGCGGTGCTCGACAAGGCGAAGAAAAAGCTCAAGCTCGGAACGGACCGCGCGCACGTGCTGCGCGAGGCAATTCTGTGCTGCCGCACCGCTGGGACTGTGTCGGTTCCAGGTGTGTATGTCGGCATGATCGACAAGTTTCCGTTCGGCGCCGCGATGAACAAGGGGCTGACGATCAAGGCGGGACAGACCCACGTCCAGCGCTACACGCAGCCGCTGCTCGACAAGATCGAGGCGGGCCAGATCGACCCGTCGTTCATCATTTCGCACCGTGCTCCGCTGAAGGATGCGCCCAAGCTCTACAAGAAGTTCCGCGACAAGAAGGACGGGTGCACCAAGGTGGTGCTGACTCCCTAGAGCTCGCCGCCCGTCCGCGCGTTCAACCCGCTGAGTCCCGCTCGTGCATGGTCCCGCACGAGCGGTTCGGCATCATCGAGCGCCGCGATGAGTGCGGATGCATCGGCCGACGTGCCGACGTTCCCGAGCACCACGGCCGCGTTGCGCTTGAGCCCGCGAAGCTTCGCGCGCTTCATCGGCGACCCTGCGAAGGCGATGCGGAAGGCTTCGTCATCCATGGCAAGGATGTCGCGCGCGAGCGTCCGTGCGTCCTTCCCGGCGATCGCAGCGCGCGGGGCGAAGGACGGCTCGCTCAGCCCCGTAGAGAATCGGACGTTCCACGGGCACACGTCCTGGCAGATATCGCAGCCGTACACGAGCCCGCCGACTTCCTCGCGGAGCTCCGGCGGGATCTCCCCCTTCAGCTCGATCGTGAGATACGAGATGCAGCGGCGTGCATCGAGCACGCGGGGCGCCACGAGCGCGTCGGTCGGGCACGCATCCAGGCAGCGGGTGCACGTTCCACATCGATCCGCCTCGAACGGCGCGTCGGGCGCGAGCTCCAGGTCGACGACGAGCGTGCCAAGGAAGAAGAAGGAGCCGAGCGTTGGATTCAACAGATTCGTGTTCTTGCCGAACCACCCGAGTCCCGCGCGGCGTGCCAGGTCACGCTCGAGCAGTGGGCCGGTGTCCACGTACGCCTTGCCGGCGACGGCCGCGCCCGTGTGCGAATCGAGCCATGAGTGCAGCTCGCGCAGCCGCGCCAGCACGACATCGTGGTAGTCGTCGCCACGCGCGTAGCGCGCAACGGGTCCCGAGGGCTCACGGCCGCCGTAGTCCAGGGCGACGACGATCGCACTCACGGATCCGGGAACCGGTCGTCGGGTGTCACGCCGCTTCTCCGCTCCACGCGCCAGGTAGTCCATCTCCCCAGCGTATCCGAGCTCGAGCCAGTGCTCGAACGCAGGTGCGGTATCGGCAGGGCCCAGAAGTGTGATGCCGACCAGATCGAACCCAAGTCCGAATGCCTGGGCCTTGATCGCGCGGGAGAGGACCCGAGTATCAGGAGCCGGAGGCGTCGTCAGCGGAACGGCGGCGGTGGGACTCACGGCCCGCGCACGGCCCATCGAGCATAGCGCTCGACATCGTCCGCGGACGGCACCGCGTCGTGATCGCCGTAGGCCGTGTGCATCCGCCAGCGCACGTAGTCGCGCGCGGGGAGGGGCAGGAACGGAAATCGCCGATACCAGCGACGATGTCGGAATCGCCATGCAACCCGAAGCAGGGCGACCCCGAGCGCCGGATGGCGAAGAGCGCGAAGTGCGAGAGTGAGTGAAACGCGGGTCCAGCCCATTCCATGAATCTCACGATCGAACGATGCTCAATCAACTGATCGCGTGGGCGCTCCTCTCGCTTGCCGGGATGCTTCGCATGCCCCCGCTGCGCCGACCGCGGTAGGGGCGAAAGGACGAATGGGACGGTATCAGCCTGCTGAGCCAGGAATTAGTTTCCAAAGCGGACAATATTGAGAATGCCCGTACCGGCATTCACGGGGGAGGCGTGGCATGGCGACGGAGAGCACAGGATCGATGAAGCCTGTCGCCGTCATCATCCTGGGCGCCGATGTGCTGCTCGCCGCCCATCCCGCCACCCCGATCCAGCTGTGGCACGGCTGCCTCGCTGCGGGCTATGATCTCGCGGTTCCCGCGACCTGGGGCGACGAGCTGATCGCGGGGGAGTGTCTCCGCGCGCTCGCGTCACTTCCGGAGCCCGTCGCGGTGATGTGCAGCTGCCCGTTGGTCGCGCGCGCCCTCGGGGACATGCCGACTGACCTCTCTCCTCATCTCATTCCGATCGTCGCGCCGCCGGTCGCCGCCGCCAAGTACCTCCGGCGCGTCTATGGGGAGCGGCGCGTCCACATCACCTACGCCGGCGCATGCCCGGCCGCCGCTGACAGCGCGATCGACGCCTGGATCGCTCCCGCGGAGCTGCTCGATCGGTTCAGGAGCACGGAGATCGTGCTCGAGACACAGCCCGAGCTGTTCGAGTCGATTCTCCCCCCCGATCGCCGTCGCTACCTCTCGCTGCCGGGAGGACTCCCCGCCGCTGGCCCGGCCGCCACGGTTGCGCGACCGCGCCGGGTGGTTCAGATCACCGACGATGACCTGGCCGCCGCGCTCGATCGCCATCTCGCGAGTGGGGTGAGTGCACTGCTCGATATAGGGCCCCGCGTCGGCTGTGCCTGCAGCGGGGGAGCATCGTCTCTCCAGCCAGCCGAGGCGCGGGCCGCCGTCATGTCTCTCGAGCCACCGCGGAGCAGTCGTCCCGTGATGGCCGATCCGGGCGGACTTGGCCTCGCACGGCGGCTACCTGTTCGCCAGCCCGCCCAGGTGAGCGAGCCCGCCCTCGTAGCGACCCAGGCGACTGCGACTCCTGCCGACGCGAAGGCGGAACCGCATCGCATTGCCGCCGCCGCGGTTGGGGCGGCGACGCTCTCGCCGCTGTCATGGCATCTGCGCGAGCGGGCGCATCCCCAACCGTCGACGACTGGCCGCGTCAGTCCCGCGCGGACGCCCGACACCCAGCGCACGGCGGGCGCGTCGTCCGCGGGTTGGACCGCGCGCCCGCCGGACCCTGACCGCGGGGACGAGGCGACGGATGCCATCACGGTGGCGGCGGTAAGGGCCCTCGAGAACGCTGCATCCCTTTCGCGTGCAGCGCGCACTGCGGGCGACGCCGGTGGGGCGCTGGCGCCC
>Ga0180121_10000649_pt1 | contig 14707 bp, 17 predicted proteins | sample AntDrymUQ5402106_2_FD_129676 | JGI IMG/M metagenome (GOLD analysis project Ga0180121, IMG submission 129676) | Polar desert sand microbial communities from Dry Valleys, Antarctica - metaG UQ540 (21.06) (version 2) (version 2) | ecosystem: Environmental > Terrestrial > Soil > Desert | place...
AGAGAAGGGCATCGGCCTGGTTGATGCTCTCGGCCGCGTGACGATGCAAGTCTTCGTCCGCGGGGATTGCACGATGATCGCAGCACCCGTCCAATGTGACGTTGATGGAGTACCGAAGGGGTCGCATTTCGCAAGGGTACCGGCGATGGGGTACACCGCGGCGGCCCCAAGGGAGGGAGGCATGGGTTGCGGCGGCGCAGCTCTTCCTCACCCCCGCATGGGTGCGACTTCCACCTGCGGAACGTGTTCGTGAAGCTGGGATCAGCTCACGGGTCGAGCCTGATTCGTCTGCCGAGTCGAAGAGGTCGGTGCCGGTGCCTCAGAGGGTCCCGTCGTCATTGCTCCCTTTGCCGTTGCAGTCCCCGCCCCCGCTCGTTCGCGCAGCTGCGGTCGCTCGGTCGCGATTAGCGGACCTGCGGCATCGCAGCGTCGAGGAACTCCGTGACGATCGGGACCACCAGATCGGCGCGCGACGCGATCGACACATGCGACGTGCCGGGCAGCACCGCCAGTTGCGAGGTGGGCAGCCCGGTGGCATGTCGCCGAACACGCCGCCGCCGAGCAGCCGGAACATCTCCACCGCGTGCTCGGGGCGCACGAGGTCGGAATCGCCGATCATCACGAGCGTCGGCGCCTCGAGCGCTCCGATGTCCTCGTCGCCCAGGTCGTGGAACGTCTGGTCCATCTCGGTCTTCTTGGCGAACAGGGTCGGGAAGTCCTCGGGACGCGGTGCGATGCGCAGGTACTCGTCGTGGAACGTCGAGCCATGCATCATCTCGGGCGTCATCTCCCCCAGCCCGTCCATCAGTCCGGGATGCACCCCGCTCATGGTGTAGGTCGCCGACGTGAGCACAAGCTTGCGCACCGACGCCGAGGCCCGGCTTGCGACCAGCAGCGCCACGAACGCACCCATGCTGTAGCCGTAGACGTCCACCGTCCGAGCTCCAGCTGCTCGATCGCGGCGGTCACGTCGCCGGCCATCGTCGTAGCGCCGCGGGCGGTCGATGTCGGCAGTGTGCCCGTGCCCCTGCAGCTCGAACGCCACCACCTTGCGCCTCTCGGCGAGGCCGGGCGGAACTCCCCGAACGAGGTGCCGATCGCCGAGAACGCACCGTGCAGCAGCACCAGCGGCTGCCTTCACCGTGGATCTCGTAGTACATCTCGAGGCCGTACCGGCACGTAGCCGGTTGTGGTAGTCGTCATAGCGGGACCTCTTCTCGAGTCGGTGTCCCGCTGTACGGAACAGGCTCGTGCGGACGCTCCTCGATGACCGGTCAAGTACGCGAGAAGTCGATGCGCATGACGACTCGGCGCAGGGTCGGTCGGCCGACCTCGGTGAACCCGCCGGCCTCGAAGGCGCCGACGGTCCCGACGTGGAGCTCGGACAGGATCACGTCCTTCGTGATGATCGGGTACCCCTCGAGGGCGCGGGCGCCATGTTCCCGCGCGAAGTCGACGGCGGCGCGCACGCACGTGTGGGTGATCCCTCGCTTCCGGTACCCCGCGCGCGTCACGAAGCAGGTCACGGCCCACACGCCGTCGTCGTCCTTGTCCTCCGAGCGGCCCTCCCAGGGCACGCGGACGTTGCGCAGCATGCGCGCGTACGCCGGGCGTGGCTCGACCGCGCACCAGCCGACGGGCTCGCCCTCGAGGTAGGCGACGAGGCCGCTCGTCGTGGCCGACCTCGGGTGTCCGCACTCCGTCTGCTCGCGGAGCCGGGCGGCGAGCTCTTCCGCGCCGACCGACGCCCACGACTCGCGCGGGGCCATCCTGTAGCGCTGGCACCAGCACCGGGGCGGGTCGCCGCGCGTGCCGAAGACGGCCTGCAGGTCCTGCCAGCTCGCCTCGTTGGCGGGCACGATCCTGAGGCCGGGCGGAGGCGACGATCCCGTCATGCGCACCACCGTACGCCGCGACGCCCCGAGAGAGTTGCCGCCCCTTCCGAAGTCGAGGCGGGATAGCCTCTGTGCGTGAGGGACTACGACGCCATCGTGTGCGGCGGCGGCACGGCCGGGCCCGTCGTGACCTCGCGCCTGGTGGACGCGGGTCGTCGCGTGCTGATGCTCGAAGCGGGGCCCGACTACGGCTCGTTCGCCGAGGGGCGATGGCCCACCGAGCTTCTCGACGCCCGCACGATCCCAGTTTCGCACGACTGGGGGTACGCGTCGGGCGACGAGCTCCCCGGTCGGTCGCTCGCCTACGAGCGGGCCCGCGTGATCGGCGGATGCTCCGCCCACAACGGCTGCACGGTGAGCTGGGGTCATCGCGCCGACTACGACGGCTGGGCGGGGCTCGGGCTCGAAGGCTGGGCGGCCGACGACCTGCTTCCGCTGTTCGACGAGGCGTCGTCGCGCATGCGGGTGCGCCGGTTCGCCGACGAGGAGGTCGCGCCGTTCCACCGCGGCTTCGTCGAGGCAGGCATCGCGATGGGGCTGCCGGAAACCGACGACCTCGACACGCTCGACGGCGGGTTGGGGGTCTGCATCGAGCCACCCAACAGCCCGGCCGGCGTCCGATGGAACGCAGCGTTCGCCTACCTCGATCCCGTACGCACGCGTCCTGAGCTCACCGTGCGCGGTGACACGGTCGTCGACCGGGTGATCGTCGAAGGGGACCGGGCCGTCGGGGTGACGGCGATCGGCCCCGGCGGACCCACGGAGGTCCGCGCCGAGCTCGTCGTCGTCTGCGCGGGCGTGTACGGAAGCCCGCCGATCCTGATGCGCAGCGGCATCGGACCGGCCGACGAGCTTCGGGCGCTCGGGATCGACGCGATCGTCGACCTGCCGGTCGGCCGCAACCTGCACGACCATCCGAGCTTCGAGCTGACCTTCGCTCCGAGCGACGAGCTGGCGCGCCTCACCGCCGGGTTCGAGGCCGCCGGCCACGCGGCGCCCGACGAGCAAGGGTTCGCGAAGGGCGAGAGCGGACGGGCGCAGGCGGCCGGGGAGCCGTTCGACCTGCACGTGTTCCCGGAGATCTCGATGGACGGACGGCTCGGGGTGTTCGTCGCGATGCTCACGCCGAGATCGCGAGGCGCGCTCACGCTGCGCGATGCCGCCCCGGGGTCGCCACCTCGCATCGACCACGCGTTCCTGTCCGATCCGGACCAACACGACCTCGAAGCGCTCGTCGACGGTGTGGAGCTGGCCCGGGCGTTCGCCGCGACCGACCCGTTCGCAGCGCTGCTCGATCGAGAGCTGGAACCCGGACCGGCCGCACCGCCCGGCACGATCTGCGGGACGCGGTGCGAGCCCGGGTGATCCACTACTGGCATCCGGTGGGCACGTGCGCGATGGATCTCTTGCGCATGGGATCGCCCTCGAGGATCGGATCCGTCTTGGGATAGGCGCGGAAACGAAGGGTGAAACGAGAGTCCGCCCGCCCGACCCACCCACAAGGAGACTTGTCCGGGTTGCAAGCCAGACTCCCAGCCGCGACCGGGACTTCACGCTGATTTAGGCACCGATCTCTCTGCGCTCTTGCGTCTTGCGGAGCGAGAGCACCACCGAGCCGCCGATGAGTAGCGCGATCACCGCGAGGCTTGCCCAGATGGGCGCCTTCCATACATCGGTGAGGAGCATCTTCGCCCCCACGAACACGAGTACGGCCGCCAGTCCCACCTTCAGGTATGTGAACCGATCCATCATGCCAGCGAGCAGGAAATAGAGTGCCCGCAGCCCCAGGATCGCGAAGGCGTTCGATGTGAACACGATGAACGGCTCGTCGGTGATCGCGAAGATCGCGGGGATCGAGTCAACTGCGAAGATGATGTCGGTCGTCTCGATGACGACCAGAACGGCGAGCAGTGGAGTGGCGACCAGCTTACCGGCCCGGCGCAGCAGCATCCTTTGGCCTGCATAGTCGTCGGTGATCGGGATGACCTTGCGCAGGGTCCTCAGCACTGGGTTCTTGCCCGGATCCATGTGACTATCGCGCGAGCGCCACATCTTGATCCCCGTGATAACGAGGAAGGCACCGAACACGTAGATCATCCAGTGGAACTCGTTGAGCAACGCGGCGCCCGCGGCGATGAAGATCGCGCGGAAGACGAGGGCGCCGAGGACTCCCCAGAACAAGACGCGGTGCTGGTACATCTTCGGCACGGCGAAGTACGTGAACACGAGTGCGAACACGAAGACGTTGTCGATCGACAGCGACTTCTCGATCAGGTAGCCGGCGTAGTACTCACCCGCGAGTTGCGAGCCCTGCCACACCCATACGAGACCACCGAAGGCCAGACCCAAGGCGATCCACACGCCGCTCCAGATCCCAGCTTCCTTGAACGAGACCTCGTGCGCGTCCTTGTGGAGCACGAAGAGGTCGAAGGCCAACATCGCGAGGATGAAAGCGAGAAAGGCTGCCCACATCCAGAGATCCACCTGCACCGTGCATCAGCTCCCTTCGGACGGTCACGGCACGGATGTGCCGCTCCTTCCGAAGGTCTCTCCCGGCCAATGGCGGGCTCCAACGCCGGGCTCGGATCGAGCCGGATTGACGACGCTAGGCAAGGGGATACTCCCCTTCGGTACGTGCAAGAGGAGGATACCTCAGCTAGCTCCATCCGTCGTCGCTGCTCGGCCCAGCGACGTCGTTCGCGCAACGCTCTAGAACTTGGTTCGAATTCATAGACCCCGATGAGGAACTCGCGTAGGTCGCAGCCCCAGGTGTCACAGGGATCGAGGTTGCTGGAACACCCTATCGAGGGGTCAACACGCAGAACTCGTTACCATCGGGATCGACCATGACGACCCAGTCGACATCGCTCTGGCCGATGTCGGTGCGGGCCGCCCCGAGCGAGATGAGCCGATCGACCTCCCCCCGCTGGTCACCGTCGGCGGGCGGAGCGATGTCGAGATGGAGCCGGTTCTTCGAGTGCTTCGGGGCAACCGGTGGACCGCCCCAGGTGATCATGGGACCGGTGCCGTCCGGCGCCCGGATCGCGGTTTCCTCGTCCTGATCCCAGACCATGGGCCACCCGAGCGCGGCACTCCAGAAGTACCCCACCGCCTGCGAACCGTCGCCGTTGATCGCTCCGATGCGTGGGCAGTCGGCGAGGAAGTTGTTGGTCGGCTCGATGATGCAGAGTTCGTTGCCTTCGGGGTCGGCGAGCACGACATGCTCGTCGTCCGGGCTCTGACCGAGGTCGATGTGGCGGCCGCCGAGTTCGATCAGCCGCTCGACCGTTCCGCTCTGGTCGTCGAGGGAGGTGGTCGTCAGATCGAGATGATGCCGGTTCGCACCGACCTTCTCATTCGGGGCCGCCAAGAAGAGGATCCCGAACCTGGTGCCATCCGTCGGCACGAGTTCGATCGCGTCCTGGTCCTCGTCGTCGACCTCCCAACGCAGCGCGGCGGCCCAGAAGCGCGCGAGCCGGAGCGGATCGTTCGCATCGAAACAGAGCGCGTCGAGTCGAGAAGTCATCCCGCCCTGCATCATAGGACCTGCCGGAGACCTGGTACCTGGTCAGATCGCGGGCGGCATCGAGTCGACCGGGACGAATCCGCTGCTCAGGAACGGCAGCAGGATCAGCGGCATCGGCAGGTTGCTGGAAGCCTCCACGCTGTCTGGCCCTTCCTCGCCTCGAACTCGATCGAGAAGGTGCCCCGGACGCACGGCCGGAGCACCTTCTCGCGTGACCTGTGAGCCTTCTTACGCTGAGGCGAGAGCGCGCTCGGCGTACGTCGGAGCGTTGATCTCCTCCGTGATGGAAGAGCGCCTGAAACCCTTGACGACGAGGTAGACGCCGAGAGACAGCTCCCACACGAACTCGAAAGCCGTGGCTGCCGCCTGCCATCCCGAACCTGCGTCGAAGGCGCCGAACAGCACCCCGACGAAGCCGACCGCCAGCAGTGGCCCACCGATGAGGCCCAACACGGCCATGCGCCGAGGTACGAGCCCGGAGCGATACATCAGGTACCCGAGGATCAACCCGTTCCCGATGCCGGCGATGAGGCCGGGACCGAACAGGAACGCCCACTCGTACGTCGCCACGAGGGAGGAGCCTGCGCCGAAGACTGAGCCGGGGTCCGCCGCCCCGAGGTCCTGGCGCAGGGTGACCACCGTAAGAAGGCTGAGGAGACCGGCCATGATGAACGCGCACTCCACCACGCGTGCGATGACGTATCCGAGCGCACCGATCTCGCTCTGTCTCCTGAGGATCGGGTAGAGAAACACCGCGGTCGCGATGTTGGTCGCGATGACTCCGAATTCGAGGATCGCGCCGAAGTACACGCTCGTGTCGGAGCCCGCACCGACGCTGAAGCCGAGGTCGCTCCACGTTCCCCCGAGACCATCGACGAAGAGCAACCGCGCCCCGATCCCCGTGACGAAGGTGGCGATGAACAGCCACCCGACGATCCTTGCGATCCTTTGCGATCCTTTGCGAGTTCATACGACTTCCTTTCGTCCGCCTCGATAAGAGGCTCCGGATATCTGCTTCGCCGCTGCCCGGGAGCGTCATCACTTCGAACCCATCCCCATCCCTCCTCTTCCTGGAACGCTTCTCAGGCCCCTCTATGCGTACACCGTACGCCTGTACTGTGATAGATTACGCGTACGCTGTACGCGCTGTCAAGAGGACATCGGACGCGAACGCCGGAGGAGGTCAAGTGGCTCGGAGCACGTCGACGCGCCAGAGGCATCGTCTGAGTCGAGACCGCATCGTTGATGCCGCCGTGGAGCTCGCGGATGGAGGCGGCTTCGAGTCCCTCAGCATGCGCAACCTCGCCGAGGACCTCGGCGCCGGCACGATGGCGCTCTATCGACACGTCGCCAACAAGGAGGACCTGCTCGACGAAATGGTCGACGTCGTCTTCGCCGAGATGTACGCCCCCGCCATCGCCGGGAGCTGGAAGAAGGAGCTCCGCGAGCGTGGGCTCTCAGCCCGCAGCGCGCTGGGACGCCATCCGTGGGCGGTCGGTCTGATGGAGACTCGCATGCATCCCGGTCCCGCGAGTGCCACCCACCACAACGCGACGATGGGTTGCCTGAGAGAAGCAGGTTTCCCGTTCCAGGACGCGGTGCATGCATACAGCCTGCTCGACAGCTACACGTACGGGTTCGCACTCCAAGAGCAGACGATCCCGTTCGAGACGCCGGAGGAGTCCGCCGACATGGCGACCGTCACCGTGGGCGAGCAGGGGAACGACTATCCGTACCTGGCCGAAGTGGTCGTCGAGCTGGGGAAGCGCGGCTACGACTATACCGAGGAGTTCGAGTTCGGCCTCGACTTCATCCTCGATGGGCTCGAGCGGTACCGAAGAACGATCCGTGCCGGAAGGAGATCACGCTGAGTCGAAGCGCTGGGCCAAACGCGTTTCCCTGATGCCTTCCCGCGATATGCATCGTCGAACCGCGTCAGGCGGTCGTACGATCGTCGTGGATAGAGCGAACACCTCTAGGAGGTTGAGCCATGCCCCTGTCCGGCGAATACGAACCAAGCAAGGCGCGGTACGCACGCGAGCAGGTCGAACTCTACGAGGCCACCGGCGGCGAGAAGGGCGGCGACATGAAAGGCCGGCCCGTGATCGTGCTCACCTCCGTCGGCGCGAGGACCGGGAAGATCCGGAAGACGCCGCTGATGCGCGTCGAACACGACGGCAACTACGCGGTGGTTGCCTCGCTCGGCGGCGCCCCGGAGCACCCCGTCTGGTATCACAACCTCAAGGCCAACCCGCACGTCGAGTTACAGGACCGAGCGACGAAGCGCGACTACACGGCCCGCGACGTCGCAGGCGACGAGAAGGCCGAGTGGTGGGATCGCGCAGTGCAGGCCTGGCCCGACTACGCGAACTACCAGAAGAAGACGAAGCGGCAGATCCCGGTGTTCGTCCTGGAACCGATCGCCTCATCCTGAAGTCGTCGTGGATCCTCCGTACGATGCCCTTGCACGACCCTGCGACCACTCTTGAGCGCACCAGGAGGACGACGATGCAAGCCGATGAGATCCGCTTCCTGTTCACATACGACCGATGGGCGACCCGCCGGGTCCTGAACATCCTGGACGGCGTGGATCCGGGCGTGTGGACGCAGACGGACGTCGTCGGCGAGCGGGGCATGGGCGCGATCCTCGTCCACCACCTCGGCGCGTCGCAACGCTGGCGCCACGGGTTCCAGGACACCGGCGAACAACCCGAACCCGAGCTCGAACCGCTGCCGTCGATCGACGAGCTGCGCGAACGCTGGGACGCTGAATGGGCGGAGGTCGATGCCTGGCTACCGACCGTGTCCGACGGCTTCGTCGGCCACGTCCATGAAGGTGTGCCGGTGTGGCAGATGCTGGTGCACGTCGTGAACCATGGCACGCAGCATCGGGCGGAAGCGGCGGCGCTGCTCACCGCCGAAGGCCGATCGCCCGGCGAGCTCGACCTGATCAACTACGCCGAGGAACAGGCCGAGGACTAGGCCCGTTGTGACGCTGTGGTCCCGTGAAGGGTGATCCGGTCGGCACGGCACGCACGAGCCCGGCGACCCATGCCCGGCACTGGTTCCCGCACGTGTACCGAAGCACCTTCCGAGGACCGATACTTGCGGTGTGGAGTTCGAGCAACGTCCTGCTGAGTCGGGGGATGCCATCGCACGACCGAGCCTTGGAGTAGTCCTCGCGCAGATGCCGGTCGGGTGGGCTGTCAAGCAGAACGAACAGCGCATCCTTCACGCGATGCAGCTGGCGACACCCGGAGACATCGTGCTGACGCCTGAGGGCTCCCTCTCGGGCTATCCGACCGATGGGGATGTCGACCAGCTCACTCGCATCGACCCAGGGGAGGTCGCGTCAGCGTCGGAGAGGCTAGAGGCTGTCGCTCGCCGCGCGAACGTGGCTCTCTGGGTCGGGGTCGTCTCGCGCTCGGATGGCCGTTGGGTGAACGAAGCGATCGAGCTCTCGCCGATCGCCAGGCGGTGCTACAGGAAGCGCAACCTCGCCCACCAGGAACGTCCGCTCTTCCAGCCCGGCGTCGAGTTGCCGGTGTTCGAATGGGCCGGCGCGCACATCGGTGTTCAGCTTTGCCGGGAACTGCGATTCCCTGAGCAGTGGTCGGCGCTCGGTCTTGGCGGCGCGGACGTCTTCCTTCACCTGAACAATGGATCGGCCGACAGGGCTACCTTTGGGATCTGGCGATCGATGCTCGTTGCCCGGGCTCACGAGACTCAGCGATGGCTCGTGAGTGCGAACATCGCCGATCCGCACCAGCACGCGCCAACAGCGGTCGTGGCCCCGACGGGCGTCATCGAGGTGGAGCTGCCGCCTGGCGAGGAGAAGGCCGTTCGGATCGAGCTCGATCTGTCACGCATCCGAGGGGACTACCTCTCGCAACGTGCGGGTCTCCCTTCTCCGTAGGCTGCGGAGAATGGTCATCCAGCAACGCGCGCGCCTTGATCGACGTCGGTGACCGGGCAGGCCTGGTGGGCGCCGGGCACCGTCGCCAGCCGCCTGTTCGCGCGACGTGCCGAACAGGCGCGCGTGCAGGATCACGAGCTCACGGCCGGTCTGGCGAGGGTCGAGTGTCAAGATACAACTCGAGTTGTAGATTCGCCTCCAGGGAGGTGCGAGTGACACGAAGGACGCAGAGCGAACGAGCGGCCCGACGAGGTGCCCGCAGCCGCCCCGCCCCGTTCGCCGGACCACCTCCCCGGAACGCGTTCCGCCCGTTGGAGCTGCTCGACGACGAGCAGGTCTCGGCGATCCACGACGCATCGCTGCGGCTGCTGCACGACGTCGGCGTCGAGTTCATGGGAAGCGCCGCTCGCGCGGCGTTCGCCGATGCTGGGGCGGCGGTCGACGACGAGACGGGCCTCGTGCGGATCCCTCGGGACGTGGTGGAGCACGCGCTCGCGAGCGTTCCGCATCGGTTCACCGTCACGCCGCGCAACCCTGCCCGCAGGCTCGAGCTCGGTGGGGAAGAAATCGCGTTCGGGCTCGTGGCGGGGCCACCCACCGTGCACGACCGCATCGGCGGACGCCGGACCGGCAGCCTCGAGGACTACGTGACGCTCGTGAAGCTCGCGCAGTCCTTCGACGTGATCCACTTCGTGGGGAACCAGCCAACCTCCCCGCAGGAACTGCCACCGAGCACCCGGCACCTCGACACCTACCTCGCGAACCTCACCTACACCGATCGCACCTTCCATTGCCTCGCGATCGGTCGCCACCGCACGCTCGACGGCATCGAGATGATGGCCATCGCGCGGGGACTGACGCTGGACGCGGTCGTCGACGACCCGTGCGTGCTCACGATCATCTCGGTCAACTCCCCGCGCCGGTTCGACGCGGCGATGAGCGACGGGCTCATGGCGATGGCCGAGCACGGGCAACCCGCCGTTATCACGCCGTTCACGTTGATGGGAGCGATGACGCCGGTGACGCTGTCCGCCGCGCTGGTGCAACAGAACGCGGAGGCGCTCGCCGGCATCACGCTCACGCAGCTCGTGCGCCTCGGCGCGCCCGTCGTCTACGGCGCGTTCACCTCGAACGTCGACTTGCGCAGCGGCTCCCCCGCGTTCGGCACCCCTGAGAACGCCCGCGCAACGATCGCCGCGGGGCAGCTCGCGCGTCACTACGGCCTGCCGTATCGCGCCAGCAACGCGAGCGCGAGCAACGCGGTAGACGCCCAGGCTGCGTACGAGTCGCAGATGTCGATCTGGTCGGCCGTGCTCGGCGGCGCCGACCTCGTCTACCACGGCGCGGGATGGATGGAAGGCGGTCTGACCGCATCGTTCGAGAAGATCGTGCTCGACGTGGAGATGCTGCAGATGATGGCTCGCACGATCGCGCCGTCGGGCGTCACGCAGCACGAGATCGACGAGGGCGTCGAGGCGATCGCCGACGTGCCGACGGGCGGCCACTTCTTCGGCTCCCCCCACACGCTCGCTCGCTACGAGACCGCGTTCTACGAGCCGATCGTCTCGAACTGGCAGAACTTCGAGAGCTGGCAGGAAGCCGGCTCGCTCACCGCGGAGCAGCGCGCGACCCGCGTGTGGCAGGAGGCGCTCGAGCGCTACGAACAGCCCCCGCTCGATCCCGAGGTCGGCGTACGCCTCGAGGAGTTCGTCGCCCGTCGCAAGATCGAGCTGCGCGACGTCGAGCACTAGCGTATGAATCCCGGCACCCGCGCCCTGACCCGCGGCCTCGAGGTGCTCGACGCCCTCGCCGACGAGGACGCAGCCCGGAACGGGCTCGGGGTCGTGCGCCTCGCGGAGCGGCTCGACGGCGACAAGGGACAGATCTCGCGCACGCTGCAGACCCTGCACGAGCACGGGTTCGTGGAGCGCGATCCAGAGACGCTCTCGTACCGCCTGGGGTGGCGTGTCTTCTCGCTCGCCGCACGGGTCGGTGAGACGCGACTCCTGCAGAAGGCGCCACCCGTCATGCGATCGCTCGTTCGCGACCTCGGCGAGAGCGTGCATCTGTCGATACGGCAGGGGTCGATGGTGCTCACCCTGCTCGACGAGGCGCCCCCGGCAGCGCTGCACGCCCCGGGACGGGTCGGTGGTCTCACGCCGATCGCGACGACCTCGGCGGGCCGCGTGCTCGTGAGCGACCTCGACCAGGACGAGTGGGAGGCGCTCGGCCTGGCGAGCCTAGCGCCGGTCATCGACGACGTGGCCGCCCACGGCTTCGCGATCGCGCGGGAGGAGTTCGAGCCCGGCCTCGTGGCAGCGGCCGCGCCGATCGTCGGCCCGAGCGGCCGGATCGTCGCGGCGCTCAACGTCTCCGGGCCGGCATTCCGGTTCGGCGATCGGCTCGAGGAAGCCGCGCGTCAGCTGGTGGTCGCCGCCGACTCCCTCTCCGAGGCGATCGGCGGAACGCCGGATGCGCCTTGAGCCTTGCGCGCGCGGCACCTGCATCTAGCCGGATCGCCGCCCGTGCCCAAAGACGGCTTGCACGTCCTCTCCGTAGCATCGCGGCCATGGCGTACGACGAGGGCCTCGCCGATCGCATCCGAGAGCTGCTCGGCGGCGAAGCCCGTCTGACCGAGAGGAAGATGTTCGGCGGCCTCGCCTTCCTCGTCGGGGGAAACATGGCCGTCGCTGCGAGCGGTCAAGGCGGTTTGTTAGTGCGCGTCGACCCGTCGACCTCGGACACCCTGCTCGCGTCGACGGGCGTTCGACCCATGGAGATGCGCGGCCAACAGATGCAGGGCTGGCTCCGGGTGGATCCGGAGGCTGTCCGCACCAAGCGGCAGCTCTCGAGGTGGGTGCGCATCGGCGCTGCGTACGCTCAAACGCTGCCCGCGAAGCGGTAGCCAACGACGCCGAGCGAACGCACGAGGCGGTCGGTAGAGTCACCGCCATGACCGCTCACGACGAGCCCTGGCCCGAGCCTCCCCTCGCGGGCGACGAGGCCGCCGCGATCATCGGCGCCGTCGAACGTCAGCGAGCGACCCTGGCGTGGAAGTGTGGAGGCCTCGACGAAGAGGGCATGCGCGCGACGACCGCAACCTCGACTATCACGCTCGGCGCGCTCCTGAAGCACCTCGCCCTGGTCGAGGACAACACGTTCACCAGGAGGATCGGCGGCCTGGATATCGGTGCCCCCTGGAACGAGGTGGACTGGGACGCCAACCCCGACTGGGAATGGCGCTCGGCCGCCGAGGACTCACCCGAGGAGCTCATGACCCGCTGGCGCGACGCCGTCGCCCGCTCCCGCATCGCGCTCGATGAGGCGCTGGCCGAGGGCGGCCTCGACCAGCCGGTCACGAGCATCACCGACGACGACGGCAACTCCCCCAACCTGCGGCGTGTGTTGTTCGACACGCTCGAGGAGTACGCGCGGCACGTCGGCCACGCCGACATCATCCGGGAATCGATCGATGGCCTTGTCGGGGAAGACCGGCCGTCATGACCGACCAGATCACGCCGCGGCAGTTCCACGAGGCCGGCGGCGTCGAGGACTGGCGGGTCGTGGCACATCTCGCCCGGGCGCACTTCCGCACGAAGTCGTTCACGGTGGGTGTCAAGCTCGTCGACGCGATCGGTCGCCTCGCCGACGCGGCGAACCATCACCCCGACGTCGACCTCAGGTACGGCGGCGTGACCGTGGGCCTGATGTCGCACGACGTCATGGGGCTGAGCGAGCGCGACGTGAAGCTGGCTCGGCAGATCTCCGCGGCGGCCCACGACCTCGGCGTGGCCGCGGATCCGACCGCCGTGCAGATCGTGCAGGTCGCGATCGACGCGCTCGTGCACGCCGATGTGATGCCGTTCTGGCGCGCCGTGCTCGGCTACAAGCAGGTGGGCGACGAAGACCTGCTCGACCCTCGCTCCGAGGGCCCGCCCTTCTGGTTCCAGCAGATGGATGCGCCGCGCACGGAGCGCAACCGGATCCACATCGACGTCTTCGTACCGCACGACCAGGCCGAAGCGCGGATCGAAGCGGCGATCGCCGCGGGCGGCCACCTCGTGACGGACGAGAACGCGCCGGCGTGGTGGACCCTGGCCGATACCGAGGGCAACGAGGTCGACGTGGCCACCTGGATGGACCGCGACTGAGCGTTGGCTCCTGCTCGCCACTATGGTCGGAAGATGACGAACACTCCGATCATCCTGGTACCCGGGTTCTGGCTCGGCGCGTGGGCATGGGACGAGGTCGCCGAGGCGCTGCGCGCCGACGGCCACGACGTCACCGCGTTGACGCTGCCCGGCCTCGAGGCGGTCGCCGCCGACCGATCGTCGATCGCGCTCAACGATCACGTCGAGGCGATCTGCGACGCGGTCCGGGCGGCGGGAACGCCCGTCGTGCTGGCCGTGCACAGCGGGGCCGGGGTCGCCGGTTACGGCGCGACCGACCGCGTCCCCGAGCTGATCGCGAACATGGTCTACGTCGACACCGGCGCGGCCACGGGCGCGCTCGACCCCGACTTCGACGCCGTCGAGAAACCCCTTCCCTCACGGGACGAGCTTCAGGAGGAGGAGAACCTCGACGGGCTCAGCGAGGAACAGCTCGAGACGTTCCGGCAGCGGGCCGTGCCGGAGCCGGGCGCCGCACTGCGCGAGGGGCCCCAGCTCACCAACGACGCGCGCCTCGACGTGCCCAGCACGGTGATCTGCACGGCGTTCACGTCCGAGCAGTACAGGGACGCCGTGAAGGAAGGCTATCCCTTCCTCGCGGGTCTCGCCGACCTGCGTGACGTGACCTGGGTGGACCTGCCGACGAGCCACTGGCCGATGTGGTCGCGTCCGCGGGAGCTCGCCGAGATCATCAGCGGCATCGCGAAGTCGCACGCTCCCGTCGCGTAGCCCCACTGAACCGGGTCCGATCGAAAGGACACGAGAGATGAGACGGCTGATCGTGAGCACGTTCCTGACCCTCGACGGGGTCATGCAGGCTCCGGGCGGACTCGGAGAGGACGACGACGGCAGCTTCGCGCACGGCGGCTGGTCGGTGAACTATTGGGATGAACAGATGGGTCTGTCATGGGCGAGGCGATGAGCGCGCCGTTCGACCTCGTGCTCGGACGCAGGACCTACGACATCTTCGCCGCATATTGGCCGAAGGCTCCGGAGGAGGATGCCAAGCCGCTGAACGACGCCACCAAGTACGTCGCGTCGCGGAGTCAACCCACGCTGGAGTGGAACCCCTCAGTCCTGATCGAGGGAGACGCGGCGCCTTGTGGGTCTTCCCGCTCGTCATCGGATCGGGAAAGCGCCTGTTCTCCGACGGCACCATCCCCTCCGCGCTGAAGCTCGTCGACAGCAAGGTCTCCACCAC
>Ga0180121_10000650_pt1 | contig 14691 bp, 18 predicted proteins | sample AntDrymUQ5402106_2_FD_129676 | JGI IMG/M metagenome (GOLD analysis project Ga0180121, IMG submission 129676) | Polar desert sand microbial communities from Dry Valleys, Antarctica - metaG UQ540 (21.06) (version 2) (version 2) | ecosystem: Environmental > Terrestrial > Soil > Desert | place...
GCTGACGAGCGCGGCTGCCGCGCCGGGCGTCGTCTTTGCAGGGGCGGTCGGCGGGGGCTACGTCTTCCCAGACTTCTTGCCGGCCTACGACGCCGTCGCGAGTCTCGCCAAGCTGCTCGAGCTGCTCGCACCGGTCGGCCGGCCGCTCTCGGAGCTGATCGCGGAGCTGCCCGAGCCGACCCTCATCCACCGCAGGCTCGCCTGCCCGTGGGCGAAGAAGGGTCTTGTCATGCGGGTCCTGAACGAACGTCTTGCCGGCCGTGACCTCGACCTCACTGACGGGATCAAGCTGCTGGACGAGCGCGGGTGGTCACAGGTGATTCCCGATCCCGACGAGCCGCTCGTGCACCTGTACGCCGAAGGCGACACGTCGGAGGTCTCTGAGGAGCTCGAGCACGAAGTGCGCGAGCTGGTCGAGGAGATCATGCAGGGAGACGCCGCCGCATCGCGAACCTCCGTAGAAGCCTCAAGCTGAGGTTGACCCCTCGGCGCGCCTGCTGCTTTACTGACTGAAAGCCCTCCACCGAACTCTGGTACAGGAAAGGCGCCATGGACACGCTGCCCGATCTCGCAACGCTCTCCGACGACGGCCTCAAGTCCCTGATCGAAGAGCTCGAGCTGGAGGAGAACGAGGTCTCCTTTCGCCGCCGCATGCTCCAGGGGCGGATCGACATCCTGCGTGCCGAGCGCACCGCCCGGCTGAAAGGGAAGGGCATTACCGGGGTCGACGTCGAGAAGCTCACCGACATCCTCTCGTCGCGGAGCGCGCCCTCAGACGAAGAGGGCACGTGAGTCACGTTTACTGCGCGGAGTGCGGGTTCCAGAACCCGGAGGCGTCCAACTTCTGCTCCCGCTGCGGCTCGACGCTGAACAAGGGCGAGGCGGGGGAGCAGACGATGACTTTTACGCCGGACGAGATCGCCGACGATCCGGCGGCGGCGCTGCAGGACCTCGGCGGCAAGGGCCCCGCGCTCGTCGTCCGCTCCGGCGGCGGCAGGGCGGGGGAGAGCTTCCCGTCCGGGGAGCGCACGCTGATCGGCCGCTCGCCCGAGTGCGACGTGTTCCTCGACGACGTCACGGTCTCCCGCAAGCACGCCGAGCTCGTGCGTGACGGCGAGACCTTCAGGATCAGCGACCTCGGCAGCCTCAACGGCACGTTCGTGAACAAGAAGCGCATCGAGTCGGCCGAGCTCGAGGACGACGACGAGGTTCAGATCGGCAAATACCGACTGACCTTCCTGCGCCGATGAGTGCGACCGTGCCTATCGAGCGTCGCCCCGAGCAGCGCCTGCATACGATCGGCGCCGTCTGCGCGCGTCTGCAACCCGAGTTCCACGACATCTCGATCTCGAAGATCCGATACCTCGAAGATCAGGGGTTGCTGACGCCCAAGCGAACGCGCGGCGGTTACCGGCTGTTCAGCGAGGAGGACGTCGAGCGGCTCGAGACGATCCTGAGGCTGCAGCGCGACGAGTTCCTGCCGCTCCGGGTGATCAAGCAGGAGCTCGCCTCCGGCGCCGGCGCTGCGGAGCGCAAACGGCGCCGCGCCGCGGGCTTCGGCGAGCAGGAGGGCGAGCTCGACCTCACGGAGCTCTGCGACCGTGCCGGCATCGACGCGGGGCTCGCCCGGGCGCTCGAGGAGTATGGCCTGCTCTCCCCGCGCGTCGAGGGCGGAGAACGCCTCTATCGCGAAGGCGACGCGGAGATCGCGGCCGCCTGCGGGCAGCTTTCCCAGTACGGCATCGACGCACGGCACCTGCGCACGTTCCGCAACTCCGCCGGGCGCGAGGCCGGCCTGCTCGAGCAACTCGTCGCTCCTGCGCTTCGGGCGCGCAATCCCGAGCGGCGCAAGGCCGGGCTCGAAGATCTGCAGGCGCTCGCCGAGGCATCGCAGGAGCTCTCGCGGCTCCTCTTCTGGCGTGAGCTGCGGCTCCTCGCTGAGAGATAGAATTCCCTGGTGACGACCTCAGGGGCTACGCTCAATCTGCGCGACCGCGTCCGCGACGTCCCAGACTTCCCCAAGCCCGGAATCGTCTTCAAGGACCTGATGCCGCTCGTCGCCGACGCGACGTACTTCCGCGAAACAATCGACCGGCTCGCGGAGTTCGCGCAGCCGCTCCGGCCAGACATCATCCTGGGCGCAGAGGCTCGCGGTTTCATCTTCGGCGGCGCGCTCGCGGACCGGCTCCACTGCGGCTTCGTGCCCGCGCGCAAGCCGGGCAAGCTGCCGTGGAACACCGTTGAGGCAACCTACGACCTCGAGTACGGCACGGACAGCCTCCAGGTCCACGCAGACGCGATCGGGAAGGGCGCGCGCGTGATCGTCCACGATGACGTGCTCGCGACGGGCGGCACCGCCAGAGCGAAGACGGAGCTCGTCGAGCAACTTGGCGGCGAGGTGGTCGGACTGCTCTTCGTGGTCGAGTTGACCTTCCTGAACGGCCGCGAGAAGCTCGCCGGCTACGACGTCCAATCCCTGATCTCCTACTAAAGGGTGACGCAGGGAACGTCCGGGCGGTCGATGAGCATATGACCATGTACGACGCGCTCACGGCCCGATACACGTTCGCGTGCCCCAGGCGGGGGCGCGCCCAGGTGGCGCTCTCGTCGTTCCGGCTGCTCGAGCGACTCCCCGGCGCGGCGCACCCGGCCGTGTACGGCGTCCGCTTCGACTGCAGCTGCGGCGAGGAGCATCCCGGCCTCGTTTCGCACGACGATCTCGACTGGGCTCCACTGGGGGGCCGCGCAGGGGCATTCATCGACCTGATGACGTCCCGCTCCGGCGATGCAGCCGACGAACTGCTCGATGTGGCCGCCTCGCATCTGAAGGCGGGGGAGTGGCCGTGGAGCTTTTACTGCTACCCGGAGGGCCGACCCCGGCCCGTCTTTCCGTCCTCGTTCGTCGCGGTCGCGCCCGGCGAGCGGTGGCTGGGGCTAGCGGTGCGTTGCCCAGCCTGCAGCGCGCTCTCGGTCAACCTCGTCTCGCACTCGCACGTCGACCTGCCGTTTGCGAACGACGCGCGGATCGGCGTCGTCGACCACGTCTTCGCAGACGACGCCTTGCGCACGGTCGCCGAGTTCCACGCCGAGTTGCACTCCGCCCACTTCGACGAGCGCAGACTCGACCTTCACTGATCGCTTCGCGGCCCAAGGTTGCGTTCCGTCAAGGCTAATTCCGGGTTCAGTTCCGATCTGGTAGGGAAGAACATGGCCACACCTTGGAACGGAGGCTGTGATGATCGGAGTGACACGCGGAATCTCCACCCTGGCGGGGGCGGCTGTGGCCGGCATCCTGCTGTGGTTCGCCACGCAGGTCGGCGCGGAGACGTCCCGCGAGTACTGGGCGACGTACGGGTTGATCGCCGCGGCGGGCCTGACGATGGCGCTCTCCCAGATCCTTGGCGGCTGGACGAAGTGGGGATGGCCGCGGTTCTCGACCGGCGTCTTCACGCTGAGCTTTCTGCCCGTGCTCGTCGCGGGCGGCTGGATCCTGCTGGCGCGCCAGCCGGCCGACTGGCTGAACACCTCGAATTGGTCGCGGGATCTCGGAATCTTCGGCGCCGTCGCGGACCTCGGCAACATTCTGCCGGCGATCGCGTTCGGGATCGGCCTCGTGTTCGGCCTGTCCTTCGACACCGCCGGGCCGGCGCAGCGTGAGGTGGTGGAGCACGACGTCCGGCGAGACGTGACAGGCCCTGCGGCGTCAACGAGCTCGAACGTGCGCGATACGCGCGCCGCCGACGAGCCGCTGACCGCGGATCGCGGGGTGCACTCCGAACCGGCGATCGTGCCTGTGCGAGAGGGCAGCTCGGAGTCCGACGGCGATTCGGAAACGACGACTACGACACCAGGCGGGGAACGACGGATCTAGCAGTGGTTCCCTGGGATAAGGGATTTCGCCGCGGAGCCCTCCCGGTCGATAAAGCTGGTGATGGACGCCGCCGCCGTCATCCACCTGAAGCCCGTTGCCTCGGAACTCCTGCTCGCGCACTGCTTCGCGCTCGATACTGAGGATCAGCGTCGTCCCACGGCCGCTGCGCGGCTCGAGGCGGTGCTTGGCAGCGAGCTCGCCAGGCGCCTCGTGGCCGCGCTCTCGACCGCGCGCTAGGCGCCGCGGAGCCGGACAAAGAGAAAGATCGCGCCCGCCGCGAGGAGCGAGAGGATGAGCGCCGTCGCGCTCGAGACCTCCAGCGCGAGCATCCCGATCCAGAGGAGCAGGAAGAAAAAGACGGCCCAGAGGAACGCCTGAACCCCAAGGTCGATGCTCGGCATGCGCAAGTGCACGACCGCGATCCTAATCGAACGATCGAAAAAGAGATCCGGTCCACCAATCGACATCTGAGTGGGCCCTGATCCCGACCCACGCAGCTTCAGGGGTCTTAGCGCGAAGGGGATCTGCTTTCGCAGATCCCCTTCTGGCGCAAAAAAATTCAGGGAGCCGGTGGCGCTTTCGTCCACCGAACCCGCTGACTTTCCGCTTGCGCGTACGGCCCTCGAGCTCGGATTCGACCTAATCGCGCTCCGTGCTCCCTGCAAGCAAGAACGTAGCCGCGCTGCTCTGTCCGTTCAAGAGGGGTCCCGGCGTGTTTCGTGCAAATTGCGTGAACTTCGGGGTTGTCGCGATGATGTGCGAACCCGGGCGACGACCCAAGCAGCTTCAGGGATCTTGCGCGATCGGAATCTGCTTCCGCAGATTCCGATCTGCTTGCGCAAATAGGATGAACGAGTGGGCCGCGCAGCCGTCTGGACCGTCGCCGGCGCGGCCTTGCTGGCCGCCGCCGGGCTGACCCTGCTCGGGCTCGGGGACGATGCCGAGGCACTCCCGAACTGGCAGGCGCTCGTTCTGGGGCTTGTCCAGGGGGCAACCGAGCTGCTGCCGATCTCCTCGTCGGGCCACCTGATCCTCGTTCCCTGGCTCGCCGATTGGGACTACCTGAAGCAGCATGACGACTTCAACCAGACGTTCGACGTGTCGTTGCACCTGGGGACACTGGTTGCGGTTGTCCTCTATTTCCGCGAGGACCTCGTGCGGCTCGCAGCAGCCTGGCTGGGAACGATCCGGCGGCGGCGGATCGAGACCGTCGACGAGCGGATCTCGTGGTACGTCGCCGCGGCGACCGTCCCGGCAGCGATCGTCGGCGCCGCGGGGGAGAACCTGATCGCCGAGAACCTCGGCGAGCCGTGGCAGATCGCGATCCTCCTCGCGGTCTTCGGCGTCGTCCTGTTCGCCGCCGACCGGCGGCCGCAGACGAAGGAGATGGGGGAGATCGGCATCCGGTCGGCGGTCGCAGTCGGTCTAGCGCAGACGCTCTCCCTGATGCCGGGAGTCTCGCGCTCCGGCATCACGATCACCGCGGCCCGCCTGCTCGGTCTCGACCGCGACTCGGCCGCACGATTCTCGTTCCTGCTGCTCGTCCCGATCACGTTCGGCGCCGTCGCCTACAAGGGGGTCAGCGACGTGCTGCTCGCCGACCTGCCGCCCGGCACAACCGGCCCGTTCGTCGTTGGGTCGCTTGCGTCGCTCGCCAGCGCGTTGGTGGCGATCTCGGCACTTCTCAGTTACGTGCGCAGGCACGACTACAGCGTCTTTGTGCTGTACCGGCTGCTCGCCGGAGCGGTCGTGCTGCTGCTGATCGCCACCGGCGTGCGGGAGGCAGGGTTCTGAAGGGAAGAGCGCAGAGCAGCCGGCCGCTGCCCTTGTTGGTCGCCGGAGCGGCATGCATCGCTTTCTCCGGGATCCTCGTCCGTCTTGCCGACGTCAGCCCGTCGACTGCGGCGTTCTACCGCTGCGCCTACGCCGTGCCCCCGTTGCTCGCAATCGCGGCATTCGAGCGGCGACGCCTCGGCCCGCGCGGCACGAGGGCGCGTTCCCTCGCGTGGCTCGCCGGCGCCTTTTTCGCCGCAGACCTGATCCTCTGGCATCACGCGATCGCGGCTGTGGGGGCGGGCCTTGCGACCGTGCTCGGGAACGTCCAGGTGGTGCTCGTGCCGATCGCGGCTTGGCTGTTGCTATCCGAGCGTCCCGGCGCTCGCGTCGTCGCCGCCGTCCCGGTTGTCCTGATCGGCGTGACGCTGATTTCGGGCGCCCTCGGTGAGGGCGCCTACGGGAGCGATCCTGCGCTCGGCGTCCTCTTTGGCCTGCTCACCGCGGTGGCGTACACAGGCTTCCTGATCGCGCTGAGGGCGAGCTCGGCCGACATCGGCCGCTCGGCCGGTGCGCTCTTCCACGCAACACTCGCGTCGGCTCTCGTCGTGCTGCCTGCGGGGTGGCTCCTCGGCGAGCTCGAGCTGCGTACGTCATGGGAGTCTTTCGCGTGGCTTGTGACACTCGCGCTGACGTCGCAGGTGCTTGGCTGGCTTCTGATCGCGGCCGCGCTTCCGCAGGCGCCCGCGGCGATCAGCTCGGTCGTCCTGACGTTGCAACCTGTTGCGGCGGTCCTTCTCGCGATTGTGCTCGTGGACGAGGATCCTTCGACCGTGCAGCTGGCAGGAGTGGCGGTGGTCGTCTGCGGGATCGTCCTCGCGACGGGGCGCACGCGATCCGCTCCAACTTGACATAACGCCGGTTCTCGTGCATTCACTAAACGAGCAACGCGGCGATCTGCGATCTAGTCCGACGCACTCCGCCCGAGCTCCGTAAGCCTGTCTCTCAAGACGTCTGTGGCGGCGAGCAGCACTGGGTCCTCGGCGCCACGGCCGGCATCCAAGAGCCTGTCGATGAGCTCGCGCAGCGCGGTGACATCGTGAACGAGCACCACCTCCTGGTCGACGCGGGCCATGAGCGGTCTTTGGCCTGATCGGAAGCGCATCAAACTCGCCGGGGCCGGCCAGAAAGGACCTGCGGACGCTCTAGTGGTTCGGCACGCGGGGATCGCGAGCTCGGGCAATCGCCTCGACCTCGTCATCCTTGTCGACGACCTCGTACTCGGCGTGACTTTCGACGACGCGCTCGATGTCCGGAAAGACATGTCCTGGCGCTACGAGGAACCGGTCGCCCTGTGCGCGCACATTCTCGTATTGAGCCAGGGTCAGAGTCACGAGTCGGTCACAGTCCCTGTTCGAGCACTCGCACACGAAGTCGTAGGGCTCCGGGCCGTGGAGGGCAGAGGTTAGCTGCTTGATCTTCTCGTTCACCTCGCGGAAAAGGGTTTCGTTCTCCACCAATCGCCGCTTTCGCTCGTCCACCCCGCGAGCGTAGTACATGAACGGACATACAACCAGCCCGAACGACGTCAGCGAACGCCGCCGGATCTCCGGAGCCGTGCCCGGCCACCCATGGCCTCCTCCAGCATCGAGACGCCGACGGCCTGGTGCGAGTGCTCGCCCTCGAGCTCTTCCCGTTCGAACGTCACTTTCTTCCCGGCACAGCGGCCCTCGGGCGGCTTCCCGGGCAGAAATCCGTCCCGGTGGACGTAAAGTCGCTCGCCTTCCTCGGTGCGGATGAAGCCGGCGCCCTTGGTCTGGTTGAAGAAGAGCATCTCGCCGCGCATGCACTGGCCTTCCGTCGAGGGGCGCGCACGCTGCTCGCTCCAGTACGCACAATTTAGCACCCATTTCGCCTGGCCATCCCGCTTCCGGCTGCGGCTCGGACTGGACACGCTGGTTTGGACGCGAGATGGTGGCGGTAGAAAGCGCGGGACGCCCCCTCTATGACCACTGTCGACATCGACCATCTGCTCCGCAACGATGAGCTCCAGCAGCTGCTGGACGCGGCGGAACAGAATGGGTCGCTGAAGGCGACCGACCTCGGCGAGATCGTAGAGACGCTCGAGCTCGACGCGCTCGAGCAGGACGCTCTCTACCGGGAGCTCGACCGGCGCGGCATCGAGCTCGTAGAGGAGGCGCCGCCGGAGGAGCCGGCGCCCGCCCCGGCCGCGGTCGCGCCTCAGGAGACGACGACCGACGCGCTGCAGCTCTTCCTGCGGGAAGCGGGCCGCCATGCGCTGCTGACCGCGCCGCAAGAGGTCGAGCTCGCGAAGAAGATCGAGCACGGCGACATGCGCGCCAAGCAGGAGATGATCCAGTCGAATCTCCGCCTCGTCGTCTCGATCGCGAAGAATTACCGCAATCAGGGGCTGCCGTTCCTCGACCTGATCCAGGAGGGCACGCTCGGGCTGATCCGAGCAGTCGAGAAGTTCGACTGGCGCCGCGGCTTCAAGTTCTCCACCTACGCGACCTGGTGGATCCGGCAGGCGGTCGCCCGCGCTCTGGCCGACAAAGCGCGCACGATCCGGATGCCCGTCCACATCGTCGAGCGGCTACAGAAGATGAATCGCGCCGAACGTACGCTCTGGACGCAACTCGGCCGCGAGCCGACCCTGGAGGAGATCGCCGAGGAGGCCTCGCTGCCGCTCCAGCAGGCGATCGAGGTGCGCGCGGCGGCGCGGGCGTCGACGAGCCTCGATCAGCCCGTCGGAGAGACCGAGGATGCCGTCTTCGGCGACTTCGTGGCGGGCGACGGCCCGCTCCCGGAGGAGCAAGTTGAGATCTCGCTGCGCAGCCAGGCGCTGAGGGAGGCTCTGGCGGCGCTGTCGGATCGTGAGCGGCAGGTGGTCGTCTTGCGCTACGGGCTCACCGACTCCGAGCCGAAGACGCTCGAGGAGATCGGTCGCAGGCTCGGACTCACCCGCGAGCGCGTACGTCAGATCGAGCTGGACTCGCTGAAGCGACTCGCCTCACTGCGCGAGCTCGAATCCGTCGGCGCAACCCTGTAGACACGTCTGCCCGAGAACCCGGGAGCGAAGCGACCCTTTAGGGGTCTTCGTGCGATCGGAATCTGCTTCCGCAGATTTCGATCTTGCGCAAGAAATCAGGTACGGAGGTAGAACTCGAGCCCGGGAGCGACGAGGCGGAGCTCGCGCAGAGCGCGTGATTCGAGCTGACGCACCCGCTCGCGGGTGATGCCGAGCCCGGCGCCGACCTCTTCGAGCGTCTTTGGGGCAACCCCGTCGAGGCCGAAGCGGTGCGCGAGAACGTGACGCATCCGCGGGTTCAGCCGCTCGAGGGCGGCCGCGAGCTCGGTCGAGCGCAGCCGATCGGCCGTCTCGACATCGGGCCCGGCGGTCTTCGTGTCCTGGATCATGTCTCCGTAAAGGCTCTCACCATCGCCGACGGGCGTCTCGAGGCTGACGGGGTCCTGCACGAGCTCGAGCAGCTCGCCGACGCGCTCGGGCGTGAAGCCGGTCTCGACCGCGATCTCGTCGTAGGTCGGGTCTCGGTTGAGCTTCTGTGCGAGCACGCGGCGGCCACGCGTGACGCGGCGGACCTGCTCGGCCACGTGCACGGGCAGACGGATCGTCCGGCCCTGCTCGGCAAGCGCCCGGGTGACCGCCTGGCGGATCCACCACGTGGCGTAGGTCGAGAGCTTGAATCCCATCGTGTAATCGAACTTCTCGACGGCGCGGATGAGGCCGAGGTTGCCCTCTTGGATCAGGTCGAGCAGGGGTACGCCGGCCTTCGTGTAGTGGCGGGTGATCGACATCACAAGCCGGAGGTTCGACTCGATCAGCTTCCGCTTGGCCACCTCGTCGCCCTCGTCCTTGCGCCGGGCCAGCTCGCGCTCCTCGACAACTGTGAGCAGGCGACCGTCGCCGATCGCGCGCACGTAGAGCTTGAGCGGATCCTGCGTCGCCTCGGGGGCGGCGACCTGCTCGGCTTCCTCGGCCTCCTCCCCGCCCGCAACTTCGTCGAGGGCAGGCAGAAGCTCAAGGTGCGGCTCGAGAACTAGCTCGCGGACCGGCTCGGCTGCATTCGGCTCCATCTGCACCGGTATCGGCCGTCGCACCGTTTGGCTTGAGGAATCCGCGCGGCGATCTCGAACGGAAGGGCGACAGATTCCTAACTTCCCCGAAACAGCTGGCGTCTACGCTCAAGTGACACGACCTTCCAGCCGATCAGACATTTAGGATTTTTCCCTGTTATGTGCGGTATTGCCGGATACAGCCTGAACCCCGAGTCGAGCGTCCAGCGAACGCTGGCCGCGCAGGCGCTCCTGGCTGGAATCGCCGAGCGTGGTGCGGATGCGGTGGGGTACGCGCATCGCGGTTCCAGCGCCTCCGTGACGGTTCACAAGCGCCGCTCAGGCGCCAGCGAGCTCCTGGACGAGCTGCACGTTCCTTCCGCATCCACACAAGTGCTGGTGCACGTCCGCGACTACACGAAGGGGCACCCGACGATCGAGGCGAACAACCACCCGATCCGGCACGGTTCGGTGGTCGGGATCCACAACGGGACGATTGTCAACGACGAGGACATCTTCGCCCGTTACGGCTTCGAGCGAGCCCATCCGGACATGACCGTCGACTCGGAGGCGATATTCGCACTCGCCGAGCACGCCCAGGGCAGCCCCGAGGCGCTCGAGGAGCTGCACGGACCGATGGCGACCGCCTGGCTCGACGAGCGACACGGGTCGGTGCTCGTCCTCGCCCGTGCCGTGGGCCGCCCACTATGGCTCGGCACCGCCGGCAAGGAGCTTTTCTTTGCCTCGACGCGAGAGGCGCTCGACGTGCTCGAGCAGACGCTCCGCATGTCCCTACGCAAGCGTGCCGTCGACGAAGGGACGCTATTGCGGGTCGAGGACGGACGGATCACCGGCACCGAGCGCTTCAAGCCGGACCGCTCCTACGTCGAGGAGACGACTCTCCCCTCCGTGCGCGCTCCCCACGAGGGCGCGTCGTGCCTGCAGCGACTCGCCGCGATCACGCTCGCTACTCGCCCGCTCTAGCCCGCCCGCTAGGCAGAGCCTCAGCCGACGCTGCCGTCTGCCGCTACCTCGGCGCCCTCCTCACGAAGTCGCTCGCGCACGAGGAACTGAAACGCCGCCCACGCGGGCTGGACGTCGATCATCCGGTAAACTTGCCACTCGGTCAGGAGCGACGGGTCGGCGCGACGCGCCTCAGCCCAGTCGGCCATCTTCGGCAGCCGGCCGAGCTTGCGCGCGAGCGCCCCGCCCTGCTCGACCGCGCGCTCGAGGCGCTCCTCTCCGACAGGCACGTCGAAATCGGCTTCGCGGAGAGCCTGCGCGAGCGAGCCGAACGTGTGCCAGAGCAACGACTTGGACGGCATCGAGCCCTTGCGGGCGTCGATATCACGGGCGGTCGGCGTACGTCCGATCTCCTCACCGAGCGCTCGGAGCCGGCCGAGCAGCTCCTCGCGCGTCGCGAACCGCCGCGGCACCAACCCCGCCTGCCGCTTGGCAGCGTTCCAGCTGCCGAAGTGCTCGATCACCGTCTGCGGATGGACCGTCGTCTGCGAGTCCGCCGCGAACTCGCGCATGGTCGGCGAGCGGCCGAGCCGCTCCGCGCTGCTCGTGAGCTGCGCGAGGATCTCCTCGTCCGTGTAGCGCTTGCGAATCCCGGCTTGGAACGCGGCAAGAGCTTCCGGATCGATGCCGGCCACCGCAGGGTGGCGGCGGGCTCGTCCCATGCAAGCATTCTAGAGCATTTTCAGCGATCTGCAAGTAGCCAGAACGCCGGGTCTCAACGTTCGTGAGACGTGCGGCCGCGAAGCGGACGCCTTTAGGGGTCTTCGCGCGCGAGGGATCCGCGAGAGCGGATTCCTCGCCTGCGCTAAACAGCCAGCAGTCTGCGCTGCGCCGCTTCGTCGGTCAGCACGTCGAGCGGAAGGATCCGCTCCACGGCCGAGACGCAGCGGGGGCAGAACTGGGAGCCGGCAGCGACGCGAAGCTCCGTAAGCGCCTCGTCGAGCGGCCGTGCGGCGCGATAGATGCGAGTCGTCAGCATCGAGTCGAGCGCGTCCGCGACGTGGATGATGCGGGCACCGAGCGGGATCTCCTCGCCCTGGAGCTGGTCGGGGTAACCCGTGCCGTCGAAGCGCTCGTGGTGGTGGCGGATGGCCGGAACGGCGTCGCCGAGGAACCCGAGCCGGTCGATGATGCGAGCGCCCTCGTCAGCGTGTCTTTGCATCAGCGCCCACTCCTCGTCGGTCAAGCTGGCCGGTTTCAGGAGGATGGAATCCGGGATCGCGAGCTTGCCGATGTCGTGGAAGAGCGCAGCGTGACCGAGCAGGTCAAGTTCGACGTGCGAGAGCCCGAGCTCGCGGCCAATCGCGAGCGCCAGCTGCTGAACGCGGCGCGAGTGTCCGGCGGTATATGCGTCGCGTGCGTCGACGGTAGCCGAGAGGCTCTCCATCGCGGCGGTCGAGCGCTCCTTCAGCAACCGGTTGGCCTGCTCGAGCGAGACGTTCTGGGTGTGGATCGTCTCGGCGGCCTGGCGCAGTTTCTGAGCGCTCTTGCGCGTGTGCGACAGATAGGCCTCCTGTGTTTTGCGCATCAGCAACAGCGGCACGGCGAAGACCGCCAGCGCGTAGAGCCCGGCCGCGCTGTAACCGATCGCAATCACGCCGCCGATAAAGCCGTAGACGATGTAGTGCGGAGCCAACCAGAGAAAGCGTTCGTGCCAGACCCGCCAGACTTTCTCGCGTCCCTCGACAGCCAGGGCGATCGACAATAGACCCGTGTTGACCGCGAAGTAGACGGCACCGGCGGCGAGGCCCGCAATGACGGTGACGAGCTCGCCCAGCCCCCCGCCGAACCCGAGCGTGAAGATCGAGGCCGCTGCGAGTGACGAGAGCGCAAGCGTGCCTACGTTGAAGAGCACTCGGTGAATCTGCTGGCGCTGCGCACTCCACTGGACGACGCAGATCGCCACGGCCATTGCCAGCGCGGCGCGAGGGCCGAACAGCGCCGCGCCTGCCAGAGCGCCGACGGCGCTGACCGAGATCGAGCCGTCGTCGAGCTCGAGCGCGAGCGCCTCCCCCACGCTGACAAGCGCGATCACGGCCAGGAGCCCGATCACGTCCGTAGACGAGCCGAAGACTGCCCCGAGCACTCCCGCCGTCACCCCGAAGAACGTCACGAGCCCGACGAGCAGGCCGAGCCGCGTCGAGAGCTGGAGGAAGCGCGGCCCGCTGGTCGTGTGCGCCGTGTGCCGGCGCTCCTGCTCCGGCAGCGCCTCGGGGACGCGCGCGAGCGGTTCGCGGCGGTCGCCGTCCTCGGGCACGGTGACGAGGGGGGCGCTCCGGTCTGCGGGCATCAGCAGCGGCTCGGAGCTGGCGCCAAGAACCCGGTTACGGCCCTGGAGCTTCGCGCGGTAGACGGCCAGGTCGGCCTGGTGGATGAGCGAGTTCGGATCCTGCGCGTCCTTCGGGTAGCCGGCAACGCCGATCGAGACGGTCGCGCGAATCGGCTCGCTCGACGTCTCAACGTCGTACAGACGCGCGGCGACCGCGCGGCGGATCCGCTCGGCGATCTCGAGTGCCTGCTCCGGCGGCGTCTCCGGCAGGAGAATCGAGAACTCCTCGCCGCCGAACCTGGCCGGGACGTCGTAGTGCCGCAGCTCAGCGCGGAAGACCTCAGCGATGCCCTTCAGCACTGCGTCGCCCGCGAGGTGGCCGTACGTGTTGTTGATCTCGCGGAGCAGATCGAGGTCGGCCATGATCAGCGACATCGGCCGCTCGAAGCGCTGCGCGCGCCCGAGCTCCTCCGTCAGCGCGGCCGCGAAATAGCGCGCGTTGAAGAGGCCTGTCTTGGGGTCGACGCGCGCTTCGGCCTGCAACTGCGGCACCGACAGAGCCCGGTGGATCAGCAGCAACGGGGCGATCGCGAATGGGACCAGCCACGCGTTGCCCGTCCAGAACGCTGCGAGAACGACTCCGAGCGCGGCGAAGACGAATTCCGTCGAAAGGGTCTGGTACGAGAAGAGCTGGCGCATCGGGTGCCCGTTGACCCAGCGGATCATGGGCGCGATCAGCGACGAGTTGAGTGCGACGAGCGCGACCGAGGCCGCTGTGCCGGCGAGCGCGAAGCGAACCTCGTCGCTCGGGATCAGGCCATCTGCACCGCTCACCAGGTGCGCTGCCCCCCACGCCGACATGGTGGCGATCGTGAAGACGAGGATGTTGAAGGACTGCACATACCAGGTGCCGCGGCTCCGCAGCCACTCCGGCACGTGCTGGATCAGCGGCAACACTGCAACGAGCGCCGGCGGCAGCAGCAGCGCGGCGGTGATCAGGAAGACGCCGGTCGTGTGGTAGCTCTTGTTGCCCGGGGTGCGCACGACGAAGAACTGCGCCAGGGCGACGCTGACTGCGAGGATCGCAAATTCAAGCCAGTTTCCCGTCGTCTGATCGAGGTGCGCGAGGAACGGAGCGGTGACGGCGATTGCGACCGCCCCGACAACGATGAAGTAGGCGAGCGCTTTCGGCGGCAGCTTGCTGCGTGGGTCGCTGCCCGAGCTCTCGCGCTCGATCGCGTCGTGGAAAGGAATCGCGCTCATCGTTCGCTTGTGCCCTTCATGCCGCTTTCTCCTTGAGCCGCCGCATGGCCACACAGGTGAGAGACATCGTGGCCCGGTCGAAAGGTATGCCGTGCTTTTGGGCGAGGCATCCCCCGGTCGGGGTACCCCGCCGTGAGTTCACCCGGAAGGGTGAGGCTGTGACAGGCCGGCCCGAAGGCCGGCCTGTCACGGGTCTTACGGGGTCGGCAGTGCCGGCAGTTCCGGCGCCGGCGGTGCCGGCGGTGCCGGGAGTGCCGGGACCAGCTCGACCACAGGCGGAGCATCCGGGTTGAGCTCCGGATCCAAGAGCCATCCGGCCTCGAGCAGCGGGTTGAGGACGTACTCTCCACCCACGGGAGCGACATCATTCGCCGCATCCTCCCAGCTCACGTCGGCC
>Ga0180121_10000651_pt1 | contig 14687 bp, 12 predicted proteins | sample AntDrymUQ5402106_2_FD_129676 | JGI IMG/M metagenome (GOLD analysis project Ga0180121, IMG submission 129676) | Polar desert sand microbial communities from Dry Valleys, Antarctica - metaG UQ540 (21.06) (version 2) (version 2) | ecosystem: Environmental > Terrestrial > Soil > Desert | place...
CAGCTGCATATGCGAAGCTTCAAGGACGGCGACACCATTAACGTCGAGCCCTGGCGGGCCAGGGCCTTCCCCATAATTAAGGACCTGGTGGTCGACCGCGGTGCGCTCGACCGCATCATCCAGGCCGGCGGCTACATCACCGCGGCCACGGGCGGGGCCCAGGACGCCAACACGATCCTGATTCCGAAGGAGACAGTGGACACCGCCATGGACGCGGCCCAGTGCATCGGCTGCGGCGCCTGCGTGGCTGCCTGCCCCAACGGGTCGGCATCCCTCTTCACGGCGTCCAAGCTGAGCCACCTGGGGCTCCTGCCCCAGGGGCAGCCGGAGCGGTACCGGCGTGCGCTTCGAATGGTGGCGCGGATGGACATCGAGCACTTCGGGGGCTGCACCCTGTACGGCGAATGTCAGGAGGCCTGCCCCAAGGAGATCAGCATCGACACCATCACCCGGATGAACCGTGACTTCCTCAAGGCCACTCTTTCCGAAGGACGCGGTGCTGTAGCCAAGTCCGATTGATTCCAATTCGAATGCCTGATGTAGTCATTGCGAGCCGCTCAGTGGCGAAGCAATCCCGCGGTTTGCCCGGGAGATTGCTTCGGGGGCTGCGCCCCCTCGCAATGACTGTCCCTCTCCTCCTCCCCTCTCTGGCCCGGGCGCAGTCCTCACCCTGGATTCGGGTCGGCGCCAACGGAGTCCTGCTCTACACCTTCGCCGATCCTGTACCCCGTGGCCGATCCCTGGCGGAGGTGCGGCTGGTGCAGCCCGCGATCATGGTGCACGCCGGGGCGCTTTCGAACCGGCTTCGGTTGCTGTCGACGATCAACTTCGAAGGCCTGACGATGCCGGCTGGCGAGCTCACTCCCGGTGCATGGGGAGAAGGGTTCATCGACCGGCGGCACCCCCACACCTACCTGCACGAGTTGGTCCTCTCAGCTGATGATCTGCTGGGCGGCATTGATGGCAGCACCCGCTTCTCGCTGGCTGCCGGGAAAGGTTTCGCGCCCTTCGGGACCGACGACCCGATGGTGCGGCCGGTGGTCCGCTACCCGGTCAACCACCACCTGGCTCAGATTCTGGAGCGGTTGGTCGCGATCGCCGGTGTAAGGACGGGACCCATCGCGGTCGAGGCCGGCTTGTTCAACGGGGACGAGCCGGAACGTCCTGGCCAGTGGCCCAAGCTCAGCCGGTTCGGCGACTCCTGGTCGGGACGGCTCACCGCCCTGCCGACTGCCTCGGTGGAGCTTCAGGGCTCCTATGCCCGGGTCCACTCTCCGGAGCACCGCCCCGGCGCCGGTACCGAGCAGCACAAGTGGAGTGTGTCGGGCCGCTGGGATGGAGATGTCAGTGGAAAGCCGGTATACGCGCTGGTCGAATGGGCCAGGACCTCGGAAGCGGAGGGCTTCTTCGTGTTTCGGAGTTTCCTTGCCGAGGGTGCATGGACGAGGGGTGCCAGCCGTCTCCATTACCGGTTCGAGCGGACCGCGCGTCCAGAGGAACAGCGCACCCTGGACCCTTTCCGATCTATACGGCCCCACTTCGAGAACTCGATTCTTGGAACAACCAGGTGGACCATCCATACGCTCGGCTACGGGTACCGTCTGGGTGACTCGAGTACCCGGCTCGACGCGCTTCCGTTCGTCGAGGTGTCGTACGGCCGGATGGCGGACACCGGCGGCGGGGTGTTCGATGTGCGCAGCTTCTATGGTCGAGACACTTTCTGGTCGCTCGAGATCGGCCTGCGATTGAGCCCAGGTATGCCGATGCACCGGATGGGACGCTACGGAGTGGCGCAGGACACGGCGGACTCCGGGGGGATGGAGTACGATGATCACCATGAACACTAGACGCGCAGCCCTGCCCATCCTTTTGATCGCCCTCGCCGCCTGTGGTGATGATCGGGCCGCCCCCCAGCCTATTGTCCCTGCCAGCATTGCCGCTTCTGGCGGCACCGGACAGACCGCACAGACCGGCAGCCCTCTGCCAACCCCCCTCACCGTTCTGGTCACCGACGCGACGGACACCCCGGTGCCGGACGTGGTCGTGGCCTGGTCGGTGGTCGACGGCGGCGGAGGCGTCCCAGCCACCTCGTTGACCAATTCGGCGGGCCTCGCCTCGGCCACGTTCACCCTTGGGCCGGTCGTGGGCCAGCAAGGAGCGCAGGCCCAGGTCTCTGGCCTGACGGGCTCTCCGGTGGTTTTCACCGCCACGGCAACACAGGAGCCGGGCGGGACCGATCTGAGTGTGGTGAGCGGCGGCAACAACGTGCCCGAGCGGTTCAGCTCCGATCTGTGGGTGCATGGTAACTACGCCTACAGCGGCACCTGGGGATTCCGGGAGAATGAGGGCAACACGCTCAAGGTGTGGTCACTCGGGGCGGCGGGCTCGCCGACACTGGTCGAATCCATCATCGTCCCCGAGATCGGGACCGTAAGCGACGTCCAGGTCAGCGACGACGGTCAGCTGCTCGTGCTGAGCGGAGAGGCGGGCACGAACGGCGGTATCTATTTGTACAGCCTGAGCAACCCCGCCGCGCCCTCGTTTCTCAGTTCTGCCCTGGTCGGCGAGGCCGGAGTGCACACCGTCACGCTCTCGACGATCGATGGGCGGCTCTACGCATTTGCGTCACGCAATCCTGGCTTCCCCGAGGAGGAGGCGACTGATCCGGCCCTCCTGATCTACGATGTGACCGACCCCGAAGCACCGACCCTCGTTGCCACTGAGGTCTTTCCGGAGCGTGACTACGGGATCCATGACACCTTCGTGCGGGACGGTATCGCGTTTGCCTTCGTGTGGGATAATCCCGGCCTCGTCATCTACGACGTGGGTAACGGTATCCGTGGCGGCTCGCCCTCGGCGCCGGTCGAGATCAGCCGGCTGATCACAGCGACGAACGGCGTCTGCTGTGGACCTTCGGTGCACAATGGCTGGTGGTTCCACAATCCGGTCACCAGTGAGCGACGCTATCTCTTCATCGGGCAGGAGGGAGCCGCAACCATCGGCTCCAACTCCAGCGGGGACATCCACGTCGTGGATGTCTCCGACCTGGCCCAGCCGCATGAGGTGGCCTTCTTCCACCTCAACGGAGCCGGTACCCACAATTTCTGGATGGATGAGGAGCGGCAGATTCTCTACGCCGCTTACTACAATGGCGGGGTGGTGGCCCTCGACGTCTCCGGCACGCTGTCCGGCAATCTCTCCGGGAGGCTGCTGAGCCAGGTGAAGCCCGGCGGGACGGGGAACACCTTCACCTGGGGTGTGCAGCTCGCCAACGGGTATTTGTACGCGATCGACATGCTGAGCGGCTTGTGGCAGCTGACAACCGAGTGAATCGAACACTCGGTTGTCATCCTGAGGGAACCTTGAGCGAAGCGAAGGGACCGAAGGATCTACTTCGCGATTCCGAGACCCTCGAGGTAGATCCTTCGCTTCGCTCAGGATGACAGATTACCGGCTAGTATTGCCTGGCCCGGTAGTCACGCCTGCCGGTGCACTCCACACGTTGTTTCCCCGCCTGACATCGGGGTACAACTTCTTCGGGTCGATGGTCACCCTGACCACCTTCTTCGCCTCCGGGATCAGCAGGCTGTAGCGGTTCCCGCCGTACCACACCTCCACGGGCAAGCTGAGCTGTTTCGTGGTACCATCGTCCATCACCAGCTCGAGCTCCACCGGCATCGGCATGGCACCGGCATTCCGGAGGTAGATCCGGGACGCGATGCTGCCGGAGTCCGACGCTACCGAGTCGACCGCCTGGTCCAGGGTTTCCGTGGTATAGAACCAGGAGCGCCAGAACCAGCTGAGGTCCTCGCCCACCCCGTCTTCCACGCTGCGAAAGAAATCAGCCGGCGTGGGATGCTTGTACGCCCACCGGGTGATGTACTGCTTGAAGGCCGGGTCGAATCGCTCGCGCCCGATGATATGGTCTCGCAGAAGGATCAGGCCCAGGCCGGGCTTGGTGTACGCGGTGGTGCTGAGACTCCCTCCTATCCGGTCGGCCGGGGTCATGATCGACTCCTCCTTGCCGGACAGCGCGAAGGGGATGTAGATACCCGGATCGCCGCGGCGGTTGTAGGCGCCAGGATACTTCTTGTCCCAGTTATACCGGTTCATGAAGGTGTTGAAGCCTTCGTCCATCCAGGGGTAGCGCCGCTCGTTATTCCCGACGATCATGGGAAACCAGCTGTGCCCGATCTCATGGTCGGTGACGCTAAAGAGCGCCTGCGGGTCGGTGCGGTTGTGGCAGAACACGATCATCGGGTACTCCATCCCTCCCTCGATGCCATTCACATTGATGGCCACCGGGTAGGGATAGCGGTACCAGGATGAGTAGTGGTCCACCGCAAAGCGGACATACTGAGTGGACTGGTTCCACACCGGCTCGGCGGACGGCGGATAGAAGCTCATCGCCAGGGTCTTGCCGCCATTGGCGCGCGCTGCGTCCCAAACGAAATGCCGTGCCGCGGCCCAGGCGAAGTCGCGCACGCTGTCGGCGGTGAATCGCCAGGTGTGCATCCCGGAGCGCGACGGTGGCCGAGAGGCGGGATCGGAAACCTCATCGGCGCCGCGGATGACCACGGTCGAATCGCTGCTGCGCGCCCGGGTGAGCCGAGCCCGCTGGGTGGCGGTCAGCACCTGGGCCGGGTTCCGAAGTGTGCCGGTGGCCGCCACCAGCATGTTGGCCGGCACCGAAATACTCACATCGAAGCTGCCGTACTCGAGGTAGAACTCACCCTGTCCCAGGTACTGCTCGCTATTCCACCCCCGGACGTCATCATAGACCGCCAGGCGCGGGTACCACTGCGCCACCTCGTACACGTGGCTTCCGTCGATCATCTCCAGGCCCATCCGGTTACTGTTGGGCCCGAAGGGAAACGACCACCCGATGTCCAGCAGCTGGCGGCCCCCGGGCGGGATGGGGCGGGCGAGGTCCACTTTCATTAACGTGCCGTTGACGAGGTACTTGAGCGGCGAGCCAGGAATGGCGGCCCGGCCCCTTTGCGCGGGCACCGCCGGCTGGGCCACGCGGGTCAGGGTCACTCCTCCCTCCGCGCCGCGGGTGCCGAACCGCGAATCCTGCTGGAACAGCCGAAACCCTCGGCTCAGGCTGTTGAAGAGGTTCTGGTCCAGCTGAAGCCACAGGTACCGCAGGGTATCGGGCGAATTGTTGGTGTAGGTGATCTGCTCTTCGCCGGTTACCCGCTGTCCCGCAGTATCGAGCGAGGCCCGGATGACGTAGTCCACCCGCTGTTGCCAGTAATCGGATCCTGGGGCCCCGGCACCGGTCCGGATGGTATTCGGCGTCGGAAGATCGAGCCGCCGGAAGGGCGAGACGTCTCCCAGGGACCTCGCGCTGTCATCCGGGGCCTGTCCACCAACAGGCTGCTGCGCGAAAAGCGTGGAGGCGGACAAGAAGAAGAGAGGGCCGGCTAGAGATCGCATCAGTGGTGTTCCAGATGAAGTAGTTGTTGGGCTGCCCCGCTGCCCCGCTGCCCCGCTTACCTGCGTTCATCCGCGGCCGACGCTCTTGTCCCAGCGGAATCAGGCCGTTCCCACGTGTCGTTGGCGGGGATGGCGTCGGGCAGAGTCCCGTCCGGGTTTACCCGAGCGCTAGCGATCGGCCTGCCGGAGCGATCCTCGTAGACATAGCGCTCGCCTCCGTACCAGATCTCCACCGGGAGCTTTACGACCTCGGTCGTGCTATCCTCGAAGCCCAGCTCGAGCTCGACTGGCATGACTGCGTCCCCCAGGTTGGCAAGGCTTACCTGGGTCAACCCCTCGGCCTGCTTGACCGACTCCACCGACTGATCCAGCGCCGCCGTAGTGTAAAAGAATCCGCGCCAGAACCAGCTGAGGTCCCGGCCTGAGATCGCCTCCATGGTGCGGAAGAAGTCCGCCGGCTGGGGGTGCTTGAACGACCAGCGGCGAGTGTACTCGCGAAAGGCGCTGTCGAAGACTGCCGGAGCAAGCACCTTGCTTCGGAGCGTGAGCAGCGCGACCGACGGCTTCACGTACGCAAGGCTTAGAAGATTGTTGCTGGTCTTGTACCGGTTGGCGGGAGTCATGATCGGCTGCGCCGTGGGGCTCTGGTCGACCTTGACCACCAGCTCTCGCTCCTGCCGCCGCACCTCGGAGTCGTCCCGTTTCCAGAACCCCTCCTCGGCGAAGGTGTTGATGAAGGTGTTGAAGCCCTCGTCCATCCACGCGTGACGCCGCTCGTCCGAGCCCACGATCATCGGGTACCAGTTGTGTCCGATCTCGTGGGTCACGACCGCGAACAGATCGGATCCGTCCTTGCCCCGTGCCTCCATGGCGAGCATGGGATACTCCATGCCTGATACCGGGCCCTCCACGGCGGAAATCTGAGGATAGGGATAGCGAAACCACCGGGTGCTGTATTCCTGGATCGAGTAGCGGCTCATTCGTGCCGCATCCTTCCAGGTCTCGATGGCTGAGGGCCTGTAGTACGCCTGGGCCAGGATCCCCTCCCAGCCCGAAGCATCCCAGAGGTACTCTGGCGACGCGGCCCAGGCCGCGTCCCGAACGTTGGTCGCCCGAAAGCGCCAGGTGAGGGACCCCTGTCGAGTGGGGCGCGCCGAACCCGAGCGGAGCTCCGGCTCGGTCACGATCCGAACCGTGCTGTCAGACTCGATGGCGCGGGCAAGGCGTTCGCGCTGGGTCGGGGTGAGCACCTCGGCCGGATTCTGAAGCACCCCGGTCCCCGCCACGATATAGCCCGCCGGCAGGGTGACCTCGAAGTCGATATCACCGTATTCCAGGTAGAACTCGCCTTGCCCGAGATACTGGTCGGTGTTCCAGCCGTGCACGTCGTCATAGACGGCCATGCGGGGATACCACTGTGCGATCTCGTAGAGGCTCCCCTCCCGTCCCATGCGATCGGCACCGTGCTCCGGAACATTGAAGGCGTAGCCGAGCTCCAGGACCGTGGCCCCACCCGGAGGGAGGGGGCGCACCAGGTCCAGGTACATCATGGTGTCATCGACGCGGGATCGGAGCAGCGACGCGGGTGCCGCCGGCGAGCATTCGGGCCTCGCAGCCGTGGTATCGGGCTTAGCACGCCTGGTGCCCGCGCGGCGCCTGGGGGCGGGTCGCGCCGGCGGCACCCCACACTGGACCACACGCTCGATCTCAAACCCCCCTTTGAACCCCGCGCCCCCGAACCGGCTCTCCGACGCGAACAGAAGCGATCCGGCGCTCCCGGGCCGGAAGAGGTTCTGATCCAGCTGCAGCCACAGGAATCGGAGCGTATCGGGCGAGTTGTTGGTGTAGCGAATCGTCTCTGTTCCGCTGAGTCGCCGGCTGGCGGTATCGAGCGTGACCCGGATGGCGTAGTCGGCCCGCTGTTGCCAGTAGTCCCGCCCCGGGGCTCCGTCAGCCCGCCGAATGCTGTTGGGAGGCGGCAGCGGCGGAGCGCTGAAGATTCCGGTGTCCGCCACCGGCGGCTGTAGCGTGGGCAGTGCGAGCGGGCGAGCCGGCTGCACCGGCTTGGGACCCGCGGGTTCCTGGGCGGTGAGCGGGGCGACCGCCAGGAGAGCCGTCAACGCTGCGTAACGCATGGAGTCATTCATTCTCTAGAGCTTCGGGAGGGTCACCCCGGTCTGCTTCTGATATTTGCCCTTCTTGTCGGCGTAACTCACCTGGCAGACGTCGTCATCGTCGGCCTCGAAGAAAAGTACCTGACAGATGCCCTCATTGGCGTAGATCTTGGCCGGGAGCGGTGTGGTGTTGCTGATCTCCAGGGTCACGTGGCCTTCCCACTCGGGCTCGAACGGCGTGACGTTGGTGATGATGCCGCAACGGGCGTAGGTGGACTTGCCTACGCAAATGGTGAGGACGTTGCGCGGAATCCGGAAGTACTCGACCGACCGGGCCAGGGCAAAGCTGTTGGGCGGTACGATGCAGACGTCGCCGTCGAACTCGACGAAGCTGCGGGCATCAAAGTGCTTGGGATCGACAATGATAGAGAGAACATTGGTGAAGATCCGGAACTCCGGCGCCACCCGCATGTCGTACCCGTAGGAGGACACGCCATAGGAAATGGCTCCTTCGCGTACCTGCCCATCCACAAAGGGTTCGATCATGCCATGTTCACGGGCCATGCGGCGAATCCAGCGGTCGGACTTAATTGACATGGTCTCGGCTGGGCAGGGGGGCAGCGGGGCGGCGGGGCGGGGTGCTCCGCAGCCAGAATTTGGGCCGGAATATAGTTGGGGAGGGAAGCGGTACCACCCAGTACCTGCCCCGCTGCCCCGCTGCCCCGCTGCCGCTCCCCCCGCCTGTTGAATCAGGTCCGGGATCGGGTTAGCTTCGGGGAGTTAAGTGAAAAAATTCACTAAAGCGAGATGTTGACGCTCATGCTTCAGCCGTATATCCCGCTCCTGCTGCTGATTGCGTTCGTTATCGCCAACGCGATACTGATGCTGGGCCTGTCCCACGTTCTGTCCACGTACCGCCGCACTCCCACCAAAATCGCGCCCTATGAGTCGGGCATGCCGGTGCTGGGAGACGCCCGGGAGCGGTTCTCGGTCAAGTTCTACCTGGTGGCCATGTTGTTCATCGTGTTCGACATCGAAACCGTCTTCATGATTCCCTGGGCCGTAGCGTTCAACCAGCTCACCGCCATCTCCGGGATTCTGATCATCGAAATGTTCGTCTTTATCCTCATCCTTGCGGTGGGGTACATCTACGTCTGGAAGCGCGGGGCACTGCAATGGGATTGACCAATCCCGCGGTTTCAAACCGGGACGACGAGGTTACCCAGGTGTCGGCCGTCTCGCCCAACTGGGTGACGACCCGCCTCGATTTTCTCACCAACTGGGCGCGGTCAAACTCGCTCTGGCCTATGCCGTTCGGCACCGCCTGCTGCGCCATCGAGTTCATGGCCACTGCCGCCAGCCGGTTCGATCTGGCCCGGTTTGGTATGGAGCGGATGAGCTTCTCGCCCCGCCAGGCCGATGTGCTGATCTGTGCCGGACGGCTGCCCTTCAAGCTCGCACCCGTCATCCGCCGGATCTGGGACCAGATGCCCCAGCCGAAGTGGTCGATCTCCATGGGCGCCTGTGCCTCGACCGGCGGGATCTTCGATAACTATTCGATGGTGCAGGGGATCGACACGATCATTCCGGTGGACGTCTACGTACCGGGGTGCCCGCCGAGACCCGAGGGCCTGATGTACGGCATTCTCCTGCTGCAGAAGAAGATCAAGGGGGAGACCATCGCGGACGACATGCTGCGTGACGAAAAGCTGGTCGGGCCTTCCGGGCTCTTTCTGCGGCCGGAGCGGGTGGACGAGCTGAGCGAGCCCTTCGGGAATTCGGTCCAGCAGACTCGATCATCGTGATGCCGGTCCCGTCATTTGTCACCCTGACCCTGAGCGTAGCGAAGGGGAGGGGGCCGGAGCTCAAACGGCTCTCCGCCCCCTCGGGTACCGCTGGCCATTAGATGAGCACACCCTCTCCATCCGTCCCCGCCCTCCGCGCCGAGTTTGGCGCCGCTGTCGAGCGTAGCCTGGTCTCATCCGGCCAGACCATTGCCTATGTGAGCCGGGAGCGGTCCCATGACGTCCTTGCCTGGCTCAAGGACACGCCGGGGCAGGAGTATAATTATCTCACCGACGTGACGGCCGTCGATTATCGCGATCCCGAGCGTTCGCTCGAGGTGGTCTATCAGCTGCGCTCGCTTGGCCGCAAGGCCGATCTGAGGGTCAAGGTGGCGCTCGATAAGCGCGTGCCCCTGGAGGTCCGATCGGTGTACGACCTGTGGCGCGGCGCCGACTGGCTGGAGCGCGAGGTGTTCGACATGTTCGGCGTGACCTTCATCGGCCACCCTGACCTTCGCCGTATTCTCATGTGGGAGACCTATGCTGAGGGGTTTCCGCTGCGGAAAGACTTCCCGCTCCGCGGGCACTTCAGCCGGGCGGAGCAGACCAGGCAGGCGCTGGCGGCCAACCCCGAAGCCCACTATTCCCTGGAGGAGCTGTCCCTGGCCGACTCGTATGGTGAGTTGCCCAAGGACATGCAAGAACGGCTGGCGCGAGGCGAGCGGGGATTCCTGAAATGACCCTTCGCACCGTAGAGATGGCACTGGCCACCCCGGGTGTGGATGCCGCCGGCTACCCGACCCGCGTTCCGCTCGGCCTCGACGAGGAAAACGGACAGTACCGCGAGGACCTTGGTGCAGAGCGCATGCTGGTCAACATCGGGCCCCAGCATCCTGCCACCCACGGCGTTCTGCGGCTGGTGCTGGAGCTGGAGGGGGAAACGGTCAAACGCTGCATCCCCCATATCGGCTACCTGCATTCCGGGTTCGAGAAGCTGGGCGAATACCGGCATTACAACCAGATTATCCCGCTCACCGATCGCACCGACTACCTGTCGCCCATGGCGAACAACGTCGGATTCGCCTTGGCCGTCGAGGCGATGATGGACCTGGAGCTCACCGAGCGCTGCAAGGTGCTGCGGGTGATCGCCTGCGAGATGAGCCGCATCATCTCCCACCTCGTCTGGCTCGGCACCACCGGGATCGACCTCGGTGCGTTCACTCCCTTTCTGTGGTCCTTTCAGGAACGGGAGCGGATCTACAACCTGCAGGAGGCCTGGACCGGCGCCCGCCTCACCACCAGCCTTACCCGGGTCGGCGGGTTGATGGCCGATATCCCGGACGGGTGGGAAGCCGGCCTCCGTGAATTCACCGACACCTTCCCGAAGACGCTGCGCGAGGTGGATACGATGTTCACCCGCAACGCGATCTGGATCGGGCGAACCCAGGGCGTCGGTGCGCTCACCGCCGACGAGGCGATCAATTATTCGCTGTCGGGTCCGATGCTGCGGGCCAGCGGCGTGGACTACGACGTCCGGAAGGACCGGCCCTACCTCGACTACGAGACCTACGATTTCGACGTCCCGGTCGGCGAATACGGCGATATCTACGACCGCTATCGGGTCCGGCTGGAGGAGATGACGCAGTCCAACCGGATCCTGGAGCAGGCGCTCGACCGGCTGTCCCGGCTGAAGGGCGCTCCCATCAACGTCTCTGACCCTCGCGTGGTCCTCCCACCCAAATCACGAGCAATGAGCGACATGGAGGCGATGATCTTCCATTTCAAACAGGTGATGGAAGGCATCAAGCCGCCGGTGGGTGAGGTGTATATGGGAGTGGAGAACCCCAAGGGCGAGCTGGGCTACTACATGGTCTCGGATGGCACCAGTAAGCCGGTGCGCTGGAGGATCCGTCCGCCATCATTTATCAACCTCGCCAGCCTGCCCACCATGTGCGAGGGCTCACTCCTGTCCGACGTGATCGCCATCAACGCCAGCGTGGATATCGTCATGGGAGAAGTCGACCGATGAGTACGACAGCGGGGCCGCGGGGCGGCGGGGCAGGTGAAGCCAGCGGCAGTCATCGCGGTGCAGCCGAGCACGGGTCGGCCCACGGTGGACACGGCACGGAGACCGCGCCGTACGAGCGGGTCTTCCGGGGCGAAATCATGGCCCGCCTGGAGCGGCTCTTCACCAAGTATCCAACCAAGCAAGCCTGTCTCCTGCCCGCGCTCTGGATGGTGCAGGAGGCCCGCGGCTGGATCTCCGAGCCTGCCATTGGCGAGGTGGCCGAGGTACTGGATCTGACGCCGGCGTACGTGAAGGGCGTGGTCACGTTTTATACCATGTACCATACCCATCCGGTCGGGCGGCATTTTATCCAGGTCTGTACCACTTCGCCATGCAACATCTGCGGGGCGGAGGACGTGCTGAAAGCCCTGGTCCGGGAGACCGGCTGCGGCGAGCTCGGAGCGACCAGCCCCGATGGCCGGTTCACGGTGATCGAGGTCGAGTGCCTTGGCGCCTGCGGATTCGCCACTCCGATCCTCATCGGCGACGACTTCATCGAGAGCGTCACCCCCGAGAAGATTCCGGGCATTCTCCAGAGGTACAAGTAATGGGCTACCCGCACCCCAGCCATCCCAAGGAGAACCCGGTCCTCTCGAAGCACTTCGGCGACCCCGAGGCGCGCACCTACGACGGCTGGGTCAAGCGCGGCGGATACGAGGGGCTCAAGAAGGTGCTACGCATGACCCCCGAGGCGGTGGTCGAGGAGATCAAGGCCTCGGGCCTTCGGGGCCGGGGCGGGGCGGGGTTCCCCACCGGCCTCAAGTGGTCATTGATGCCGAAGGCTGACGGCCGCCCGCATTACCTGGTCTGCAATGCCGACGAGTCCGAGCCGGGCACATTCAAGGACCGCGAGATCATGCGGTGGACTCCGCATCAGCTGCTTGAAGGCTGCGCCATCGCGGCCTACGCCATCGGAGCCGAGCGCTGCTACATCTACATCCGGGGTGAGTTCACCGATCCCTACAAGATCATGGCGAAGGCGGTCGAGGAGGCCACGGCCAAGGGCGCGCTGGGCGACAACGTCCTCGGCAGCGGCAAGCGGATCGAGGTGATCCTGCACCGCGGCGCCGGAGCCTACATCTGCGGGGAAGAGACCGCGATGCTCAACTCGATCGAGGGCAAGCGGGGCAACCCCCGGATCAAGCCGCCCTATCCGGCCCAGGCCGGCGTGTTCGGCATGCCAACCACGATCAACAACGTGGAGACCCTGGCCGCGGTGCCTCACATTGTCATGCGCGGCGGCGAGTGGTATAAGGGGCTGTCGCTCAACAACCCCAAGAGCACCGGCACCAAGCTCATCTCGGTCTGCGGTCACATTCAGCGCCCGGGAAACTACGAAGTCACGATGGGTACCCCGATGAGGGAGCTCATCTACGACATGTGCGGCGGGATGCGTCCCGGCCGAACCCTGAAGGCCGTGATTCCGGGCGGCTCCTCTGTCCCGATCATGAGCGCGGCGGAAGCAGAAGATTGCCTGCTCGACTACGAGGGCGTGGTAGCCAAGGGATCCATGCTCGGCTCGGCCGGGATGATCGTCATGGACGACACTACCGACATGGTGTATCAGATCTGGCGTTTGGCCAGGTTCTACGCCCACGAATCGTGCGCCCAGTGCACCCAGTGCCGGGAGGGCACCGCCTGGACCACGCGAATTCTCGAGCGGATCCTGGCTGGGAAAGGAAAGCAGGAGCACTTCCAGCTGCTGCTCGATCTGTCCGACAACATGACCGGGAAGACCATCTGCGTGTTGAGCGATTCCTGCGCCGCGCCGATCGTGAGCGGGATCCAGAAGTTCCGGCACGAGTTCGAGGCGTACATCCAGGGCGCGCGCGAGCCGGCGCTGGCCGCGGTTTAAAAGTCAGCCCTCAAGTTGAGAGTAGAATGGCTGAAGAATTAGTCACAGTCACGATCGATGGGATGCCGGTCAGCGTCCCGAAGGGCACCACCATCATCGAGGCCGCCAAGCAGGCGGGCGTCCTGGTGCCGCACTACTGCTATCACCCCTCCCTCCCCTCACCGGCGGTGTGCCGGATGTGCCTGGTGGAGGTGGAGAAGGCGCCCAAGCTCATGCCCGCGTGCGTTACCGCCGTTGCCGAGGGACAGGTGGTCCACGTCGAGAGCGAGAAGGCGAAGAAGGCGCGCGAGGGTGTGCTGGAGCTCTTGCTCATCAATCATCCGCTCGACTGCCCGATCTGCGACCAGGCCGGCGAGTGCGAGCTGCAGGACTACGTGTTCCAGGAGGGTCGGTCCGGCACCCGCTACGCGGACTACGCGAAGCGGTTCAGCCCGGTGGAAGACTTCGGTCCCGATGTCCTCTACGTGCCCAACCGCTGCATCCTCTGCACCCGGTGCGTGCGCTTCATGGAGGATGTGGCAGAGGATCCAATCCTCAATGTCTCGGAGCGGGGCGATCGCGCCTATATCGGGATCTCGAGCGAGCAGCTGCTCGACCACCCCTGGGCTGGCAACGTGGTAGACCTCTGCCCGGTGGGATCGCTCATCTCGAAGGATTTCCTCCACAAGGCGCGCGCCTGGGACCTCGATAAGACGGCCAGCGTGTGCCCCGGCTGTACCCAGGGCTGCAACATTACCATGGACACCCGGGACGACATCGTCGTGCGGCTGCGTCCCCGGCCCAACCTGGAAGTGAATCGCCACTTCATGTGTGACTACGGCCGGGCGAACTACCGCTGGCTCAACCGGGGCGACCGGATGGAGGCGCCGCTGGTGCGGGATGGTGGGCGGCATGTCGCCACCGACTGGGATACCGCTCTCGACCGCCTGGGGCAGCTGATTCGGGGGACCTCCGGGTCGGCCGTGATTCTGGCCTCGGGCAGGGCCTCGACTGAATCGCTCGGCCTGGTACGGCGGATGCTCGACCGGATCAGCGTCACCGCCGTGGTACAGGTCCCGATCGGCGACGAGGCCCCATTGGCGGCCATACCGAACCTGGCGCTTCGCGCCGAGCGGGCACCCAATCTCAGGGGCGCGGAGCTGCTGGGCTACGGCTCCGATTGGCCCACCGGCCTTCTGGAGCTGGCGAGCGCGGGCCTGGTCATCGTGCTCGATGCCGATCTGTCACAGTCCGATCTGGCCCTGCTGGCACAGACACCGGGCAGTGTGGTCGTCCTGGGGACACTCTTCGCCGAAGGCCTGCGGAACGCCGAGCTGGTCCTCCCGATCACGACCATGGCCGAGGAGAACGGAACCTACGTGAATCGCGATGGCCGGATCCAGCGGTACAACCAGGCCAAGTCACAGCCAGGCATGGCGCGGCCG
>Ga0180121_10000652_pt1 | contig 14665 bp, 13 predicted proteins | sample AntDrymUQ5402106_2_FD_129676 | JGI IMG/M metagenome (GOLD analysis project Ga0180121, IMG submission 129676) | Polar desert sand microbial communities from Dry Valleys, Antarctica - metaG UQ540 (21.06) (version 2) (version 2) | ecosystem: Environmental > Terrestrial > Soil > Desert | place...
GCACCGGAGCGACGGGCGCCTCTGGGCGCGGAGCGGCGCGCGGCGGCCGTGTGGTGACGGTCATTTGGCCGCTGATGGTAACTGCCAGAAGGGTCCCCGAACCACCACGGGCCGGTGATAACGTGCCTTTGGGGTGGTCAGACGCGTAGTTGCGCCTCAGGAGGGTGGAGACTCATGGATTGGGTATTGCTGCTGCTGCTGTTCCTGCACATCGGCGGCGCCATCCTCGCGTTTGGCCCGACGTTCGTCTTCCCGATCCTTGGTCCGATGGCCGGCCGTGAGCCACAGCACGCCAACTTTGCACTTCGCTTCCAGAAGAAGGTGGCGACCAAGCTGATCATTCCGCTGGCGCTGTTCCAGGGCGTGACCGGACTGCTGCTGGTGTGGAAGTTCGGGATCAACCTGTTCGCGACCTACTGGCTGCTCGTCTCCATCGCGTTGTACCTCGTCGCTTTGGGCATTTCGATCGGCATCGGCCTGCCGACAGTCAACAAGCTGATTGAAGCGACGTCCAAGCCTCCACCTGCGCCTGAACCTGGTGCCGCGCCGCCATCCGGCCCGCCGCCGCATATCGCCGCACTCGTCAAGCGCGGTCGGCAGCTGGGCATGCTTCAGGCCGCGTTGATCATCACGATCGTCTTCCTGATGGTGACGAAGCCCTTCTAGCCGGGCGCGAACCGACGGCTGAAGCCGGCGTCAGCGGCGGACACGAACTCGAGCCGGTTCCCGAAAGGATCATTCGCGTAGAAGCGAGCGACCCCGATGTCCGCCTCATCGGTCGTGGTCGTCACTCCGGCGGCCTCCAGCTCGAGCCGCGCCGCGGCCAGATCTGGGACGGTAATTGCGATGTGTGCCCTGCGTGCCGGACGAAAGTCGGTCTCCACGCCGAGGTGCAGATCGATGCCTGGACCGCTGAACCAGCAACCGCCGCGAGTCGCCAGTAGCGTGGGTTTGGCAACTTCCTCCATCCCCAGCACGCCGACGTAGAACGCGCGAGCGCGGATCTCGCCGCCCGCGGGGATAGAGATCTGGACGTGGTCGAGTCCGCCGACTTTCACCGGCCTGGCTGACCGCGGCGCACAACGCGACCCGGCAACGCACCGGTATGCCGGCCGTCGTCGACGACGAGCTGCCCGTTCACGAGGACGTAGTCGATCCCATCGGGATAGCGCCGCGGTTCGTCGTACGTGGCATTGGTGCGGACGGTCTCGGGATCGAACACGACCACGTCAGCAAGGAGGCCATCGCGCAGTAGTCCGCGGTCGGTCAGGCCCAACCGACTCGCCGGCGCGGACGTCATCTTGGCCACGGCTTCCTCGAGCCCGAGCAGCGCTCGCTCGCGCACGAATTCGCCCAGCACCCGCGGGAATGACCCGTACGTGCGCGGCGATGGCTTGGCTCCGATGAAGGTCGAATCCGTGCCGAACATTCCGACCGGATGGACGACGAAGTGGTGCAACGTTTCGCTCCACGGCCCGGACGTGACCTGGTTGACGCGCAGGTCCTCCTCGAGCAGGAGATCGCACATCGTGTCGACCGCGTCAGTGCCGCGCTCGGTCATGACCTCGGCAATGGAGCGCCCCTCCCACTGAAGGTTGGCCGGCGCGGCGAAATAGCCAAGTCGCACGTCGGCCCAGCTGGCGGGCGATGAGTAGGCCGCCCCACGCTCGCGCAACTCCGCGCGTACTCGGTCTCGAGCGCCGCGGTCGGCGAGACGCTCCTTCAGCGGTCGCGGGCCGCCGGCCTGTATCCACTGCGGCAGCTGGATGAGCAGCCGCGTGGAGGCCCACTCGTAGGGATAGCAGTCGAAAGTCACATCGAGGCCCTCGGCACGCGCGTCGTCGACGAGTGCCAGCAGCGGCTCGGGACCGTCTGGGTGGGTTTGGCGGTGGTAGAAGTGGGTGATGTGAACGGGTCCCTCTCCGCGGCGCCCGATCTCGACTGCCTCGCGGAAGGGATCGAGGTAGCGATCGCCGAGCGGGTATCGAACGTGGGTGTGGTAAAAACCGCCGTTCCTGGCGGCCTCCGCAGTGAGCGCCGCGAGCTCGTCCGTTGTCGCGAAGGAGCCGGGCGGGTAGTCGAGCCCGCTCGAGATACCCAGAGCGCCGGCTTGCATGGCTTCGCGGAGCATCGCGCGCATGTCGGCGATCGCGCGCTCGTCGGCGGGTACGTCCCACCAGCCCAGACGGCCGATGCGCAGCGCGCTGTTGCCGATCAGCAGCCCGATGTTGACGGCGACCTTGCCGTCGAAGCGGTCGAGATATGACGCGACTGTTCCCCAATCGGCGCCGATGTCGGGCCTGCCATCCAGGCCGGCGTTCAGTTCGATCAGCGCGTCCAGATCGGCCTGTGAGGGCATCGGAGCGTAAGAAAGGCCGTCGACCCCGATGACCTCCGTCGTCACGCCCTGGCGGACCTTTGGTTCGTGGCGCGGGTCGGCCAGGATCATCAGGCCCGCGTGCGAGTGCAGGTCGATGAAACCTGGGCTGACGACCTTGCCGCGAGCGTCGATCGTCCGCCCCACGGCCGGCGGGCGATCTGAGCCATCGGCGGCGAGTATTGAAATGCGATCGCCGCGAACAGCGACGGACCCGGCCCGACCCACGGCGCCGCTGCCGTCGACGATCGTTCCGCCCTCGATCAGGAGGTCACATGACTCCATTTGGCGGCAAGCCTAGCGATCCAAAATACAATCGGGTCGCGGACGGCCAAGTCCCACCTCTGCGCCGACGCCTAGACAGCGACCGGGCTACCTCCAGGCCTGGAGTTCGACCAGGTTTCCCTCAGGGTCACTCACGTAGCACCACGTCACGCTCCGGCCGTCGCTGGTTTGGAGCTTGACCACCTCGCCGACGGACCCACCGCCGGCTTTGAGCACGCCTTCCCTGGACTTCGCGACGTCGTCGACGGCGAACGCGATGTGGCCGAATCCGCGCCTGTTGGCGGCCGGTGGCAGGCGCGATTCGTTTTGTGCGTACTGGTAGATCTCGAGGGTCGGACCGTCGCTGCGATGGCCGGGCAGGCGCAGGTGAGCGCCCTTGAGCGCGGCGCCCTCGACTCCCGTGCCGGCCGCTAGGTCGGTGCCGGAGTAGTCACGCTCCGGTGGAACAAAGGCGCAGCCGAATTGTTCGGTGTAGAAACGACCAGAGCTCGCCAATCGTCCGCGATCAGGTTCACGTGACCGAAGCGGGTTCCCATTGTTTGTCCCCCTTATGCGTCGAGTAAACGACCGCGCACCCAGGCGCCGCGGACCATGTCAGGTCGTCCACGATGGATCAGCCTGCTCATTAGATCAGCCGGATCGTCCATCTCCTGGCCCGGCAGGGGAGTGGTGACGCTCGGATCGACCACGATGAAGTCCGCCTCCTTGCCTCGCTCGAGCGAGCCGAAGCGGTCGTCGAGTCCCAGGGCGCGCGCGCCGTCGAGAGTGCCGACGCGTAGCCATTCGAGCGGCGTCAACGACGGTCTCGCCTCGGCAAGCATGGTGCGCAGGCCGCTCTGCGTGTACGCCCCCGCGCGCATGACCGAGAAGATGCTCACATCCGGGCCCGCCGCAACGTCCGAGCCCAGCCCGACGCTGATGCCCGCCTCGAGGTAACGCGCCAGCGACATCGCCCCACTCGCCAGGAAAAGGTTCGACGATGGGCAGTGAGCGATGCGCGAGTTGGTCTCGGCGAGTCGGTTGATCTCGCGCTCCGAGAGGTGGATCGCGTGCCCGAGCAGCGCGCGCGGTCCGAGGCCGCCGGCGCGGTCGTAGACGTCCGTGTAATCGAGCGCATCGGGAAACAGCTCGAGCACCTCGTTTATCTCGTGCCTGTCCTCGGCCAGGTGTGTCTGCCAGTAGGCGCCGGTCGCGGCCGCGAGAGCAGCGGATTCGCGCAGCATCTCGGCGGAGCAACTGACCGCGAAGCGCGGAGTGACCGCGTACATGAGGCGGCCGTCATCGCGTCCGTGCCAGCGCTCGATGAGGTCCTGCGACTGGCGCAGAGACAGATCGAGCACCTCGCTGTCCTGGATGCTCCGGTCGTAGCGCAGCCGATCCATCATGACCTTGCCGATAACCGCGCGGATGCCGTGATCCTGCGCAGCCGCAAAGCAGGCGTCGAGGCTCTTTTCGTAGACCGCGCCATAGAGCACGGCGGTCGTCGTGCCCGCAGCGGCAAACGCACGAAACGCCTGCGGAGCAAGGACCCTGGCAGCCTCTTCGTCGAAGCCGCGCTCGAGCGGGAAGATGTAGCGGTCGAGCCACGTCATCAGGTCGAGGCCTGCGCCCAGCCCAGCATTCGGTAGCTGGGGGAGGTGCGCATGAAGGTCCACCAATCCGGGGAGTACCAGCAGCGGTCGAAGGTCGACGACGTCTTTCGGCGGCGTTCCGGCTGAAATGTCGGACCAGTCGCCTACCGCGGCTATGCGCCCGTCGGCGCCCACCTCCAGCCCACCGTCCGCCAAATAGGTCGTCCCGCCCGAATCAAGCGGCGACAGCACCCGCGCTCGCATGGTGAAAGGCGGAGCCTGGAGGCCGAGGCCGATCTGCGCATCGTTCACGTGTCGCTCACCGCCGCTGTGCACAACGGGATGTTAGGTGCGGTGGTGGTCGGATAGGTGCGCTCTGGTACCTTCGGGCATCCGAAAGAAGCACCTGACAACCGGTGTTTCTCAGGACACACTTCACGTCGATGAACCACTGCCGAACCTCGTACATGGTCGTCCGACGCGAGCGGCGCCGGCCGAGCCTGGCGAGCAGGATGATCGGGCCGCTTGTCGTTCTGCTGGCTGTTGCCGTTTGGCCGACCGCAGTTTTGGCTGCCGACGCCACCACCCAGTCGCCAAGCAATGCGGTTGTCGTCTTCGTGGTTGTCCTGCTGCTGCTCGTTTCGGTAGCGACCGCGCTGTTCTTCGCCAGCCCGTTTCGCAAGAGGCTGACCTCATCGACAGCGGACCAAGAGGAAGTTTCCGCTGCGGTCGACACGCCGGCGCGACGCTCGGTCTACTCGCCGTTGATACCCGCCACAACCAGTCCCGTCCAGCAGGCACCGAGCTATCCGACACGCGTCGAGCGCTTGGTTCCCACCCAGCTCGCCCAGGCAGAACGCGTTAGCCCGCTCCGGCTGGCTCCGACGCAGCCCGCGCCGGTGCAGGTATCTCCCGCCCAGCCTCTGTCGCCTCAGGCGTGGATTCCCGCGCCCCCGCCTCCGATTCAGCCGCCGCCCACCGTCCCTGTGCGACCAGCTGGCTCGCCTTGGTCAACCGGAAGCCCACAGCCAGACAGCAACTGGCCACCGAAGAGGCCCGGCCGGTAGCTGACCTAACGAGTTAGCGGTCGCTACCCACGCCCGTCGGCGGATCACCTTGGTCAATGGCTGAAATGGCGGGCTGGCCTCTGCCGCGAATGCTTGACTCGCGCCGCGGGCCGGCCGACTTCCGGCCACGTGGGCGCGGCGCGTCCAGCCAGTCCGCGGGAACTTTGCGGATCTTCATCAATCCGTCCCCGTGCAACTGATCGTGCCCGGCGCGTATGGCTGCCCGCCCATCCGGTCGGCCCATAGATTGGCCGGCGCCCCCTCCGACGCCGGCCAACTCGGGGCATCCTAACCCGCAAAGCGGCCCGTGCGTCACCCAAATTCCGTATTAGGGTGCGTCAGGTCCTCAAAACACGGGCCGGCGTGTACTCGACGCGCTCCGCGTCCAGTTCGAGCATCTGATCGGCAACCAGCCGCGATGACGCGGGGCCAGTCGAGATGCCCCATGGGCCGTGACCGGCACAGACGAAGAGGCCGTCCATTTCGGGTAGGGCGCCGATAACCGGACGCCCGTCACGTGTGATCGGCCGCGCGCAGGCGCGCACCGACTCGATCGGCCCGTTCGCCAGCCCGGGCACAAACGATCGCGCCCGTCCAAGGATCTCGGGCGCCAGCCGCGCCGGGTCCGGCTCGTAATTGAGGAACGTAGATCCCACGCTCGTGTTCTCGCCCACCGACACCAGGCTGAACATCCGACCGTCGCGGAAATCCTGGCTGTCGATGCCGAGCTCCTCGAGCACATGCGTAGGCCGCCCAGGGAGCGATGTCGAAACTACGACACCCCAGAGCGAGCTGATGAACGGATCCTGTGACCAACCAGGTATCAAAGCTGGCGTCCACGGGCCGGCTGCGATCAGCACTTGGCCGCTGGTGACGAGGTCGCCGTTCCCGAGGCGTACCCCGGCGACGCGTCCTGACTCGACGACTGGTGTCGCCTCGGTGCCGATCAGCAACCGCGCACCGGCGCGTTCGGCACGCCTCGCAAAAGCGAGGGTCGCGGCGGACGGCGCTACCGGGTAGCCGGTTTCGACGCGGCAGGCGGCCACTCCTTCCGCGAGTGCCGGCTCCAGGGCGGTTGCCAGCTCCGGAGGCAGCACCGCCGGCGCCAGCTCGGGCCAATCGCGTGCCAGCGCTGAGGCAGCCGTGGTGACTGCCGCTTCATCGAGCGAGACGAGCATCAGCCCGGCCGGGCCAGCGGGCAGCGCGAACCCATCGTCCGCCTCGGATAGCTCGCGGTAGAGCGCAAGTGACGCCTCGTGGAGTGGCACGAAATGGACGTCGAACGGGTGCTGGAGGACGCCCGAGTTTCTTCCCGAAGACGCGGCCGCCAGGTTGGCCCGTTCATAGAGCACGACGGATCTGCCTGCCTCGGCCAGGTAAGCGGCCGCACTGGTGCCGATGATCCCGCCGCCGATGATCGCCACGTCGGAGCCGGTCACGCTTGCCTCAGACTGCTCGCGCCGGCCGGCAAAGGCCGACGGCGCTAGACTCGGCCGAAATGACGACGAAAAGGAGTCGAGCCATGGACCTGCTGGATCGCATAGACGGAATGATCGACGAGCGCCACCTGCTCAAGCACCCGTTCTACACGAAATGGGCTGAAGGCACGCTGCCGCGTGAGGCACTTCAGGAATATGCGCGGCAGTACTACGCGTTCGAATCGGCCTTCCCGCGCTTCATTTCCGCCATCCATTCGCGGACGGAGAGCGCGACCGCGCGCCAGCAGCTGCTCGACAACCTGTGGGACGAGGAGCACGGCCGCGACAACCACGCCGAGCTCTGGCTTCGCTTCGCCGAGGGCATTGGCGTCTCGCGCGACGACGTGCGCGGCGCCGCGAAGAACGAGGCCACGCAGACTCTCGTCGACCTGTACTCGGAGCTGAGCCGTGAGGCTCCCGTTCCAGCAGCGGTCGCGGCGCTGTACGCGTACGAGAAGCAGGTTCCGGACGTCGCGCAGTCCAAGATCGACGGCCTGAAGACGCACTACGGCATCGATGATGCCAAGGCGACGGCATTCTTCGCGGTGCACGGCGTGCTCGACATCGAGCATTCGGGCGCCGAGCGAGCCATGCTCGGCGAGTTGGCACCGGGTGCCGATGAAGGCGCTATCGAGGACGCCACAGGCCGCACACTCGAGGCCTGGTGGAATTTCCTCAGCGCAGTCGACCAGCCGGTCGTAGCAACAGCGGCCTGACACTCCGGGGGAAGTAGCAAGGGCCGTCAGGCCGACTGCGGAGGAAATCGCAAGCGACGGACGCGGGACTTCGTCCCCTGTCGCGCGCAGCAGCGGCCGTCAGGCCGACTGCGGAGGAAACGAGTTCTGGGTGGACAGCGGGCGGGGCGGGTCTTCTAGAGCCGCTGCGGCTCTGGGCTGGGGCGCTACCGCACCCGCCGTCCACTGCAGCATGGTCGCCCACCGAGACAAGGGGTCATCTGACAGACCCGTTGGATCAGCCGCTCTGGCGGTAGCGTTGGGCGGCCTCCGCGCGATTGCGCACCCCGAGCTTGTGGAGGATGTTGCTGACGTGGGTCTCGACCGTTCGCGGTGAGATCGTCAGCGCGTTGGCGATCTCGCGGTCGGTGAGCCCGTCGGCAAGCATCGCCAGCACGTCGTTCTCTCTTGGGCTGAGGCCCATCAACTCGCCCTCTTGGCCCGAAACGGAGCGCCCGCGCCGCGCCGCATCCGCGAAGTAACGCAGTGCGCGGGCGGCAAAACGGCGTGACATGGCGAGTTCGCCGCGTTGGGTACCGCGCAATGAGCGCAGCAACGCCTCTGGGCTGAGGTCCTTGGTCAGGTAGCCGGCCGCTCCGCGCGCAACGGCCTCGAGCAGGTCCCGCTCAGAGCCGGAAACGGTCAGCATCACGATTTTCGTCTGCGGCAGCCGCGGGGCGAGCTCCTGGACGAGCTGTATGCCGTTCATGCCGGGCAGGTCGATGTCGAGCAACAACACGTCAGGGCGCAACACCGGCGCGAGCGCCATGGCCTCCTGCGCGTTGGCGGCCTCGCCCACGAACTCGACATCTGGCGCAGTCAGCGCCTGCCTGACCGCCGAGCGCACCAGCGCGTGGTCGTCGACCAGCATCACCCGAAGCTTGCCGTCGATCTCACTCATTGCGAATGGACCCTGTTCATCGCGCTGCCACGTTACCGCTGATTGGCACGTCAAGTTGGACCTGCGTGCCGCCACTCGGTTCCGACGATACGTACAGGTCGCCACCTAGGAGGCGCGCTCGCTCACGCATGCCCTGGACGCCCAGCCCATAACCGCTCGTCTCCTCGGGCCGGAACCCGCGGCCGTTGTCCACGATGGTCACGCGGAACTTGCCCCCCGCGACCTCCGCCGTTACGCGCACGACGGTGGCGTCGGCATGCTTGCGGACGTTGGTCAGAGCCTCCGTGAGGATGCGCATCGCTTCTACCTGGGTGCGTGGCTCGAGTGACGTTGGCAGGTCGGCAAGCGAGAGATCGGCGCGCACGCCCGACCGGTTCGCGAAGTCATCGACCGCGCGACTTATGAGCTCCTCCAGCGAGCGCTCCCTGTCTTCGGCAGCGCGCATGGTCGCCACCGCCTGTTTCGCCTCGGCAATCGCCGAGTCGATCGCCTGCGTCACCTCAGTCGCCAGGACGCGATGTTCATCGGGAACATGGGGCACCAACCGCTCGTGCTTCAGCTTTGCGAACCACAGGTCCTGCGCCAGGCCATCGTGAAGCTCGCGCGCGAGCCGCGTACGCTCCTCGAGCGTGGCGCGCTCGGCCTCCGACAGCCGCAGCCGGTCGAGTGCGGCATAGGCGCTGCGCAATGCGCGCATGTCCGAGCGCGATTCCGCGTTGATGCCCAGCAGCAGCACCACGAAAAACGCCAGTTGGAGCACCTCGGAGGTGGTCACCAGCCCGCCGTAGATGCCCGGGTAGAAGTAGAAGTGGATTGCGGCGAAGGCTCCAATGAGCATCGCCACAGCCATGTAGCCATCGAGCACCGGGCCGTTTCGGTAGTAGGAGCGTCGATAGAGAACGGCACCGACAAGGAGGATGGCGGCTGTCGCAGCCTGGATGACGAGCGCGATACCGGTCATTTCGGGCAGCGCGCCGGACGTGCGCGGTCCCTCGATGATCTCCTGGATGCCGGCCGGGCCGATGAACGGCGGAATGAGATCGTTGAAGTTCGGCAACTGTTCGCGGATCACGTACAGGACAACGGTGATCACCGTTACGGCCGCGACAGGGGCGATGACTGCGCGGCGCAACCGCGGCGTCCGGTCGACCAGGCCGATCGCTGTGGCTCCGCCGACGACCAGGATTGCGGCGGCGGCCAGCCGAGAGATGGACACGATGTACAGCGGAAGCTGCTCCAGCAGTCCGCCGAGCGAAAGTCCGAAGTCGCCCTCTCTTCGGAAAACGACGACGACGACGATCAGCAGGGCCACCCAGGCGAGCAGCAGGAAGGCGCTGCTCTGGTAGAGGCCGGCCAGCCGGCCGGTCTCACGGTACCGCGCCAGCGCCAGCGCGGCGAGGCTGCCGGCCGCGAGCACGGTCAACGAGTTGATCGCGACATCCGTCGATCGGTCGATCAGGGCGAAGCTGAGGTTGGGATCGAGCAGGAATGCCGCAGTCAAGACGGTTAACGCGAAAGCGGAGACAGCAAGCACAAGATCCAGCCGACGGATCGCCAGCCGGTCGCGTCGCTCGCGCAAGCGTTCCATCTGGCGATGATATGACTGCCAACTGGCCGCGCCGCTCAAATCTCTTCTCCGCGGGCAAGACTAGAGCCGGACCGCGCCCCAGCGCCGATCCGGCTCTTTGTCAATCGCTTCGTCCGCACACCCCGCCGTGTAAGGGTGGCGACAAAGCTGGGATGTTCTTGTATGCATAGGATGAGTGGCCTGCACAGGCACGGGAATCCGAGGACGTACGGAAACGGGTACTGAGCCTTGAGTACGTACTCGGAGAGATGCAACTCGTCCTCGAGAGCCGTCGTTAAAGCTTCGTGACGAGTCCACGCGGAGGCACATGAGACAGGCGCGCCCCGATCAGTCAGCGCCCGCTTGGCAGGTTTGGGCCGCGCTGGTGGTCGTCTACATCGTCTGGGGCTCGACCTACCTCGCGATCCGGATCGTCGTCGAGACGATGCCGCCGCTGCTGTCGGCCGCCGCTCGTCATCTGCTTGCCGGGCTGATCCTCTTCGCGTTCATTGCCATACGCCACGGGTTCGGAGCCCTGCGCCTGAGTCGTCAAGAGTGGACGGCGGCAGGCTTCGTAGGCCTCGCGCTGCTACTCGGCGGCAACGGCCTGGTCATGCTCGGAGAGCGCGACGTTCCCAGCGGGCTGGCGGCCCTGATCATCGCCGTCGTCCCCTTGTTCGTGGTGATCCTTCGCTTCCTGTACGGCGAACGGGTCGTTCCGGGCACGATCCTGGGAGTCGGCATCGGCCTCGTGGGAATGCTCATCCTGATCGTCCCGCGCGGTATCGACGGCAGTGTCAGCCTCATGGGCATGCTGATGCTCGTCGGCGCCTCGGCGAGCTGGTCGGTCGGATCCTATTTCTCCAAGCGCCTGCAGCTGCCCTCTGATCCACTCGCCTCGACGGGGGCGCAGATGCTGACTGGAGCCCTGGCGCTGGCGATCGTCGGCGTCCTCCTGGGAGAGATCGGCCTCGTCCAGCCTGACCGGTTCAGCACCGAGTCGCTGGTGTCCTTCGTCTACCTCGTCACTTTCGGCAGTGTCCTCGCCTACACCGCCTACACCTGGCTGCTGGTGCATGCCCCGGTCTCGAAGGTCGCGACCTACGCGTTCGTCAATCCTGTCGTGGCGACCTTCCTGGGCGCCCTTTACGGCGAGAGCATCGACACGATGATGATCATCGGCGCAGCGATGATCATCGTTTCGGTCGCGCTCGTGATCATCACCGAGTCACGTCCGGGCCAGCCGACGGGCGCGTTGGAGGCGAACCCGACGCCTTCGAAGACGGTCTGAAGCTCAGTCGGCGGCCTTGAGATCGGACAGGATTCGAGCGAGCTCGCGCGCGTTGGTGGCGCCGTAGTTGGCGTAGCAGTTGTTCATCAGCACGTGCAGATCGCGCGTCTCGCGTGCTGCCTCACGCAGGCGCGGCGCCCATTCCGTCAACTCCTCGCGGTCGTAGAGGTACCGAAACCGCTCCGCCGGAGTGACGTTGCGTGCCTCCCAGGTCTCAGCGCGACGGCCGTGGAAGCGCATCACGGCTAGCTCGGGCGAGGTCACGGCGACCAGCGGTGGCACGCTGCTCTTGAACCCCTGCGGCTCGTCGACCATCACGAACGGCAGCTGGTTGTCGGTCAGGAAGCGCATCGTCCGATCGACGTTCTTCGCGTTGAACCACGAGGCATTGCGCAGCTCGACGGCAAATGGCTGATCGCCAAGTCGCTCGCGCGCCTCGAGGATCTCGTCTCGGCTCTGGCTGATCGGGAAGAACCAGCGCGGATACTGGAGCAGGATTGAGCCCAGCTGCCCGGAATCGCGTAGCGGCTGCAGCCCCTCCATGAAGATCTGCCAGACGGCATCGCGAAGTTCCGCCGGAAGGTCGCGCGCGTAGATGCGCGTCTTCTCCTGCAGCTCGGCGGGCAGCTCCTCGCGCAGCATCCTGGGCAGGCGCTTCACCTCCGTCGGCTGGCCGGTCATCAGCGCGTGCGCCTTGACGTCGAAGATGAAGTCGGGCGGCGTTCGCTCGCGCCACAGCTCGGCCATCTTTGGGACGGGCAGGGCGTAGTACGTCGAATCGACTTCCATCAGCGGGAACTGGCTCGCGTAGTACTGGAGTCGTTCCTCGGCGCTATCTGCGCCGCGCGGGTAGAAGACGTTGCCCGCGGTCATAGTCGGATCGGTCCACGAGGCGGTGCCCAGGCGTACTGTCGCGCCTCCCGGCAGCTCAATCGGATCGGTCGCGGCCGCGAGAACGGCGAGCGCTCTTGTGCCCGCCACCTCCGGCCCCGGATCGTGCGCAGACGTCGGCGCAGCGAATTCGTCGGGTTGGGTTTGCTGCGGGCCGACTTTGCTCGTCTTGGTCACCGCCACATTCTGAGCCACCCGCCCGCACGGGCTCGCGGCGTGGCCGGACCATCGGCGCGCTCGAATGAGACGGCCGTTGCCTTACCTCGACCACCTCCGTCCTTGGACTATGGCACTCGGAATCATCGCCGCGACGACCCGTGTCGTCATCCGAGTGGGGAAGCTCGTCACATCATGCCGTACAGCCATATCCGTCTCAGTTCGCCGCTGCGCCCAGGGCGCCTCATTTGCCTCGTGGCCGCAGCCCTGATGGCCGTTCCGTTCGTTCAGCCAACGACCACACTTGCAGGCTCGGAGAGTCCGAGGCAGCGCGGCAGTGGCGCCGTCGTCGATGCACTCATCGTCCGGCTTCGGCCCGGCGTTGGCGCCCTCGATGCCGCCCGGGTCCTTTCCCGGGCACGTGCCACACAGCTCGGCATTGCGGATGAGCTTGATCAGGCCGCCGAAAGCCAGTTCCGGATTGTTTCCGTGCCGCCTCTGCAGCGCGAGCTGGCCCGCCGAATCCTGCTCGCCGACCCACGCGTCGCGTCCGTGGAGGACGATGCGATCGCCTCGGCCGCCGTCACGCCGTCCGATCCCTTCTGGCCCCAGCAATGGAACGCTCGTCGCGTTCGTGCGACCGAGGCGTGGGAGGTCAGCCGCGGCCACAGCGGAGTCACGATCGCGATCGTCGACACGGGCGTCGACGCTAACCATCCCGACCTGCGTGGCCGCATGGTCCGAGGCTGGGACTTCCACAACAACGACTCCAACCCGTACGACGATGACGGCCACGGGACGGCCGTCGCGACTACCGCGGCAGCCGCCGGGAACGACCGGGTCGGCATCGCCGGGATGTGCTGGCGCTGCAAGGTCATGCCAGTCAAGGTCCTCAACGGCATGGGCCACGGCTCACATTCGAACATTGCCGCGGGGGTGCGGTGGGCGGTTGACCATGGCGCCGACGTCATCAACATGAGCATCGCCGGTTTGAGCGCTACAGCTCTGCTCCAGAACGCCGTTGCGTACGCCATTCGCAAGGGAGCGGTCGTTGTTGCCGCTGCCGGTAACAGCGGCTCTTCGCGGCATACCTACCCGGCGGCCTTCCCCGGCGTGATCAGCGTTGCCGCCACGAACGAGGTCGACCGGCTGTACAGCTGGTCGAACCGTGGCAGCTGGGTGACCCTGGCCGCGCCTGGCTGTGCCTTCAGCGGCCGCCCACGCGCAAGGTGGGCGTCGATGTGCGGCACGTCCCTGTCGACGCCGATCGTCGCCGGCACCGTCGCCCTCATGAAGAGCGTCGCGCCGCGGCTCAGTTCGCTGCGCCTGACGAGGATGCTGACCGTCAACACGCAGCGCGTGCGAATCAGCGCCGCCAATGGCCGGCTGGATGCGGCCCGCGCAATGACAAGCGCGCACGAGCAGGTGCGCAATCAACAGGCTCCAGCGCCCGATACGGACCCGCCCAGCGCGCCACCTCACCGCGAGCACAGCTGGGAGGGAACGCTGAACGAGAACGACAGCTGGGATCGGACGGAGCTCTTCGTGCGCGGCCGGGTGGCGGTGAGCGTTGATTGGCGAGGCACCGAAGAGCTGTCGTTCTGGGTGGTCAACCCGGGCGGCAAGGTGGTCAGCCACCGCCGTGGCCGAACCATCGACTTCGGGCTCGACCTATCCGCTGGTGACTACCAGTTCACCATCGAGCAGCAGCGCGCTGCGACGTGCGCTACGACGTGCAGATCGAGTTCACGGGCGGATAGCGCTCAGAAGATCTTGCCCGGGTTGAACAACCCGTCCGGATCGAGTGCGTCCTTGATCGAGCGCATCACCGCGACCGCGCGTGCGCCGCGCTGGAGCTCCAGCCAGCGTTTCTTGGTCAGCCCGGTGCCGTGCTCCCCGGTGACCGTCCCACCCAGCTCCAGCGCGGCGCGATAGATCGCGTCGCGCGCCGCGTCGATACGCGCCTCGGCGCCCAAATCGTCGCGATCGACGATGTACGTGGGATGCAGGTTGCCGTCTCCAGCGTGACCAAAAACGCCGACGCGCAGCTGATGAGCTGCGGCGATGCGCTCGATACTCGCCAACATCTCCGGGATACGGCTGCGCGGTACGCCGACATCGTCCATCCGCGCCACGCCGGCCTTCTCGAGTGAGCCGTGCGCCGCGCGCCGCGCTTGCCGCAGCCAGTCAGCCTCCTGCGCATCGGCTGCGCGCACAACTGAGCTCGCGCCCGCAGCCACGGAGGACGCCTCGGCCGTCGCCAGCTCCCGTTCGGCCGCCTCGCCGCCTTCGTCCGATTCGATCATCAGCATCGCGCCGGCCGTTCTATCGAGCCCCAGGTGATGCA
>Ga0180121_10000653_pt1 | contig 14644 bp, 9 predicted proteins | sample AntDrymUQ5402106_2_FD_129676 | JGI IMG/M metagenome (GOLD analysis project Ga0180121, IMG submission 129676) | Polar desert sand microbial communities from Dry Valleys, Antarctica - metaG UQ540 (21.06) (version 2) (version 2) | ecosystem: Environmental > Terrestrial > Soil > Desert | place...
CAATGCTGTCCAAAACGTTTTTGAATTTTAAAATAATCATTAATATTTTTACAATTTGGACTGATTTATCTTCAATGTGAAATCAACCCCATCCTTGAAATTCACAAAAATAATTTCAACTGTGGATTTAGTTCTTCTTCAAGTTCTTCCATTCGCTTAAATGGATGGTTTAACCATTCCAGCAATGATATTTTGACAAATAAATTCATTCTAATAAATGCGATCAAATTTGATAAACTCCATGAATATTGTGATATCTGTTTTAAATACTTCAATATCAGCATTGCAATCATTGCTGTCCAAATCTGTATCATTACTGCATTGGGGGATGTTCCTATAAAAGTCTTAATTTTAAATAAAGTTTTCAAATCTCTAAAGAATATTTCTATCTGCCAGCGTTGTCTGTACAATTCTGATATGGTCTGTGCTGTCCAAGTAAAATCGTTCGTCAAAAGATACATAGTTCTATTATTTTTTTCATCATAGACTGTAACCATTCTTAATTTTCGGGGATATGATTCTCTTGTCTGGGGATTCTCAAGCAATACCATCTCATCTTTTAATATATTTTGAGATCTGTCTTCAGGTAATTCTTTCTCTTGATAACCGATAAACTTAACATCCTCCTTGCATCTAACTACAAACTTTATTTTTTCACTATTCCATTTGTTCAATAGCTCAAAATCAATAAAACCTCTGTCTGCGACCACTACACTTTTCTCTGGGATATTTATCTTACGGGCTATTCGCATATCGGAACCTTTACCATCACTTATATAAATATATGAAGGAAGCAAACCGTCGTAATCCAATAATGTATGAAGCTTTAGGGCTCCTTTGCTTCTTGTATAATGAGCCCAGTCATATACTTTTAAACATAAACTTATTAATGTCGAATCTAATAAATATATCTTTTTCTTTATTCTAAATTTCGTATTCTTGAATTTCGATTTGTTTACAAAAATTTTGAATAGCTCTAAATAATAATCTCTGAATATTTTCCAATTTCTATGAGCATTAATATAAGACAAAGATGATTTTCGAGGAACCTTACGCATTATTCCTAAATGGATTAGGTTTCCTTCTAGAGATAACATACCTCCTGTTATTTCTCTTACCGAATTTGCTTTTGCCAGTTGACAAAACAACATTGATACTAAATGTGTCCAACTGTTAATTCCCTTTGAATGCTTATCGGAACCATATTTTTTTACTATTGACGTAAATGGGTCCCTATTTAAGTTATTAATTATTTGACCCAATAATGTTATGTTTGTTTTCATAAGACTATTTGTATTTTGGTTTCTGAATAAAACAAAAATACACCCTGTAATTTTTTTATTACAGGGCTATAGTCTTATACTTTTTTTATAACGTTTTGGACAGAGTTGACTACAAAATTAATCGGTTTTAAATTGGTTAAAAGTTTTGCTACTAATTTCACCGAATTTTCACGAATTGAAAAAATTATTAGCGATTTTTTTTAAATAGAATCTAAAAATGATTTGCACAAATAATTGTAATAGTAAGAAAGGCTAAGGTTTTTTAACAATCAAGTAATATTACATAATTCTTATTTCAATTCGTGAAAATTCGTGAAATTCGTGAAATTCGTGGCAAGCTTTTAAACAAACTTGAAAGGAATAAGCCCGAAATTTATTTCATCCTTCTCAGAGTTCACAACTGTCACTTCGTTTCACGTCTCGTGTCTTGCGTCTCGCGTCTCATGTCTTGCGTCTCACGTCTTGCGTCTCGCGTCAATTACCACTGCAATAAATCTTAAATATTTTTATTTTAACTCCACTTAAACAGCGAAAGGAATAATTAATGAAATCAGAATACTTTAATTACGCAATATTTCTTTTTTTACTATTCATAATCAGCTGCTCCTCTTCACAGTCAACTATGTATAAGCCGGCCGATGGCGGAACGGGCTGGAAGGTCAATGTTATTAAAAAAGCATCACTCGGGGATGAATTTGTCTGTACTATTAATGATTCGGTTGTAATTAGCGAGTCGTTTCCTTTTATAGGAGACAATATGCAAAAATCAGGACAGTATCGCGGAAAAAAAGTGATGATGAACGGATACAGAAAAACAACAACTACCACTGATTCAAGCGGAAAGGTTTCAACAAGTGAAACTTTTCAGATTCGCGTTTTTATTGATGATGCATTGATTGATAAATTTGATTTTTAAGGTCTGAGTATTTATTTACTGTTACATTAATCAATTTTTGACATGACACAGCCATTCTACATCTGTCCAAAATAAAGAAAAAGCTTTGCCACGAATTTCACGAATTATCACGAATTAGGAACATTATCACAAACTTGCATGCTAAATAAAAAAAATAATTTTGGACGAGTAAAAATAAAATTTCAATTTGAAATTTAGAAAAATTATTGAATGATAGAAAACAATTCGGAAGAAAAATTTTTTAGTTTATTCGAATTTTGTCAGAACATAAATAATGCCATCTCCTCAAAGTTCGGCAGGGCATCTTATTGGATACAGGCTGAAATTGCCAATTTTAAAATGACCGGAGGGCATTGTTATTTAACTTTAATAGAGAAGGAATCGGGAACAACAGATCCGAAAGCAAGCATCAAAGGATTGATTTGGGGCAGTAATTTTTTTTCCCTCAACAAAAAGTTTAAAGATGTAACGGGTTCTGAACTACAGGTTAGCATTAAGATTCTTTTCCTAGCTTCTGTTAATTACCATCTATCATATGGTCTCAGTTTAAACATAACTGACATTAAACCTGAATTTACATTGGGTTCTTTACTACAAGAAAGAAATGATATTGTAAGAAGGCTTAAAGATATTGGTGAATATTTTTTGAATAAGAAAAAAGATTTACCGTTGGTCCCGCAGAGAATTGCTGTAATATCGGCAAAGGACTCCAAGGGTTTCGAAGACTTTGAAACCAAAATAATTAATAATATTCACAACTATAGATTTTTTATAAAACTCTTTCCTGCTTTTCTTCAGGGGGAAAAAGCTGCTGAAGACATTAAAAGCAAATTAATAAAGATTTACGAACAGATAGGTTCCTTTGATATTGTGGTTATTTTAAGAGGTGGCGGCGATCCTGTAAATTTGAATTGTTTTAACAATTACAAATTGTCGCGAGCGGTTGCCAGATTTCCAATACCGGTAATAACCGGAATTGGTCATACGGCTAATATAAGTGTTGTCGACGAAGTGGCATACTTTTATAAAATAAACCCTACCGACGTTGCCCATTTTATAGTTGAACTAACTTACAATTTTGAAAAAAATATTCAAAGGACATTTAAGGAAATAAAGAACGGGTATGATAGAATTAAGAGTTCAAAAATTCATGAGATGCAAATGAACGGGAGGCAATTGATGCATCTTGTTAAAATTTTAAAAATTGGAAAATTAAATACTTTGACTGACTTTCATTCAAAAATTTCTCTTGGAGCGAAACTATTGTTAAAGGAAAAATTTAGTTGTATTATTCAAAATAAACTGTCATTGGTCCGAATGTCAAATTTTGAAATAAAAAATGCCAATGAAACTCTTGCGGGTATGTATAGAGGATTATTGTCAAATTATAAGAATTTCTTCAAAGCGGAAAATCTTTTGCTAAAAAATAAATCCGAAAAAATCAGTTTCCTTGACCCAAAAAATATATTAAAAAGAGGTTACAGTATAACTCTTAGAAACGGTAAAGCATTAACGAACACAAAATCACTTAGTGATGGCGAGACAATAAAAACTATTTTATTTGAGGGAGAATTGGAAAGTAAAATTATAAATACAAAACAAAAAATATGAAAGATCTGACCTATTCAAGAGCCGAGGAAGAACTTAATTCTATACTTGAAGAAATTGAAACAGAAAGTGTGGATATAGATAATCTTACAAAAAAAATAAAACGTGCCTGTGAACTGATAAAATTCTGCAACGCAAAATTAAAGAGCACAGACGAAGAGGTAAAGACAATTCTTGAAGATTTTGACAAGACCATCAAACTGGATAAAGATGAAGATTCTGTCAAGGATGCAGATTAATTATTTTAATGATGCGGTTTTAAAGTATTCCAATCGAAAAATTTAAATTGTAATGAAAGTTGTATTGCCTATAAAATAATTTTTTCTTAAACTGTATAAACATTTCTAAAATATCCGCTGTATTAAACTAAGGAGAGACAGTAAAATGAAACGAAGAGAACTAATTAAAGGTCTGGGAGCATTTGGGCTTGGTTCAGTGCTCACCGGAATTGTTGCAGAAAGCACAATGAAAAACAGTGCAAATGCAACAGATATATCTTCTTTGCCTAAATATTATAAAGGTTCACCAATATGCTGGCTGACACCTCAGAAAACAGAGGGTCCGTATTATTTCAATTCTAACTTAGTTCGTCCCGACATCAGAATCAGTACAAACAACAATGTATTTCATGACGGCATACCGCTTAACATGGCAATCAGCATTATTGATATTAATTGCGTTCCGATACAGAATGTTCTGGTGGATTTATGGCATTGTGATAAAGATGGATTTTATTCCGGTTACGTTCAGCCAGGGGGAAATTATGTCGGACATGATTTTATGAGGGGAATTCAAGCAACGAACACAAACGGGGTTGCAAATTTTATTACAAGCTATCCCGGTTGGTATCCGGGCAGGGCTACACACATTCATTTTAAAGTTCGTTTAAACTCAACAACTTTTGTGACATCCCAACACTGTTTCCTCGACAGTGTCAACAACACAATATATGCAACACCGCTTTATGTAGGCAGGGGACCGAATCCTACGACGAATGCAATGGATGGAGTTTTTGGGAGCGCAGATCCGCCATACTTGAGAATGACTGCAGCTCCAAATGGAATCGGTGGTTATGATGGAACATATACTATTGGTATCACAAGTCCTAACATTATCTTCGATCCGGAATTTGAAGCGAATGGATACTCACTCGAGCAGAATTATCCGAATCCTTTCAACCCTTCAACAAAAATTGCGTACAAAATTCCCGAAAGCGCAAACGTACAAATTATAATCTATGATGTTCACGGCAAAGAGCTGAAAACTTTAATTGATAAAAAACAACCTGCCGGCAGTTATACAGTTGATTTTGACGGAACCGATTTTGCGAGCGGATATTATTTTTATAAATTATCCGCCACAGGAGGAAGAGCAGGTGATTTTGTAAGAAGCCGTGAAATGCTTCTTTTGAAATAAATTACTAAAACAAGTTGACCGCTATTGCTTATTTGTGCCACGAATTTCTATATTTAGCCGGATCAATTAAAATTAATTTAAGAACAAAATATTGTAATTCGTGGCACAATTAACAAACTTCATGAAGTACCGGGAGAGGGACTTGAACCCCCGACCTACGGATTATGATTCCGACGCTCTAACCAGCTGAGCTACCCCGGCAGATTTTTAAGTTGCTAAATTAAATTTAAGGGTTTTCTTATTCAATACTATAATGAATCTTTGAGTGAAGCGCGTCGCTGCTTATTGTATAAAATCACATCAGTTCAAAACGATGGGATTTTATAAAATGAAAATTTTTAGTTTCAATTTCGTCCGCTTTCTTTTGAAAAACCAAAAGAAAGCTTAGCAAAGAAAAGTTTTCCGCTGATGAAAAATTACCTAAATTCTTGATCAATTGCGGCAAGAATTTCAACTCCTCACCCGACAGAAGAGCACTGTCGGACTCGTCAGACAGGAAATTCTTGCTTATCGCAATTTCTCAAGAATTTTTCACGGCAATTTTTCATAGGCGGTTTTTTTCAAAAACAAAATTTATTCGTCAATTCCATCTAACAATTTTAAACAATTTGTAACTGTAAAAATCATTTTGGACAGCACTGATATAAAAGAGTCTGAGCAATTCTTTACCATTTCAATCATTTATTATAAGTTATAAATTGCTTTAAGAATGAATTTTTTATAATTTCTCCTGTGAGTATTATTGATAATTAAATAAATGATAAAAAAATCAACCCTTCTTTTTCCCGTTGCAATTATCCTTATCTTTTTTTTCAATAATGATTCATTCCCGCAGGACAAATGGTGGAAAGAAAAAAGATATAAAAGCGAAGCATCAAGAACAAAGTATGAATTATGCAAAAAAACTTTTAAAGATATAGGATATGGTTTTTCGTCTAAAAATATTAATTTTATAAACTTATACTTCGATTCGCAGGTATATTTAAATATTATCAGCAATGAAAAAGGCTATTACAGTCCTAATCAAGCAGAGATAATACTTCTAGATTTCATGGAATATTTTACTGTCGACAATGTAAGGTATCAGAGATCGAGCAAATTTAATACATATGCATTTGTTAACGGAGTTTATACTTATATGAAAGGATCGGGAAAAAGAGATCTCGGTATCACTATATCGCTAAAATATAATAACAATAAATGGTTTATCGACCAGATTACTATAAATTGATTTAGTTTCCAAATTAAAAGTTATCTTTTGGTGTAAAAGGATTGAATGTTAAATGCAAGTAAAAGAATTATCAAGCTTTGGATAAGTTATATTTAAATAAAAATTTCAAAAATTTTTTCGACAGGCGATTAAAAATTTTACTTTTGATCGCTTTTTTAATTTTAGTCTGGATAGGGTCCGTAAAACTTATTTCTGACTACATAAAATCTAATGCAAATCAGAATTGGGAGGAAATTTATAACGAGAAGATTGCCCATCAAAAAGAAATCATATCAAATTTATTCAACTCTTATCAATCGGATGTAAATGATCTTTCTGAAAGGATCTCCGGCTCACCTGATATAATAAAACTTCTTCAGCGCGGAGATCAAAAAAAACTCTTCGAAGAACCGCTTAAATTAAATCTTGACAACAGTTATCAGGTCGAGATCTACAATACCCGTTTGGAGCTGATCGTATTTAAAGGAAGAAAACTTGACTCAGATATTTATTCTTTGCAGAAAAGTCTCAATGGAAAAAAATTCTCGATACTGAAAGAAATAGGGTTTTATACATACGTCATTGTATACGCACCGGTGTATGATTTGAAAGATAAATCTCAGATAATCGGAGTACTGCTGACGGCAAAACTCATTGATATAAAATATCAGATTAATAACAAGTTTTTTCAGAATGCCGGATTGCTGAACGATATCAATAAATTAATAAGTGTTACACCGGAAATTATTCCGGCAAATAATATTACCGGGAAAATAGCTTTTGATTCAACTGAGCTGGTTGAAAATATTGAAATAAATTTAAGTGGTATCGATAGTTCTTTAATCGGAATTATTTTAATGCCTAAATATAGTAGTGTTACTCATATACAGAGCGTTGAATCACTTACAAACAGTATTATTTCATTACTGGTTTTCGGATTTACTGTAATATTGTTTCTTATTTTTCTAAAACTTCTGACAAGAATTGATTTACGAATTTTTAAATTCAGTCTATTCATTTTATTTTTAACCATCGTAAGATTTATATGGCTTGAGGCTCATTTCCCTTCCCGCACCATCGAATGGGGGATTTTTTCTCCGGGTTATTATGCCTCTGTTTTTGGATTTGGAATTGCAAAATCAATTGGTGAACTGTTCATCACTTCTGTTTTTATTCTTGCAATTTCCATTTACGGAATAATACTGATATCAAAAGTAAACGGACTCAGAGTTCAGCCAAACGATCTAAAAACTAAATTATTGTCTTACCTCACCGATGCTTTCCTGGTGATTATTTTTTTTGCTTTAATATTTTTATTCGGTTCTACTATTCAAAGCATAATCTTAGATTCTAATCTGAAGTTCTTTGATAAAACGAATATCATTCCCACTTTAGAACTAGCGATAGTGCAGTTTGTTATTTTAATACTATCATTTTCATTATTTATTTTTCTTTCATCAATAATTATTCTAATTTTAAAAAAGTCAGTAAAAAAGATCGTGCGCAAAAAAGGAATTTTGCGATATACTTTCCTTATTCTTCTCACAATCCTTCTTTTATGTAATCATTTTATTGCACCGTACTTTCAGGATTTCAAGCTGGATTATCTCGGCAGGATTCTCATAATTCTTTTCAGCTTTACTTTTGGGATTTACTTGTGTTTGAAAATTTCACTGGCAAAAAATTACAATATCTTCTCAATCAAGAGTTTTTCAATAATAATATTGTTTTGCATAATAATTATTCCCGGTATACTGCTCGAAAAGATAACTTCACAGGAAACAAATTTTGTGGAGCTTATTGGTAAAAAAATATCTGAGAAGGAAGATGAAAGAATAAAATTTTTGTTATTGACGGAGCTCTCAAGCATTTCTGATAATAAAAAGATTGAGAATACACTTAGAAATAAAAATAAAGTTTCTGAGCTTGGGTTTTCCGTATGGGCAGAAAGCAAATTCAGTGAAGAAAACTTCAATACTGCAATGGTTGTAGTAGATACGAATAAGAAAGTATTGAGCGATTTTATATTTAACTCTCAAATTCTGAATGTGGATTCAATTGTCAAATTTGCAGACAATAACTTTTTTAAAAAGAAAATAATTTTTACACCTGAAACAGACACCTTGGAAGATTCATTGATGATCGATGAAGAAATGGAAGTTGAAGAATCGGAAGCTGAAGAATCGGAGGTTCAAGAAGAGCTGAATGAAGAAACTATGAATGATGACATAAGTAATTTATACATCACGGATAATATTCTTATTCTCAAAAATAACGAGGAAAAATATTACCTGGGAATTGTTCCAATGGAAAAGGTCGAGCTTAAGAATACTGTATTTGCTACGAAACTTGGATATCTGCTTATAGCGGTTCAGTATGAATCAAGGAATTTTCCCGTTCAGTCATCTATGGAACTTTTTAAAAATTATTCCAAAGATAACTTATATGATAAACTCATTTCGAATCCCATTATGACAGAATATATAGCAGGTGAAATTATCAGCTCTACAAACCAAGATCTTTCCAAAGCAAATACACTTTCTCTCGATGCCTTTCGCGAAGCAATAAAGTTTAAGAATAACAAATCCGACTGGCGTTATGAAGTAATCAACAATGAGAAATATAGGACATTTTACACTCTTGTAACTCCGCAGGAATCCGATAATGAAAGGATATATTCGATCAGCTTAAAGAGAAATGATTTTAAGCTTACTTCATTCTTTTATCTCAAATTTATTTTATTTACTGTGATGGTTTATTTGCTGGTCCTATCGATAATTTCAATCATTCTAATTATTAAATACAGGAAAATGAGGTTGAATTTCAGAGAAAAAGTTTTTGCTTCATTTTTCATTGTGTCAGTCATTCCAATTGTCCTCCTGGCTCTTTATACAAGGAGCTTCATTAAAAACAAATATGATATCAATTTTCAGAACCAGATAATTTCTGATCTGAATTTAGTATCGCAAAGTCTCAAAGGAAGCAATCTTAACTTTACAAGTTTAGACAGCTTGAGTAAGGATCAGAACAAGCTTTTGGTTAAATCTCTTTCTCAGTCTGATAAGAACTTCAACCTGTTTCTGAAAACAAAACTGATGTCTACAACCAATGAAGAGCTTTATAAATCCGATCTGCTTGACACGAGAGTTGACGCCGACGCTTACTTCAATATAGTCTATCTAAGGAAAGATTTTTATTCAAAGACTGAAACGATAGGGGTTTATTCATTTATTGTGGGGTATAAGCCGTTATTCGATTCAAGAAATAATATCGTTGGACTGATATCTTCACAAACTGTCTATCGTCAAAATGAGATAAGCGAAGAGCTCACGGAAACATTGACATTCATTTTCGGAATTTATTTCATAGCAATAGTTTTACTTCTAGTGCTTGTAACCTTTCTGACCGACAGAATTTCAAAACCGATTTTGAAGCTTCAGTATGCTACAGAAAAAATTTCACAGGGCGACAGTAATATTGAATTAAAGATCGAGAGAAAGGACGAGATAGGAAATCTTGTGGTGTCATTTAATAAGATGGCAAAAGAGCTTGAGAGTTCGAAAGATAAACTGAAAAAAGCAGAGCGCGAAGCAGCATGGAGAGATATCGCAAGGCGGGTCGCTCACGAAATTAAAAACCCGCTGACACCAATGAAGCTTTCTATTCAGCATCTTTATGATGTTTTCACAAACGGAAATAAAAACGATTTCCCGGATGTACTAAAGAAAACCCGTAATATCATTATTAACGAAATTGATAAGCTCAATCATATAGCGACAGAGTTCTCCAATTTTGCAAAATTATCCGGAAGGCATTATGAAGAAACCGATCTGAATGAAGTGATCGAGGAGGTTTTATCACTTTACAATTTGTCTCCTAATATAGAATTCAAAAAGGATCTTGACCAAAATGCAGGAACAATATTTGCGGACCGGCAGGAGCTCAACAGGGTTTTTCAAAACCTTATAAAAAATTCCGTTCAGGCAATCGATGAAAGCGGTATTATTGAAGTTAAAACGTATAGGAATGGCCCTTATATTTATGCTGAAGTGGAAGATAATGGCAGTGGAATCGAACCTTCCATAATGAAAAATTTATTCGAGCCAAACTTCTCCACCAAATCAACAGGGATGGGGATCGGACTGGCAATTACGAAGAAATCACTCGATGATATGAGAGCAGAAATATTATTTGAGAGCGAGGTTAATACAGGAACCCGAGTAAGGCTTAAGTTCAAACCTTACCTAAAAAATATTTAGCCGAAAATTTGAAGCTGAAAAACTTTTCCCTTCGCGCAGTTTTATTAATCCCCCTGTTTTGTTCATGTGCAAATCAGCTTCCGCCTTCAGGGGGAGAAGATGATAAAAGTCCTCCAAAAATTATTTCAATTTCCCCCCAGCCCAATTCACTAAATTTCAAAAATGATAACTTAGTTTTTAAATTCAATGAATACGTAGATAGGCGAAGTTTTGAAGAATCGTTTTATATTTTTCCAAAACCGGACGGGGATATTGAATTTGACTGGAGTGGAAAGGAAGTGGAAGTTAAAATTTCGCGCCCTTTTAAAAAAAATAAAACTTATATAGTTACGATTGGAAATGAATTCAAGGATGTACGAGGAGCTAACCGGCTAGAATCCCCTTTTTCGTTTGCATTTTCAACCGGCAACAAGCTCGACACAGGAAAAATTTCAGGGAAAGTCTATTCGGACAGTTATGAAAGAATAAAGATTCTGGCATTTCAGATAAATGGAAAAACTGCTCAACAGCTAAACCCAGTCGACAATGCACCTGACTACATTACCCAGGTTTCACCGGATGGGGGTTTTAAATTTACAAATCTTTCTGAAGTCGGGTATAGGTTATTTGCAATAAAGGATGAGGACAGAAATAATTTATTTGACAAAGAAACGGATAAAATAGCAGTGACTTCTGAAGATATTGTATTGGGCAAAGACAGTACTAAAATAACCAATGCAAATTTTCTTTTGAAAGAGATTGAAGCGGACAAAACCGGTATTGAATTTCTAAAGAAGCTCAAAGCAGACTCTGTAAATTTTATCTCATCAAATATTTCCGGAAATGAAAAAAATATTCCTTCTGATTATAGATTATATTTCTATTACAGAAATAACAATCTTTCAAAAGCTGATATTGTAAATAATTTTTCCATTAAAGATTCATCCGGAAATAAACATTATAGGTTGGTGTTTAACTGGCTTAGCGATTCTTTGCTTGAAGTTTTTTCCACTGAAAAGTTTAGAGAGGGTTCAGTGATAAATATAACAATAGATTTGAGCGGTACAAACAAAAATTACAGATATTCCAGAAATTTCTTAACATCGGGGAATGAAAAATTTGGGAATGTTTCAGGTAGAATAATTTCAGATAAAATAATACAATACCCTTTATATGTAAAGTTAATCAATAAAGAAAATAATTTTATGAATTACTCAAAACGTCTTATTGATTCTCTGGAATTTAAATTTGAAAATATCCCGGATGGAAATTATTTATTATTCTCATATATAGATATAAATGAAAATGGAAAATTTGATGAGGGAAATTATTTTCCATTCATCCGCTCTGAAGAATTTATAATATATGAAACGGATTTGAAGGTTAAAGACTCGTGGAATGTCGAGAATGTATTCTTAAAATATTAAGGCTTCTTTTGAATATAAGATCTTATTTTGAAAGATAGGTTATAAAGAAGGAGATCAGGGAAAATATTACTCTCAAGATCTTTGATAGCATCTTCTATTGTGTTTATTATTTTATAATTCTCGGAATTAAAATTCGATACGAATTTATTTATTCGGTCGATTTTATCCTTGTTAATGATAAGTTCATCATTGCCGTTTGATTTAAACATTATGTCTGCAAACCAGATATTAAGTAATATCAGGAATTGTCTGATTCTTTGTTTATCTTTTTTTCCGATCACATAATCGATTTCGTTTCCTAATTTCAATTGCTTGTTAGTTACTATGGCTGTCAGAACATCCATTACCTTTTCACGCAAGTCAAGAAAATTCTTCTCTAAAATTTCATTGCATTTTGTTATGCTTCCTTCGGAGATTTCCGAATAGAATTCTAATTCCCGGGAAGAGATTCTTTCGGCTTTTCTTTCAATATAATCGGCAATGTGTGATTTTTTCAGGTTATCAAATTTTATTTTCTGACATCTTCCAATAATTGTTGAAATGATCGAATTTACACGCGAGGTGGTTAAAATTAAAACTGAATCCTTCGGAGGTTCTTCCAGAATTTTAAGAATTGAATTTGAGCTTTGAGGATTCATCCTCTCGGCCCCTGAGATTAGAAAGATTTTTTTCTTGCCGATTTTGCCTGTCAGATAAATGTCTTTTTTGATCTGGCGTATGCTGCTTATTCTGATGTCATTTGCTTTCGGAAGAGAAATTTTATGATACTTATCACGGACTTTAAATTCAATTCCCGAAAGATAATTTGTGAAGTCTTCCTTTTCCAGTTTCTCAAGAGGATTTGTATCTTCCTCGGTTTCATTTTTCCCCGAAGGAAGGGCAGTTATAAATTTGAACAATGGCGATTTGAAGGAATCTATTTCTAGACAGCTTTTGCATTTATCGCATGCTTCAGTTTTATTGATCCGGTTATCACAGTTCAACAACTTCGCAAACTCTACTGCAGCTGCATCTTTGCCCACGCCTTCATTCCCATAAAATATATACGCATGCGAGATTCTTTCGCTGCTGAAAATATTCCTGAGAATTTCTTTTGCTCTTTCCTGTCCGATTATATTAGTCCACATAAAATATATTTTAAAAAGTATTGCCTATGCCAAATTGAAAATTATATTTATCCTTTAAGTTGCCTCCCTTTCCAAATAACCAATTAGATCCTCCAATGGGCCCAGGCTGAGGATCATAGATCTTCAGTCCTATATCAAACCTGATTGCGCCAATTATAGTGTAGTATCTTATGCCGCCTCCTGCAGCAAGCGCAAGTTCGTTAAATTTAAATTTTCCTATCTCAGACCAGACATTACCCACATCGATGAACGTTGCAAAGCCTAGGTCTCTGATATAAGTTTTAGCCTTTAGAAAGGGCCTGAGTCGATGTTCAATTGAGCTTTCAATAATAAAATTCCCACCGATCTTTTTCTCATTAACAATACCAAGCTGCTTTGCTCCCCATCCTCTCACGCTTGAACTTCCCCCGCTCACAAATTTTTTATCATTAGGGACCCTGTCGGATTCTACCGTCTGACCATTGATGCTAAAGGTATTATCTCCATATTCCATTATAATGCCTGTTGAAAATTTCCCTGCAAGTGCGGATGATGCGTTAATTTCATCATCTGACAAATTGTAGTAAGCTGAATTGAAATTTGTAAACTTCAAATAACTGAGTGTAGCAGTATTGAACCATTTTCTTACAAGACCTCCCAGAAGTCCGCTCTCTTCTATTTCATATGATTGGTAATACCCTTTAAAGGGAAACTGTATATTATTAGTTGAATTATGAATCGCGCCAAAGCTAATTGTAGATGTGAAATAATTTGCATCAAATCCTTTTAAGATTAGAGTATCTTCAACAATATCCTGTTTTAAAGTGATTTTAGAATTCCTTATTTCCCACTTTGAACTCAGCTTGTTAATATAAGTGTAATTTGGCAAGTCGTATGTGGCTCCGAATGAATTATTTATTTGTGTAACATTTGCCAGTTCGTCCAACCTGTATTCTGCGCCAATATTCCATGTACCGGAAATATTCCTGTTGTTAAAAAGAAACGGCTGGTAAATAGTATTTACAAATTCCAGCCTGTTATCTTTGAATGAGTGAAAATAAAACCTTAAGCTGGAAGTTAAAACTCTGCCGCCCCCCAAAAAATTTTTATCAGAATATGAAACGCCTGCACCAAAATAAAACACCTGCTGGAAATAATAACCAAATACTTCCGGAGTCAGGTCATATTTGTTATTTATGACGGCATTTATGGCAAGATTGACTTTTTTGTTAACGTTATCAATACTATCGATAACAATTCTCGGATTATCTATTAAGGAAATCTTAGAAAGGTTAAGTTCACTGTTAACTACTTCTTCTTTACTATAAACCTGATTTTCATGGTATGTAAGCTCTCTTAATATATCTTCTTTAGTGACATTATATCTTTTTTTGGGGAAGGTCACTGTGGTAATACCAAAAATATATTTAAATTTGGGTA
>Ga0180121_10000654_pt1 | contig 14632 bp, 12 predicted proteins | sample AntDrymUQ5402106_2_FD_129676 | JGI IMG/M metagenome (GOLD analysis project Ga0180121, IMG submission 129676) | Polar desert sand microbial communities from Dry Valleys, Antarctica - metaG UQ540 (21.06) (version 2) (version 2) | ecosystem: Environmental > Terrestrial > Soil > Desert | place...
CTATGCGGGGAACTCTCTTCATGTTGACTACGATCAGATTGACTGGCTTTGGTTGCGTTGGATCTGTCCAATTCGGCGCAACTCTTTATAGACCTCGCCGGTACGCTCCCGGACGCTTTCAAATCCTTCTGATGTGTCGATCAGGTAGTCGGCAAACATCCGTTTCGCTTCCTGCGGCATCTGGGCATCGATTCGTTTCCGCGCCTCTTCACGAGTCAGGTTATCTCGAGTCATCAAACGTTTTAGCTGAACTTCCGGCCGGCAGTGTACAACAATCAACTTGTCAAAGCGTTTGAAGCCGCCAGACTCAATCATCAGCGCTGCATCGACCACGGCAATACCCTCCGGATCCAGGGCCTCCAATTCGCGCAACTGTTCATCCTGCAAGGCAATAATGTATGGATGAAGTATCGAGTTTAAGAGTTGGCGCTTGCTCTGGTCGGCAAAGATCAGAGAACCGAGCTGTTGTCGATCCAGTGTTCCGTCTTTCTGAAGGACGCCCTCACCGAAAGCTTCGACGACTGCCGATAGCCCGGCAGAACCCGGGGCAACGACCTCTCGCGCCGCCTGATCCGCGTCTAACACATGGCAGCCAAGCTCAGCCAACACTCGGGCAACGAATGATTTCCCTACTCCAATCGATCCTGTTAGACCTACGTGAAGCATGTTCATTGCCGATTTCCAATTGCCAATTGCCGGTTGGAAGAAACTCCCGGAGTTCATGCCTCCGTACTACTTTAGAGGCCAAAGACCAATTACCAAAGACCCGTTCTTTGAATCGGCAATCGGCAATTGGCATTCGGCAATGACTTCACAGTCTCCTCTTCCGCGCGGCCTTAACCGTGTTTCGCATCAGCATCGCGACGGTGAGCAAGCCCACGCCACCAGGCACTGGCGTGCGCCGTCCTGCTACCTCGTCTGCTTCCGCCGGGTGCACATCACCTACGAGCGTGTAGCCGCGTTTCTTGATGATTTCCAATCTTCGCTCTGCCTCGTCACCGAACAGCGCGCGGGCCACGCTTTCGTCTGAAATCTTGTTCATTCCCACATCTATCACTGTCGCGCCTGACTTGATGTAGTCCCTTCTGATCAGCCCGGGGCTACCGATGGCTACCACGAGTATGTCAGCTTGCGTTGTCACGGATTTGAGATCCTGCGTTCGTGAGTGGCAAATCGTCACGGTTGCGTCGTTCTGGATGAGAAGCTGCGCCATCGGGCGGCCGACGATCTGGCTACGACCCACAACACAAGCGTTTGCTCCGCGAATAGGAATCTTGCTGCGAGTGAGGAGTTCGATAATTCCTGCCGGCGTACAAGGCACAAAGGTCGGCCGGCCCAGTGCGAGGCGTCCCACGTTAACAGGATGAAATCCATCGATATCCTTCGCCGGATTCAGAGTCTCAATGATGGCGGCTTGGTCGATGCCCCCAGGCAGCGGCATCTGAACCAGAATGCCGTCAATCTCATTCCGCGCGTTGAGCGACCCGATCAGCTCCCGCAGTTCGCTCGCCGTAGTAGAACCCGGCAGCGCATGATGTTCTGACCGAATTCCAATTTCCTCGCAAGCCCGAATTTTGTTTTTGACATAGACCTCTGAAGCCGGGTCATCGCCGACACGTACCGCTGCGAGGCAGGGTCTCTGTTCAGGTTTCCGCCAGAGCTGGGCAATCTCGGCCGCGACTTCTCGCTTGATGTCATCGGCGATGCGCGCGCCATCCAACAGCTCGGCGCGTTGACTGATCTGAGCTGTACTTTTTTCTTCAGCAGCCATAAGCAAAAAGAACCATCAAGGCACAATCAATCATGCGAATTGTTTCTGGTGCAGGTTGGCACAACCAGCTGGGTGCTAATCAACTACAGAACCGATGAGCGGTAGCGACCGGGTCGTTTCCGCCAGATTCAACCAGGAACTGAAGGGCGGTGAGTTGACGGCTTAGCTAAGCTCAACCGCAAGTTGAGAGTTGCGTGCACGACCCGGTCGCTACCGCTCTTCGGTTCTGTAGTCAGTGGCTGGCTGCGTTATCTGCATTTGACCCACGCAGCTCTCAGTCTCTGCGTCTTCACACCGCCGCTCCTCGGTCCTCTGCTCGAGCGGTATGACGATCCCTAACCAAACTGAGCCAGTATCTCAATCGGCCAGTTTGGGAAATTCCCCGCCCGTAGATGATAATTCCACACGTGCACCATAAAACCAAACTGCTCAACCTCGCTTTCGGAGTCGTCGCGACTCTGCTTGCACCTTTTTCCGGCCATGGCCAAACGCCGCAGGAGCGTCATGCACGAATCAGATCGGCGATGGACGCCGGTGATGTCAAAGCCGCGGTCGCAGAGCTTGACTCTTTACGTGATTCAAACTCCGAGATCCTGACAGCGAATAACTACGACTATCTGCTCGGCAGACTCCAGGAGAAAACAGGTGAGTCCGCCGGAGCTAACGCAAGCTATCAATCTGTGGTCGCGCGCCAGTCTGTACTCTCACAATATGCATTATGGCATCTTGCCCGGTTGACCCGGGCAACCGGCGACCTCGCTTTCGAACGTGAAAAACTGCGTCAGCTGATTGCGACCGCGCCCAGGAGTCTGTTGCGCGAGGCGGCAATCATGAGGTTGGGCCGGAGCTTTTACGAAAGCAAAGACTACAGCGTTTCGGTAGCTTCCCTACGTTCTCTCGGCGAGTCGAAAAATCGATCTTTGGCCCGCGATTCTCTAACCCTGATCGCGCAGTCACTCCTGGCTGGGGGAAAGCGGCAGGAATCTCGCGAAGCGTTTTCGAGGCTGGTAATGCAGATGCCCGATGCCTCGCGACCTGACGACTTTACGCTGGCCGGTGTGCGCGGCCTCGATGCCATCGATGTCATTGGAACAGAAGGCGCAGCTCAACCTAGAGTGGCACAATTACCGGAAGCAGAGCATCTTCTACGCGCTTCGGTTTATCAATTCAACCGAGACTTTGATGCGGCTCGGCGTCATTATCTCGCGGTTGTCGAGCATTATCCGCAAAGTGCGACCGTGGCGAATGCACTCTATCAAACGGGACGGGGTTTCTACCTCCAACTGAAATACGACGAGGCTTTGAAGTACTTTCAGCGTGTTCTGGAACAGTTTCCCGACAGCCTGAGTGCGCGTGACGCGCTGAGTTTCACAGCCGGCACATACAATCGTCTTAAACGAACCGATGAAGCCGTGGCGGCTTACCGGCGTTTCATCGAACGATTCCCGGATGCGCCTAATCCTGAGCGGCCCTTTCTGAACATCGTCGATGCCCTGCACGAAGCTGGTCGTCACAAAGAGGCTCTTGACTGGGTCCAACAAACGCGCACGCGTTTCAAGGGCCAGATCGGGGACGCCCTGGCTCTCTTCGCCCAGGCAAGAATCCATCTCGCGCAGGGTGCCTGGCAGGAAGTAGTGTCCGACGCGAATGAACTTCGCAGTCGCCAGGATCTCGGAGGCACCCGTGTAGCCGGGGGAACCACTCCACAAGAATTGTCTTTCCTCCGCGGCTATGCGTTGGAGCAACTGGAAAGAACCAACGAGACTATTTCTGAATATCTTTCAATCCCCGACGGAAGAAACGAATACTACGGAAAGCGGTCGACCGAACGATTGCTGGCACTCGGCTCCGATGCCAGAACGCGTTCTCTGATCGAGACACGTGCAAACGCGTTGCGCGCGTCTGCGGAAAACGCGATCAACAGCAATCAGGCAGAACAGGGTCGGCGTTTGGCCCAGGACGGTTTGCGGCTAATCAATGATGCGACGCGGCGATATGAGATGCTGGGCCTTGTCCGGCGCGCCTACCAAGCATTGCCCGCTTTCAATCTTCCACCATTCAGCTTGCTGACGCTGGGCAGAAAAGAAGTAAACACTACTAAGGCGCAGGCCGGCGGGGTGGAGCCGTCTCATCAGGCACTCGCTGAAGAACTGTTTTTTCTTGGCCTCTACGACGAGGGTGTGCCGGAGTTTGCTGCCGCCCGCTCGGAAGTAAGCGAGTTGGCTGCGACTAAACCTGTACCGCGTGCCTCACAGGAAAGAACCGCGGCGGTCACATCACAGTCTGATGTCGATTACACTCTGGCGAGCTACTCTTTGCGAGGTGGCTTAGCGAATCGCGCAGTGCGTTTTGGCGAACAACTTTGGAAAAACATCCCCGCCGACTATGTACTGGAACTGGCGCCACGCGAGCTGGTTGACTTGCTGTATCCCTTGCCCTATCGCGAGTCGCTGCTCACGCATACGCCGCCGAGAGCCGTCGATCCGAGATTTGTGCTGTCAATTGCCAGACAGGAATCGCGGTTCCAGCCGGACGCGAAGTCGGTTGCGGCCGCGCGTGGGTTGATGCAGTTTATTTCTGAAACAGCTACCGACATCGCCCGCCAACTTGCCTTAAGCGATTTCACTCAGGACAACCTTTATAATCCTGATACAGCGATTCTCTTTGGTTCGCAGTATCTTGCCAACTTATTCAAACAGTTTCCGGCTCAGCCCCAGGCAGTTGCAGCTTCGTACAATGGTGGTCCTGAAAACGTCGCTCGCTGGATCGGCCGGTCACGTTCAAGTGAATCCGACCGTTACGTGCCGGAACTTGGTTTTTCTCAGACGAAGGACTACGTGTTTAAGGTGATGACCAATTTTTGGGTGTATCAGCAACTGTATGATGAAAAGTTGGAGAGGAAGTAGATCGCGATAATGATTCAAGAAATCGAAATAGGCTCAAGTAGACCAACCTCGAGGTCAGGAAGGGCGGTTTACCCCCGCTGGGTTGAGTGGTATTCAACGCGACGTCTTCAGATCCATAGGACCCAAATGTTTATCGCAGCGTTAGCAATAATGATCCCAGTTCCGTACGAGCGGAATATGCACACGAGTTGCCCCCAGTCCGCCACATTAACATTCCGCTCCTACGGAGCTTGCAGCAGGTAAGGAATCTGGGCCTATAAACATTTGGCCCCTACGGGACAGCCGCGGGAGAAACATGAGGCCTTGGGGCGCGTAAGAAATTTGAAATGGCACTAATAATAGGTCATCACCGAAATCATATGCCAACAAGAAGTTCGATTTCCCTTCTGCTCCTCATTGCTCTTGTTCTGCTTATCGCACTTACTTCTTTTTCAGGCTGCCGGCGTGATATGTCCAACGCCAAGCGTTATGAACTGAAGGGCAAAGTCTTGACGGTCGAGAAAGACAAGCACCTGGTGACGGTGTCGCATGAAGAGATCAAGGACTTCATGGACGCTATGACCATGCCCTTCACGGTACGTGACGAGTGGGTCTTCGATCAGGTGGCCCCGGGTGATCAAATTACGGCCACGCTGGTGGTAGACGGGACCGAATCCTGGCTGGAGAACGTAGTTATTATCAAATTGAACGCGGAGCCCGGCGTTAGAGGTTCTCCCGGTGCGGTGGGAGCAAACACCGGAGATCAAGTCCCAGACTTCGCGCTGGTTAATCAGAACAATCAGCCGATTCGAACCGGACAGTACAAAGGGAAGGCACTCCTCCTAACATTTATCTACACGCGATGTCCTATCCCCGAGTACTGCACGCTCATGAGCAATAACTTTTCGCGGGTCGATCAGGAGTTGCAGAAACAGCCTGAACTCTACGAAAAGACGCGACTGTTGAGTATTAGCATCGATCCTGATTACGACACCCCTGCGGTTTTGCGGAGCTACGGGGCCTCGCATACGGGCCGCTTTGGAGACGAAACCTTTTCTCACTGGGCGTTTGCCACCGGCACGAAGGAACAAGTGAAGGAAGTGGCCCAGTTCTTTGGACTGCAATACTACCCGGAAAAAGATCAGATTCTCCACGGCCTGAGAACCGCGATCATCGCTCGCGACGGCAAAGTTCATAAGGTCTATCGCGGAAATGAATGGAAACCAGAGGAAGTGGTGCAGGATATCGAGATCGTTTCTCGCTAGTACAAGACCTAGGCCGAACTCCGCTTCCATGCCAATCTCGCTTTTCTGACGAGTAGTCTCCTATATTTTTAGCAGGCGGGCCGGTTAATTTTCGGTTTTCACGCCTTACTATAGGAATCTGAGCAGCCAACTGATTGACCCTGACGAACGCTTTTCAAAGTGAACCAGTACCCGCTTCTAGCAAAACTTGTTCTAATCAAGTCGGCTGTGGTAGCTTGCCCCCAAAATTTGGGAGCAGCTTCATGCAGCGTTCCGCCGTTCATCTCATCGTTGCGCTTATTACTTTCAAGACCGGAGTGTTTGTCTGGCGCCTCAATCCTTTGCGATTCAGACCCGCCGAACCCTCAGAGCCGCTCCGGGTGACATTCACGCCGACCAGGCTAACTGCGAGCGCGAACGTCCCATTCGAACACTATCTAGTCACAGTTGAAAATGTAAGCTCAAAGACAATTCGGGGGTATTCTCTTAGAGCGCTTACCAGCAACGCTGCGGCAGCGTGCGGACCCGGTTCTGACCGAAGCCCGCAGTAAAGCTTAGGTTCAGCACGGAGACCTTACTACAACTTCAACCCGATGCATCGCGACCTGAATCGCTCAGACTATCGTTTTCTCTGGAACGCCCTTTTGAACTGGAGCGCGTTGCCCACCACGAAGCGATGAAGGGAACTGAGTCCAGACCGAAGTGGTTTTAAGGTTTTTGCCGTTACCCCGGTGCGGTAAGGCCTCTGCCTTACCGATCAGCCCAGGCTTTCGCGGCTTCGCCGCCACTCGAATCAGCTAGGTGCGAAAGTCACCTCATGCCGATCTACCAAGCCGCTCCAGTAGAGGCCCGCTCAGGGCTTCAGTCGTGGAAAGTTACCAATCTTCCTCAACCGCCGAACGCTAAGGGCTTAAGTCTCTTAGCAGTCATCGGTCCCGGCGCAATTGTACTCGGCGCCTCGCTCGGAAGCGGCGAGTGGCTGCTCGGTCCGGCAACCTTCATTAAGTACGGCCTGGGCCTCCTATGGTTAACAAGCGTCGCCGTTTTCCTCCAGACAGTACTTAACACCGAGCTGATTCGTTACACGCTGTACACGGGTGAACCGGCGGTTACGGGCTTTATGCGCACCCGGCCACATGCGACATTCTGGGCCTGGTTCTACGCCGGTCTCTATCTCTTGCAGACTGGCTGGCCGGCTTGGGCTGCAAACGCCGCCGGCGCAATCTTTTTCCTTTTGGCAGGTAAGTTGGCAACCAGAGACGATGCCACCTCGGTGTACTGGATTGGATGTGCAACGTTCCTCATCTGTGTGGTCATCCTCGTTTTTAGCGGTAAGCGAATCGAGCGGACTCTGGAGATTCTTAATTGGATCATGATTGTACTAATCCTAGGGTCGCTCTTTGTGCTGTGCTTACTTTTTGCAGCCCCCGTTCATTGGTTCGCGGCTGTCGTTGGCCTGGTGGGATTCGACTTAAACGCGGGTGGTTTCAACTTCCTGCCGCCAGATGCCGACTGGCTCCTCATTGGGGCGTTTGTAGCCTTCTCTGGGAGTGGTGGCGTGGGGAACTTGATGGTTTCGAACTGGGCCCGCGATAAGGGTTTCGGGATGGGCCAGGTGGTCGGTTTTATTCCCGCGGCCGTGGGCGGCCAAAAGGTAAGACTCGCTCACTCCGGCAGCGTCTTCAAAGTCTCGGCGCCGAGCTTACGGAGTTGGCGCGGGTGGTGGCGGATTGTGCGGTACGATCAGTGGGGTGTGTTTTTCATCGGCGCATTGCTCGGGATGATGCTGCCCGCCATCCTCTACACATCCGCGCTCGAGCCAGGCAAGGACATTCGCGGCTTAGGCATAGCTGCCGAATTGGCCAACTCGATGGCTGCACGCGGCGGCGCTGCACTTACCTTTACCCTTGCGATGATGAGTGTGTGGGTATTGCTTAAGACTCAGCTCGATCTTTTGGAAGGGATGGTACGCGGGATAACGGACATTCTCTGGAGTGGCAGCACACGCATACGGCAGTGGCGCGGTGGTGACGTGAGGATAATTTACTACTCCGTGCTCGCGGCCGCCGTTGTGTGGGGATTGATCGCCCTGCGCCTGACGCAGCCAATTGTCCTCTTGCAATTAGGGGCCAATATGGCCGGATTTGTTATGGTGGTCAGCGCCTTGCACATTCTGTACATCAACACAAAGTTATTGCCGAAAGAACTTCAGCCGCCCCTTTGGCGTCGCCTGGCGTTGATCTTCATGGCGATTTTCTACGGGTTCTTTGTGTACTTATGGCTGATGGGCGGTCTTATACCTGACCGTGAGAAAGGGTTCTTGTTTTCTCTCCTGAGGAACTTAGGCCTCGGGTAGGCATTTACTCCGCCATGGTGAATCGCAGAAATACAACGATAACAGTCGACTGCGGCAGATCTTGTTTTCAGACCTATGCCTGACCCTTAATCCTCTTAATTTCTTCGGTCAAAACGGGCACCGCTTCGAATAGATCGCCTACGACACCATAGTCCGCGATGTCGAAGATAGGGGCTTCGGGATCTTTATTAATAGCTACTATTGTGCCGGCGTTTTTCATTCCCACCAGGTGCTGAATCGCGCCTGAGATTCCGAGCGCAATGTAAAGCTTGGGAGCTACAGTCTGCCCCGACGATCCAATCTGCCGATCGATAGGCAACCACTCAGCGTCACAAATAGGACGCGACGCGGCGATTTCACCGCCGAGTACTTCAGCGAGCTTTTGCGCGAGAGCGATATTCTCCTTGCTCTTGATCCCGCGGCCGATGGCCACGATGATCTCGGCTTTGGATAGATCAACGGCCTGCTTCACTTCCTGGAAAGGAGCTTCCGGACTCATGCGAATCTCGCCAACTTCAACTTCCTGTTTCTCTACCGGCACCCCACTTCCCTTCGTTGCTTGATCCGGGCGATAGGCCCCTGATTGGAAGGTAGCAAACACCGGCGCCGCTCCATCTGAAACTACGTCCGCGTCGAGCTTTCCGAGAAAGATTCGACGAGTGAACGTGATCGAGCCGTCCGCTACCTGCGCGCGGATGCAATCGCTAATGAGCGACTTGCCAAAACGCGCCGCCAACTTCGGACCGAAATCGCGTACCAGATAAGTGTGCGACATGACCACGAGCTGTGGATCCAGCCCGCGTACCACTTTCTCCATTGCGTCGGTGTAGCCATCCGGGGTGTAGCTCGCAAGTTTAGCGTTACTGGCCGATACAACCTGCGCCAGATCATACGATGCGATGTCCTGAGCCTTGGCATCAGCTCCCAAAATGACCGCGCTCACCTGCTGTCGCAGCTGCGACCCAAGGGTTTGTGCCGCGGCAATTGCTTCTAGCGATGTCTTGCTAACCACACCGTCGCGATGTTCGATGAATACGAGGATTCCGTTACTCATCAGATTACCCGCGCCTCGACGTGAAGTTTCTCGGCGAGCGCAACAGCTCCGGCCTTAGCATCGCCATTACCGAGCAATTGAGTCTGCTTTGTCTTTTGCGGCAAATAGACTCTCTTCAGCTGCTGATGTGATGGGCGAGTCACTATTTCCTCCGGTGGGGTCACTTCTTTAATCTCTTTCTTCTTTGCCGCCATGATGCCCTTGAGCGTGGCGTAGCGAATCTGACTGATGCCTGATTGAATCGTCAGCAAAGCTGGAGTGGGCATCGAATACCACTGATACCAGCCACTCTCGAGTTCCCTCTTAACGCGCAGCTTGTCGCCAGAGGCGTCGACTTCAATCACAATCGTCGCGTGCGGCATCCCCAGCAACTCAGCCATGATCACGCCGGTTTGGGCATAACCATAGTCATCCGATTGCAAACCGGTCATGATCAGGTTCGGTAGCTCATCACGAATTGCTTCCACCAGCGCGCTCGCAGCGGCATAAGGAGAAAGGTGCGTGAGATTGTCGCCCACCACATGAATGGCCCGATCGGCGCCGCGCGCCAGAGCGTCCTTAATGACACTCTTAGCTCGCTGTGGTCCCATCGAACAGACAATTACTTCGCCGCCCAGTTTCTCTCTGACACGCAAAGCTTCTTCGAGCGCGTATCCGTCCGACTCGTTGACCTCAAAGGAAAGATCACCTTCCTCAATCCATGTTCCATCTTTGTTGATTCGCAAGATCGCGTCTTTGCTGGCGACTTGCTTCATCATTACGATAATTTTCATACGCTGTGATTTACGCTCAGAACTTTGTATTTTGTGCTTGGTACTTTGTTCAGTTTCGGGGGTTGACTGTCACCCTCAAAGTTCAAAGTACAAAGTTCCAAGCACCAATTCCCAAGTTCCTCATTCCTCATATCTCTTAAAGAGCAGTGCCGCATTCGTACCACCAAACCCAAAACTGTTGGACAGCGCGTAGTTCACCACAGCCTCGCGCGCCTCGTTAGGAACGTAGTCCAGATCGCATTCCGGATCGGGTTTGAAGTAGTTGATTGTGGGTGGCAGAACATTGCGGTGCAGTGATAAAACCGAGAAAACCCCTTCGATTCCGCCAGCGGCGCCCAGCAGATGCCCAGTCATCGACTTAGTCGAGCTAACGGCAAGTCTATACGCGTGTTCGCCAAATGTTTTTCTGATGGCCAGCGTCTCGAATTTATCGTTGTAAGGTGTCGAGGTTCCGTGCGCGTTGATATAGCCGACTTCTTCCGGTTGAATTCCGGCGTCCTGAATGGTTTTCTGCATAACGCGAATGGCGCCTGAGCCAGTATCATCCGGCATGGTTATGTGAAAAGCATCGGCGGTCATACCATAGCCGACAAGCCCGGCGTAGACCCGCGCTCCCCGGCGGCGAGCAAACTCCAGGTCCTCCAAAATCATGATGCCGGCACCCTCGCCTATCACAAACCCATCGCGATCCTGTTCAAAAGGCCGTGACGCCGTGAGTGGATCATCGTTTCGCGTCGACAGTGCTCGCATGGCAGCAAAACCCGCCACGCTCATGGGCGTGATCGCCGACTCCGCACCACCGCAAATCATTACATCCGCGGCTGCTCGCTGTATGATCTTGAAGCTATCTCCGATTGCGTGAGCCCCGGCAGCACAAGCCGTGGCCGTGGCCGAATTCGGACCTTTTGCGTTGTGACGTATCGAAACCTGACCAGCCGCCAGGTTCACTATTGCTGAAGGGATGAAGAAAGGGGAAATGCGGCTCGGACCATCATTGAGGAGCTTTGAATGTTCCCGTTCGATCGCCCAGAAGTCGCCGATACCGCTGCTGATATAGGTGCCGACCTGCTCTGCGATATCGTCACTAACCTCGAGACCGCTATCGGCCACTGCTTCCTGGGCCGCGGCAATCGCATAATGAATAAAGGCGCCCATCTTGCGCGCCTCTTTCTTCTCGACGTAATTCAGGGGATCGAAGTCCTTAATCTCGCAGGCAAACTTAACCGGAAAATTCTCGACGTCGAATCTCTTAATGCGATCCGCGCCGCTCTGACCATTCATCAGCGCAGTCCAGGTCGCCTCGACTGAGTTGCCAATCGGCGTTACCAGGCCGAGGCCTGTAACCACAACCCTACGTGTCAAATCAAAGCTCCTTGAAAGTGGTAATAGGTGAAAGGTTAGCACTCTCACTTATCACCTATCACCTATCACCTATCACTTATCACTACTTTTTGTGCTGGTCGATGTAGTTGTACGCGTCGCGCACACTCTGAATTTTCTCAGCGTCCTCGTCAGGAATCTCGATGCCAAACTCTTCTTCAAAACGCATGACGAGTTCGACCGTGTCCAGCGAATCGGCACCTAGGTCATCGATGAAGCGCGCATTTGGCGTGACCTCATTCTCGTCCACACCAAGTTCGTCAACGATGATCTGCTTTACTTTATTCTCGATCTCTTGATCGGGCATCTCGTTTTGCTCCTCTGTTTTGTGAAAACTGGTTTTCAGCCCTGAGAAATTCCCAGATTGACGCCAGTTGATTTCAGACTCGCGGTAGCTTCTACGTTGAGACTCTTCACCTCGCGACTGATCTGGCGCATTAGTCCGCTCAAAACTCTTCCCGGTCCAACTTCGACGAAGGTATCAACACCTTCGCGAATCAACAACTTGACCGATTCCAGCCAGCGCACCGGCGATGAAACCTGCCGAACCAGCGAGTCTTTGGCGTCTACCGCTCTTCTTACTTCCGCCGCGTCAACGTTACTTACCAGCGGAATGCGCAAATCGTCAAGACTCAAAGCTTCCAGATCGGCGGCCAACCTCTCTTGCGCTGGCATCATTAGCGCGCAATGAAACGGAGCGCTCACCTTCAGCTTCACTACGCGCTTGGCACCCTTTTCTTTGAGCAGCTCAATTGCGCGATCGATGGCTTCGCTGTTGCCGGCGATTACCACCTGGTTTGAAGAATTGATGTTCGCTGGCGCGCAAACCTGGCCCTGACTCGCCTCCCCACAAACTTTCTCAATCTCAGCCAGTTCCGCGCCTCTCACTGCTGCCATGGCACCCTGGCCTGGAGGAACGGCCTCCTGCATGTAACGTCCGCGCGCCCTGACAGTTCTCGCCGCATCGGCTAGGCTCAGGGCGCCGGCGGCGACAAGTGCTGAATACTCCCCGAGGCTGTGTCCAGCAACGTAGTTTGGCTGGGGAAACCCTTGGGCCTCCATCGCCCGAAGCACGGCGACAGAAACGCTCAGAATTGCCGGCTGCGTGTTCTCCGTCAGCTGCAAGGTTTCCGGCGGTCCCTCAAAGCACAACCGAGAGATAGGGAAACTCAGCGCTTCGTCTACTTCATCAAAGACCTTTCGCGCGGCGGGAAAGTTATCCACCAAGTCCTTTCCCATGCCCGGATACTGCGATCCTTGCCCGGGAAAGATGTAAGCCAGAGACATTGCCGATTGCCATTGCCAATTGCCGATTGGCTCTCTTCCAATATGTGACAAGCAATGTGCGAGTCTTGCCTTTGGCCCACAGGCCCAGACAGAGATCAAAGACTTAGAGTTGGCAATTAGCAATCGAAACCCGCCAATCGTGACTCCAGCTGCCATTCCAATCGGCAATCGGCAATTGGCAATCAAAAATGTCTTCACCACCTCATCAGTACTCCGCCCCAGGTCACGCCGCCACCAAACGACGCCAACAGAATCAAGTCATCTTTCTTAATTCGCCCTGCTTCTACACACTCATCGAGGGCGATCGGGATAGAAGCTGAAGACGTGTTGCCGTGCATCGCAATGTTTGAGTAAACGCGCGCGTCATCAACGTTTAATTTGTTTGCCACGGCGTCTGTAATTCGCTGATTCGCTTGGTGTGGAATAAACAGACTCACATCTTCGGGTGTTAGACCTGCTTCCTCCAGCACTTCGCGCGAGATGTCAGCCATTGAGCGCACTGCCACCTTGAACAGCTCGTTCCCCTTCATCTTGAAAAAATGGTCGCCGGCAGCCAGCGTCTTGGCGCTCGGTGGGCGACGCGTGCCGCCACCAGGAGAATAGAGCTGCTCCTCATATCTGCCGTCAGACTTGATCCGGGTAGCCAGGATTCCACGGTCACCTTCAACAGATCCCAAAACCGCCGCGCCAGCTCCGTCGCCAAACAGTACGCACGTTTGACGATCAGAGTAATCGACGTATTGCGTCAGAATCTCCGCACCGATGACGAGCGCGTTACGCGACTGGCCAGTCTGGACCATCGTGTTCGCCAGGGTGAGACCATACAAAAACCCCGAACAGGCCGCAACCACATCCATAGCGGCCGCCCTATGGGCGCCAAGCTCTGCCTGAATCAAGCAGCCGGTCGAAGGAAGAATCTGATCGGGTGTCACAGTCGCGCAGAGGATCAGGTCGATATCCGAAGGTTCTAACCCGGCGCGTTCGATAGCTTGGCGCGCGGCGCGAACTGCAAACTGCGAAGTGTATTCTCCAGGGGCCGCTTTCCGTCTCTGTTTAATGCCGGTACGCGTAGTTATCCACTCATCTGAAGTCTCTACGGTTTTCTCTAAATCGGCATTGGTCAGAATGCCTTCCGGATATGAATGGCCGGTGCCCAGAATCCCGGCGCGTACGTTTCCCATCTACTGTCCTCAGTTGCAAAAAGGGACGCTAATACTAACCACTAAAAAAATGAAAAGCCAACTCAATGAAGCGTACCGGTTCATTTTGAGTCCGGAAGTTCAGAGCAACCTTTAGGTTGCGGCTTAGCGGTGCGGGCAAGCTAAAGCCTGAACTCTAAACTGAACCGGCACCCGATGAAGCTAGTGTACACGGACACTCTTAATGGGCTCCTGCGATCCCGCCAGCCCATGTAGCGCGTTGGTTTCAGCTATGCCACGCTCAATTCGCTCACTCGCGCGATTCTCGGAGAACTCCTTTACGTTTCGAATCGCATTGCGAATAGCCCGAGCGTTGGACCTGCCGTGTCCGATCACTACGATCTGACGCACGCCGAGCAGTGGCGCGCCACCATATTCCGAGTAGTCCAGACGTTTCTTGATATTGCGGAAAGCGGGCTTGGCCAGCATAGCTCCCGCCTTTGTGACCGCGGAGACAGTTAGCTCACGCTTGATCATCGACAGCATCGCTTCGGTCAATCCTTCGGAGAGCTTCAACATGACGTTACCTGTAAAACCATCCGTCACGATCACATCTACCAGGCCGGAAAAGACGTCACGGCCCTCCACATTGCCTACAAAATTCAAGCTGCTCATCTCGCGCAGAAGCGGAAAGGCTTCCTTGGTCAGGTCATTGCCCTTCGCTTCCTCTTCGCCAATGCTCA
>Ga0180121_10000655_pt1 | contig 14628 bp, 14 predicted proteins | sample AntDrymUQ5402106_2_FD_129676 | JGI IMG/M metagenome (GOLD analysis project Ga0180121, IMG submission 129676) | Polar desert sand microbial communities from Dry Valleys, Antarctica - metaG UQ540 (21.06) (version 2) (version 2) | ecosystem: Environmental > Terrestrial > Soil > Desert | place...
ACTGGAGGAACTCGACATCCTCACGAACGCTTTCATCGAGGTCCGAGAACGGTAGAAAATCGATCCCGGTCGAGTCCGCGCCAAGATCTTGTCTCACCTTGGCATGGAGATCCTGGTTGGTGAAGGTGAGCATGCCGCAGTCGGTGTGGTGGATAACCGCGATCTCGTTAGTTCCCAGCAGACGCTGGGAGATCACCAGGGAGCGCAACGCGTCGCGAGCCCTGCCACCGGCATTGCGGATCACGTGGGCATCGCCCTCCTCCAGCCCAAGCGCCCGCGAGGGGATGATTCGCGCATCCATGCAGGTCACTATTGCCAGCCGACGACCGGGAGGCATGGGAAGGTCGCCTCGGTCGAAGGTACCGGCATACGCAGCGTTGGCCCGAACCAGCTCATCGATCACGGACATGGTGTCGCCTCCGTTCTGATTTGTGGGTTGAGCTAGGAGCTAGGAGCTAGGAGCTGGAGCTTCCAGCTCCCGACTCCTGACTCCCGACTCCCGACTCCTAGATAGCAGCCGCCACGGCTTCGGCCCTGGTCGTCTTTGCCTCGGCGGGAGTCTCACCGAGCGCCTGGTCCAGATCGGCGATCAGATCCCGCACATCCTCCAGCCCGACTGAAAGCCGCACCAGCTCGGGCGTAACTCCTGTGGCGCGCTGCTGCTCCGGCGTGAGCTGCTCGTGGGTAGTGGACGCGGGGTGGATGATCAGCGACTTCGCGTCGCCCACATTGGCCAGCAGTGAGAAGAGCTTGACCCGGTCAATCAACGCGCGCGCAACGGCGTGGCCGCCCTTCACCCCGAAGGTGAGGACGCCTCCGAACCCGCCCTTGAGGTACCTGGTGGCGTTCTTGTGCTCCGGGTGGGTCTCGAGCCCGGGGTAGGAGACCCATTCCACCCGCTTATCCCGCGCCAGCCAGCGGGCGACCTCGAGCGCGTTGCTCGAGTGACGCTGGATTCTGAGCGGCAGCGTTTCCACACCCTGAAGGAACAGGAAGGAGTTGAACGGGGAGAGCGCGGGGCCGAGATCGCGCAGGAGCTGAACCCGGAGCTTGATGATGAAGGCAGCCGGCCCGAAGGCCTCGGTGTAGACCAGGCCGTGATACGACGGGTCAGGGGTGGTGAATTCCGGAAAGCGCTTCCGTGAGGATGGGCTCGCCCAATCGAAACGACCGGCATCCACCACCACTCCGCCGATCGCCGTGCCATGGCCGCCGATCCACTTGGTGGCTGAATGGACCAGGATGTCAGCCCCGTAGTCGATAGGACGGCTGAGTGTGCCTGCAGCCCCGAAGGTGTTGTCGACCACCAACGGGATCCCGGAGGCGTGGGCGATGTCGGCCAGGGCCTCGAAGTCGGGAACGTCGAGCCGAGGATTCCCGATGGTTTCCACGAACAGCAGACGGGTGCCGTCGTCGATGGCCGCGCGAACCTGATCGAGGTTATGGATATCGACGAACTTGGTCTTGATACCCAGCTTCGGCAGCGTGTACTCGAAGAGATTGTACGTGCCGCCGTAGAGTGTCTGGGACGAGACCAGGTTATCCCCCGAGCGGGCGAGATTGAGAATGCTGAGCGTTGTGGCCGCCTGGCCGCTTGCCACCGCGAGTGCCGCCACTCCGCCCTCGAGCTCAGCGATGCGCTTCTCGAACACATCGCTGGTGGGGTTCATGATCCGGGTGTAGATGTTGCCGAACACGCGCAGGCCGAAAAGGTCGGCGGCGTGCTGGGTGTCGTTGAAGACATAGCTCGTGGTGGCGTAGATCGGGACGGCCCGGGCGTTGGTGGTCGGGTCCGGGGCCTGGCCGGCATGGAGCGCCAGGGTGTCGGGCTGGTACGTCATGGACGTGCTCCTCGATTGTAGGAAAGAAAAAGGGCCCGGATCACTGTTTGTGGGTCCGGGCCTCGGTCGTCGGGTGAAAACGAGAGCGTTACCTCTCCGCCTCCTGCCGCATGCACGCCGAATGCTCGGTCCACCCCGTGAGGAGGGGACACATGCAAATTCGACAACACATCTCGGCCGGAAAGCGCACCACTCGGACCTCGTTCTGAATTGTCGGGGAGCAAAAAGCCCCCCGGGCATGGAAAAGCGCGGAGGGCAGCGTCCGGCGCTTTAGCTCTTTGGTTCGGGCCCAACGGCCCCGGCGGGAGCAAGTGGCCTGAAATCCACCGCCGACGATCTACACTACACGCCGAGATCGCGGCTGTCAAGCGGAACGCGCCATGTTCCGGAAACGGCGCTTGCTGCATCCCTATCGCCGGGGTATTTCTTCCCGCGTCACCGCCATCATCTACTCTTAGCAGCCCGCATCGACTCCTATGGCCAGCAACGCTTCATTCGACGTGTCTACCGGTGCCGACCTCCAGGAGGTCGACAACGCTGTCAATCAGACGCTGAAAGAGATTGTCCAGCGGTACGACTTCAAGGGGACCCACTGCACCGTAGACTACGACCGTCTGAAGGCCGAGATCCGGCTCAGTGCGGATGACGAATTCCGCATGGACGCGCTGGTGGATGTCCTCAAAACCAAGATGATCAAACGCGGGGTGCCGGTGAAGAACCTCAAGCTGGGCGATGTGGAACAGGCCACCGGTCAGAGCGTCCGCCGGACACTCACGCTCACTCAGGGGATCCCGCAGGACGTTTCCAAGCGGATCGCCAAGGCCATCAAGGATGGGCCCTTCAAGAAAGTCCAGACCAGCATTCAGGGAGACGAGGTCCGGGTAACGGCCCCTTCTCGTGACGAGCTGCAGGCCGTCATCGCTTTTCTCAAGGGCCAGGATTTCGAGATCGAGCTGAAGTTTGGGAACTACCGCGGATAGCCGGTGCAGGCCGTGGGCCTCGCCCGCGGTGCTCCTGGCCGGCGCGTTGGCGGGCTGCACCTCGGCATCCGTGCCCGCCAGACCCACGGCCGGACCGTCACCCAGCTCGCGTGAAGCGAAAGTCCGGATCGGCCTTTCCGTCGGGACGGTCTCCGCGTCCGTGGGGGGTGGGGGAGCGGTCGCGGTCAACGAGCCCGATGGCTCCCGTATCGCCGTCGTTCCCGGGGGTGAGCGCTGGCAGGTGACGGTGTCGGGCGCGGGATTGGTGGTGACCAGCCCAAGCGGGTGGGTTTCGCCCCGGCTGGAAGCAATCTCGCTCGCGGCGATCGATCCGCGGGCGCCGCTGTGGGTGGACGGCAAGGCGTATCGCGGCGTGGGCGAGGTTCTTCGCGACCGAACCGGTCTGACCATCGTGAACCGCCTGGGCATGGAATCGTATCTGCTGGGCGTGGTGTCGGCCGAGATGGGTCACCGGAGCTCGGCGGAGCAAGCCGCCCTGCAGGCCCAGGCCATCGTCTCCCGCACCTACGCGCTGAGGAATCTGCGCCGGTGGCGTGCTCTGGGCTTCGATCTGTACGGCACCGTGTCCGATCAGGCCTACGGGGGCGTGGCGGCGGAGACCGCGGAAGGCCGCGCGGCAGTGGCCGAGACCAGGGGACAGGTACTCACCTACGATGGCGCCGTGGTCGAGGCGTTCTACTTCAGCACCTGTGGTGGCCGTACCGCGGAGGGGTTCGAGGTGTTCCGAGGGGCTGTCCGTCCCTACCTCCGATCGATGTCCGACGTGAACGAAAGGGGCTCGGCCTACTGCAGCATTTCGCCGCGATATCGCTGGCGGGAGGAGTGGAGCGGGGAAGCCCTCCGTGCCACATTGCAGCGTAACCTTCCGCCGGTGCCTGGCACGGTGAGCCCATCCATCGTCACCGTGACCGACCTCAGGGTTACCCAGCGGTCGTCGTCGGGACGGGTGGACCAGGTCTCGATCGGGCTCGGCGCAACGGAAGTAAAGGTGGACGGCCACACCAGGATCAGGCAGCTCCTGCGCCTGCCCAGCGGCCAGCTGTTGCGAAGCACCGCCTTCAGCATGAGCACCACGGGTGCGGGCCAAGCGGTGACCAGGCTCGTGATCGATGGTGCGGGCGCGGGGCACGGGGTCGGGCTATGCCAATGGGGTGCGGTCGGGCGTGCCCGCGCGGGACAGGGTTACCAGCAGATTCTCGCGGCCTACTTTCCGGGTACCCGGCTGGAGCGCCGCTACTGAAGAGGGGGGACCATGACCGGCGGTCGCAGTGCAGCAACGAGCGAGCGTCTCAAGGTGGGGATTGTGGGCGGCGGTGCCATCACCCAGGTGGCGCACCTGCCGGTGCTGAAGAAAATGCGCAGCGTCGACGTGCTGGCCATCTGTGACACCGACCTTCCGAAGGCCCGGGCTCTGGCCGACCGTTTCGGGATCAAGGACGCGTTCGACGACATCGAGGATCTGCTGCGCTACGAGGCGCTCGACGCCGTCGTCATCTGCTCGCCGAATCACCTGCACGAATCGCACATTCTCGCTGCACTCTCCGCCGACCGGCACGTGCTGGTCGAGAAACCCTTTGCCATGTCGGCCACCAGCGCGCAGCGCATTCTCCGAGCGGTCGAGAAGCGCGACAAGATCGTGATGGTCGGCATGAACCATCGCTACCGCCCGGACGTGCAGATCGTCCGCAGCTTCGTGCAGAGCGGCGAGCTCGGCACCATCGAAAGCGTCCGGGGGAGCTGGCACGTGTTCCGGCCCGGACGGACCCAGCTCGGCTGGCGCCAGCGCAGGGACCAGGCTGGTGGCGGTGCAATGCTCGACCTCGGTTTGTCGGTGCTCGATCTCGGCCTGTGGCTCGGAGGAAGCTCGCCGCCGGTGCGGGTCAGCGCCAGCCTGGATGCCAGTGGGAAAGAGCGCGCCGTCGAACAGTCGGGCAGCGCCTTTGTCATCTGCGAGAACGGCATGTCGATCTTCGTGGATGTCACCTGGCGCCATCTGGGCGAAGGCGAGCGGTTCGGCGTCGGCCTCCGGGGCAGCAAGGGTACCGCGGGCATCAACCCGCTCAACGTCTGGAAGGACCTCCACGGCATGGCGGTGGATGTCTCGCCCACGGGCTCGGTGGGACGGGAGAATGCATTCACCGCATCGTATCGCGCGGAGTGGGCCCACTTCCAGGCAGCGATCGCGGGGGAAGCGCGAGTGCCCTCGCTCCAGGAGCACCTCGTCCTGCACAAGGTCCTGGACGCCATATACCGCTCAGCGGTCGATGGTCGAGACGTGGAGTTGTGAGGGGAGGCAGCGGGGCAGCGGGGCAGCGGGGCGGCTCAGCGGGGCAGCGGGGCAGCGGGGCAGCCGGATGGTGGAATGGCTCCCTCCTCCTGCTGACACTGCTGGTTCTCTCTTGTGCAGGCAGTCCGCTCGCAGCAAAACAGACTGCCCCGCCGCCCCGCCGCCCCGCTGCCGAGCTGACCGTATACCTCATGACAATGGGCCCAGGAAAAGCCGTGTGGGAGCGGTTCGGGCACAACGCGATCTGGATCCATGATCCGGTGCAGGGAACCGACAAGGCCTACAACTACGGCCTCTTCGATCTACGCCAGGAAAACTTCCTGGTGCGGTTTCTTCAGGGACGGATGTGGTATTGGATGCAGGGGTTCCCCGCACAATCGTACGTGGAGCTCTATCGCCGGGCCAACCGCTCGGTCTGGGTGCAGGAGCTGGAGATGCCCCTACAGTCCCGGCGCGAGCTCCAGAACTTTCTGGAGTGGAATGAGCGACCCGAAAACCGGTTCTATCATTACGACTACTACCGGGACAACTGCTCCACCCGAGTGCGCGATGCGCTCGACCGCGCGGTCGGCGGCCGAATCCGGCAGGAAACATTTGACCAGGGGACCGGCCGAACCTATCGATTCCACACCCGCCGCCTGACGGCGAACGATCCGCTGGTCTACACCGGTCTCCTCGTGGCTCTGGGACAACCGGTGGATCGTCCGATCTCAGCCTGGGACGAGATGTTCCTCCCCTTGGCGATGCGCGAGCACCTGCGCAGTATCAGCGTTCCCGGCATCGATGGACGTCCCACGCCCCTGGTTCGCGCCGAACAGACCTTGTTCGAGTCCACCGCTACGCCGCCTCCCGATCAGCCGCCTTTCTGGTTGCCGGTCTACTTCGGTCTCGGGCTGGTTCTGGGCGCCGGGGTGCTTGGACTCTCCGCCGTGGCGAGGCAGAGCCGCCTTGCCCGACTCGGCTTCATGGTTGTGGCGGGGGGGTGGGCACTGCTCGTTGGTGTCGTGGGCCTGCTACTGATCGGACTCTGGACACTCACCGATCACACGGCTGCCTACAACAATGAGAACGTGCTCCAGGCCAGCCTGGTGTCGCTGGCACTGGTCCCGCTGCTCCCAGGCATTGTCCGGGAGGGCTCCCGGATCCCGCGTGCATTGGTTGTGGTCTGGCTGACGGCGGCGTTGTCCATGGTGGGACTGCTCCTGAAGCTGTTTCCCGCGTTCTATCAGACCAACGGCGAGATCATCGCGCTCGCGCTGCCGATCCATCTCGGAGTTGCTGCCGGCGTCTGGCAACTGCGTCGATCTCACGCGAGCCGCCATCTGCCTTAACTCTATGTTCGCCCCGCTGTCCCGCTGTCCCGCTGTCCCACTCACCGCACCCGCTGCATACCCTCCCGAGCCTCTGGGTAGCCGGGGAAGGTCGACAATGCGCGCTGGTAGTGCTCTCCCGCCTTTGTCTTGTCCCCCTGACTCTCGTAGAGCAGCCCCAGGCTGTACTGGGTGAGCGCATCGGTTGGCGCACCGCCGGCGCGCCCGCCTGCCGCATTGGCGGGAGCCGGCAGGTTCATTGCGGCAAGAACCTTATCTGCCAGTCCCTGAATGATGCGAGAAAGGTCGCCACGATCCTGAAGAGTGGGCTCGACATTGGATACGACCTTGAGGATCTGCCCGCTTCCGACATCGACCACCCGGGCATCGATGCGGAACTTCCCATAGAAGTCGGCGAAGTTCCCAGTGACTGCATACTGCGCGCCCGCCTCGCTCCCGACCTTGGCGGCGGTAGCGGCGTCCACCCGTGCGTTGGGTCCCAGATTCTGTGCCCGCACTGCCTGGCGTGTCCGGGCAGGATCCACCACCCGGACTCGAGGGTGACGGCTCAGCTCATTGGCAAACGTCGCCGGGATCCCCAGCTCGAGAGCCCGGAACACTTCCTTGTCCTGTCCGTAGGAACCCCGGTCCTCGAACGGGAGCACCGCTATCACAATGGGTCCGGACTGCTGCGCCACCGTAGTAGCTGGTGCCGCGGCAGCAACAAGGGCCCAGAGGAGATATTGTCTCATGATCGCTCCCTCAGAGATAGAACCGCATCCCTTCACTGGCAGCCTCGACGACGAGTCTCGGGGCGACTTGTCCGGCGTAGGCCCGGGTCTCGGCAAGCAGGCGGTCCATGGCCGCATCATCGTGCTCCGGCTCGTGATGAAACAAGACCAGCCGTGCGCAGCGACCTTCAGCGGCAAGATCCACGGCTTGGCGCGGGGTGGAATGCCCCCAGCCCGCCCGGGCCTGAATGATCTGGTCCAGGTACATGGCGTCGTGAATCAGTGTGTCGGCTCCCTCGACGAACTGCACCAGACGCGTCCGCCAGTCGGACGGCACCTCGTAGCTTCCGCCGGGCCCGAGCTCGTTGTCGGTCAGGTATGCAACTTCCCGGCCACCGGAGGACGGGGCGAGCCGATAGCCCAGCGTGGTGCCGGGATGGCGTAAACGGAAGGTGCAAACCCGAAAGTCATCGAGCTCGAACTCGCCTTCGCTGATCTCGATGACCGCGAGTGAGGCGGCGAGGGCGTTGAGAGGAACCGGGTAAACCATGGGATCCATCTGTCGGCCGAGAATATCCTTGAGCGGCACTCCCTCCTGGGCCGCACCATAGATGTTCACCGAGGTGTTTCGGGAGCTGAGCGGCTTGAAGAACGGCAGGCCCTGAATGTGGTCCCAGTGGGTGTGGGAGAGGAGGATATCGGCGGACAGCACCCCGCTGCGTTCTTTCATCAACTCGTGGCCCAGCGGGCGCAGACCACTGCCGGCGTCGAGGATCACCAGGTGTCCCTCGCGTCCACCGATGCTGATGCAGGCGGTGTTTCCGCCGTAGCGGGCGGTGTCCGGACCCGGCGTCGGAATGGAGCCTCGAGTCCCCCAGAATGTCACAGGGTGGGTCACGCTAATCACGGGCTGCGGGAACGGTCATCCCGCAACCTCACCGGCCCGACCAGCGCCGGCAGCGGGGGCAGTCACGGGGCTGCTGTGACGCTGATCACGACCTCCGCGCAGCCAGCATGAGCGAGCGACGGTCTTTGAGCGTGATGTCCTTGCGAGTGACCTCGATGATGCTGCGCTCGACCAGGTTTCGCATCGTGCGAGAGACGGTTTCGCGGCTGGAGCCGATCATCTGCGCGATGGTATGGTGAGTCAGCTTCCGGGTGATGCGGTCTCCACCTTCATCTTCCGCCATTCGAAGCAGCAGGTGAGCCACGCGCCCGTTCACGTCGAGAAGGACCAGGCTGCCGATCTTCTCGTCCGCTCGCCGGAGTCGCCGAGAGATTTCCTTGAGCAGTGAGATGGCCACTTCGGGGGAACTTCGAAGCCGGGCGTGAAAGTCCTCGCGGCGCAGCACCAGCAGACTGGAGTCGTCCATTGCGATGACGTGGGCCGATCGGGGCTCTTCGTCGATCACCGCCATCTCCCCGAAGAAAGTGCCTTCGCCGAGTACCGACAGAATGACCTCGCGTCCGTCTTCCGCGATCAGCACCACCTTGACCTGCCCGGCGGCAACCAGAAAAAGTGCGTCTCCCGGGTCATCCTCGAAAACGATGACGCTACCCTTGGGGTAGCTGCGTTCCCGGGTCAGATCGGCGAACGCGGCCAGATCAGCCTCTCCCAGTCCGGCAAACAGGGGGACCTTCCGCAGGACCTCCATCGGGGACAGTGCCACTCGCGCCTCTCGATAGTGGAAGTGTTTGGGGGTAGCATACTTGCGCCCGGGAGTGGTGTCAATTGCGATAGGGATAGACTCTTTCATCCCGAGAGAGCGAAGCGATCGAGCATTGCGCTCTGGATGGCAGGACCGGTTGCGTATGGTACCCGAACGCGTCTAAATTGAAGGGCTTAGCGCCAACCGAGGAGCACCAAATGAAGGCCGATCTTCACCCGACATACCGCAAGCTCATGGTAAAATGCGCCTGCGGCAATGAATTCGAGACCCGCTCCACCTCCACTTCGATTCACGTGGAGGTCTGTGCCCAGTGTCATCCGTACTTCACGGGCAAGCAGCGTCTCGTGGACACCGCCGGCCGGGTAGATCGATTCCGCCGGAGGTACGCGACAGAGCCGGCCGCTACAACGCCCAAGGAGTAAGCCATGGAGGCCCGACTCCGCCAGGCGCTGCTCCAGGCGGAGGAGGTCGACCGGGCCCTCGCCGACCCTGGGGTGGGGAAGGATCCCGACAAGCTGCGATCGCTTGGCCGGGAACACACCCGGCTCGCTCCAGTCGTCAAGCTCGCCGAACGTCTCGCCCGGTTGCAGGATGAACTCGAACAGGCTCGGGGACTGGCTGAAGAGCCGGACCCCGAGCTTGTCGCATTAGTCAGAGCCGACATGGCCAGACTGCCGGCCGAGATTGCCGTACTCACGGCCCAGCTTCATGAGCTGCTCCTGCCTCGAGATCCCCACGACGATCGCGACGCCATCATGGAAATTCGGGCCGGCACCGGCGGCGACGAGGCCGCGCTGTTTGGAGCCGATCTCTATCGGATGTACCAGCGGTACAGTGAGCGCCATGGTCTCGCCTGGGAGCCGATCTCGCTCAGTGAGGGCACGCTCGGTGGGCTCAAGGAAGCCATCGTCGCCGTACGGGGACCGGAAGCGTACGGCCTCCTGCGCCGCGAGTCGGGAGTCCACCGCGTGCAGCGGGTGCCGGCCACGGAGACCCAGGGAAGAATCCATACTTCGGCGGCCACTGTTGCCGTCCTGCCGGAGGCCGAAGAGGTCGACATCAAGATCGAGCCGCAGGATCTCAAGATCGATGTGTTCCGGTCCTCGGGGCCCGGCGGACAAAGCGTCAACACCACCGATAGCGCCGTCCGCATCACCCACCTCCCCACCGGCGTGGTAGTGAGCCAGCAGGATCAGAAATCGCAGCTGCAAAACAAGATCAGGGCCATGGAGGTCCTCCGCGCCCGGCTGTTTGACCGGATGCTCGCCGCGCAGGAGGCGGCCCGCTCGCGCGACCGGCGCGCCATGGTCGGTACCGGGGATCGGTCAGCCAAGATCCGCACCTACAACTTCCCTCAGAGTCGCATCACCGACCACCGGATCAACCTCTCGGTCCACAACCTGGCCGATGTGCTCAACGGGGGATTGGACGAGATGGTCGACGCCCTTCGCATGGCCAGCCGTCAGGAGCTCATCGATGCCTGAGCTCGCCGTATCGCTGCGGGCGCTGATCGATGACGGCGCCGAACAGCTGCGCAGCGCGGGAATGGACGAGCCCAGGCGACAGGCCCTCCGCATCTGGACCGAGCTGGGCCAGCACGCCCCGGCTCACGTCGTCCTCGAGGGCCAGCACCCGGTGGACCCGGCGGAGGCCATTCGCTTTCAGGACGCTGTCTCGCGCCGCGCCCGGGGCGAGCCCCTGCCATACGTCACCGGACGCACCGGATTTCGGCATCTATCTCTGGTGAGCGATGCGCGCGCACTGATCCCCCGACCGGAGACCGAGGGTCTGGTGGAACTGCTGCTGCAGCGGGTGCGAACCGGGCGGGTTGCAGACATTGGCACCGGCAGCGGATGCATCGCGCTGAGCCTCGCTATGGAAGGCGCATACGACGAGATCACCGCCGTGGACCTCTCCGCCGAGGCATTGGCACTCGCCCGGCGGAACCGCGATCTGGCGGCGGTGCGGGTGAGCCTGGTTCAGGCTGACCTGTGTGCGGCGTTCCGCCCGGACTCGGTCGACGCGCTGATCTCAAACCCCCCCTATCTTACAGCGGACGAGTACTCGTCTCTCGACCGCTCGGTGCGCGATTGGGAACCGGCTCTGGCGCTGGTGAGTGGTGGAGACGGGATGGCAGCTACGACGCGCCTGCTGGATGAAGGGCGGCGAGTCGTGCGGCCGGGAGGGTGGCTGGCTCTCGAGACCGACTGTTCCCGGGCCGCAGCCACCGCGAGACACGCTTCGGCGCTCGGCTGGAGCGAAGTGACGGTTCATATGGACCTATTCGGACGCGAGCGCTACCTGCTCGCGCAGAGGAGCTACGCAAGGTGATCTGGGAAAAGGCGCAGGATCTTGGCCGTCAGATTGGCCAGTCGACGGAATACCAGGCGCTTCGGCGCGCGGAAACCACACTGCGGGAAGACAAGGATACGGTGGCCAAGCTGGACCAGATACAGATCCTGGCGCGCCAGGTCGACCAGGTGGTCTCCACCGGTCAGATGCCCGATCAGGCAACGGCCGAGGCATACGAAGGCGCCGTCCGCGACCTCGAGATGAGTCCGACAGGGCAGGCATATGTCGTCGCCCGCTCGAACTTCGAGAAGCTGATGCAGAAGGTCAACCAGCAGATCAGCGACGGCATGGAAAAGGGAGCCACCAGCAGCATCATCACGCTGGGATGAGTGGTCGCGGCTTCTTCGTTGTTCTGGAGGGCCCTGAAGGCTCAGGCAAGTCCACCCTGCTCGGTCCGCTCGCCGAGCGCATGCGGGCGAGTAAGGTCGATCCGGTTGTGGTGCGCGAGCCGGGCGGCACCCACGCCGCGGAGATAGCACGGAAGGCGCTACTGGACCCGGATCACCCCATGGGTCCGGTGGCAGAGCTTTTCTTCTTTCTGGCGGCCCGGGCCGACCTGGTGCAAGCCGTCATCCAACCGGCGCTCGCGGCTGGGCGGGTGGTGCTCTCGGACCGCTTTGCCATGACGACCGAGGCGTACCAGATGGCGGGTCGCGGACTCGATCCCACCATGGTACGGGCGGCCAACCAGGCGGCAGCCCACGGTCTGACGCCCGACCTGACGCTGATCCTGGACCTGGCGCCCGAGTTGGGGCAGGCGCGGCAGATCGCGGCGGGCAAGCGGCAGGACCGGCTCGAACAGGAGAGCCTGGATTTCCACCGCCGAGTGCTGGAGTACTACCTAGCGGTCAAGGGCAGTGGGGTGCGACATTTAGATGCACGCCTTCCACCGGACCAGCTCTTGCAGGTCGCCTGGACGGAGATTCGCAGTGCCGCCCCAGCGACGTTCCAGTCTGTGGTCGGGTAAGCGTATTCAGAACATTGGACTAGACCCGAAATTCGTCTTCCTCCTCGAGTGGGGTGGACACGGGGTTCCCCCATATCGATTTCGAATGAGTGTGGCAGCTATTCTGCGGGAGTGGAGGCGTATATGAGGCAGCGTTGGGGTGTGATCGGGCTGGTGGCGTTGATTTCGTTCTTCAGCGGCGGCTGGTTGTTGCAGCGCGGCGCTGCCAGCGATGGCAACGTCTATCAGCAGGCCCGCCTGTTCGACGACGTCCTGGGTCACGTCAACACCTATTTCGTCGATTCGGTCGGCGAGACTGATCTGTACCAGAAGGCGACGACAGGGATGCTGGAGCAGCTCATGGATCCTTACTCGGTGTTGTTGACCGGGGATGACTACACGGCGCTCACCGAACAGACATCGGGTAACTACGCCGGGCTCGGCATCCAGATCGACGTCCGGGACGGCTGGATCACGGTGGTGGCTCCGCTGCCGGAGACGCCAGCCGAGCGGGCAGGGATCGAGACCGGAGATCAGATCGTCGAAGTCGACGGAAAAACGACCGAGGGATGGAAGAACGATCAGGCGGTGAAGGCGCTCCGGGGCGAGGCCGGCTCCAAGATCGCCATCACGATCCGCCGAGCTGGAATCACCGATCCGATCAAGTACCGCCTGACCCGGGCCCGGATCCATATGCGGTCGGTGCCGCCGGGTGCCATGTTCGACGGTGGGGTGGGCTACATCTCCCTGAATCCTGTCAGCGAGACCTCCGCGGAGGAGCTGCGCCAGGAGATCGCCGGTATGAAGGGCAAGGGAATGAAGTCGCTGATCATGGACCTCCGGGGCAACCCGGGCGGTCTGCTCGATCAAGGCGTCAAGGTGGCGGATCTCTTCCTCGATACGCGCCAGGAAATTGTCTCGACCCGGGGCCGGGCACGGGGCTCGACCAAGGAATTCGTAGACGAGGCCAGGCAGGCGTGGCCGGATCTGCCGATCGTTGTTCTGGTCAACGACGGCACCGCCAGTGCGGCCGAGATCATCGCCGGGGCCTTACAGGATCATGATCGCGCTGTGGTGGTGGGGGCTCCGACTTTCGGCAAGGGACTGGTCCAGACCCTGTTCCCGCTGGGAGAGGGCGTAGCGCTGAAGCTGACCACGGCCCGCTGGTTCACCCCAAGTGGGCGGACCATTCAGCGGATAGCCAAGAATGAGGAAGACCAGGCAACTCAGGCAGCCATGGCCGTAGTCTCCGATACCGTTCTGGGCGCGCCGGACGAGGCATCGACCGACTCTGCATTGAAGGAGCGGCCGATCTTTCATACCGATGCGGGAAGGGTGGTACGGGGTGGCGGAGGGATCGTGCCTGACCTCGTGATCCGTCCCGATTCGTTGACCGCCGCCGAGCGCGACTTTGCCAAGGCTTTGGGTAACGGCCTGCCGCAATACCGCGACGCGCTGACGACCATCGCGCTCGACGCCAAGAAGACCCACGGCATCAAGGCGGAGTCGTTCAAGGTCACTCCGGAGATGCGGCAGCAGGTGTACCAGCGGCTGCGGGCCAAGGACATCCAGATTGCCCCCGCTGTCTTCAATGGCGCCGGGAAGCTGGTCGACGAGCAGCTCGGCTTTGAGATCGCGCGCTACGTGTTCGGCCGGCCGGCCGAGTTCCGCCGTCGCGCGGCGCAGGATCTTCAGATGCAGACCGCCATCGGGCTGCTGCGCAAGGCGCAGACGCCGAAGCAGTTGCTGGGCCTGGCCCAAGCGAGTGGGTCCGCGGCACCGGCCCAAAACTAGGGTTGGAGCAGCGGGAGATTTTTTACCCGAGCCCGGTCGGCCAGCCAATGGTCGGCCGGGCTCGCGCGTTCGGGAATAGCCAATAGCCTCCAAGGAGCAACGGTGTCGCAGCCACGGGTGACGATCATTGGGGCAGGGCGAATGGGGCAGGGTCTCGGTCTGGCCCTGAAGCGTCGGGGTTACAAGATCGCGCTGGTGGCTCGCACCCCACGCGACGTTACGCCTCCCTTGATGCTGCATCAAGGGAGCCGAGCCGAGGCCACGGCTGGAGCCGAGCTTGTCCTCATCGCGACGCCGGATGACGCGATCGGGGCAGTAGCCGCGGAGCTAGCGGCCGAAGGAGCGATCGCACGAGATCAGGTGGTCCTCCACCTGTCCGGACTGCTCGACCGCAACGCGCTGCTGCCGCTGGAAGAAAGTGGTGCGGCGTGCGGTTCGTTCCATCCGCTTCAATCCGTGGCTGAGGCAGCCACCGCCGCCGAGCGGCTCAAGGGCGCGTACGTGGGGATCGAGGGGGACGATCGCGCACTGGTAGCGGCCGAGCGGCTGGCCAACACGCTCCGGATGATTCCGGTAAGGATTCCGGCCTCGGCCAAGCCGGCATACCACGCGGGCGCCGCGTTCGTTGCCAACTACACTGTCGCCCTGGTCGGGGTGGCCGAACGGCTGGCCCGGGCTGCTGGGGTGCCGGACGAC
>Ga0180121_10000656_pt1 | contig 14616 bp, 9 predicted proteins | sample AntDrymUQ5402106_2_FD_129676 | JGI IMG/M metagenome (GOLD analysis project Ga0180121, IMG submission 129676) | Polar desert sand microbial communities from Dry Valleys, Antarctica - metaG UQ540 (21.06) (version 2) (version 2) | ecosystem: Environmental > Terrestrial > Soil > Desert | place...
CGAGATCGAGGACATAGAACGAGTAATCCTTGCTCCGGTTGGCGAGCGTGTTGATAGCGCCGTTGGGGAACACGTGGACCGTCCCCTCGATGTCTCGCAGGACGATGGTCCGGAGGTTGATGGACTCGATCACGCCCGCGGTGCCGTTGATCGCCGCGGCGTCCCCGACCCGCACCTGATTCTCCAGAATCAGGAAGAAGCCGCTGATGATGTCGCGCACGAGGGTCTGCGCGCCGAAGCCGACCGCCAGCCCGGCGATTCCTGCTCCCGTCAGGACCGGAGCAATGGCTACGCCGAACTCCTCCAGTGCCATCAGCGCCGCGATTCCGACCACCATCACCGTCGTGACGTTCTGCACGACGGAGCCGAGCGTGCGCGCGCGCTTCCCCCGTTCGAGGGCGTCGAGGTCCGTACCCAGGCTCAACGCGTATTCGAACCGTCTCACCAGCAGAGCGGTGACGCGCACGAGCGCGTAGGCGAGCACGACGATGAGCACGATCCGAAGCCCGGACGCGAACGTCCAGTTCTCGAGCGTGCGGAGGTGGACCCCGCCGCGGGGCCGGAGTCCGGCCATCTCGAACGCGGGAACGATCAGGATGGCGACGACGAACAGGAATGCCGCCCCACCCATGAGCCGCAAGGGTCCGCGCACGTGAGGACTCGAGAGCGCGAGGGTGGCATCTCGAACGAGGCTGCGGAGCCAGGCCGCGGCCAGGCGACGCACCAGCGTGGCGGCGAGCCAGGCGACGGCCAGCGTGGGCAGCAGGGCGTAGAGGATGGCGCGGGGGTCGACGGTGCCGTCGAAGAGTCGTCTCAACATCCGGCGGGTTGCCTCAGTCGCGTTGAATGCTCGAGTGCCATGGGCCCGGCCTCATGATGACACGCCCTGTGGCGCCACAGCCTCCACGATGCCATCGGGGCGGAGCTGCGCGACCGCGTGCAGCGGCATGCGGAGGCTGGCACGGCATCCCTGGACGTCCTCGCGGTTCTCGAGTGTGAGGCTGCCGCCGTGTGCCTCAGCGATCTGGCGGCTCAGTACCAGCCCGATCCCCGAGCCGCCCGGTTTGGTCGTGAAGAACGGCACGAACAGATTACCGGTATTCGCGAGGCCAGGCCCCTCATCGCTGACCGAGAGCTCCATCGAAGGAGGGTAGGAGCCCGGAAGCCGCTGCCATCCCACGGTGACGCCACCGCCCGTCTCCCGCACGGCGTCGAGTGCGTTGCGGAGGAGGTTGATGAGCAGCTGTTCGAGCTGGTCGCCGTCACCCTGGATCGTCAGCCGTGGGCCAGACGCAACACGGACGTGCGGGGACTTTTCGAGGCTCACCACACGATCCACGAAGCCCGCCACGTCAAGCGCACTCAGCCTTGGGGGCGGGAGCTTCGCCAGCCGCGCGTATGCGCTCATGAAGCGGCTCAGCGCCTCCGACCGGGAGGCGATGACGCCGAGCCCTCGCCGCATGTCGTCGCGCCAGTCGGCCGGAGGAGGGTCGCGCTCGAGAAGCGTCGCGAGGCTGCCGGCAATCGACTTGATCGGGGCGAGCGAGTTGTTCATCTCGTGGCCGATGACGCGAATCAGGCGCTGCCAGGCCTGCCGTTCCTCTTCGCGCAGCGGCTGGCTCAGATCAGACAGAACCAGCAACTCGTGCGGGCGTCCACCCTGCCGGAACCGGCTGCGCCGAACTTCCCATCGGCCAGCCCCCCCCGGAAAGGCGGTGTTGATGACGCGAGGGGCGTCCCCCGTGAGGCACTCGGCGAGCTCGAGATCGTCCGCCCGGCGGCCGAGCACGCGCTCCGAGGGCTGCCCGAGGAGCCTGGCCCCGGCGCGGTTGATGAATTTCAACGCCTGTTCGCCGTCGAACGTGAAGACGGCCACGTCGATCTCCGCCATGACCTTGCGCAGCAGTGTCGTGGCTTCGAGCGCATCGAGCCGCTGGTGGCGCAGTGTCTCGACCAGGGCGTTGACTTCGACCATCACCTCGCCCAGCGCATCGCCTCCCCGGGCTCCGCGCGCGCGAATCGAGAAGTCACCCTCGCCAAGGGCGGCAAGCAGGTTGGACAACGTCTGCAGTGGCAGGATGACGCGCTCACGGAGCGCGAAGGAGAACCCGAGGCAGATGGTGGCGATGAGGACCGTGAGCGTCCACTGGACTTTGGGGGCGTACCCGCCGGTCCATAGAAAAATGAGGGAAATCGCCACCCCCGGCAGCGCCGACGCGAACGCCATCAACAGGATGCGGCGGTCGTGGCTCAGACGCGGCTCGCGCGGGCGATTGGCTGCCATCGGCAGGGAAGTATCGTACTTCCCGCGTTCCTACAAGCCGTAACGCTGGAGGCGCCTATAGAGGGCGCTGCGGCTCAGGCCGAGCGCCTTCGCGGCCTGGCTGACGTTCCCGTCGAATCGCGTCATCGCCTTCTTGATGAGGAACGACTCGACCTCTTCGAGGCTCATGTCCTCGAGCCGGCCGCCGCCTTCGCGCCCGGGGCGAAGCCCGAGGTCGCCCGGCTTCACCAGCGGACCGGGGGCCATGAGCACCGCGCGTTCGATCGCATGATCGAGCTCGCGAACGTTTCCAGGCCACGGGTGCTCCAGCAGCACCTGCATCGCACCGCTCTCGAAACCGGTCAGCCGCTTGCGGTATCGCTGCGCATGCTGCCGCAGGAAGTGCTGCGCGAGGAGGGGAAGGTCCTCCCGTCTGTCCCGCAGGGAAGGCAGCCGGATCTCGATGGTGTTCAGGCGGAAGAGCAAATCCTGCCGGAACCGCCCGGCGGCGACCTCCTCGGTGATGTTGGCATTGGTCGCGGAGATGATGCGGGTGTCCACGCGACGCGTGCGCGACGATCCCAGCCGCTCGAACTCGCCGGTTTCGATGACGCGCAGCAGCTTCGCCTGCTGGCTCATGGGGACGTTGGCGATTTCGTCCAGGAACAGCGTGCCCTGATCCGCCAGTTCGAAACGTCCGACACGATCGGCCTTGGCATCCGTGAAGGCGCCGCGCACGTGGCCGAACAACTCGCTCTCGAACACCCCTTCCGACACGCCCCCCGAGTTCACGACCGTCATCGGCCGCGACGCGCGGGTGGAGACCGCGTGAAGCGCGCGCGCGACGACCCCCTTGCCCGTGCCGTTCTCGCCGAGAACCAGCACGTTCGCGTCGGAGGGACCGACGCGGGAGATCACCTGCAGCACGCCCTGCATCGCGGCCGACTCGGCCATCAGCTTTGGCATGCCCTCGCCGCGCAGCAGTGAGTTCTCCGCTTCCAGGCGCTGCCCCTTCCGGAGAGCCTGGCTCAGTTCTATCTGCGTCCGGACGATCGCCATCAGACGCGCGTTGTCCCACGGCTTCTGCACGAAGTCTCGCGCTCCGCGGCGCATCGCCTCCACCGCCACGTCCACGCTGCCCCAGGCCGTCATGACCACGACGGGAAGCGACGGATCGATGCCCTGGATGCGCGACAGCAGGTTCAGGCCCTCTTCGCCGGATGTCGTGTCCCGCGCGTAGTTCAGATCGATCAGCGCGACGTCGAACTCGCGTTCTTCGACCGCGGCAAGGACTCCCGCGGGGGAGGCAGCCGTCTCGAGCTGGAATCCTTCTGCCTTGAGCAGGAGGCGCAGCGCCTCGAGCACGTCCGCCTGATCGTCCGCGAGGAGCACGCGAGGATCGCCCGAACGAACAAGATGCCGGGCGTGTTCCGGCGCGGGCGCGCGGCCGTTCCTGAGGTGATCGGTGATGAGCATGTGGGAAAGTGCCGTCCGTGCCGTCAGTGCGCGACGTCGAAGCCGCTCTCTTCGAGCTCCCGCTCACCCCTGTGCTTGCTGCCATCCTCTTCGACGACCCGGCCGTCGAACAGGTGGATGGAGCGGTCGGCGTGGCGCGCGTAGCGCGGGTCGTGTGTGACCATGCAGATGGTCGCCCCTTCCCGGTGCAGCTCTCGAAGCAGCTCCATGACGGCTTCGCCATTCTTCGAATCGAGGTTCCCCGTAGGTTCGTCCGCCAGCAGAATCGAGGGGGCGCCGGCCACCGCGCGCGCCACGGCCACGCGCTGCTGCTGGCCGCCCGACAGCTGGCTGGGCAGGTGCTTCGCGCGGTGCGCCATGCCGACCTTTTCGAGCGCCGCCATGACCCGCTCCTTCCGCTCCGCCGACTTCATGCCCCGGTATGTCAGTGGCAGTTCGACGTTCTCGTACACGTTGAGATCGCCAATCAGATTGAAGCTCTGGAAGATGAACCCGATCTCGCGGTTGCGCACGCGCGCGCGCTCCGAGAGCGGCAGATCGGCAACCGACTTGCCGTTGAGGATGTACTTGCCTTCAGTTGGAGAATCCAGCAGCCCGAGGATCGACAGCAGTGTCGACTTGCCGCAGCCGGAGGGGCCGGCGATGGCGATGTACTCGCCGCTCTTGATCTCGAGATGAATGCCCGCCAGCGCGTGCGTCTCGACCTCGTCGGTGAAGAAGACCTTCGTGACGCCATCGAGATGAATGAGCGTCGAGGCAGGGGTGTTCGGCGAAGTACTCATCGGGGCTCCTTTTCAGCTATCAGCTATCGGTAACCGGGCGTCGTTCTCAGGCTCGCGTTCCCAGTCCCCGCTCCAGCTGATGGCTGAGAGCTGAGGGCTGACCGCTCGCAATCATCCGGCGATGCGGATCCGCTCGAACTGATCCTGCGCAGACATGTCCGAGAGAATCACCTGATCGCCAGGCTGCAGGCCGTCGACGATTTCGATCTGGTTCACCGAGCTTCGTCCGAGCTTTACGTTCGTCCGGATCGCCTCGCCGTCTGCGTTCAGCTTGAAGAGGCCGACGGTGCTCTGCTCCTGACCGAATGCGGGTCGCCCGACGTACAGTACGTTGTCGAGCCGTTCGAGCTGGATCGTGCCGTCCACGCTCAAATCAGGACGCGCGCCGGAGGGGAGTTCCCCTTCGAGGATGATGTCGACGCCGACCGTTCCGCCGGCCGAGGCCGGGTCCATTCTCGCGACCCGGCCCTTCACGACGCCGTTGCGGGTGTCGACTTCCGCCACCTGCCCGACGCGGATGTCCTTGGTCTGGGTTTCCGCGATCCGCAACTCCGCCTTGAGGTTGGTTGGATCGGCAACGCGCGCCAGGTTGGTGCCCGGGCCGACCTGCTGCCCGCGCTCGACGGGGACCAGTTGCAGCACACCGTTCATGCCGGCCTTCACCTTCAGGTCGTCGAGCTGCCGAATCCGCAGGTCGTAGGCGGCACGCCGCTGATCGACCTCCGCGTCCTGCGGCGCCAGCTGGGAGCGAATCCCCGCCGTCTGCATCTCGAGGCGCTTCCTGCCGATGTCCCACCTGTTCTTCAACTCTTCCGCCGCACTCCGGGATTGCTTCAACTGGATCTCGGATACGAGACCATCTTTGTAGAGCTTTTCCTGGGCCTCGAGGTTCAGCGCGGCATTCTTGTAGGAGGCCTCGATACCTGCGACGTCCCCCTGCTGGTTCAGCAGCGCGCTCTCGAGCTCCTGCTTGCGGTTGACGAAATTCGCCTGCGCCGATTGATACGCGAGCTGTGCCTCGCGCACCGACTGCTGCAGCTCGGGGTTGCTCAGTTCGAGGATGACGGTGTTTGGCTGCACCGTTGCGCCGGGCCGCAACAGGATATTCTCGACGCGCCCCTCCGTTGTGGCGGGGATCCACCGGATTTCCTCCGGCACGAGCGTGCCGGACCCACGCACCTGACGAAGCATCGGCCCCCGCTTCACCGTGTCGATCCACACCGTCGCGCGGTCCACCGACGGGGCCGCCGGCTTCAGCCGGGAAACACCCACTGTAATGGCGATGACGCCAAGCAGCAGGCCGGTGCCGATGACGATCCGACGGATCTTCTTTTTCCTGATAACGTCGGACGAGCGTGCGATGTCGACCATTGTTCCTCTGTCCTGATCCCCGGGAGAGCTGATTCCGGCTCAGTCCAGACCGTCCAAACCGAATGCCATTGCGGCAGGTCACGGTAAGTTGTTAAATACGATGCAGTTGGATGTTTTGTTCGCCCGCCGGACCCGCCGCGGGTGCCCGGCTCCGAACCGCTGCGTCCCGGAAGCGGACAGTCGCCAGACCCCGGGCTGCCCCGGTTCCGGCCAATTGGACGAGAGGATCGGGTCACCGGTTTAGATCTGTCGTCCGGGAAAATCGTCCGGAGGGCTGAGAAGCCGATTCGGGGAGGTGTTGATGAGCTGTCTGACACGGCATGGCGCGTGCGAGCGGCGCCCCTAATGGGTGAAATTAACAACCAGATCCTGAACGAGCTGGTCGAGGCGGTTAAGCAGATTGTCCGAAAGGAGCAATCCGATCGCCTCCGCGACATCTACCTCATCGGCGACATCGAGAAGGACACAGCGCGCACCGCGATCGAGCGACTCAGGGAACTCGCCAACGACAGCGCCCGCCCCATCACCATCTACATCAACAGCGCCGGCGGAAACGTCACGGATGGACTTGCGATTCACGATGCGATTCGCCATCTGGTCGCCCAGGGCATCGAGGTCACGATCGTGGTCCAGGGGATGGCCTACTCGATGGGATCAATCGTGCTGCAGGCAGCAAGTCCAGGGCGGCGCCTGTCGTTCCCCCACTCGTGGATCATGATTCATGAGCCGGCAAAATGGGCGGGATGGCAATCGACCACCGCGGCGGCACAGCATCTGGACCGGCTGAAGCAGATGCAGGGGCAGATCTACCGAATCCTCGCCGATCGCTCGGGCAAACCCTTGCGGCAGATCATCCGGGACACCAAGCGGAACGACTTTTATCTCGATGCAGCCCGCGCGAAGGATTACGGCCTCATCGATGGGATCCTCGGCCCCGTCCAGGCATTGCTCCGTGACAGCGAAATCGCGTCCCTCACCAATCCCTCAGCTGAACAGGAAGCCGTGGAGGCTCCGGACGTAGCGGCAGCAGAGCGACCGCCCGAATTTTCAGAGTAACTGATTCGTGGCATGTGGGTTGCGAGGTACCTGGGTGGTTTGCTCGAGAAACGTGACCGTGAAGCTGCTGGATCATTTATGAAAGGCGCGGCAGATGCGTATCCCCTCCAGCCGCTTGGGTCGGCCCTCCGCTTTGCGATAGCCCTCTCGGCGGTTGCTCTGATGTTTGCGGCGTGCTGGGCCGCCCGCGACATGATTGACGACGGGAGCAAGTTCCTGCTGCTGGCAACCGCCGTGATGGGGTGCGCCTGGTTCGCCGGAACGGGGCCGGCGCTAGCCGCCACGGTGCTCGGCGCGCTGCTGGGCGCCTACGAAGGGCGGCATTCGGCCCATGTTGCCGAGCCGATGCACCTGGCGCTGTTCGTCGTGCAGGGTTTGCTGCTGATTGCCGTCATTTCGGAGTTGCGTGCCGCACGGCGCAATGCCGAGCAGCAGGCCACGGCCGCGCAGGAGGCCAGACGGGAGGGGGAAGCGGCCAACCGGATGAAGGACGAGTTCCTCGCCACGGTGTCCCACGAATTGCGTACGCCCTTGAATGCCGTCCTCGGGTGGGTCCATCTGCTCCGGACCGGGAGGCTGGACGAGGCGACGGCGGCCCGCGGCCTCGAGTCCGTCGAACGCAACGTCAGGCTGCAGGCGCAGCTGACGGGTGACCTGCTCGACGTGTCGAAGGCCCTCACGGGTGAGCTTCAGCTGGATCCGCATCCGACGGCCCTGGGCGACGCGGTCCAGCAGGCGCTCAATGCCGCCGAGTCTGCCGCCCGTGCCAAGGACGTTGTCCTGACGGTGTGCTTGCCTGAGAGTCCTGTCGTCGTGCTGGGCGACCAGATGCGGCTGCGGCAAATCGCCTGGCATCTGCTCGCCAACGCCATCAAGTTCACGCCCCGGGGAGGGGCGGTCGATCTGACGCTCGCGGTAGAGGGGACGCACGCCCGGCTCGTCGTGCGAGACACCGGGCGCGGCATCGATCCCCAGTTTCTGCCCAGAATCTTCGATCGGTTCAGCCAGGCAGATCCTTCCCCGACGCGCGCGGCCGGTGGATTGGGCGTTGGCCTGGCGCTCGTCCGCGAGCTCGTGGAGCTGCACGGAGGGGAGATCGAGGCGCGCAACGGCCCGACGGAACGGGGGGCGATCTTTACCGCGACGTTCCCCCTCCAGCCGGCGGAACTGCTCACCCGTCACGTGCCGGCCCATGCCGCGATCGTGCATGCGTTTACCTCGGCGCCTCTGGACGCCCTCAAGGTGCTGGTGCTCGATCGGGACCACGAGGGGCGCGAGCTGCTTCGCACTGTGCTCCAGCAGAGTGGCGCCACGGTGCGCACCGCGGCGACGATTGCCGAAGCCCTCGAGGCGCTGGAATCCTGGCGCCCTGACGTACTCGTGAGCGACAGCGGCTCGGCGGAGCACAACTCGTACTCACTCATCGGCAAGGTCCAGTCGCTCGACGCCGAGCGAGGGGGGCGAATCCCGGCGGCGGCGCTGACAAGCTTCGGACGAACGGACAAGCGCCTTGGAAAGCTGCTCGCCGCGGTGCATCGCGACCTGCCGAAGCCGGTGGAGCCTGCCCAGCTCGCTGCCGAGGTGGCACGGCTGGCCGGCCGCGAACATCGCAGTGCGCAGCGCTGAGCGCGCCGGCCCATGACAGGACCTTCCGGCACACGCCGGCTGTCGGCCGGGGTCGAGATGCAGGTCACTGGCGCGGCCTCCGTCCGGGTCTGGGCACCGTCCCGTTCGCGTGTGGAGTTCACCATCGACGGCGGCGCGGGCTACCCGCTGGCTCGTGACGAGGAAGGCTTCTTCGCCGGTACGATCCGCGACGTCTCTGCAGGCACCCGCTATTGGTTCACGCTGGACGGTGCCCTGCGCCGGCCGGACCCCGCGTCCCGCTTTCAGCCGGACGGGCCTCACGGCCCATCGGAAATCGTCGACCCCCTCACGTTCCGATGGACGGATGCGGACTGGACCGGGGTGGTGCCCACCGGGCAGGTCCTGTACGAGATGCACGTCGGCACCTTCACGCCGGAAGGCACGTGGCGGGCGGCAATGGCGGAACTGCCGGCGCTCGCCGATCTTGGCGTGACGGTCCTCGAGATGATGCCCGTGGCCGATTTCGCCGGTCAATTCGGGTGGGGCTATGACGGGGTCAATCTGTACGCACCCACCCGGTTGTACGGGTCGCCCGACGATCTGCGCGCGTTCGTGGATCGCGCCCACGCCCTGGGTGTCGGCGTCATTCTCGACGTCGTGTACAACCATCTCGGACCCGACGGCAACTCCCTGGCGGATTTCTCGACGGATTACTTCACGGATCGCTACACGAACGACTGGGGCCAGGCAATCAACTTCGAGGGGCCGCAGCCGGCGCGCGCGTTCTTCGTGGAGAACGCCGGCTACTGGATCCGGGAGTTCCATTTCGACGGCCTCCGCCTCGATGCGACGCAGGACATCAAGGACGCCTCGAGTGAGCACGTGGTGGTAGCGATGGCGCGGAGCGCCCGCGCGGCCGCCGGCGACCGGCGCACGTACATCATCGCGGAGAACGAGCCGCAGGATACACGGCTGGTGCGCGATCCAGAGGGGGGCGGGTTCGGCCTGGACGCGCTCTGGAACGATGACTACCATCACTGCACCGTCGTGGCCCTGACCGGACGACGGGAGGCCTACTACACCGACTACAAGGGTTCGGTGCAGGAGCTCATTTCCTGTGCGAAGTACGGGTATCTGTACCAAGGGCAGTGGTACGGCTGGCAGAAGCAGCGGCGTGGCACGTCGAGCCTCGATCTGCCTCCCCATACATTCATTGCCTACATGGAGAACCACGATCAAGTGGCCAACTCCGCCTTTGGCCGCCGACTCCACCAGCTGTCGTCACCGGCGCGCTACCGGGCGCTCGCGGCCCTGACCCTGCTCGGGCCCGCCACACCCATGCTCTTCCAGGGACAGGAGTTCTCCTCGACCGCGCCGTTCCTGTACTTCGCCGATCATCGTGAGGAATTGCGCACCCCCATTCGCAAGGGGCGACGCGAATTCCTCCAGCAGTTCGCAAGCCTCTCCGATCCCGACGTCCTCCCCGCGTTGCCCTCGCCGGTCGACCGTGCGACTTTCGAGCGGTGCAAGCTCGATTTGTCCGAGCGGCAGTCGCACCCGGCGGCCTACGCGATGCACCGGGACCTCCTCGACATCCGCCGAAAGACGCCGGCCATCTCGCATCCGACGAAAGTCGACGGCGCCGTTATTGCGGCGGAAGCGCTCGTCCTTCGCTACTTCTGTGCGCAGGGTGACTGTCTGCTCGTCGTCAATCTCGGCTGCGATCTCCTGCTCACTCCCGCCCCGGAGCCGCTTCTCGCCCCTCCGGCCGGTTCCCGCTGGTCACCTTGCTGGAGCAGCGAGACGGTGCGCTACGGCGGCCAGGGAACGGCGCCGCTGCACGAGGACGAGGAGTGGCACATTCCCGGCGAAGCGGCGGTGCTGTTCTCTCCGATCCCGCGAAGGACCCCGGCCGATGGCGATTGATTCGACGCGCGCCATCGCCTTTCCCAGGGACCGTGCGGCAGACGACCCGATGCCCCGGCGCGAATGGCTCGTCACGAACGGCCTGGGCGGCTATGCGTCGGGAACGGTCGCGGGAGTCGTCACGCGGCGCTACCACGGCCTGCTGGTGGCCTCGCTGCCCGCGCCGGTCGGCCGCATGGTGATGCTGAACCACCTGCTCGAGCGCGTGCGCCTGCCGGACCGCCGCGTGTTGTGGCTGGGAGACGAGGACGAAGTAGCCGGGCCGAACGCCGCCGACACGACCGAGCACCTCCAGGAGTTCCGCCTGGACTGCGGGCTGCCGGTCTGGACGTACCGCATCGACCGCATCGTCATCGAAAAGCGCGTGATCATGCCGCACGGCCAGAATACCGTCCACGTCACCTATCGCCTTCTGGAGGGGGAGGGCCCCGTTCGCCTGTCCCTGCGTCCCTCGCTGCACTTCCGGCCATACGAAGCGACTGTCAGCGCATCATCCGGCCAGCCATTCACGGTGTCGGCGGTGCACCGCCGATACGAGGTGTGCGCCGGGACGGACCTGCCGGCGTTGCGGTTGCTGCTGCACGGCGAACGCGGCGCCCTCACACTGGACGCCCGGACCGAAGACATCTCGTACCGGATGGAACGGATCCGCGGATATGAGTTCGTCGGTACGCTCTGGAGTCCGGGGTACTTCCGCACGGACCTCGGCGCCGAGGGGGATGTCACGCTCGTGGCCTCAACCGAGCCGTGGGAAGTCGTCGAGGCACTCACTCCGGAAGCCGCGGCCGCTGCGGAGGCCGAGCGGCGCATGCGCCTCATCGATCGTGCCTCGATCGCAGACGACGATCCGCTGTCGGCACAACTGGTACTGGCGGCCGATCAGTTCATCATCACGCCGGCGGGCCGCGCGGACGAAGCGGCGCGGGCGCGCGCCGCCGGGGAAGAGGTACGGACGGTCATTGCGGGGTATCACTGGTTCACCGACTGGGGCCGCGACACGATGATCAGCCTGGAGGGGCTGACGCTCTCGACGCGCCGCTATCGCGAGGCGGGATCCATCCTGCGCACCTTCGGCCATTACGTCCGCGAGGGTCTCATCCCCAACATGTTTCCGGACGGCGCGCGTGAAGGGCTGTACCACACCGCCGACGCGACGCTCTGGTTCTTCCACGCCGTCCAGCAGTACGTGCGGGTCACGGGAGAAACCGACACGCTGGAGCGCCTGCTTCCGACCTTCGTCCAGATCGTGCGCCACCATCTGGAGGGGACGCGTTTCGGCATCGGGGTGGACGCGTCGGACGGCCTGCTGCGGCAGGGCGAACAGGGGTATCAGCTCACGTGGATGGACGCGAAGGTGGACGACTGGGTGGTGACGCCTCGGCGGGGGAAGGCCGTCGAAATCAACGCGCTCTGGTATAACGCGCTTCGTCTCCTGCAGGGGTGGACCACGGACTTCGGAGGCGCGGGCGACCTGGACCTCGGGCTGCACGCCGCGCGCGCCAAGCGTGCGTTCAACGAACGGTTCTGGTTCGAAGCCGGCAATCACCTGTACGACGTGGTCGACGGCGAAGGGGGCAACGACGCGGCGTGCCGGCCGAACCAGGTGCTGGCGATCTCGCTCGACCATCCCGTACTCCACCCTGCTCGATGGAGGCCGGTCATGCAGGTCGTCCGCACGCAGCTCCTGACGCCGGTGGGCCTTCGATCACTCGCACGCGGCCACCCGGATTACAAGCCCACGTACTACGGAGATCTGCGATCGCGTGACGCCGCCTATCACCAGGGAACCGTCTGGGCGTGGCTGATAGGCCCGTTCGTTGACGCGTGGCTGAAGGTGTATCCGGAAGACCGGGCGGGGGCGCGACAGCTCCTCGACGAGTTCAACGGCCACCTCGGAGAGGCGTGCGTGGGTTCGATCAGCGAAATCTTCGATGCCGAGGCGCCATACGTGCCGCGCGGGTGCGTGGCACAGGCGTGGAGTGTCGCCGAGGTGCTCCGGTCGCGGCTGAAGACGGCCTAGTCACGTGCGGCGTGCGACGTGCCGGGTGCAACGTGCGACTTGTCTGCGTGCTACATGCTACGTGCACGTGCCCCGGATCTCAGCGACGGCGGAATTGATCCATACTCCACCGGAGAGAACGGCATCCACGAAGACCCTGCAGTGCACAACGACCTCACTCGTCTCGGGTGGGATACCGCTTTTGAGGAGGCGTTCACCCCGCATGCGGCGGAGGGACTCCTGCCGGGCCGGATCGTCCTGGAGCACACGCATATCTACCGCGTCGCGATGGCAGGCGGCGAGGTGCTCGGACGCGTGTCCGGGCGGCTGCGGCACGACGCCGCCAGCCGCGCCGACTTCCCGACGGTCGGCGACTGGGTCGCGATGGCTCCCGCGCCGCATACGGGCGATGCACGGATCCTGGCGGTGCTTCCGCGGCGGAGCCGATTCTCGCGACGCGCAGCCGGCGACCCGACCGAGGAGCAGGTCGTCGCTGCCAACATCGATACCGTGTTCCTCGTTGGCGGGCTGGACGGAGACTTCAACCCCCGGCGGATCGAACGTTATCTGCTGGTCGCCCGCGACAGCGGCGCGGCGCCGGTGATCGTGCTGAACAAGGCCGACCTGGTCGAGGCTCCGGAGGCGATGGCCGCATCCGTGCGCGCCCTCGCGGGAACTGTGCCGGTGCACGTCGTCTCCTGTCGCGACGCAGCAAGTCTCGCTGTTCTGCGGGAGTACCTGTCCCCGGGCCGGACGGGCGCCCTTCTCGGCTCCTCGGGTGTGGGCAAATCGACGATCGTCAACAGGCTGCTGGGGCACGACCTGCTCCGCACGCAGGATGTGCGTGAGTCCGACAGCCGCGGGCGTCACACGAGCACCGCGCGCCAGCTCGTGCCGCTGCCGGGCGGGGGCGTGCTCATCGACACACCGGGCATGCGCGAACTGCAGCTTTGGGAGACGGGCGAGGCCCTGGCAGGCGCGTTCGAGGACATCGAAGGGATCGCGGACGCCTGCCGTTTCCGCGACTGCCGCCACCAGCAGGAGCCCGGGTGCGCGGTCCGCGCCGCCGTCGCAGCGGGTGCGCTGGCCGCTGGTCGTCTGGAGAGCTACCTGAAGCTGCAGGCCGAACAGGCGCACCAGGCGCGTCAGGTCGACCAGCGCGCACAGCTCGACGAAAAGCGCCGCACGAAAGCGGCGACACGCGCGCTGCAGAAGCGGCTCAACGAGAAGGACCGCCATTGACGGCTTCCAGATGAACGTTCTCACGGTGAGCGGCGCCAGAAAAAGCTTCGGTACCGTCACGGCGCTGGACGGCGCGAGCTTCGAGCTGCGGCAGGGTGAACTGCTGGCGCTGCTCGGGCCCAATGGCGCGGGCAAGACGACCCTCATCAGGGCGATCGCCGGACGCGTCCGGCTCGACTCTGGCGAGATTCGCATGTTCGATCGCCTGCTGGACGGCCGGCACACCCCTCCGGAACTCGGGATCGTGCCGCAGGAAATTGCCATCTACCCGCTGCTCACCGCCCGGGAGAACCTCGAGGTGTTCGGGGCGTTGCACGGCCTTCAGGGTCAGGACCTGCGGAAGCAGGTCGACTGGGGGCTCGACAGCGTCGGCCTCTCGGACCGCGGAAGAGACCCCGTCGGGCAGTTCTCCGGAGGGATGCGGCGGCGCCTCAACATTGCCTGCGGTGTCCTGCATCGGCCACGCGTCGTCCTGCTCGACGAGCCCACGGTGGGCGTGGACCCGCAGAGCCGCGACCGCATCTACGACACGCTGGCGGCGCTGGCCGCGGCGGGAGCCTCCCTGCTGCTCACGACGCACCATCTCGAGGAGGCCGAAGCGCGATGCTCGCGCACGGTCATCATCGATCACGGGAAGGCGATCGCGTCAGGCACGACGCCGGAGCTCGTTGACCAGACCGTCGGACGCTTCCGTCTGGTGTCGCTCCGGCTCAACATGCCGCTGGGCATCGCGGATGCTGCCCGGCTCACCTCGGAAGCGGGCGTCGACATCGATGCGGCCGACGCCAAGGTCGTGAAGGCACGGATGCGCGACGTCGCCATGGAGCTGCCGACTCTTCTGTATACGATCCGCGCAGCCGGGCGCGCTATCGACGACGTGGATGTGCTGGGGCCGAGCCTGCATGCCGTGTTCA
>Ga0180121_10000657_pt1 | contig 14595 bp, 14 predicted proteins | sample AntDrymUQ5402106_2_FD_129676 | JGI IMG/M metagenome (GOLD analysis project Ga0180121, IMG submission 129676) | Polar desert sand microbial communities from Dry Valleys, Antarctica - metaG UQ540 (21.06) (version 2) (version 2) | ecosystem: Environmental > Terrestrial > Soil > Desert | place...
AAATTAGTGGAATCAAATACCTGAAGTTCGGAGGTAAATGCCAGGTTGTACAAATTGATGCCGCACAACCGCTTATAAATGTTCTTGAAACAATTAAAAGAAAGATTTGGTCAACATACCTCTGAAATTCCCTCCAAGAATGTTGCATAATTTTCAAAGCTTTCACACTTGCAATAAGAATGATAAACCAAAAGCCACCGTAATTGAATTTGTGGGTCCGCCTGGTGCCGGTAAATCAACCAATAGTCAGGTTTTGTCAGAATTATTAAAAAGTAAAGGTGTCAGGGTTTGCGAGTTGCAGGATATTAAACGTTATGTGAGAGAACTGGGTTTCCCGGAAAGATTGTTGGTTCTTCTGAAACTTGTTTTTGTAAAGAGCCCGGGAATTGTCTATTATATGCTGACATTAGCTGCCTACAGGATATACAGTATCAATTCCGTTTATCGATTTTTGAGGCTGATCATTTTTGATCTGGCCTTACAACAACTCAGAAAAAATCTTTGTATAGACGTAGTAGTATTAGAGCAATGGATCATCCAGGAACTATGGTCTGCAACTATATTCAAATTGGATTCGTATACGAATATTGGAAAACACCTTTCGAGATTTTATTTCAAATCGGATCTGGTATTCTACCTCGATATTGACTCAAATACAGCTTCAGAAAGAATCGGGTCAAGAAAATCTAACCTTAGCAGATTCGATCTTATGCCTCCAAAACAAAGGATCGAAGAATTACAGAAGTATAATACCTACCTGTTTCAACTTTTTGAAAATTCTACCTGTTCGCACAAATTATTTTCTAAGGGCTATGATCGTCCTGAAATAAATGCTGCTGTCTTTCTTCATCATCTGGATAAGAAATTGAATCCGAACTAATTTTTCTGTTAATGATTTTAATACTTCTGGCAATTTTATTAACAGGGATGTTCATTACAAATCCCAGGTATTTCCCATTCCTGTTAATACTATATTATGTTTTTTATGACATGTTCGATGGATTCTACAAGGAAGACAAAATATTTTCTATTTTAAGATATGTACTCCCTATAATCCTGATTTTTTTCTATGCTATTAAATATAATTTGTTGCAGAAGCTGGACGCATTATTTGTAGGGTTACTAATATATTTATCCATTTTGTGGATCTTCAATTCAGGCGACGAAGTTATAACTTCAAGAAATATGTTGACCCTTGTCATTACCCTAATGATGATCCCAATAGGAATTCATCTTGGTAATAATTCGGAATTTATTATTGAATTTGAAAAGTTTAACAGGGTAATACTGATATGTATCCCACTTTATATAGTGTATGCCAACTTTATTGGCATTAGCGGGTTTTATTCCGATTCTTTCTCAACCGGCTTCCTGGTAACATCCAGAATGTATGTTGTTCCAATTGTGGTTTTTCTGGCAATCCATTATGCAATTTCTAACAATGATAAAAGCTGGATTCTTAAAACCGTTGATATTGCATTTATTCTGATTAATATCTGTATTCTTCTTCTAAATACCAGGAGAACCACTTTTGCAATTCTTGCAGGAGCAATTATTGTCTATACAATGTTCAATAAAAGATTATTTTTTAAAATGTTGTTAATGATTGTTGTATTAACAACAGCACTTATCATAAGCTTCCCATTGTATGAAGAACGATTGATGGGACAGTTGGAACAACGAGAAAAGATACAGAATCTGGATATGTACGAAGAGGAAGGAAGGGTGCTGGAAACAAAATACTTATTGGATTACCATGAAACAAATAGAGATATCGGAGAAATTCTATTCGGGATACGATTATTTGATTCATATGACTGGGGTACTTCATATTTTGGAAGAGACCGCCCCATTCACAGTGATATCAATATGATTTTCTTTAGTACAGGTCTTGTTGGAATACTGCTTTTTTGCTGGTTTTTCAGACATTACTTCTTCAGGCAAAACAGCCTGATATCCTTTTCCAATAAAATATTATTCTATCCTTTGCTGATCATCTTTTTGGTGGTATTAATCCCTGGACGTTTTATTGGCACCCTGACTTATGCACCACTTCTTATGTTATTAATGAGTGCCCTAAAATTTGGCGGGCAATTACCAGAATCATCTCTTGATGATGAAGAGGAAATGGAAGTATCGATTGATAAAGCTTAACCGGTAACATTTATCTTATAAGCGGACTGAAGAGCAATTATAGAATAAAATGAAAGTACTTTTTGTTTGCAGTGGCAACAGTAAAAATTTTGAAATCGTTCCATTTATAAAAGAACAGGGAGAGTCGCTCAGGAAATTGGGAATTGATGTAGAATATTACCCTGTTATTGGAAAAGGGGTAAAGGGTTACCTGAAAGCAGGACGGGCTTTACATAAATATCTCAGGCAAAACAAGTACGATGTGATCCATGCTCATTTTATATATTCTGCAGTTACGGCAGTTGTCGGGGCTGGTAAAATACCTGTAGTTTTATCTTTAATGGGCAGTGATGCTTATGGAACTTATATCGGTGTAGATAAAGTTCGATTGAGTAGCAGGTTTGTAACCCTTTTGACATGGTTGATCCAACCATTCGTAAAAGCAATTATTTCCAAATCAACCAATATTGAGCAATATGTTTATCTGAAACATAAATCATACATCATCCCGAATGGGATCAATCGAGAGAAGTTCAAGCCGGAGTTGGGAAACAGTCAAAAAAGAAATTCTTTGACGAAAAGACAAATACTATTTCTGGGTAATAAAAATGATACGAGAAAAAATTTTCAACTTGCCCGTAAAGCTGTCAAGGAATTGAATTTGCATGACGTGGAGCTCGTAAATCCTTATCCGATACCACATGATAAAGTTTCTGACTATCTAAACATTGCCAATATTTTGGTAATGCCTTCATTAATGGAAGGATCCCCAAATGTGATCAAGGAAGCAATGGCTTGCAATTGTCCGATTGTTTCTACTGATATTGGAGACGTGGGTTGGGTATTTGGTGATACCAGGGGATGCTACCTTTCATCATTTGAACCTGTCAATTTTGCCCATAATATTAACGAAGCATTGAAATTTTCGGAAGAATTTGGACGAACCAATGGTGCAGGGAGAATAAAAGAGCTTGGACTTGATTCGGAAAGTATTGCCCTCCGCATAATAGATGTCTATAAAGCAGTGATTAATTAAATCCTTCTCACCAATTTAAGAATCCCGCACTATAGACTTCAAATATTAATAAGTGTAAGATAAAGGCAGTAATTGAAGTATAATAAAGCTCATGCTAAAAATTCTTATTGACATAAAGCATCCTGCACAGTTGAATCTGTTCAGAGAACTTTCAAAGGAGCTATTGCTTGAAAATTGGGATGTAACAATTTGCTATTTAGTAAGAGGAAAGCTGCCAAATATCATACAATCAGAATATAAAGGTTTTTCCACTATCCCGGTGGGAAGCAGTAATGGTACAAAATGGTCAATTCTCTGGTATGGGAATATTAAACGCACTTTCTCCTTCCTGAATCTGATAAGGCAAAACAAATATAACATCTGCATTGCGGCAAGTAGTATACCATTGGCACTGGTATGTAAAATTTACCGGATACCAATCATTCAGTTTTATGATGACCCGGAAAGAAAGAAAATAAATAACCTGAATGCAAGATTTTCAAACCAGTTGTTTTTTCCGCCCATTGTGGAAGAAACAAATAAAATATCCATTTTTAATTGTCTGAAAGAATGGAGTTATCTGAGCCCAAAAAGATTTAATCCTGAATTGAAAGTACTGATGCGATATAAACTAGATCCACACCAATATATTTTCATTCGGGAAGTAAGTAACAAATCGTTTAATTATTATGATCAGGAAGAAGCTATTGTGTGTGGATTTTCGAATGAAATCAATTCCGGGACAAAAGTGATATTATCCCTTGAAGATAAAAGTATAGCACACAAATTTCCAAAACACTGGATTATTCTCGAAGAACCGGTGGCTGATATACATTCGTTGATATACTATTCTAAACTGGTAATTTCTTCAGGTGATAGTATGGCCAGGGAGGGAGCCATGCTAGGAGTTCCCAGCATATACTGCGGAGTCAGGAAAATGAAAGCTAATAAATTACTGATGGACCTTCAAATATTAGAACACTTACCTGGCAAACTGGCCTTGCCATCTATCAACAAAAAAGTTCAGAAAACTTTTGACAAGTTGCAACAAAACAATCTGCGAAATAAACTCCTTGCGAATTGGGATGATATGGTTGTATTCATGAAAGAAAAAATAAACCAGTATAAAAATTAATCATAGATGAAAATTTCTGTTTTCGGGCTGGGATATGTAGGATGTGTTAGTGTGGGCTGCCTGGCAATGAATGGACATGAAGTTATTGGAGTTGATGTTAGTGAATACAAAGTTGACCTGATAGGAAATGGTAAGCCAACGATTTTGGAAGAAGACCTAGAACAGTTAATCAGTAAAGGTGTAAAAAATGGCAAAATCACCGCAACGATGTGTGCAGATGAAGCGGTATTTAATTCTGATGTAAGTATTATTTGTGTGGGAACACCTTCTTCCGGTAACGGTCACCTGGATCTATCCTATATATACAAAACAGCAGAGCAGATAGGTGACGCATTGAAGGAAAAAAATACTTTTCATACAGTTGTGATACGGAGTACCGTGTTACCAGGCACAAATCAGAAAGTCGGGGAGATCATGGAACATATCTCGGGAAGAAAAAGAAACAAAGATTTTTCAGTGGTTTCTAATCCGGAATTCCTCAGAGAAGGTTCGGCAGTGAAAGATTATTATCACCCTTCAATAACTGTAATAGGAGGAGATCACGAATTTGCTATCAGCCAGGTTACTGCCTTGTATAGTTTCCTTGATGCTCCAATCGAGATTACGAATATCAATATTGCAGAAATCATAAAATATGTCAATAACTCTTACCATGCCCTCAAAATTACTTTTGCAAATGAAATCGGAAATATTTGCAAAACACTTGCAATTGATTCTCATAAGGTAATGGAATTGTTTTGTAAGGATACGCATTTAAACATTTCCTGTGCCTATTTCAAACCGGGATTTGCTTATGGTGGCTCATGCCTACCAAAGGATTTACGAGGATTTGTTACACTTGGTCATGATAAATATGTAAGTACGCCGGTATTAAGCGGAATAGAATATTCAAATGAAAATCAGAAGAAAAGAGCATTCGAATTAGTATCAAAATCAGGAAAAAGAAATATCTGTTTAATAGGATTAAGCTTTAAAGAAGGGACCGACGATCTTCGATATAGTCCAGCGGTAGATCTTGCAGAAACGTTGATAGGTAAAGGATATCATATCACTATTTATGATGAAAATGTACGTCTATCAAAATTAATAGGAGCAAATAAGGCATTTGTCAATGAGCATTTGCCTCATTTGTCAGAATTGATAACCAATGATCTTGAAATGGCGATAAAGAATAATGATGTTGTAATAATAAATCACAAAAACTTCAATGCAGCACAATATTTCAGCTTATTGAAAGAAAAACATGCTGTCATAGATCTGGTTAGAATAAAAGAGATAGAATGTCTTACTAATTACGAGGGAATATGCTGGTAGTTAACTGTATTATTCTCCAATCTATTTCTTCACAACTAAATGCATAGATAGATATATCTATTGCTTCCCGCTACGGCAGTGGATTTGATTCATGTGGGCATAGAGGCTCATTACTTTCATAAAATTTACATTTATGATGTTCAAAGGAAATACAAAATATGCCTTAGTGGCCGGTGTGGGTAATGTTGCAAAAAATGTGGAAGAACAAATCTATGCTCACCGAATGACAGGCTATCAGATTAAAGGATTTATAAACTGTAAAAGAAATGAAGCCTGCACAGTGGGAGAAGAAAAGGTGGTGAGTAACTTAAAGAATATTGATGAATACTTAAATGAGAATATAATTGATGAAATAGTGATCGCTTCTCCAGGAAAACTTACGAGGGCTGAGATACAGAATATTTTATCTGCAGCAGATTTTCATGGTATCCGGGTTAAATACATTCTTGATTATCATGCAATTTTCGGAAACAATTATAAAATAACACGATTCGGACAAATAGATGTCGTTAACATTCGTCAATTACCAGTTGATGGAATGTTTAATTCATTTATTAAAAATTCTTTTGATAAAATATTTTCAGTCTTAGCACTCCTTTTCCTAAGTCCCTTATTATTCCTGATTGCCGCATTAATCAAGCTGGATTCTCCGGGACCTGTCTTTTATTGTCCGGTGCGAATTGGAAGGGGTGGAAAGCCTTTCAAAATAATAAAATTCAGAAGTATGCGTATAAATGATGCTGTAGTGGAAGGAAAGCTTTCAACACAAATAAATGATCCAAGAATCACGTCTTTGGGAAAATTTTTAAGGAAATATAGTTTAGATGAACTTCCCCAGTTTATGAATGTGTTATTAGGTACTATGGGGGTAGTTGGACCAAGGCCACATAGAAGGTTTCTTAATAAGCAATTACAGATGAGTGAACGTAAATATATGGTAAGGCATTACGTGAAACCGGGTATAACAGGCTGGGCACAGGTGAACGGATGGCGAGGACCTACTGTAACCGATGAGCAAAAGAAGCAGCGGACGTGTCATGACCTCTGGTATATTGAAAACTGGTCAATATTCCTGGATATCAAAATAATTTACTTAACACTATTCAGCAAGAAAGCGCATCGATGTGCCTTTTGATATTCAGTTGCTTCGAAATTTAGGTAACCTCCCTAATTCTTGACTCTCACATAATCCTCGATTGAATATTCCGATTTCACAAATGCATAAAACATTTAATTCACAACCTAGAGATAATAAAGTTTTATGAAAAACATAAATCATAATTTTTTTACGATGTTATTTTTGAGTATAATAATTACATCCTGTCAGAAAAGCGTATCAGATCTTGAAGATCTTATTGGAAATAACGATCCAAAAGAATCTGTTTCATCAAATTTGATTTACGAAGAAACTTTTGAGGGACCTGCACCGTTTTCAACAGCATATGACAGTAAGGACCATATAGGCTCATGGGACTATGCCATGAAGATTGTCAGCAATCCGGTCTATAAGGGCGCCAGAGCAGTGCGATTTGAAATCAGAAAAGATCAGCCATTGGTAAAAAATGGTAAGAGAGCAGAAGTGGTAATTGTAAAAGACAGCATAAGCAAAAATTCATGGTATTCCTTTTCAGCATATTTTCCAACAGAAGGCTATGAATACGATTCAGAGCGTGAAATAATTTGTCAATGGTACCAGAAAGGTACACCTGCCACTTCTTTGCGAACAAAAAGAGACCGGTTTTTATTAGAGTCTGGTAGTATCCCGGGAAGTCTGGTCAAGTATGATCTGGGCTTAATTACCAAAGATGCCTGGCATGAATTCGTACTTCATTTTATCCACTCTTATACTTCAGATGGTTTTGTGGAAGTTTGGCACAATGGACTAAAGGTGCTTACAGTCAACGGAGCTAATATGTATGATAATACTTTACCAAAATGGAAAATCGGATTATATAAAGCATCATTCAAATTTGGAACCTCCTTAGTTGACAAAAGGATTATTTACTTTGATAATATCAGGGTTGGGAATGCTAACGCAAGTTTTGAAAATTTATCCTCCTTATAAAATCACTCTCCTTAAAAACGAAAGGCTATAAATATCAATTTATTCGAAAAGGTTTCGTCCCTACAGGACCGAATGGTGTATGCGGGCGTATTTCTTCTACCAATATCTTGTCCCTACGGAAAATGTCGAAGTGGCGAAAAACGATTCGAAAAATGATAGCTTGAAATGATGGTTTCGTAATGATGAATATAAAATGATAACCAAATAAAAGATGGTTTAATATTTTACCGATATAACAATGGTTTAATATTATTTGGCTTATCAAACTTATGATGTCCATATTTTTTTCAATCATCCCATCTTTTTAAAATTAATTTATGAGAATTGCAATAGTCGGCACAGGTTATATAGGACTTGTAGCCGGTATCTGTTTGTCCGAAACAGGAACTCAGGTCTGCTGCATTGATGATGATGAAAACAAAATAAATCATCTGAAAAATGGACATCTTTCTATTTATGAGCCTGGTCTAGAAGTCCTTTTTGATCATAATTTCAAAAATGGCAGATTGAAATTCACTATCAATATGAACCAGGGTTTTGATGGGGCAGATATAATATTTCTTACCCAGCCAGTCCCATATCGAAAAGATGGTTCAGCTGACCTGAAATACATGCTCGAAGTAGCGGAGCAGATTGGCAGGCACATTACCCGTTATGTAGTTATCGCAATAAAATGTTCCGTGCCCGTGGGAACAGCAGAAAAAGTCCGTTCATCCATTTTCCGACATTATCAAGGTCCGTTTGATGTAATCAGCAACCCTGAATTCCTGTGTGAAGGTCATGCGGTGGAATGCTTTATGAAGGCAGAGCAGATAATCATCGGGACTAATTCGGAACGCGCTAAAAAAGTTATGAAAGAATTGTATGAGCCATTTGTGAGGCATGAAAATCCCATTCTTTTTATGGATCTGCATTCGGCTGAGTTAACAAAATATGTTGCAAATGCATTTCTTGCTACCAAGAACTCATTTATGAATGAAGTTGCGAACCTGTGTGAAGAACTTGACGCAGATATTAACGAAGTAAAAAAAGGGATGAATAGCGATGAGCGAATTGGAAAGCACTTTCTTTCCCGGGGTACTAGCGATGGAGAAAGCTGTTTGCAAAAGGATATAAAAGCACTTATGCATACTGCATGGAAAATGAACAATGAATTGAAAATTCTGGAAGCAGTTTCAGAAGTAAATGCAAACCAACACCATTACTTCCTCAAGAAGATGTTAAGACATTTTGATAACCTGCAGGGAAAACATTTTGCCGTATGGGGAATTGCCTGCAAATCTGAAACAGTTGATATCAGGGAAGCTCCGGCTTTATCCCTAATTAAACTTCTGTTGGAAAAAGGAGCAACCATTTCTGCATTTGACCCGGTAGCTTTACCAAATGTCAGTAAAATAATGGGTGACAAAATTCAACTTGCAGGTTCTTTTTATGACTGCCTTGATAATGCTGATGCACTCATCATCACTACCGAATGGGATGAATTCAAAACTCCTGATTTTGATTACATGATCACACTAATGAATGAGCCTGTGATTTTTGACAGATGCAACCTTTTCGAATTGCCCCTGATGGAAGAAAAAGGGTTCTACTATTACAGTATTGGCAGATCCCTGGTGAACCAGTTGAATCTTGTTTTGTAAAAAATAAATAACCCGATAGAATCCCTGCAAAATACTTGCAGGGATTTTTATTTTAAGCCTGTTTATGATAATAGGCCGCTATACTTTTTTTATTTTTCGAAATCAAACAACGTTGCTGTAAATGTGCCTTTCTCTCTTTTCTTGAAAACAGCATCCCAGTTACCATTGTATCGCAATACTTTGGGAACGAGCAGGCCTGAGAACTTCGTCATTTCTACTTCGATATGAACGTCAAAATCGTATACCCCGGCCCGATAACTCAGATCGTAATTCCTTGCTACAATCTCCCATGTCTTACTGTGGAACCAGGTAGTCATATCATTAATTACAATATCACTTCTTTCACCGCGGCTAAGATCATTGCGCGGTGTAATTTTAAACACATAACACATTTCATCTTTGAATGATTGCATATCAATCATATAATCATACAGTTTTGCAACGTCTTCTTCAAATAAGGCAACCTTATTGCCAATAAATGGAAGGCCGGGAATCTTGCTACCCGGATTGAAAAAAAGCATCTTCAGTTGTTCCTTATGTTTTTCCATCCCGCTTTTTCCCTTTAGTCTGAAAGCTGTATTTCCAACGATATTATTCTCTCCGCAAATAGTATCAAGGGCAAAGAAAAGACCTGCATACATTTCAAGAGTATAATAATTGAACTCCCCTTTACTGTTATAAATGTCTCCTTTGACATCCTCATTTAAAACTTTCATCCACCGGCAGCCGTTATTCACTGATTGTCTGGTCTTACTTTTCAAGTAAGCTTTTATGTTTTTTTTCTTATCCAGCATTTGCACGTCATTCAGCGAGGTGTAGCCTAAAACCTTGAGATTTCTGAATGCTTTGTAGAAGGTGGTGTCTTCTTTTACCCGGTTGATGAAAGCAGGAACGTTCAGGTTGTTTCTAATCACCACCTCAGAGAGGGTCACCACTTTTTTCTCAATTGTAATGGTGGAATCCTGAGCAATAACGTACGACGAATCGATGATAATAAAAAAAATAAATATCGTAGTAACCCATTTCAACATCCATGAACCTTTAGTTTCTGATTATTTACCGAAAGCCATTTTGTAGTCTACTTTTACTTTGCCTTTTGAGATATCATCCAATTTTCCTTTTAATAATTTGCGCTTCAGAGGTTTCAGGTGATCAATAAACAATTTCCCTTCGATATGATCATATTCATGCAAAATCACTCTGGCAGTAATACCATTAAAAGTTGCTTCCATTAAGTTGAATTGATCGTCCATATACGTGAGTGTTACTATTTCAGAACGGGAAATATCTTCCCGGATCTTGGGAATACTCAGACAACCTTCATTATACGGCCATTCTTCTCCATCCAATTCCCTGATATGGGCGTTAATAAATACCTGCCTGATTCCAGGGGTATCCGGATATTTTCCTTTTTCATTTTCTTCCAAACCCTCAAAGATCTGAGTGCTATCAACTACAAAAAGCCGGATATCACGGTTAACCTGCGGCGCTGCTAATCCAACTCCATTACTGGCATACATAGTTTCCCACATATCTGCTACCAGTTTTTCAAGGCCCGGATGATCCGCATCAATATCCTTGCAAACAGTTCGAAGAACCTGCGCACCATATGCTATGATTGGAAGGATCATAAGTTCTTATAAAATTTTTGCAAATATCCAGATTATACATGAATTATATGGGCAAAAATTGCTAATTAACAATAATACTTAAACATCAAGTTGACAAATATTCCAGGCTTCTTACTGCATTTTGATCAATTAACTATCCTTCTCCATAGGTAATGCTTTAGTCATATATCTTTACCTCTTAAATACTCCTGCAAAATAATGGTGGCAGCGATTTCATCTACCAGCGATTTGTTTTGACGATGCTTTTTTTTCAACCCCATTTCAATCATTGCGCGCGATGCCATTGCAGAAGTAAAACGTTCATCCACCCGAACAACCGGAAGAGAAGGAAATTCTTTGTTGAGCCTTTCTATAGCCTTTTTAACTAAAGGAGTAGCATGTGTATCAGTATCATCCAGATTTTTCGGATCTCCAATAATGATTAACTCTACCTCCTCATTGGAAATATAAGTTTTTAGAAATTTGAATAGTTGCGGAGTTTCCACTGTAGTCAGGCCTGTGGCAATGATCTGCAGTGGATCCGTAACGGCGATGCCTGTACGTTTCAGTCCATAATCAATCGCGAGGATACGGCTCAAAGTAAAAAATTAATAGTAGGCGTAAAACATACAGAAGAAGAAGATGTTGTCATTGCATTAAATTAAAAGTATGGATGCTTGTGATAATATCAAGTATAACAAAAACAGCAAAAATAATACTGGCTATGCCATTTGCGGTCATAAAGGCAAGATTTACCCTTGTAAGGTTATCATGGTGAACAATAGTGTGTTGATAGAGGAGCATTCCGGAAAAAAAAGTAGTACCGATCCAGTACAGTAGCCCAAACTCACCATGCAAACCGGCTAGTATAACACATACTACAGAAAGCATATGTAAGAGTTCGGAAATAAATAATGCTTTCTTTTTTCCCAGAAAGGCGGGAAATGAATGCAGGTGATGCGAACGGTCGAACTCTTCATCCTGCAATGCATAAATGATATCGAACCCGCTAACCCAAAACAATACAATAAGGGAAATGAGCACCGGCAATAATGCGAATGTTCCTGTCACAGCAAGGTATGCCCCGATCGGGGCAAGTGATAGCCCTACCCCTAAAACAAGGTGACATAAGGGTGTAAACCTTTTGGTGTAACTGTAAAAAAGGATCACGAACAATGCTACCGGAGCAAGTATAAAACAGATTAAATTTATAAACCAGGTACAGACCAAAAATGCAAGGCAATTAAATATCACAAAGCGCAGCGCATTGTCGCGTGAAATTATTCCTGCAGGTATTTCCCTTATCGAGGTCCGCGGATTCAAAGCATCGAACTTCGCGTCGAGCCATCTGTTGAAAGCCATCGCAGCGCTTCTGGCAAAAACCATACACAATATGACCAGCAATAACCTCATGAAAATTTCAAACTTTGTAAAAGGGATATTTGATTCAGGTGAATACACGATAGTATGCCACCGTGGGTTCTGATGGTATGATCGGAATGAAAACAATTTGTAAACCGCAAGGAAAAATCCAATCATTGCAAAAGGCATTGCAAAGATGGTGTGGGAGAATTTGATCAGGCTTAAATATCTTTTGATTAACCCCATTACATTCCTGTTTCGCTATTTTGAAATACGATTGCGCACCAGTTCCCACAACACAATTCCTGCTGCTACTGCAATATTTAATGAATGTTTCATACCGGATTGCGGGATCTCGATACTTCCATCGCAATGTTGCAGTACCTGTTCATCAACACCATTCACTTCATTTCCAAAAATAACAGCAATGGGTTGTTCGATTGCATCAAGCAAATGCAAAGGGATACTGCCTTCCACCTGCTCCACCGCAAATACCCTGAAACCTTTTTTTTTCAATTCGTGCACTGCATTCACTGTTTCAGAAATATATTTCCAGTCGACGGTTTCGGTAGCTCCCAATGCGGTTTTGTGAATATCCCTGTGAGGAGGCTGAGGAGTGTAACCACATAAGATCAGTTCCTGCATTAAAAATGCATCCGCTGTCCTAAAAACGCTTCCCACATTATGCATACTTCGGATGTTATCCAGCACCACCACCACTGGTAATTTTCCGGACACTTTGAATTCCTGTACGGATTTGCGATTTAATTCCTGCATGGTAAGTTTTCGCATAACAGCAAAGGTAACTAGTTAGTTCTTAGTTCATAGTTCAGGGTTCATGGTTCTTATTGGCTGGTTGCTGGTTGCTGGTTGCTGGTTGCTGGTTGCTGGGTAAAAAAACAACATCATCCGCTGTTAATCCTCAACTTCTCCACATTGTTTCGCCTGATGTTTACATGGCAATCAAAGCCGTTATTTTTGTCGCCATGTCTGTCACCACTTCCGATACACCACTCATGCAACAACACCGGGCTATCAAGCAGAAATATCCCGATGCAATTCTGTTGTTCCGGGTGGGGGATTTTTATGAAACTTTCGGTCAGGATGCAATCGTTTCCTCGCAGGTGCTTGGAATCACTTTAACTAAAAGAAACAACGGGTCGGCCTCATCCAGCGAACTCGCAGGTTTTCCACATCATGCATTGGATACATACCTACACAAACTGGTGAAAGCCGGGTACCGTGTAGCCATTTGCGACCAGCTGGAAGATCCCAGAACTGCTAAAGGAATTGTGAAAAGAGGGGTTACAGAACTGGTCACTCCCGGAGTGGCAGTGCACGATAAAATGCTTGATCATACAAGCAATAATTTTCTGGCTGCCATTCATTTTAACGACCTGAAATTGGGTATTTCCTTCCTTGATATTTCTACCGGAGAATTTTTTGTAGCAGAAGGTAACCAGGAATATATTGACAAACTCCTTCAAACCTTAAAGCCTGCTGAAGTAATCTTTCAAAGGCATTCCCAAAAACAATTCAAAGAGGTCTTCGGCAACCATTTTTATACTTACACCCTTGAAAGCTGGATTTTCGAAAAAAATTATGCAGTAGAAAATCTGCTCAGGCATTTTCAAACGCATTCACTGAAAGGATTTGGTGTGGAAGATTTGAATGAAGGTCTGATAGCAGCAGGAGCGATCCTTCATTATCTAAAAGATACCGAACACCCCAACCTGCAACATATCACGGCGCTGCAACAGATCGAAAGGGAAGAATACCTGTGGATGGATAAATTCACCATTCGTAACCTGGAACTATTAGGCGGGCCGGTGGAAAGCGGACAAAGTTTGCTGAAGACACTTGATAATACCGTGTCACCAATGGGGGCCAGATTGATAAAACGGTGGATCGTAATGCCATTAAAAGATCTCGAAAAGATAAATGAGCGGCTCGACCTGGTAACCTTTTTCATCAGGGAGGTAGACGTCCGCAATAAGCTTGTTCAACACATCAGGCAATGTGGAGATGTTGAACGACTGGTTAGCAAGATCCCCCTGAAAAAGATCAATCCCAGGGAAGTCATGCAGATTGCAAGAGGGTTGTATCATATCGATGAAATCAAAAAATTATGCGCGTGCTCTGACGTGGATCTCTTAAACAGACTTGCAGATGCGCTTAATCCCTGCCGTCACATGCTAGAAAGGATAATAAAGGAAATCATAGAGAATCCTCCTGCACTTATTAATAAAGGGGGAGTAATCAGAAATGGAGTTGATGAGGAACTGGATCGGTTGAGGAAGATTGCTACAGGAGGTAAA
>Ga0180121_10000658_pt1 | contig 14567 bp, 16 predicted proteins | sample AntDrymUQ5402106_2_FD_129676 | JGI IMG/M metagenome (GOLD analysis project Ga0180121, IMG submission 129676) | Polar desert sand microbial communities from Dry Valleys, Antarctica - metaG UQ540 (21.06) (version 2) (version 2) | ecosystem: Environmental > Terrestrial > Soil > Desert | place...
GTACACCTTGAGCTGGTAGGATACCGGGAGTCTGATCCAAGAGGGCCGGCCCGCTGGGTCGGCCCTCTTGGCTTATTCGTGTCTAACTGCGACCCAGCGGTGTCCTCAGGCATATCTATGTCTAGACACCCATCAAGACACCAGCCGTTATGGGTCGGGAACCGGCCGGGCTGGCGAACTGTTAATGGTGGGCCAATCACAGCTTACGGCCCTGGGCGGGCCTCACCGAGGGAGATGTATCGTGGCAGTTACCAAGGGCAAGCGGGGCCGCCGGCCGAAGCCGGCCACGATGGCCAAGGCGGCGGATGAAGGGCGCGAGAGCCTGGATTTCTACCTCAAGGACATCAGCCGCATTCCTCTGCTCACCGTACCGGAAGAGACGGCGCTGGCCAGGCGGGCCATCAAGGGCGATGTCGAAGCCCAGGAAAAGCTCGCCCGGCACAACGTGCGCTTCGTGGTCTCGGTGGCCAAGAAGTTCCAGAACCGGGGTGTTCCTCTCATGGACCTCATCGGCGAGGGGAACGTGGGTCTCATGACAGCGGCCCGGAAGTTTGATCCGGCCCGGGGGGTCAAGTTCATCTCCTACGCGGTCTGGTGGATCCGTCAGGCGATTCAGGCGGCCATTGCGCGGCACGGGCGGCCGGTGCGGCTGCCACTCAATCGGACCGCCGACCTCAGCCGGCTGGGACGCGTGACCACGCTCCTGACCGAGGAGCTGGGGCGGGTGCCGACCACCCAAGAGCTGGTCAAGGCCACCGGTCTGACCCCGGAGGCGGTGCGCTCGCTCGGCGCCCTGCACGTGGAGGCACTACGGCTCGACCAGCCGATGCGCGATGGTGAAGATCGGGGCCGGCTGGAGCGATTCATTCCGCTGACCCAGGACGGAACCGACGCCTCGACCCTGGCAAGCAGCCGAACCAGCGACCTGGACGCGGCGCTCGCAGCGCTGCCGCCTCGGGATGCCAAGGTACTCCGGCTCTATTTCGGGCTGGACGACGGCAACAGCCGCACGCTGGAAGAGATCGGACGCATGATGGGAGTGACCCGGGAGCGGATTCGTCAGCTGCGGGACCGTGCGCTGCGTCAGCTGAAGGAAGAGCATGGGGACAAACTTCGAGAACTGGCTGCGTAGGGAAAGGTCGAAGAAAAACGTCTAGAAATAGTCCAAGAGAAGACGTCAAGAGTCCCAAGCGGGTCTTTGACGTCTTTTCTTTGACGCTCCTCCTTGACCATCAAACCTCGACCTCATCTACACCCTCGACCCCAGACTCTCAATCACCGTCTGTAGCTGAGCGCGGCCCGGCACGATCCCCTGGGCCAGGCGGGCAGAGCCGCCGCCCCTTCCTCCCACACTGGAGAGCAGGCTCTTGAGCAGGCTCGCGGCATCGATTCCGGTATCCTCCGACGCTGCCAGCACCACCGCGGGAGGGCTGGTCACCGCTCCGACGAAGACAGCTCGAGGCATCGCGCTGAACGCCTGGGCCACTCCACGAAGGGTATCCGCCGACGGCCCCTCCTCCCGCACCGTGACCCGCCGAATCCCGGTGCTCTCCGGCGTGGCGGCGGCGTAGAGCTCCCGGGCCCGGCCGATGTCCAGCCTGGCCTGCAGCTCCCGGTTGGTCGCGTTGGCCTCCTTGATCTCATCTCTCTGGCTCGCGATCAGTCGAGGTAGCTCATCGGCCGCGGCGGAGAACTCCCCGGCGAGCAGGGAGAGGAGCATGTAGTCCGCACGCGCCCGCCGCGTTGCCCGTCCACCACAAAGAAATTCGATTCGTATTCCCTTCCTGACCCGCTCCAGCTTCCTGATCAGGATCGGGCCGATCTCGCCAGTGGCTCGTACGTGGGTCCCCCCGCAGGCGCTCCGGTCGAGTCCTTCGATGGTGACGATCCTCAGTGTCCCCTCTCGATCGGTGGGCTTCCTGAGCCCTGTGGCCGAGGCCGCGGCCTCGAAGCTCACCCCGACCGGGCGGTTCTGGACCACAATCTCATTGGCCCGCTCTTCGGCCTTGGCGACTTGGTCCGGGGTCAGGGCCGCAGCATCGAGGTCCAGCGTTGAGCTCTCCAGCCCGAAGTGAACGCCAACAGTGGCATGCTGGCCAAGCTCGGCCAGGACCGCCGAGAGAAGGTGTTGGCCGGTGTGCTGTTGCATGTGATCAAAGCGCCGGGTCCAATCGATCTGTCCCCGAGCCCGGGCCGCGCTGAGCGGAGCAGCAAGCAGGTGGGCCACCCGCTCACCCTCGTCGACCACGTCGGTGACCTCGATTCCGTCCAACTGTCCGACGTCGAACGGTTGGCCACCGGAAGTGGGATAGAAAGCAGTCTGGTCGAGGTAGACACGCCGGGAATCGTCCGACCGGTCTATGACCGCCGCTTCGAAATCGCGAAGGTAGGAGTCGGCATAATAGAGTCGGTGGGTCATGGGAACCCGGGGCGTGGGGTTGGAGCTCGTCGTAGTCTACGATTTGGTGACGACCGTCAAGGAAGGGGGTACGGCCTTGGCGGATGAGGCATTCAGCTGGCGCGAATCGGGGTCTACGGGGGGACGATGAGCTCCGTCAGGGCACGGCGCTGGATCTTCGCTGCAACATCCAGCACTACTGAGAGCTGGTAGGCGAGGTCGTGAAGCTCGGCCGGGTCGATAGCGGGGTCCAGACCCAGCGTGGCCGCCCGCTCCTGCAGGAGGGCAAACCCGGCGTGGGCGAACACCATGCTTTCCCAGAGCGGGAGGATCTGCTCCAGCTGGGCTGTAGACAGGGACGCGGTCGTGTTCTCGAAATCCTTCTCCAGCGGTCCCATCACCCGCGCCAACTGGTGAGCCAAGGCGCGGGCCCGCTCGGCGCTTTCCAGGGTATCGCTGGCTTCGACTATGGCGGTGGCCCACTGCTGCAGGTCCCCGTACTCCTGACCCAGACTGACCAGCGCCTCGCGGCTGGTGTCCGTCCGGAGGGGCATTGTACCGGTACCAAAGCTGGCGAGGTTGAGAGCCAGAGTCGTCAACCCCGCCAATGTCAGAGTGCGCCGCACAAACACCTCGCCGGAAACGGATGCGCCGCGTGAAGCCGCAGCGCCTGAGCTCTAATCTGACTCCAATTTGCGAGGTCGGATAGAGATCCGTCTGTGACGTCGGCTACGCATCCAGCTAGCGGTTGGCGACATCCTCCGCTGCAACAAGTTTTCCGTCCTGAACATCGGTTTGCCGCCCACCGACCGGGGACGGTCCCGTCCTTGCCGTCAAGCGGAGCTGCTTCCCCAGCCACGGAGGGCGCGGACGAAGTCGTGGAGGACCAGAAATTTCTCGTAGAGAATGACGCCTTTGCGCTTGCGCCCGAACTCGCCGAACAGGTCGCGCAGGCGCCCGCGCCGGGTGACGTAAAACCGGAAGGTCTCCGCAAAGTCTTCCTGCGGATGCTTGGCCGCGTAGGCGCTGACGAAGTTGGTGGGCGCGATGGCTATCCGGCGTCGCTGGAAGTACACCCAGGTGTTGTCCATCCCGCGATAGGCCTTGTCCACCTCCCCGAAGGCCCTGCGGAACTGGCGGGTGCGGGTCCAGTCCCAGTGATGATAGAGGAAGCTGTGCCCCAGCTCGTGAGTGAGCAGGCCAACCAGCATGGTCCAGGAGATCTCGTCCCGCCGGCGCCTGCCCACCACATAGCGCTGCTCGATCTCTACAATTGAAGGGTACAAGGGATCCACTCCGGAGACTCCCGGCCGGAGAAGCACCCGGTAGCTCCAGTCCTTGATCCTGGACACCAGCAGGAGACGGCGTACCCGCGTCAGCGCCCGGGGGATGAGGTCCCGACCGGTTGGATCGCCACCGCACCAGGGACAGGTATTCATGCGGTCGTCCACCCCCCGGTTGCAATGGGGGCACTCGCCCTCGAAATACCGGTCCTCATTCCAGCTCTGCGGCCGGCTGCACCAGGGGCAGTACCGCATCGGGTACTGCACTCCGCCGCCGCATCCCCAGTCGCAACGGGCATCCATGCGGAATCCGCGGGGCGCCTTGAGGGGCTCCGCACTGGAGTACCCCTCCTCGTGGATGTCGGCCCCGCACCAGGGGCAGTGGGCGAACTTGTCGGACACCGCCCACCCGCACTTGTAGCAGTCGGCCCCCGTCACCCCACCCAAGTCGTTCCATCGCTGAGCACGGCCACACGCCGAGCAATAGTCTCGGTACCGCTGGACGATGTTGCCGCATACGCACCGCTGGTCGCGGGGCCAGGTCGTGGGCCGCCGCCTACGTGCGCTCATATCTCGCGATCGCGGCATCGACGATGCGTTGGATGAAATCGTAGTACTCCATCCCCGCCTTTGCGGCCGCATTGGCCATATCGTGACCGTAGCTGATGAAGGGGTTGGCGTTGGCCTCGAGCACCCATAGCTGACCGTCGGGAGCAAGGCGAAGGTCGAGCCGGGCGTAGTCCCGAAGCCAGAGAGCGCGACAGGCGGTGCGGCAGGTCTCCTCGATCCGGGCGCGCACCGACTTCGCGATTGGACGGGCCACGACGTTCCGGATTCCCTTGCGCTCCCGGTAGGCCTCGTCCCACTTGGCAAATTGGGTGGCGATCCGCTCCTCGGGCCGGGTCTTTCGCTTATCGAACACCATCTCGATTATCGGCAGGATCTCCAACGAATCGTCGTTGCCGATCACGCCCACATAGAGCTCGCGTCCTTCTACGAATTCCTCGGCGATCGCTCCCTGGCCGAAGCGTTCCTGAATGAAGGCGACCCGGTCGGCCAGGGAGGCAACGTCCTGCACCACCGAGGCCTGGGCGATCCCGGCCGAGCCATCCGTCTGGAGCGGCTTGACGAAGAGTGGGAATCTCAAATCGGGAGTGCATTCAACCTTCTCCAGCAGCCGGTAGGAGGTAAAGCCGGGAACCTGAATTCCGAAATAGGCCAGAACCTTCTTGCTGATGGCCTTGTTCCGGGTGACCTGGAGGGCGAGCGGGGGAGCCCCGGTGTAGCGGTATCCTTCCGCTTCGAGTAGCCCGGGGAGAAGGTATTCCAGCGCCTCATTGCCCTTGAAGGCTTCGGCGCCATTGAACACCAGATCCGGCTTCCACTCCGCCAGGCACCGAACCAGGTACTGCAGGTCATCGCGCACGCCGATGAGCTGGATCTCGTGGCCGCGCTCCCGGAGGGCATGGGCGATCTGGTACTCCATATCCGGCTCGTCCGTTTTCCAGGCGGCGATGTCCTTCTCCATCTGGAGCAGGTGCTCGGGATGATCCCAGCCGGAGTACGGCGTGTCAAAAACGACCGCGATACGCATAGGGCAGCAAGATCCACGGGTCGGCCTTGTAACGCCAGTCCGGCTTTACTCTTGCGCGTTTTCCCGGGTCCCCGCGAAATGCCCGCTGTTCAGCCGAATCCAACTGAGTAACTCCTTGAGAACCGGATACTTGGGCGTTGGCTCACCGATTGCTCTTCTTTCCAGGGTTCCGCGCACCCGACCGGTCAAACCGTCACCCGAATTGAGCCACCCTATGCACCAACGTCTGATCACGACGCTGGTCATCGCTATCTGCCTCAGCGGTCTCAAACCCGCCGGATCGGTGGCTGCCCAGACCCTGACTCCCACCGAGATCGCACGGGTGGAGGACTGGTTCCGCCGTACCACCGCGCACACCGGAAATGGGCAGTGGGGCATCGCCATCGGCGCCATGGATGGCAGAGTCCTCTGGAGTGTGAACCCCCACCAGGAGCTGATTCCCGCCTCCACAGCCAAGGTTTTCACCGTGGGATTCTCCCGGGCCCGAGCGGGCGGCGGAGCACGAATCGCCACCCGAGTCATCGGCCGTGGGCAGCTCGACTCCGCGACCGGACGGTGGCGGGGAGGATGGCAGCTGGAGCTTGGCGGGGATCCTACACTGGAACGCTCGGGACGTGCCGGCCCCAACTTGCGGGCCCTCGCCCGGCAGCTGCGGCAGCGAGGAATCACCAGCCTGGAGGGTCCGCTCCTGCTTACCAGCCGCACCGGGCCGGCATCGTCGAGCTACCCGACAGTGTGGTCGACCGATTTTGCCGGGCAGCTCTACGCCCCTCCGGTGGGCCCGGTGACCTTGCACGAGAACACCATATCGCTGAACCTGAGGCCCGGTCGCGACGTCGGCTCCCCACCGAACTTCATCTGGGCGTACCCGGCAGGTGTCGACCGGCTGGTGAGGATGAGCGCGACAACTGTAGGGGGCAAGCGCCGGAGGCTGGCCCTGATCGCCAATAACGAGGGCGGCTGGACACTGGCCGGAACCATCGGCATAGACTCGAGAGTAGCCGGCATCTCTGCTGTCGCGCACGACCCGGTGAGTGTGCTGGGCTACGCCTGGTCGGCCGCGCTCGAGCATGCCGGCATTCAGTGGGTCAGCCGCACGGCACCCCCATCCATCTGGCCGGCGCTTCCCTCGGTCCTGGCCAAAGTCGAGTCCGCCCCATTCGACAGCGTGGCGGTGGAGATCAATCGCCGTAGCCTGAACATCGGGGCTGAACTGGTCCTGCAGTGGGCTGCCGCGAGCCAGACACTGGGTCCCGCGATGCTTACCCAGCACGTCCGCGATGTGGTCGGACCCCAGGCGCGGGTCCATCTGGTGGACGGGAGCGGCCTCAGCGAGCTCGACCGGGTCAGCCCGCTCACCACAATGCTCTACCTGGCCCGCTACCCCCAGTTGCGCGGGGCTGAGCGCTTTCCGTTACTGCTGCCCGCCAACGGGGTGGGCACCCTGCGCGGGCTGCGCTACGGAATGGGGCGCGGCGTGGTGCACGCCAAGACCGGGACGCTGGCCCGAGTTGCTACGCTGGCAGGCTACCTCGGCCGGCGCGATGGGGTTCTCGTGATCTCCCTGATGTACAACGGACGGCTGATCCACGCCGCCCGTCAGGCCGAGTGGGAGCTCTTCCGCTTGCTCGGCGCCGAGGGGGTCGATCTGACTGGTGCATTGGAGACCCAGATGGGTGGCGGGGACCAGCCGGTGGAGGGTTTGGAGTAAGGGCGCGCGCGCGTTTGCCGCGGCCCAGGGGTTGCGGTGGAATTGCCGGCGAGCCAACACCTCGCAACCCCTGGTGGAGTTGGGCGCAACCGCGCATTATCTCTGCCTTCCAACCCGCGGGTCCCCGTCGCGGTAACCTGAAGACCCCGGAGGGGGCATGGATTCGACAGCCCGGCAGGCCCGATTGAAGCCGGAGTTTGCTGAGCTTTACCCGCCCCTCACACCTGATATCTGGGAGCCGGCTGCCGAAATGGGCGCCCGGGTGCTTCTCTGGCAGGTTCAGCAGCGCGGGACCGACGCCCTTGGCATGCGCCTTCTGGACGAGCGGCATTTCGAGTTCCGGGGAGGCTGGTACCGGGGGCAGGAGACGGACCTCCGAACCAGGGTCTGCGATCCGGCCTTCAACGGGCCATTCTGAGCCCTCAGTACTGCTCGATCAGGATCTTACAGACCCACTCCATACCCCGGCGGAAGATGGAGCGCTTTCGCCATTCCTCCAGGTGAATCTCGCGCGAGCGAGCGAAATCCTCGGTGAGTCCCTGCTCGATAGACTGAGCGAATCCCCGGTCGGCGACTCCCAGCACATTCTCCTCGTTGATCTCCATGCTGCGCTCGTCGAGATTTGCCGAGCCGATGACCGACCACGCTCCATCGACCACACAGGTCTTCGCGTGCATCATTGCGGGCTCATACTCGAAGATTCGTACCCCAGCCTCCAACAGCTCTTCATAGTAACTCCGCCCGGCCCATTGGACCGGTATGGCATCGGTCTGATTGCCGGGCACCAACACCCGGGTGTCCACGCCGCTCTTTGCCCGCCCGATCACGGCAGCGCGCAGGCGGCGGTCTGGAATGAAGTACGAATTGGTGATCCAGAGGCGGCGTCGGGCGTTGATGTAGCTGAGCCAGAACAGGAGCCGTATCGGCTGCAGCGCGTCGGATGGAGAGCTCACCACCGATAGTCCGCAGGGACCAGGTTCCCGCTCGGTCATAGGGAAAAAGCGAGGGCCCGCGACCACCTCGCCGGTGCAGTACACCCAGCTCACCGCGAACGCTGCCTGGATGCCGGCGACCATGGGACCGGTAACGCGCGTCATGCTGTCGCGCCATTCGTGCTGGTTGCTGACGTTTCCCTTCCACTTCTTCGCCACCGCGGCACCCCCGGTGAAGCCAATCCGTCCGTCAATGACAATCGCCCGCCGGTGGGTCCGCTTGTAGATCCGCACCAGATTGCGCAGCCCCAAAGGCCGGAAGCGGGCGACTGTGACGCCCGCCTCGCTAAGCTCATCCCGGTAGCGCTTCGTCATCTTGATGGCGCCGATGCCGTCGAGCATCAGCCGGACCTCCACCCCGGCCCGCGCCCGCTCCTTGAACGCATCCATGAACTGGCGGCCGATCTCGTCCGGCTCGAAGATGTAAACCTCGAAATTGACCGAATCCTCGGCCTTCCGAATAGCTTCCAGCATTACGGGATAAAACGCGTCTCCATTCTGAAGGATGGTGACCTCACCTCCCTGGAAGATCGGGCTGTTCAGGTATGTCGAGGTCCACTCCACGAATCTCTCGGAGCCGGGGTCGGCCTCAAACCCCACCGTCAGATCGTCCCGGGGCCAGTCCGGAAAGAAAAGGGCGCCGATTACTCCGACGATCGCCAAGACGCCGATGACCATCAGCGTCCAGGCCCACCAGGGCAGACTGGATTCGATCCCCATCAATTCGCTCATTCGGACTCTCGCGAGGGTTGAAGATCGATCCGGGCCAGCAGTGGATGGTGATCGGAGCCGAAGACACGTGCGCCACGGTCCTGAGGGTGTTCGTCCAGCCGGTGCACGCTCGCTTCCGCTATCACACCGGTGCGATCGCGCACGAGAAGATAGTCCAAGACCAGTCGTGGCAGAGCGTGAAAGGTGTGCCGCCAGCGAGGCAGGGAAGGCGGAACCCCGAAGGTGAAGCCGGCCTCGCCCAGGAGCCGCCAGGCGCGTTCGTATCGACCCCGACCGAGGTTCAGGTCGGCGCCCAGGACGGCGGTGTCATCCTGAACCGAAGCGATGAGGTGCTGAGCCTGTAGTGCCCGCCCGGCTGAACCGAGCCATCGGTGACCCGGAGGGCCGCGCGGATCGAGGTGCGCGCTCACCAGCCGGAGGCTGGTGTCACCCAGAGCCACGCTGGCCGTGACTGCCACCCGCCGTTGCAGGACCAGGGGAAGCTCAATCGCGTGCGCGCCTTCGAGCGGAACACTGGAGAGGATTGCATTCCCCCGATCGCTCTGGTCGGCGCCGTTCCGCATCGAAGGAGCGTATCGCAGGTTGAGGCGGAGCGCCTGCGCCGTTTCCACTATGTCCTCCTGCGGTCCCAGCTGAGCGATCAGGACCCGTCCCGCCTGGCCCTCCTGCTGCCTGGGGACCGAAGAGTCGCACCGGTTGGCCTCCTGGGCTAGCACCACGAGCGGCACGTCGGGGTCGGCCCCGAGGTCGGCGTAGTCTCCATTCCGAATCCGGGAGACGACCTCGCGCAATCGGCCCCGGCCGATCCAGACGTTCCAGCTCAGCACCACCAGGCTGCGAGGACTGGGAGCCTTCTGAGCGGCCGTGATATCCAGCGCAACCTGAGCGCCGACGTTGCGGCGCCACGCGTCCAGCCGTAGCCGCTCGTCGTCAGCATGGCGCGACAGTCCGAATTCGGCGGGGGTGGCCAATGGCGATATGACCGGTCTCGGCCGCGCAAACGGCCATCAGGGTGGCGTGGGGGTGCGGCAAACGCTGGGTGAAGATACAAAAAACAGGGGTGTCCTGATGTGACTAGGGGCACGCGGTCAAAAGCCGTGATGCCGTGTATTTTCCAGTCCACACGGGGCGGAGGAGCCCCACTCACTCAGCCCACAGGGAGCTCGGACGCGATGAAGGCCACCGATATACGCCGGGGTCATGTGATCTTTTTTCAGGGCCAGCCCTGCCGGGTGATGGAGTTCACCCATAGGACCCCGGGGAATCTGCGGGCGTTCGTCCAGGCCCGGATGAGGAATCTGAACACCGGCTCAACCTTCGAGCACCGGTTCAGCGCCACCGAGTTCGTGGACGAGGCCCGCCTGGATACCAAACAACTTCAGGTCATGTATCGCGACGCTAATGGGGTCCATGTCATGGATTCGGAAACCTACGAGCAATACACCCTCGATCTGGAGATGGCGGGAGACCAGGCCCAGTGGCTGGAATCGGGAGTCCACTTCCACGCTGACTGGCTCAACGGCCGGCCGATCTCGATCGAGCTCCCCTCGGTGGCCGAGCTGGACGTAGTCGAGACCGCGCCCGTCATGAAGACCGCCACGAAGACGGCGAGCACCAAGCCCGCCAAGTTGAGCAACGGCGTCACGATTCAGGTTCCGGAGTTCATCAGTGAAGGGGAGCGGGTGCGAGTAAATCCTCGCGATGGCGTGTATCTCGAGCGGGCCAAGTAGCCACACCTGACGGGGACCCATCCCTCTCGAGGGGCAGGAACTTCCTTCGGCTCGCCCTTGCCGGAGAAGCCGGTCTCCTGCTGCTGGCGTGGGCGGTTGGGCGCTGGCTCGGCATCTCACCCCTGGACCAACTTCATCCCACTCCCGCCTCCTTCGCGGCAGGCTTTGTAGCGGCGGTGCCGCTCCTGCTCGGCCTCCGATGGACCCTGACCACCAGCACCAGGGTCATGCGCCGGCTGGTGGCGCTGGTTGTCGAGCAGCTTGGACCGCTGCTCGCACTGCGCTCTCCGGTAGAGCTGGTCCTGCTGGCGGTGGCCGCTGGATTGGCCGAAGAGCTTCTCTTCCGCGGCGTCATGCAGGCCGGGCTCGCCCGCGTGCTGCCGGAGTGGGGGGCGGTGCTGGTGACCGGAGCGGCTTTCGGACTGGCCCACTTCATCACGCCCGCTTATGCGCTGCTGGCCGGTGTGGCCGGGGTGTATCTGGGAGGGCTGTTCTGGCTCGAGGGCAGTCTCACAGCCCCTATCGTGGCCCATGCATTTTACGACATCGTAGCGCTGAACTATGTCGCACGGCTGTCACGGAGCCCAGTTCACCGGTACGAGGACTCTGGGCGTTAGATTTCGACACATGGACGCCATTACCGCGATCAATCAGCGCACCTCGATTCGCCGATTTCGAGCCGACCCCGTCTCGCGAGAGACCATCCAGCGGTTGCTCGATTGCGCAGTGCGCGCCCCGAACCACAAGCTCACCGAGCCCTGGCGCTTCACGGTGCTTACCGGCGGGGCCAGGGACCGGTTCGCCGAGATCCGCGCGAAGCACCGGCTCAAGCGGTATTCCGATCCGGCCACCCCCGAGGCGCTGGCCGGCGCCGACAAGGTACGGCGCGAGTGCCGGGAGACACCGGTCTACATCGTAGCTATGTCGGCGGTGAACCCGGATGAAATCATCCGGGAAGAAGACTACGCCGCGACGATGATGGCCATTGCTAATCTGATGATCGCGGCGGAATCGCTGGGCTTCGGGACCTACCTCAAGTCCGGGGGAATCATGCAGGACCCGGAGCTGGTCTCGCTGGCCGAGGTCCCGGACAAATTCCGCATAGTGGGGCTCCTCTCGCTGGGCTATCCTGCGGAGCGTGACCCACCGCGCCGGCGGAAGCCCGCTGCCGAGTTGACCCGTTGGGAGGAGGGCTGAACATGTCGGCGGTGGGCAAACGATAGAACGGATTGTTGAGCTCCACCGTCCTGAACCTGCTTGCGAAGTAGGCGAGCTCCTCGCGAGCGGGGAGCCCAGCCGGATAGAAAACTCCCTTGCGCCAATGGCGGTACATGTAGCTGGAGGCGCCGATCCAGGCTTCAGCCCGTGTGGCCATTCGAGACTATGCCGTTGCCGGGGGGCCGGTTCCGGGCTAAACTTGCGGGCCCCTCGGGTACCGACGAATCGAAACCAGGGTGAGACAAATCACTGCGGCGGTTGCCGCCTGGGTGGCAGGATCTGAGTCCGGTCCGATCGGTCGGATTCGGGAACCGTGGCCCAAGGCTGGGCAGGAGTTCACTCATCGAGAGGGTCAAATGAAGACGATATTGGCGGGATTAGCGCTGGTGGCAGGGCTTTCCGCGTGCGAGAAGCGCGGGCAGGACTCGGGGCGCACCGAATCGGTCGACACCACGGTCACCACCAGGTCAACCCAGGACACCACCATCATCACCAGCGATACCACGATCCGAGCGGATACCGTCCGCAAAGAAGGTGAGTTGAAGAGGGACACTGCAAAGAGCCACTAGTTCCCTTCCGGGCGCGTCGAACATCTCATCCGCCCGCCGGCGACGGCTGTGTCCGGCGCCGGGCTGTTGGGACGGGCAAGACAACTTGTGAAAGGCAGACCCTCCACCGTGCCCGCACAGCACACCTCGCGTTCGGCGCAGATCCTGCTCTTTGGCCGCAACTTCATCAAGCATCCGAAGATGCTTGGAAGTCTGATCCCCAGCTCCCGCTTTCTGGTCAATAAGGTCCTCAGCGAAGTGGACTGGGCCCGGGCACGAGTGTTCCTGGAGTACGGGCCTGGGGTCGGCACCTTCACCACCGAGATCCTCCGGCGTATGCGGCCGGATGCGGTCCTCGTGGCGCTGGAGACCAACGCCGATTTCGTACGGTTTCTTCGGGGCAGGGTCACGGACGAACGGCTGCATGTGGTGCACGGCTCGGCGGCCGACGCCGACGCCGCATTGGCGCGGCTGAATCTGCGTCAGGCCGATTACGTCATCTCCGGCATTCCGTACACCACCATGCCGGCTCACGTGCGGGAAACCATTCTTCGCAAGACTCATGCGGTGCTGCACCCCAGCGGTGCGTTTCTGGTCTACCAGTTCACCCGCACCGTGTTGCCCTATCTCCAGCAGGTCTTTGCCCTGGTGCGCCAGGACTTCGAGCCCCTGAATGTGATGCCGGCACGGCTGTTTTTCTGCCGGCATCACCCCGAACGCGCCAACGGAGACCGGAGCGGTCAGCGCATTAACGGCGCGGTCCGACCGACGACACCTCTTCAGTCCGTGGCGCCTGACCTGACTCCGAGCGCCACACCGCCTCTAACGTCCGGCTGATCTCAGGCAACACGTCCTCCCGTACCGGTAGGCCGTCTTCCTTGAGAAACCGGATTACCGCCGCCGGGATGATGTTGTTGAGCCTCACCACCGTGTCGGCGTAGTCGGTAAAGTGCTGCTGGGCCAGCTCAGCAACCTCTCGGTCATCGAGTCCCAGCCCGGTGGTATAGAGCATGGCGTACCCGATCGTAGCTAGACTGAACGCCGTGTAGTCGTCCCGCAGATTCTTCGGCAGCCCCTCGCGGCGCACCAGGTCGATGGCCGCGGCGCCGAAGCCCAGCACCGCCGAACCAGCCCGCTTGATGACCCCCGCCGTGCCACCCGCTTCTCGGCGCTCGCTGAGCCCCTTGAGATCGGAGATGTGGTTCTCGACCTTGCGATGAATCTGAGTGAGCTCGCGAGTCACATCGGGGTAGTCCTTCAGGTCCTCTAATTGCCCATGGAGGGCCTTTTCGATGTGGTCTTCGAGCGCGAGCATGTCCGTGATGTAACTGTTTATCGCTTCGTTCTTGTCCTTAGGCACGTTAACCTCCTCAGGGTAGTGTTGCCGGTAGAGACGTACAATCGTGGTTTGGCCCGCAGCGATCTGTGCCGACCATCACTAGAATTGAGGAAAAAGGCGATTTGGTGGACCAGTACATCGGGGCGCACACGGTGGCGAATGGCGGGATCCACATGGCGGCTCTCCGCGCAGGAAATGCCGGCATGCGGGCCCTGCAGATATTTACCGCACCTCCGCAGTACTATGGCGACAAGGCCTCTATCCGGCCGGAGCGCATCGAGCGCTTTCGCTCCGCGCTGGGCCAGGCGAAGATCGCCCCGGAGCATGTGGTGGTGCACGGAGCCTATGTACTCAATACCGCTACCGAGGACGAGACCAAGCTGGCCCGAGCCCGCGCCGGCCTGAGGAAGGAGCTGGAGCGGTCGACGGCACTGGGTGTGGGGAGTGTGTGCTTTCATCCGGGTGCCGCCACCTCAGGCGATCGCGAGACTGCAGCGGAGCGGGTGGCCAGTGCAATCACCGATGCACTCGAGGCGGTTGAGGGCTCCACTCGGCTCCTGGTAGAGAACACCGCCGGAGCTGGTATGACCCTGGGCAAGACCGCAGCCGAAGTGGGAACGATCCTTCGTTCCGTACCGGCCCGTCTCCGCCATCGTACCGGCTATGGTCTCGACACCTGTCACCTCCTCGCGTCAGGGCACGACATCACCCGCTCGGAGCGGGAGCTGACCCGCGTCCTCGACGAGTTCGAGGAAGCCACTGGCTCGGCGCCGTCCTTCTTTCATCTGAACGACAGCGAGGGCGCACTAGGCTCGAACAAGGACCGCCATGTGCTGATTGATGACGGAAAGATCGGCCGGCAGGCGTTCGAGTGGCTGTTGCGCGACAGGCGGACTGCTGGAATTCCACTCATCCTCGAGACCCCACAGCAGAACTACGACATTGCGGAGGACGATCCGTCGCCGGACCCCTACGACCTGGCGATGATGAAACTGCTGCAATCACTACAGTCTTGACGTTCA
>Ga0180121_10000659_pt1 | contig 14560 bp, 15 predicted proteins | sample AntDrymUQ5402106_2_FD_129676 | JGI IMG/M metagenome (GOLD analysis project Ga0180121, IMG submission 129676) | Polar desert sand microbial communities from Dry Valleys, Antarctica - metaG UQ540 (21.06) (version 2) (version 2) | ecosystem: Environmental > Terrestrial > Soil > Desert | place...
CCTCCTATTTCGAAACTGACACCTGCACAGGCGATGTACCAGTTTATTTCAGGTTACACGGCCAAGATCGCAGGAACAGAATGTGGCATTACAGAGCCTAAATCTACATTCAGCGCGTGTTTTGGTGCTCCCTTTATGCCGCTTCATCCTGGTAAGTACGCCGAAATGCTTGGTAAAAAGCTCAGGGAACATAAAGTGAATGTATGGATGGTTAACACTGGCTGGTCAGGCGGGCCCTATGGAATTGGCCACCGTTTAAAATTGTCTTATACCAGGAGCATGATCACAGCTGCCCTGGAAGGAAAATTAGACAATGTTGCATATCATGAGCATGAAGTATTCAGGGTGGCAATGCCTCTCACCTGTCCCAACGTTCCGGCTGAAATATTGGATCCAAAACTTACCTGGGTAGATAAGAAATCCTATGATGCCACCGCAAAAGAACTTGCGCAACAGTTCATTACAAATTTTAAAAAGTATGAAGCAGGCGTATCAGCTGAGATAAAAGAAGCGGCACCACGCGCGCAATAAAGAATGTTCTTGTGTAACGATTGTTTGTTATGACCAGATCCCGCCAAGCAGGCGGGATTTTCGTTAAACATTAAGAAAAAATTTAGAGTAATTTTTAGAAATTTGTAATCTAACTTGTTTGCATATATGATGATTTCTTTTTTAACTATTCTTATTTCTTCCATCCTGCATATACAGGAAACCAGCCACCAGATCGAATGGAATGCTGCAAAAAGATTAACATGGTCTGACTTCAAAGGGGACCCTGATCCTGAATCAAATAATGCGGCTCTTACAAGCAGCAGTATTACCATAGAATTCGGATATAGCAACCGGGGAATGACGTATGGCATCAAATGCCGGTTCAATATGATCAACTCCTGGGGAAGAATTAAAAATGAACTTATTCTTGGACATGAACAAGGGCATTTCGACCTTGCAGAACTTCATGCGCGTAAACTCAATAAAGCACTGAAAGCTTATGTATTCAACAGTCGTACTGTAAGCAAGGACGTAAATGGAATTTATGAAAGCATTATGAAAGAACATCACAAAACGCAGGAGCAATATGATCTGGAAACGGATCACTCACGAAAAATTGAAACACAGTATAAATGGCAGTTGAAAATTGCAGAAGAACTTAAAAATCTGGAGTTATTTGCTTACTATAAAAAATAAATTAAAACAAACCATACAACTGTGAGTCTATCTTTCCAATGATCTCTCCCAAGTGCTCTTCGTTTTCAGGGAATTTATTTTTATCAATATCTATGATCAGCAGTGGGCCTTCCTTATATCCTGCAATCCACTTGTTATAAAAATCATTCAATCTTTTTAAATAATCAAGGCGGATATTCTCCTCGTATTCTCTGCCTCTTTTCTGTATTTGTGCAACTAAAGTGGGAACTGAACCTTTCAAATAAATCAACAAATCAGGAGGTTGAACCATGGATTTAAGCGTTTCGAAAAATTGGAAATAATTATCGTAGTCTCGCTTTCCCATTAATCCCATTTCATGCAGGTTAGGGGCAAAGATGTGTGCATCTTCATAAATCGTTCTATCCTGTATTACGGTTTCTGTTCCCCTTTGAATATCCAACAACTGGTTTAAACGACTGTTTAAGAAATAGATCTGCAAGTTAAAACTCCATCGTGGCATGTCTTCATAAAAATCAAAAAGATATGGGTTGTGATCAACATCTTCAAACTGCGGGATCCAGCGATAATGCTTGCTGAGTAATTCCGTTAGTGTGGTTTTACCGGCACCAATATTACCTGCTACCGCGATATGTTTGGGTTTCTTGCTTTTCGCCATTGAGTCAGAGATTAACCATTATCCTTCTTGAAAGATATAATTTATAACATTAATTCGGGGTTAGTAATCACTTTTGATAAAATTCAAATAGAAAATATCGTCGGTCAATTGTATTATTTCCAATCTCAGTAATATTTCAGTCCCATTGCATGTTTAACAAGCTGCATCGTTTCCTGTGCACTTTCTCTTGCCGTGGTGGCACCTTCCTCCATAATTTTCCGCAGGTATTCCTCATCTTTTTTGATCGCACCGGCCTTCTCCCGGATTGGTTTTATAAACCTGACCATATCCTCTGCTAGTTGGTTTTTCATCTCTCCATAACGGATGGTGCATTTATCAAAATCCGATTCAAATTTACTGACAGTGCCTGCATCACTTACAAGTTTCATTAATAGAAAGAGATTCTCTATATAACCCGGCTTTGCCTCATTTGGAGTAGCCGGTCCACCATCTGTTTTTGCTTTCATCACTTTTTTACGTATCAAGTCATCCTCATCTGCCAGAAAAAGCGTTGCATACTGATTTTCACTTTTACTCATTTTACCAATACCATCCAGGCCCGGGACTTTGATCAGGTCTTCTCCAAAATTATAAGCATGTGGTTCAGGGAAAACTATGCCATACCGATGATTGAATCTGTTTGCAAAATTTCTGGCCATCTCCAAATGCTGTTCCTGGTCCTTTCCAACGGGTACAAGGGATGCCCGGTGTAATAAAATGTCAGCTGTCTGAAGAACCGGGTAGGTGAGCAATCCGGCATTTACATTTTGCGGATGCAGGCGGACCTTATCCTTAAAAGTGGTAGTTTTTTCCAATTCGCCTTTATACGCGAGCATGTTCAGGTACAGGTATAATTCGGCTGTTTCGGGAACATGGCTCTGACAGTACAAAGTGGCTTTAAGAGGATCAAGGCCGCATGCAATATTTTCAGACAAAACACGGTAAACATTTTCCTTTAATTCCTTAGTATCAGGATGTGTGGTTAGAGAATGAAGATCAGCGACCATGAAAAAGCACGGATATGTTTCCTGCATGCGAACATAATTCCGGATAGCGCCAAAATAATTTCCCAAATGAAGAAACCCGGTTGACCGGATGCCACTCATAACAACCTGATTCTGGCTACTTTTTTCCATAAGGAGGGCGAAGATAAATAATATGCTGAAGATGACTAAAATCAGGAATGATGATAAAAATGAACCTTTTGTCATAATTCGGTTTCATATACCAGCAATTCAATTATTTTTGTTTTAATGGAAGTAAATGATGAACTGGTGGCTAAACTGGCGAAGCTTTCCTATCTGCATTTTGACGAGTTAGAGAAGCAGGAAATCAAGCATGACCTTCAAAGGATGATCGCATTTGTTGACAAACTTAATGAACTCGACACTACAGGAATAGAGCCTTTACTTCACATGAGTGAGGCTGTTAATAATTACCGGGAAGATGAAATCCAGGGTTCGGTAAGCCGGGAAGAAGCATTAAAGAATGCCCCATTGGCTGATGGGATTTTTTTTAAAGTTCCTAAAGTGATCAAAAAATAAAATGAAAGTTAACTCATGATCAAGCCGATTATATTACTGGAAGATATTCGTAAAAGCTATTTCATGGGCAAACAGGCGATCTCTGTATTGAAAGGAATCAGTATACAGATCATGAAAAATGAATATGTCGCGCTAATGGGTCCATCAGGTTCAGGCAAAAGTACACTGATGAATATTTTAGGATGTCTGGACTCACCGACTGCAGGAACTTATATATTGAATGGATATGATGTTAGTAAAATGCAAGACGATGCATTGGCAAACATCCGAAACAAAGAGATAGGTTTCGTTTTCCAGCAATTTAATTTATTACCAAGATTATCTGCACTGGAGAACGTAGCATTACCACTTGTTTATGCTGGAATTTCAAGAAAATTGCGAACCGAAATGGCGATGGATGTTGTACAGAAAGTAGGATTGGAAGAAAGAAGTCATCATAAACCCAACGAGCTCTCCGGAGGTCAGTGTCAACGTGTAGCGATTGCCCGTGCACTTGTCAATAATCCCTCGCTTATACTCGCGGATGAACCTACCGGAAATCTTGATTCAATAACTTCATCCGAGATCATGGACATCCTGGGTAAGATCCACGACAGTGGAAATACGGTAGTACTTGTAACGCATGAAGTAGACATTGCAAACTATGCACGCCGCGTGATCCGTCTTAAAGATGGAATTATAGAATCAGACAAACACAATCTTCAGCATACAGTGCATGCTTAGTGCAATTTGCAGTTTAAGTTAATAATGGTACTGCCAAAATTTTACTATTACATTCAAATATAAAGGCTGCATGGCAATAAAAATCTATACAAAAACGGGCGATTCAGGTCAAACTTCCTTGATTGGCGGAACCAAAGTTCCCAAATCACATATCCGGATTGAGGCATATGGTACCGTGGATGAATTAAATTCGTGGATCGGTCTGCTGAATGATCATTTTTCACATGAGCGGACCCGACTAAATTTACGTGACATTCAGGATCGACTTTTTACAATTGGTTCATCACTCGCTGCTGATCCGGATAAAAAGATCAAACTTTCGCTTCCGGATCTCCGGGAAACGGATGTTCGTATGTTGGAAAAAGAAATAGACATTCTGTCTGACCAGCTACCGGAATTAAAATCTTTTCTACTACCAGGAGGACATATGGCCGTGTCGACGGCACATATTACACGTTGTGTTTGCAGGAGAGCAGAAAGATGGTGTGTAGCAATGACAGAACAAAAATTGTTTGTTGAACCGCTTGTTATCATTTATTTAAACCGCTTGAGTGATTATCTCTTCGTTTTGTCAAGATTTATTGCGAAGGACAATGATGTGCAGGAGATAGCCTGGAAACCTCGAATCGCGGAGAAATGAATTTATTTTGTAATGACCTGGAACTGTTTTTTTATACTACCAGTGTGCCATCTCTCATATGAAGAATCCGATCACTCATTTGGGCGAGTTCTTCATTGTGAGTTACAATAAGAAAAGTCTGGTTGAACTCTTTTCTCAGGTCAAAAAATAATTGATGAAGTTCTTTTGCATTTGCGGTGTCAAGATTACCAGTTGGCTCATCTGCGAAAATGATATCCGGCTTATTAATGAGCGCCCTCGCAACAGCCACTCGTTGTTGTTCACCCCCCGAAAGTGCCGCAGGTTTATTATCCATCCTATGTCTTAGTCCCAGGGATTCCAGTAATTGTGTAGCTTCAATAATCACTTCTTTTTTCTTTCTGCCGGCAATCCATCCCGGTATGGATACATTTTCTAGGGCTGTAAATTCAGGTAATAAATGATGAAATTGAAAAACAAAGCCAATATGTGTATTCCGGAAATCTGCCACCATTTTATCATACTGAAAATCGATGCGTTTATTATTGATGAGCACTTCGCCCTTGTCCGGATGGTCAAGTGTACCTAAAATGTGTAACAGGGTACTTTTTCCTGACCCTGATGGACCAACAATACTGGCAATTTCCCCTTTATTGATCGTTAATTCAACTCCTTTCAGAACGTGTAAAGCGCCATAAAATTTATGAATCTCTTTTGCTTCTAACATAGCGTATAATCAGCGGGTTAAGTTACCACAAAGCATCCAAATCCGACTTACTGTTCTGAGATGTTATGGTCCAGAAAATCTAAAACCTTCCAGGCTTTCAAAGATAGATTTGGTTATTTCATTTGAAAATTTACTTTTGCCGAAATTAGGCAGGAAGGGGTGGGCGGTTTTTCATTCACCAGCAAAGATACTTTCGATAGATTTCATTCCTGCATAACTGAATTAATCAACGCGATCATTAAAAAAGGGCTATAATGTTTTGGACACTAGAATTGGCATCGTACCTGGAAGACGCTCCATGGCCAGCAACTAAAGACGAATTGATTGATTATGCAATCAGGAGCGGAGCACCTATTGAAGTAGTTGAAAATTTACAGGAGTTGGAAGACGAAGGGGAAATTTATGAAGGAATTGATGATATCTGGCCTGACTATCCAAGCCAGGATGATTTTTTCTTTAATGAAGACGAATATTAGTTCTTAGTTCTTAGTTCTTAGTTCTTGAGGTCGGGTTGCGTGAGACGTTCTTCCTGAACGCAAATTTAAAATACAACATCAGCAGTGAAAGAAAAAGGATAATCGAATTGGCAAGAATGATCGCCAGATCATTTTTAACAATACCATAAAAAAGCCAGGTAGAAACATTCGCCAAAAGTATCAGGATCATCCAGACAGATAAATCTCCCACGGATTTACTTTGCCATGCTTTATACACCTGCGGTACAAACGTGAAAGCAGATAAAAATGCACCGAAAAGTCCTACATAATCGATCCACTGCATATTATTTTTCCATTTGGTTGATAACTGCTTCTGTAACACCCGTAAAAGAAAATCCACCATCATGAAAAAGATTCTGCATCGTAACCATACGTGTAAGATCACTAAATAAAGTGACGCAGAAATCAGCACACTGGTCACCTGAAGCATTTCCAAGCGGACTCATTTTTTCAGCATATGAAATGAATCCATCAAATCCTTTTACACCGCTACCTGCTGTAGTCCTGGTTGGCGATTGAGAAACGGTATTGATTCGGACTTTCCTCTTTACTGCATAATGGTAACCGAAGCTTCTAGTAACACTTTCGAGTAGCGCTTTAGCATCTGCCATTTCATTATAATCAGGAAACACCCTTTGAGCGGCAATATAAGTCAGGGCTACCACGCTACCCCATTCATTGATAGCATCAAGTTCCCAGGCAGTCCGTAAAACTCGGTGTAATGACATGGCTGAAATATCCAGGGATTTCTGATTGAACCCGTAATCAATCTCAGTATAATGCTTACCCTTCCTAACGTTCAGGCTCATCCCAATAGAATGCAAAATAAAATCGACGCCTCCGCCAAAGTGTTTTCTGGATTCTTCGAACAGCTTCTTCAGGTCATCCATATTCGTCACATCTGCACCGATTACAGGTGCCTGCACAGTCTGTGATAATTTATTGATTTCTCCCATTCGTAAGGCTACAGGTGCATTGCTGAGCACAAGTTGTGCTCCTTCCTGATGACAACGGAGCGCCGTTCGCCATGCAATCGATTTTTCGTCCAATGCTCCGAATATAATTCCTTTCTTTCCTTTAAGCAGGTTATACGCCATAAGAGAATACTGTTTATAAAAAACTTTTTTATCTGCTGTAAATATAGAGATTACTTCCTATTAATCATGTGAAGTACTCTTATGACAACGTAAAGTCCGGAAGTCAAATACAAAAAAGCCACCGGAACTAATATGAGCATATATAAAAGAAAATTCCTGATCGTTTCGCGTGGCTTCAAAATTTGTAATAACCATCGATTCAAAAAATAAAACGGAATGCTCATAATAACCGGAACACCAATCAGAAATAATACTGAAGGAATGAGAATGATATTAGAATAATAGACATTCATTTAAGATGTAAGAGGTATGGGATATGATGGACAAATAAATGCTGCTGCGTTCCTACACTTATCGTATATCTCCTATCAAAAATCCTTCAGTTCATTACCATCTCACGGGCATTTTCCATGGCGGCAGCTGTCGGCTTTTCGCCACTAAGCATTTTTGCAATTACACTTATCCTTTCATCCTGATTCAGGAGCCGGATACTTGTTTGAATTTGATCTCCACGGATTTCTTTATAAACCAGCAAATGTGAAGCTGCTTTACCTGCAATCTGCGGCTGATGGGTAATGCAAATCACTTGTCTGTTCAAGGCGAGTTCCTTCAGTATCAACCCCACCTGTTTGGCTGCTTCACCAGAGATCCCGGAATCGATCTCATCAAAGATCAGGGTGGGTAAATCGATGCTTTCTGCAATGAGCGACTTAATACACAGCATCAACCGGCTCAGCTCTCCGCCAGAAGCTACTTTTCCAATAGGTTCAAATCGATTGCTTTTATTTGCATCAAAAAGAAATTCTACAGAATCTGTGCCATCCTCATGAATTGGAATCGTTTCAATCAACACCTTCAGCATTGCATTCGGCATACCTACTTTTTTCAATAATTCATTTACATTTTTTTGCAGTGGCTCAACGATTTTTTTTCTGTTATCCGACAGCTGGCTTGCAATGATCGCGGCCTCTTTTAGTAACCGCTGTTCCTCAACACTCTTCTTTTCTAATGACTCATCGATATCCAATACGGATTTAAGTTTTCCGGACAATTGGTTTTGTATATCCAAAAGTTCAGCTGTTGAATTGACATTGTGTTTTTTTAACAATTTATAGCCAATAGTTATTCGTTGATTGATGAGATCAATCCGCGCAGGATCATGTTGGATTTCATCATTCAGATTTTCAATCTCCACATAGATGTCATTCAATTCTATTTGGGTTGAAAGTAATCGTTCGCACAGGGCAGGTAATGCCGCATGATAAGTCGCAAAATTATTTAGCTGATTATTCATTGATTTCAACCGCTGTACGATCGGCGACTCTCCTTCTTTCAATTCATTTACTGTTTTGCTTAAAGTAGTTTTAATTATTTCTGCATTAGTAAGAAGTTTTAGTTCGCTTTCAAGATCTTCCAATTCCTGAGGCTTTAAATCAGTTGCACTTAATTCTTCAAATAGAAACAGGTTATAACCATATTCAATTGAAAAGCGATTTTTCTGATCAGTTAATTTTTTCAATTCCTGCTGCGAATCCTCGAGTTGCTGGAATACCTGACGATATTGTTGTAACAGAGGCATATTTCGCGAAAGCGCATCGAGCACCTGCAGCTGAAAAGCATTTTTTCTCAGTTCCTGCATATCAAACTGCCGATGCAGGTCGACCACCAGAACCGTGAGTTGTCTTAGTTGTTCCAGAGTAACAGGGGTATCATTCACAAAAGCACGTGATTTTCCATTCACTGCAATCTCTCTTCTCACAATTAATTCCATTTCTGCATCCAGTTCCGATTGATCAATCAATCGCATTACCGCCGGTCTGTCCTGAATTAAAAAGGTGCCTTCTACAATACATTTTTTATTCCTGTTCCACAATACTCCTGAATCTGCACGATCGCCGAGAATTAGTGACAAAGCTCCCATTAAAATTGACTTTCCCGCGCCGGTTTCGCCGGTTATTACACTCAGGTGTTCCTGGAATTCAATTACGATCTCTTCTATGATCGCATAATTCTGTATGTGCAGTTTTTTGAGGATAAATTAAAATTTTAACCAGCCTTCAAAGAAAACGTTCATTCAGCAGGGAAAATACAGGAAATACACCTTGAAATAATAAGAAAATATACACATGACTGCAACCAACAAAAAAGGCGTTCAAAATGAACGCCTGAAAATTTTTATAAAATGAATGGTCACTTAACATCTACGATATCAAACAGATCTCTGTCAACCAAAATCCTACCGCAGTTTTCACATACAATAATTTTCTTTCTTTGCTTGATCTCACTCTGCCTTTGGGGGGGAATAGCGTTAAAACAACCCCCACATGCATCTCTTTCTACAGGAACCACTGAAAGACCATTCCTGTAATTATGCCGTATCCTGTCGTACGAATGTAATAACCTGGGTTCTACTTTTTCACGTGCATCCTGTGAATATTTCGAAAATTGTTTTTCTTCTTTTTCGGTAGAACCGATGATCTTTTCAAGTTCTGCTTTTTTAGTTGAAAGTACTCCGTCCTTGGCTCCCAGATTTTTCTTAGCCTTCTCCAGTACCACTACTTTTTCAGCTATTTCTTCATTTGCATCCTTGATGTGTTTTTCTGCAAGTTTCATTTCCAACTGCTGCATTTCGATCTCCTTATTGATAGCTTCAAATTCACGACTGTTCTTTACGTTCTCACTTTGCTTTTCATATTTTTTTATAAGTGCTTCCGAGTCTTTAATTGCGTTTTTTTTCTGATTGATAAATTCCTGTATTCCATTGATCTCTTCTTCGATCCTCGTCTGACGCGCATTTAATCCTGTAATTTCGTCTTCCAGGTCACTCACTTCCATGGGAAGTTCACCTTTCAGGATCTGGATCTCATCGATCTTTGATTCGATTTTCTGAAGACTAACTAGGGAGGATAATTTTTCTTCTACTGAATAGTCTTTTACGTTGGCCATGTTGAATGATATATTTACTGATTTGCTTGAAGACTGAAGTCTTCTAAATAAAATATTTCAGTTGAAATAATGTACCGGGTTGGTGCTTATTCCTGATTTAAGGACGGCAAAGGTAGGAAATTTTTCCTGTAAAATCTCAGTGATCAGATCAGGTGTAAACTGTTCTGACTCATAATGTCCTATATCACAGATGATCATATCCGGGCCAGCCTCCAGGAACTCATGGTACCTGATATCGGATGAAACAAAAGCATCTGCACCTGCTCTCTTAGCACGGGATATTAAAAAACCTCCTGCGCCACCGCACATCGCGACTTTTCTGATCTGCTTCTTACTTAATGAAGTATGCCGAATTACTCCCGTATTAAAACCATCTTTCAGCTTCGAAAGAAAATGTTGAACTTCCAGCGGTTGTGGAAGAGATCCAATCAAACCTGATCCTATACCTGGGTGGGTATTCTCAAGCCTGATCACCTCATAAGCCACTTCTTCATAAGGATGAGCCTGTTTCAGGGCTTTTATAACTGAAAGCTGCCGATATTCTGGAAAAATGACCTCCAGTTTAGTTTCAGCTTCCATATGCCTTTGACCAATCTTACCAACAAAAGGATTCGCTCCCGGCGTAGCTTTAAATGTTCCGGATCCATCAGATGTAAAACTGCATTCGTCATATTTTCCGATATGTCCACATCCAGCTTCGAACAAAGCAGTTCTGACTATTTCAAGCTGAGCATGCGGAACGTATGTAAAAAGTTTCTGAAGGGTTCCTGATGCCGGCTGTAAAATCGATCTATCGGAGAGTCCTACCCGATCGGCCATTTTTTTATTAACTCCCTCTATCACGTTATCGAGATTTGTATGAATGGCATATATCGCTATATCATTTTTAATTGCTGAAATCACTGTTCTTCCCACATAACTATATTCAGTAAGTTTTTTTATAGCAGAAAAAATGATAGGATGGTGAGTAATTACGAGATTACATTTCAACCGGATCGCTTCAGTAATTACCTCTTCGGTCACATCCAACGTGCATAGTGCACCGGTACAAAACCACTCTGATTGTCCTGTAAGCAAACCCGCATTGTCGTAAGATTCCTGTAATGAAAGCGGCGCAATGGTTTCAAGGTGAGCTATTACTTCGGAAATCAGCATCCGCAAATATAATCAGCTGCACGCTTTCCTCACTCAGCTATCTCTTTAAGTGGATTCTACAAATTCTTATATTTTTTAAAAATGAATCTTAGATAAACATCATCCAAAAGAGGATAGATTTTCTTTTACAAGCAAATATAAATTTCATGAGAACTTTCCTTTTATCCTACTGGTTGTTTATCATTTTTTCAGGTGATCAAGATTTTTATTTTAACAAAGCAGACATGTTATACCGAATTCATAATACAAATGTGCGATTTGAATGAACGGCTTGAATGCAAATCGATACAAATCCCTATCTTTTAGATGATTTTAATCGCAATTATTTTTAAAAATAGCATTATGACATTCCTATCTCTTCAAAAAAACTGCATTGCATTATTTTCCTTGTTATTCAGCATTTCATTTTCTCTGCTTCACGCTCAGCAGGTACAACCTATGCGCATCATCGTGATTGGTGCTCACCCGGACGACTGTGATCAAAAAGCAGGCGGAACAGCCATTTTACTGGCTTCGATGGGGCATAAAGTAAAATTTATTTCCGTCACCAATGGTGATGCCGGCCATCAGAAAGATAAAGGTTTATCACTGGCAAAACGTAGACTCGGGGAAGCGAAAGAAGCGGGAAAGAGATTTGGTGTGGAGTATGATGTGTTGAACAATCACGATGGATTGCTAATGCCGAGCCTTGAAGTGCGGCTGCAGGTAATAAGAAAGATCCGGGAATGGAATTCAGATGTCGTCATGGCACCCCGTCCCAATGATTACCATCCGGATCACCGCTACACCGGCATACTGGTACAGGATGCCGCTTACATGGTAGCAGTGCCTAACATTGCCCCGGAGGTTCCGGCACTTAAGAAGAATCCGGTCTTTTTATATTTTCAGGATCATTTTCAAAAACCGAATCCTTTCCGACCTGATATTGCGATCGATATCAGCAGTGTTTTTCAACAAAAAGTCTATGCACTCGATGCCCATACCTCACAAATGTATGAGTGGCTACCCTGGATTGGTGGTTACCTTGCTGATGTTCCTGCAAGTGCAAAAGACAGACTCACCTGGCTTGCCGGTACCAGAACCGGACGGATTACTCCCGACGTCAGAAAAGCACTTGAAAAATGGTATGGAGCGGAAACAAGCTCCACTATTCAACACGCAGAAGCTTTTGAGATTTGTGAATATGGAAAGCAGCCAAATGAAGAAATGATAAGAAATATCTTCCCGATGTTACGTTAGTTTTCAAACCACCCATTCAAATGGGAAGTCTACCTAGAAAGACCTATTCTTTTTTTGTTGATAAAATCTCGTAACTGACCGCACGCAATTGTGGCTGTATAGGTTTGCCGCAATGTATACCCCATATCTTAGTAAATGCTGCTCCATAATAAAATATGAGGGAAGCATAAAAAACAAATAGCAATAATAGAATGATGGAACCGGATGCACCGTAAATAGTTTGAACATTACTATGTGCCAGTAACCATCTCAATAATAATTTACCCAGATTAAAAAGTAATGCTGTTACAAAACCTCCTGTCATTGCTACTTTCCAGGTAGGCTTACCGTCTGGCAGATGGTGAAACAAAACTGCAAACCAGGTTGTCACAATAATTATGGAAACAAGCTGCGTAACAGCAATATTAAAAAATGTAGCAAGAAAGGTTGAAAGCTGCGCCAAATACCCGCCTAAAACGGCCTGAACAGCTTCTGCCATAATTCCTCCCAAAAAAAGTAATCCTGCAAGCAGGATAAACACAACAGCTCTATAGCGATTATTTAAAGATGATCTGATATTTCGGTGAGCTACTACCCTTACTTTCCAAAGTTGATTCAATGAACTCCTGATCACTTTAAATAAAGTAGTAGATACAAAAAGAAGAAATACAAAACCGCCTATTGTGATAAACCAGTTTTGAGCAAGTGTGCGAATGCTCTTTAATACCGACATGATCTGATCCACACTGTCGATCCCCACGATTCCGGTAAGGGTATGAATCAATTCGATCCGGATTTTTTCCGGATCAAAAAGCAACCCAAAAACCTGTGTGATAATTACCAGGATGGGCGGCAGTGCAAAAAGAGTAAAAAAGGCAGTAGCACCGGCAAGACGCAATGGATCATTTGCGTTCAATTCCTTATAAGCTTCGATTGCCAGTTTATAAAAAATAATAATGTTATTTCTGACATTCAACATTTGTTATACAAATAAAATAACGCAAATCCTTAAGAACCTACTCGTAAATCTCCAACCTGGATTATTATTTTCCAAACTTTTTACCCGGACCACGGAATGAATCATTTATCCGTTAAATTATTACCCCTCCCTGTTTTTTGCTGTAATTCATTAATACGTTTTGAGGCCTCTGCTTTGCTAAGATTTTCATTAACCTCTTCTTTTGCCTCATCGGAAAGGGTTCTCAGATAAGAACGTTGGGCACCCGTCATAGGTTCGTCTCCGGTAGTCCATTCATCAGGATCTTTGACAGTGTTTGAACCCTGACCGGCAGCCTTAGAATTATTTTGCAGATCGGTTGCTGATTTGCTACGATCATTTTTCAAATCATCTTGTTGGCTTATATCTTTTTCCATGTTTTAAATTTTTAAGCAATTCATGCAAAAAATGAACCACTGGGAATGACTGGTATAGAGTTGCCTTTAGAAAATGTTCGATTCAGTATATTTGAGAAATCCCAAATGACCCAACCAGACACATATCATATTCTGAATGGAGATGCACTTCTACCTGCTTTCAGAAGTCTGAATGTACCAGGGAGTGTGATCATCATCAGGGAGGCATTCATTGAAGGGCCATTGCAACCGGATATCGATGACGAATTCTGGAACAGGCGCGCAGAATTTATCAAAAAAAGATTTGACGAACCCAGGGAAAACTACCGAAAAAAAGTCATCTCCGAATTTAATAAATTGAAAAATATCACCAATCCGGCGATCATCAATCTCTGGTTTGAGTATGATCTTTTCTGTCAAATAAATTGTTGGTCTGCTCTGCATGTTCTTCAACCTCTGTTGCGAGGTCACGAATGTTACCTGGTATACCCGACAATTGAGCGGGAGAACCGGTGGATTGGTTTCAGTAATTCTAAAAAGGAAGATCTGCAGCTTGCCTTGGCCCGAAAAATAGTTGTTTCTCCCCCGGATTTACATCTTGCGGAAAAATTATGGAAGGCAATTGCCTCTCATGATCTGGAAAGTCTGAAAAATTTATCAGAAATTCATTCAAAAGCATTTCCGGGTTTGAAAGAAGTTTGTACTGCACACATAGAAAGATTCCCTTCGCCTGGCCTGAAATCAAGGCCCGAGCGGAGTATCGAAGAAATCATTAAGAAAGATTGTACCGTTGATTTTTTCAAAGTTTTCAGTGAATTTTCTAAGAAAGAAGGAGTGTATGGTTTTGGGGATATGCAATTCAAGGTATTGTTTGAAC
>Ga0180121_10000660_pt1 | contig 14549 bp, 16 predicted proteins | sample AntDrymUQ5402106_2_FD_129676 | JGI IMG/M metagenome (GOLD analysis project Ga0180121, IMG submission 129676) | Polar desert sand microbial communities from Dry Valleys, Antarctica - metaG UQ540 (21.06) (version 2) (version 2) | ecosystem: Environmental > Terrestrial > Soil > Desert | place...
CGAACCGGCGGCGCCGGCCCTGGGTGAGGCAGCGGCGAATGTCCGACGCGCGCGCGAGCCGGTGGGCTCGCGGCAGGCGCGCCGAACCCGTCAGGAACCCCCGTGCTTCGACGGGAGCGACACGGTGAGCTGCTTGCGACCCTTCTTCCGCCGGCGAGAGAGCACGGCTCGCCCCCAGCGCGTGGCCATCCGGGCGCGGAACCCATGCTTGTTGATCCGGCGCTTGTTGCGCGGGCGATAAGACGGCTTCATCCGAAAAGTCCTCCCAAGTGAGCCGGGGAAGTTAGTCGCGACTGAGCATTTAGGTCAAGCTGAGAGGGCGGATGAGGCGGAAGGTGAAGCGGCGGAAGATACGGAGGCGGAAGTACCCTTTCCGTCTCTTTTGCTCGTTCCGCCCTTGTCAAGTCCCGATTGACTTTTCCACAACCCGCCCGTAACATCTCTCGCCCTAGAAAAAATTCCTTCCGTTTTCGAGTACCGATGCAGCTGTCCGCAAAAGACGCATGGAAGCGTATCCTCGATGAGGCGCATCGCGAACTTCCAGACCACACGATCCGGACGTGGCTCGAGCCCACTGAGGCGATCGCCCTCGATGAGGGCCGTCTGATCATCGGGGCACCCGACCAGTTCGCGGTGGAATGGAACGAAACGAAGCACGCGACGCTCTTGTCGCGTCTGGCCGAGCCTGTCCTGGGGCAGCCGACGTCGGTCGTCTTTCGGGTGAATGAGGACCGGCAAAAGCGGCCCCAGATGGACTTCTTCGTGGCGCCGTCCGCCCCCGCGGTCACCGGTTCGCAGGTCAATCCGAGTACCCAGCCCCTCAACGAGCGCTACACCTTCGACACGTTCGTGATCGGGAAATCCAACGAGCTCGCGGCCGCGGCGGCCCATGCCGCAGCCGAGTCGCCTGGAAAGACCTACAACCCGCTGTTCATCTACGGGGCCACCGGGCTGGGCAAGACCCACCTCATGCAGGCCATCGCGCACATCGTATGCGAGCGGCACCCCGATACCCGGGTGCTCTATGTGGGCGCGGAGCAGTTCATCAACGAGGTCATCGAGAGCATCCATAGCCGGACCATGCCGGAGTTCAGGCGGCGCTACCGCACCGACGTGGACCTCTTTCTGGTGGACGACGTGCATTTCCTCGAAGGGAAGGAAATGACCCAGGAGGAGTTCTTCCACACCTTTAACGCGCTTTATGAGGGTAACCGGCAGATCGTTCTGACGTCGGACCGCCCTCCCAAGGAGCTCCCCGGCCTTGAAGCCCGGCTGGTGAGCCGCTTCGAGTGGGGCATGGTGGCCGACATTGGACAGCCCGATCTCGAGCACCGGATCGCGATTCTCCGGAAAAAGCAGGAGCAGGATCACCTCGAGCTCACCATCCCGGACGATGTGCTTCGGTTCATCGCCGAGCACGTCCGCTCGAATGTGCGAGAGCTCGAGGGCTGTATCATTAAGTTGTTGCTGTTCGCGTCGTTAAGGCACAAAGAGGTGTCCATCGAGCTCGCCCGCGAGGCGCTCTCGGACAAGATCCGTCCGGGCGAGGATGGTCTGGCGGCGCCGAAGGCCCTGCCATCCATCAACAAGGTGCAGGAAGTCGTTGCCCGGCGGTGGGGGGTGACTCCGGAGGGTCTCAGATCCAAGGCTCGGATCAAGACCCTCACCGTCCCCCGGCAGATTGCGATGTATCTGGCGCGGGAGCTCCTGGAAATGCAACTGGTCGAGATCGGCCAGGCATTCGGCGGTCGGGATCATTCGACCGTGATTCACAGCGTGGACAAAGTAAGCCGCCAGATGTCGCGCGACCGCGGCTTTCGCGAGCGGGTGGAGCATGCTCGCCAGGAGTTGTGCGCAGAATAATCCCCGCGCGGTTGGCGGGCTGTGGGAATTCTTGATAGTAGTTGACATCGGGGCAACGGGGCCGGACACCATCCCCATCGTACACACGCTGTCGACAGTGCCGAGAGGTCGTAAGTGCGGACGGGCTGACTTATTGTAGCGGCGGTCCACATATCAAGACCCTCTACTACCACTACTAAGTAGTTTAAATGGAAGAGTAGTACTTGTTCATAGCATCCTGAGGAGCGGAATGAAGCTCACGATCACGCGGGAGCAACTCCAGGAAGGGCTCGTTGCGGTGGCGGCCAGCGTGCCCGCCAAAACAACCCTGCCGATCCTGTCGAATATCCTGCTCGAGGCAACCAAGGACGGCATCCGTCTCTCAGGCACCGACCTGGACGTCTCGGTCAGCACCACCGTCTCGGCCTCGGTCGATCAGGAAGGCGCCATCACGCTGCCGGCGCGTAAGCTGGTCGAGATCGTTCGGGAGCTTCCCAGCGCCGCCATTCGACTGACCGCGTCGGGAGAGCAACGAGTGACGATCGAATGCGGTCGTTCGCGGTTCAAGCTGCTCGGCCTGCCGCGCGAGGAGTTCCCCGCGTTCCCCAGTGTAAAGTTCGAAGGTGGCTGGCGCACCTCCTCCCGAGAGCTTCAGAAGCTCATCGGACACGTCGCGTTTGCCGCGAGCACCGAGGAAAGCCGACCCATCCTCAACGGCGTGCTGTGGGAGCTCCGGCCGGAGCGGATGCGCATGGTGGCCACCAACGGCCACCGCCTGGCCCGAATGGACGTGCCGACGGTCGAGGCCAGCGGTGCATCCCAGGCCGACCTGATCGTACCGCCCAAGGCGCTGGAGCAGATCCGGCGTCTCTTCGGCACCGATGAGATCGTGGAGATCGCCCGGAGCGAGAACCACCTGGGCTTCCGGTCGAGCGCCACCCAGATCTTCACCCGCCTGATCGAGGGACCGTACCCGAACTACGAGCAGGTGATTCCGCGGGAGAACGACAAGGTCGCCACGGCCGATAAGTCGGCCCTGACCGCAGCGTTGCGTCGGATGAGCATCGTGGCCAGCGATCAGACCCACCGGATCCGAATGGCCTTCGCCAACGGGTCGTGTAAACTCTCGGTCCAGACTCCCGACCTCGGTGAAGCTCAGGAGGAGCTTAACGTCAGCTACGAGGGCGATCCGCTCGAGATCGGTTTCAACGCAGCGTATCTCCTCGAAATCCTCAAGTACATTCCGACCGATGAGGTCAGGATGACGTTCAAAGCCCCGGAGCGGGCCGCCACGTGTGAGCCGGTCGGCTGGGATGATCCTGCCAGCTATCTTGCCCTGGTGATGCCGCTGAGGCTCGTGGATTAGGAGTTCAGAAGGAGGTCCCTATGTCCGACAGCAAGAACGGTCTGGAAAACGGAACAGCTGCCGACTCGCGGTCCGGAGAACGTGGAGGTTTTGTCGCGCTGGCGGTGCTGGCCGCCGCGGCCGGGGCGGGGGCTGCCATTCTCCTTGCCCCCGATGAGGGGAGCGAGACGCGGAAACGCGTTGGACGGGGCATGCGGGGCCTGCGGGGGGACGCGGCCGAGACGGTGGCGCAGCTGCGGCGTGAAATTCGGAGACGCAAGAACCAGTCGCGGCGGGACAAGCAGATCATTGCCGTGGCGGGGTTGCTGATCGGGGCGGGCGTTGCGTCGTTACTCGCCCCAGCGAGCGGGGCTCAGGTTCGCCATCGGCTGAGCAATACCCTCGGCCGGATCAGGGTGGGCGCCGTCGATCGCATCGAGCGGCTCCGGCTGCGCGAGGCCGAAGCGGAGTCGCCTACCGCTTCGGTATCCGAATCGCCGTGACGGTGTAGCTCCCGGCCTGCTTCACCGGTACCGTCTGGCCCACCGCCGGTACCGAGATCGTCATGTCGCCCGCATCGCTGCCCCGAGCCGAAAGCAGGGCTCCATCCTGGGTTAGATAGTGGACTGCGGTGCGGGTCCCGGTGCCCGACATCTCCAGTTGCTGCTCGAACTGCACCCCCTTGCCTGTTCGCTCGTAGGATCCGTTGCTTTCCAGCTTGATCGCCTTCTTGGCCCGCGGATCGTCGCTGTCGACCGCGCGATAGGTCGTAACCCCATGCTCGGTTGCATTGAAGGCGTCTGCCCGGATGGGAACATTGGTGGTGTCGGTCCATTCCATGCCCGTTCGTACCCCGCCTGAGGGGAGCGAGGGAAAGAGACTCCGAAGCGTGGGCCCCACCTGGTCTCCCAGGGTGGTGGACCGGTCTGCGGTCAAGGTCGACAGCTTGCCCTCAGGCGTCAGTCTGCCGGTCCAGCGGGTTCCCCAAGCGGGAACCAGGGAGTCCAGCACTGCAGGCACGCCACCAGCTGAGGCCTGAAGTGAATCGAGCACGATGGTGACCTGGTATCCGGCGGTGTCCGGCAGCAGCGTCAGGTCGAGATATGCAGTGCGGTCGATGATCTGCTGCTGGCTGGCTCCGCCTGGCAGCTGAAGCGAAAGACTATCATGGCGCTGGAGGGTGTACCCCGCGTTCCGGACCGGCCGATAGATGACCCCGGTAGGGGCGGGGGCGCCCGGGACACCTGGGCTGGGCTCGGGGGTGGGAGAGCCAGGCTCGCCGGCTCGCGACGTGCTCGAACCACAGCCGGCCAACGCAAGCGAGGCCAGCGCGCCCAGTATGAGCTTCACAGTATTTTCCCGCTTACTTGAGGGTTGTGACCTTGATCTTTTGCGTGATCGTGATCGGGAGCGGCTGCGGCGCAAACGATCCTGAAATCTTGAGGGAAGACTCCTGCTGCCAGTCTCCTCCCAGGTAGCGGCCGTCGCTGCCCACGTAGTACGCGCCCTTGCCGCTGCCGCTCCCCTCGATTCGCGCCGGCCCGCTCGGAGTCGGTTGGGTGCCTGCTACCGACGAAGTGAAATCCTCCGCAACTCTGACGGCTTTCCGCGTGCCACGGGTCTCGTTTGCCAAGGCCTTGTAGGCGCTGACCCGCCGCACCGTCACGCTGTCGGCGCCCACCCCGTTGACCCGGGCCGTCGTGTCGGCCCAGCTATCCCCGACTTTCAGCCCCGCACGGGTCCAGGGGAAGAAGTCGCTCAGGAGCCCCTGGATTTGCGCCGCGGCCGAGGTGCTGGTGATCGGCTCGAGCCCAAGCGGCTTGCCCGACTTGTCCACGAAGCCGTGAAACTGCGCGCCCCGGGCGCTGTCGAGCACCGCTGCCGGTATCGGGGTGGCACTGTCACCTCGGACCGAGTCCACCACTACCCGCATCGACCTGCCCCCGGCGCTGTCGGCCAGAATCACTGTAATGAAGCTGCTGGTGGTGAATGCGATATTCTGCTTGGCCCCGCCGGCGGCGGTTGCGTCGATTTCCTGGGACAACGATTGGTCGATGCGGTACTTGATGGTGGTGGGCGCCGCGTCGGATCCGGGAAGGACCAGAACGGCAGCGGCGAGCGCGGTGAAACCGGCGGAACGTGACAGCATCTGTATCCCCATAATAGGAGGCTGTGGGACAGGAAAAGGTACCGCCAGCCACCCCCAAAACCAACAACCCCCCGGGATATCTCCGGGGGGCTGCTGCTGGTCGAGCCGTAAGCCGAGTTCTGTTCCCCGGGATTGTTTCCGGAGGATGGTCATCTGTCTGGGATGGCCGTCGCCGACCACCTCTAGCAGCCTACCCGCGGCTTTGTCGGTGTGGGTCACACCTCGCCGCCTATTTGGCCTTGCTCCGACTGGGGGTTACCCTGCCGCCGCTGTTACCAGCAGCGCGGTGGGCTCTTACCCCACCGTTTCACCCTTACCCGTCGAGACCTTACGGCCTCTTGGGGCGGTTTCTTTTCTGTGGCCCTGTCCGTCGCCTTGCGGCGCCCAGGCGTTACCTGGCAATCTACCCTATGGAGCTCGGACTTTCCTCGGGAGCCTCTCGGCCCCCGCGACCATCGTGCTTGACCAGTGCGTCAATATAACTGCGTGAGCGGTAAGGGGTAAGCGAGTGGCATTGCCTGCTCACTGCAACCGCTCACTGCTTACGTTATTCAACTAGCCACCCCCACCCTCGCTAACCCCCGCCGAGCCTGGTCCAGGAAGGGCTGGAGCTCGGCATCGGCCCACTTCCATTGGGACATGACCTGCCGGTACTCGTCCCGTGCTTCGGCTCGTCGCCCTAACCGCTCGTAGGCCGCACCGCGGAGCAGCCGGACCCGACCTACCATGCCCCAGCGCGCATCGAAGCCGGCCGTGTAGAGATTGGAAGGCTCGAATCCCTCCAGAACCCGGAGCGTGGTCTCATAGTCGCCCAGCAGGTAGTACGCTTGCGCGGCATAGGGGCGGCTGTAAACCCGACCCATGTACTTGGGCCCCGAATCCGGCTCGGCCAACGCGCGACGAGCTGCGGCGGAATCACCCCTGCTAACGGCGAGTAGGGCACGGATCTCCTTCGAGGGTCTCTCGCCCGAAATCGCCTGGAGCTCGGTGAGCGCCGTGCTGTCGGCGGCCAGGCCGGTAAAGAGTCCGATCGCGGCAGTGGCACCGGCATGAACGTGGTGCTTCCGCTTGTCAGGCGTGGCCATCCGTCCAGCTTCGGCCGCGCCCTGCCAGATCTGCCGGAGTGATGCGGCGGGGCCCCCGGCGGCGGCGTAGAGCTCACCAAGCATCGCCCGTCTCCACGACTCGCCTTTGGGGTCGCCTGCCATCCAGCCCGGCTCAAAGAGAATCTCTCGCCGCACCTGGTCGGCCAGGTCGATGGCCTTCGCCGCGTGGTCGAGATCGCCCTGATAAGCAAAGACATTGGCCGCCGCCGCAATATCGGCCAGTACGGTCGGCGTTCCCTGGTAGGGCTGGAAGTCTTTCGGCGCCACCGTGTCGAGCGCCGTGCGAAGCTGGGCGGCCGCGCGATCGACCTCACCCGAGGCGAACTGGATCCGGGCCTGGACGAAGGGCAGCTCCGGGTGCAGCGGTGTCGCCTCCCGGAACCGGTCGACCTCCGCCAGGGCCGCCGGGTATTTGCGCACGCCCACATAGGCGTTGACCATCGCGCCGTGAGCTCGAAGGGTAGTTGGCTGGCTGGCGACCCAGCTCCGCGCCGAGTTGAGGGCTTCCCCCCGTGCCCGCTGGACTGCGGCGGACAACTTGGCGCTGTCGAGCAGCTGCCGCCCATCGGCACTGCGGGCCACCACAAACGAGTCGGCCGGCAGCAGCGCGTAGAGCGGCTTGTTGACGGCTGCCTCGCTCAACATCGCGTGCACGTGCTCGTAGGCGAGGGCGTAGTTCGGGTCGAGAGCAAGCGCCCGCTTGAAGGCACGCAGCGCCTGGGTAAATGCCGGAGCCTGGTCGGCCCCCGCCGTGTCGTGGTACCAGGCATCCCCCAGGCCGTACCATGCGTCGGCGTCGCTCGCATCCCGAGCGAGAAGCTGCTGATAGAGCGCGCGCGCCTCCCCAGTCTCGCCTTGCACGAAGGCGCGGAATGCGTTGATGACCGCACGCTCGTGCGGAGGGAGGTTCCCCGAAAAGGTCGTGGCCCTGCGGATCGCGCGGCGGGCGATTGAATCCTCTGTTCCCCCTACCCAGCCTCTGGTGAGCGCCAGCTTGTAGTACGCCAGGCCGAAGGTGGTATCCAACGCGATTGCCCGCTCGAGATCCCGCTGGGCCCCCGCCAGGTCCCACCGATTCAGATGCTCCACTCCCCGCAGGTAGGCGCGGAATGCCTCGAGTGACTGGGTGGTCGAGCGCGCCAGGCCGATCCGGATCTCGTTGGGAGCGCCCGACAGGTCCAGCAGCTTGGCCGCCAGATCGTCGAACAGGGGACGCACGTCGGATCCCGCCCGGTTGTCCACCCGCGCCACGTCCACTCGCTTCCCGGTGGCCACATCAAAGACCCGGGCTGTGAGATGCAGAGAGTCGCCGGCCGGGGTGAAGTCGCCCAGGACTACGGTCCATACCCCAGCCTCGCGGGCGAGCCGTCGGGCCATATCCAGGCCGATGTCATCCCCCACCTTGAGGCGGTGCTGGGCTAGCAGGTCGTGCAATCGCTCGTGGTCCACGACGGTAAGGTCGTTCCACTGGGACAGGTTGAGACCCAGCATGCTGACACTGCCGTCCCTCAGCCAGTCAACGGAGCGCTCATCGCGCAGGTTGTCGAACGGGAGAACCAGGATGGAATGCCGAGGATTGACGCCGCGGGGTGGTCCGGGGCTCCGCCGCACAAGGGCGACGGTGGCCACCAGGAGCACCAGTACTGCCGCCGTTGCCGCGAACACCCGCTGGCGGCCCTGCCGGATGGCAGGAGGCACTGGTCGCTCTCCAGCTACCGCCTGCCGGAACTCTTCGCCCGTCTGCCACCGATCGGAGGGCTGCTTCTCCAGCGCCCGCATTACCGCGCCGGCCAGCTCTCGCGGGGTTTCCGGACGTAAACGCTCGACCGGCACCGGCCGCTCGGCGATGTGCTTGGAAACCACTACCCGGTGAGGGCCCTGGAAAGGAGGTTGCCCCGCCAGCATCTCATAGGCAACCACACCCAGGGCATACAGGTCGCTGCGGGTATCGATCTCCTCCCCGGCGGCCTGCTCAGGGCTCATATACACCGGCGTCCCGACCGCGACGCCCTGCCCGGTACCTGAGCCACCCGCCTCGGCAACCACGGCCCTGGCAATGCCGAAATCCGCCAGCATTGCTCGCCCGGTGGCCTCGTCCAGCAGCACATTCTCCGGCTTGACGTCACGATGGACCACGCCAGCCCGGCCCGATGCATCCAGGGCTGCGGCGAGGTCGGATAGGATCCGGCTCGCCTCCGGCGCTGCAATTCGACCTTCGCGGACCAGCTTCTGCCTGAGGCTCTCGCCCGCAACCTCGTCCATCACGTAATAGAGGAGGCCTTCCGCGCTCCCGGCCGCATGAACCGCCACGATGTTGGGGTGCCGCAGCCGCGCGATCGTCCTGGCCTCCGCCAGAAAGCGGCGCGTGATCGACTCGTGGGCGGCAAGCTCGGGATGAACGACCTTGATGGCCACCCGGCGATCCAGCGTGGTGTCGGTCGCAAGGAAGACCACGCCCATGCCACCGCGTCCCAACTCCCGCTCGAGCCGGTAGTGGGGCCCGAGCGCCGTTTGAAGCGCGGTAAAGAGGTCGATGGCCGTATCGCTCACGTCAGAGACCAGTGGGGGAGAATTAAACAATACACCCGGTCTGCAGCCCGGCCACACCACCACGAAGCTGTCTGGAGGCAACCTGCATTAGATGCTTCAGGGCCCGCCAGGGTTGCCTTCGGCCTGGGTTCTCCACCGGGCTTTTATAACCCGACGAGGCCGAGGTTCGCGTCGTTTCGGATTTAAACTCATTTGACGAGCCTGGGGTACTCTGCCGCACGACCTACCAAGAGGACAACGTGCGTTTTGAGTCAGAGAGGGGCAGTTCGCCAATGGTCGCCACGGTCTTGCTGCCGATCGAGCGACCGCGGGTGGATGCTGCGGGGAGTGGGTGTTTCGCGGTGGTGCACCGGGATTCGATACCCGAGGCAGTCCGGATGGTCCGGGAGCGTCCAGTCGACGCCGTCCTGGTGTCGGTGCACCGGTGTGGGCCGGAGCAGGTGGAAGTGTTGGGGCATTTGGTCCGGGAGTTCCCCGGAATCCCCACCGTGGCTCTGGTATCACAGCACGACCCGAGCGCCACCGAGATGCTCCTTCGGCTGGGAGCTTCCGGGGTCCGGCAAGTGGTCGATGTAACGTCGCCGACGGGCTGGAGCCGGCTTCGCCAGGTGGTGGGGCAGCCGGCCACGCGAGCAGTGGCGCGTATCCAGGGACCCATTCTCGATGCGCTGACCGACGCGCCGGCTGACACCAGGCTCTTCCTGGAAGCAATGATCCGCCTGGCGCCCGATACCCCCACGGTCACCAACCTGGCACAGCGGCTCTATGTGCGGCCGAGTACCCTGATGTCGCGCTTTGCCCGGGCCGGGCTCCCCTCGCCCAAGAACTATCTGGCGGCGGTGCGCCTGCTCCACGCGTCCTACCTCTTCGAGGCGTCAGGCCTTTCGGTGGCCGATGTGTCTTACCGCCTGGAATATTCCTCGCCGCAGAGCTTTGGCCGTCACCTGAGGGCCATGCTGGGTGTCACCGCTCTCGAATTTCGTCGCCGGTTTCCCTTCCCCGTGGCGCTGGAGCGGTTCATCGAGGTGCTGATTGTTCCGTACCTTGCCACCTGGAGAGCATTTCACCCGCTGGCCGCGGGAAGCTGGAATGAGAGGTGAGAGGTGAGAAGTACCTCAGCGATTGTACTTCTTCAGCACGGCTCGCAGCTGATCGTGGGGTAGCGCCGGAACTCGCAAATGATCGGCGCCGGTCATGGTCTTGGCCGCAAGCATCGCGTTGATGATGGCCTCTTCCGTGGCCTGTACGGTGGCTTCGTAAACCGGGTCGATCCGCTCATCCTGGAGCATCGGGACCGCCGCAACTCCGAGGCTGTCTGCGGCTTTCGTCCGGGCGGTGGAAAAGGCGAGAAACAGGTCACCCGACCCGGCACCCGCAATGCCACCCATGCGCCCTACTCCGAGCGCCGCTCGGCGGGCTACCCGGCGCAGCTGATGAGGAAGCAGCGGGGCGTCGGTCGCAATGATGGCAATGATGGATCCATGCTCGCGCTCCCGGTCGAGTCCCCGGGGGCAACGCATGTTGGCCTGCTCTGGGGCCAGCGGTGTTTCGGTATCGTAACACGGCCTGGGCTCGGTGATTTCCTCGCCCACGGGCACACCTGCAATCCGAAGCTGTCGTCGAAGGCCGAAGTTACACTGTACCAGGACGCCGACGGTGAACCCGCCTGCCTTCCCCGACAACCGTCTGCTGGCCGTCCCAATACCGCCTTTGAACCCGAGGCACTGCATTCCCGTGCCGCCACCCACGTTGCCCTCCGCCACCGGCCCGGGCTTGGCGGCAGCCAGCGCGGCAAAGACATGTTTTTTGGTGACGTGAAAACCGTAGATGTCGTTGAGGTCGCCGTCCCAGGTCTCGGCCACGGCCGGCAGGCAGCAGTTGAATACCCCCGGCACCCGGGTCCGTCCCCACTCGATGATCGCGTCCCTGACAGTGCCGACGCTATTGGTGTTAGTTATGGCGATGGGATAGAGCAGGAGACCATAGTCGTCGATCCACGGGGTGCCGGTCATCTCTCCGTTGCCGTTCAGGCTGAACCAGCCGGCGAAAACCTCCGCCAGGTCGCGAGTCCCGCGAGGAAAGATCGCGGTTACCCCGGTCCGTACCGGTCCGGCTCCCACCCGCAGCTTGCCCGACCCTGAGATCAGCGTGGCGTGCCCTACGGCCACGCCGGGAACATCGGTGATTGCATCGAGCGGGCCTGGATTCCCATCCAGCGGAATTTCCATTTGGGGAGCCCGAACTGCCGTCTGCGCTTGCCCGGTGCCGGCAGCCAGGACGAGTATCCCGGCTGCCAGAAACAACCGCAGCGCACTCATCACCTGATGTGGCAGCTCGCTAGTCCCTGCTTCTCGAGATAGCGCTGGTGATACTCTTCGGCCCGATAGAAGGCCGACGCAGGGGTGATCTCGGTAACGATCGGGCTGGAGAACTTGCCTGACTTGTTCCACCGGTCCTTTGAGGCAACGGCCGCGGCCTTCTGGCCATCGTCGTGGTAAAAAATCGCCGACCGGTACTGTGTACCGCGATCCGGACCCTGACGGTTGAGCGTGGTCGGGTCGTGACTGGTCCAGAACACATTGAGCAGGTCTTCGTACCTGACCTTGCCGGGGTCATAGGTGACTTCGACCACCTCGGCATGACCGGTACGCCCACTGCATACATCCTTGTATGACGGATTCGGGAGCGTCCCTCCCAGGTAGCCGGCAGCCGCATCGGTCACCCCGGGTACCTGCCGGAACGCTACTTCTACCCCCCAGAAACATCCGGCTCCGAAGGTGGCCTTCTCCAACTGTGTCATGTGCTCCTCTCGTTTGTGACTCACCATCAACAGTTTCCGGCTTCGGATCGTTCCCGGTCAGTCCCATGCCATGCGCCGGCGCAGCGAGGTGATGTGGGCCACGTGGTGCGTGCCATGCCACGCGTACAACGCCAGCACTTCATCCAACTCGAACATACGGCCGTGCTCGGGATGCCGGTACCGGCGCGCAAAGTCGGCTTGTCGCAGGTTCCGCAACAGCAGCAGCCAGCGTTGGTGGAGGAAGTCGAGCAGGGCCAGCGAGGGTTCCAGCGGTCCGGAGCGGGCGTCCGGGAGCTCGGCCCAGCGCGCCTCCTCGTAAGGCTTGATGGTGGGCTCCTCTTCCGTGAGCGCCAGCTTGATGCGGGTGTAGGCATTGAGATGGCTGTCGGGAAGATGGTGCACCACTTGCCGCACCGTCCAACCGTCGGGACGATATGGCGTGTCGAGCTGAGGGTCTGACAGGCCGGCCACGGCTGCCCTGAGCTGTCCTGGCGCCGCGGCAATCTCGCCCAGCCACTGATCTCGCAGGGCCGGGCTGGTGGAACCGCCGTACCGGAACGGCCCGATCGGGTATCGAAGATCATCCATCGGCGGCGGCTTCCTCCGTCTACTCCCGAGCCTTGTCGGCAGTACGCTCGCTGTTGGGTGCACGCGGAGCCCCGTCAGGACTCTCACCGCGGAACTCGAAATGCTCCTCCCGAAGCACCCGGTCCTGTATCGGCGCGTCCGAGATCTCCATCAGGAGAAGCCGAGCCAGTACCGCTTCTGCCACGCGGGCCGCAGGCTCCCACTGGCCGGCGGCGAGGCTCGGATAGAGGTCCGCAAACTCCGGCTTCAAACGTGCTTCGCGCATATATGCTCGATCCTACCTCGACTCAGGATAGCGCACCATACCTCGCCGCTCAACGTCAGCTTTTGGGCTGAACCCGGTCAGCGGTCCCACGGTCTTGCGTAGCAAGACCTCCGAATGGCCGCGGACGATGCAGTCGGTAAGCTCCCCGACGACCTTGTAGCCCAGCCGCTCGTACAACCGCGTGGTGTCGATCTGGATGTAGCCCACGAAGGCAACGAGGTAGAGCTTTGGAGCGGTTCAATCGCCAGCCTGCGGGTAGGCGCAGTGCTCTCGGGCATGAGTCAGGTCGAGGCCTCCCATAGCCGCCGCACTCGCCTGGCGGCTTCCTCCCTTGCGGCAGCGGTCGGATTCCGGAGCACCCCGATTTTCCGGAACAGGTTACGCGCCCGGCGGTATAGATCGGAGATCACGTGACCTCGCGGCATGTCTGCCGTGCGGGGCAAGAGGAGGAAGTGCACGTGACGAATGCGCTCGTTGAATGATACCGCATAGATTCGCTCGGCAACCACTACTCGTTCCAGTGCGCTGACACCAGCGCGGAGAATTGGGCCGAGGCCCTCTGCCTCCGCCGGCGTCAGCTCGGCCAGGGACTCACAGTGTCGGCGAGTCTTGACTATCAGCTCCCCCGGATCGGTAAAGGCGCCGGTATGGTGGCTCACAAACCAGAGGCCGTCATCCACGATAACGCCGCCGGGCGCTTCGACGTCACCCGCCACCTCGGCACAGGCGGCGCACCCCGGTACAGTTGCGGAGGTATATGTCATGCCTCCAGACTGATTCCTTCCTTCAGTATCCATACTTTGGTGGCGAAGAAGAGTCGTATCATCGTGGCGTGGTCCTGAGCTGCTACCACGACGACCAGGTCCTCGCCATCGTTGCCCTTTGTTGGCCTGACAGTCTGCTTCGTCCGCATCCGGCCCTTGAGCGCGCCGAACCAGGGCGGCAAGTCTCCACGCTGGTCGCCCCGGATGACGTCCCGGCTCTTCGCGCCGGTGGGGTCGGCCAGGGCCACCTTGCAGTACCACTTGCCCCTAGCCTCGCCTTTTGTCGCCCGCGAGAATGTCACCGAGCGATCCGGAAGCTCGGCCCACACCTTCACGTTCGGCGTGGTGCGCGGCCGCACTTCGACCCGCCCGTCCCGCCCGGTCGGCGTCCTGACCAGGAATTCCCACTTATTTCGCGCCGGGAAGTTGCCGTCCAGAACCAAGTAGGCCTGCTCGGTGCCGGACATTGGCTGGCCGCCAAAGGTCCAGGTCGCTGCGCGCTGCTCACCAGCCTGCACCGTCACTCGATCCAGCCGGTAACGCGTCCGTGGTGCCATGGCGACCTCCTTGAGGGTAGGCGCTGTGCTGTGATGGGGGCAACTTCTTGCAGGACATGACACCTTGCTCAGGAGAGCGCGATCTCCCCCTCAATATGAAGGTCAGAAAGAACGCCCGGGATCGTCAGTGTCGCGCGAACCGGAAGGGCCTCTGTCCCCTTCAACGTCCCGCGTTCAATGGCCGCGGCCACAGACTTCTCTATTTCCCGCTGGGCCGTGACGCCGAACCGCTTCAGGAACTTTCTCACCTCGAGGTTGAAGACTTCTTCGTTCATGGCTGCTCCTGAATGGGGACTGCGTTGGTTCAGGCTGCGGGTGGGATGCCACAGCTGGCCGAAATACGGGTCCTGTGGCGGGCAAAGGTGCGGTAGCTCCAGTCGAATAGATGGCTAAGCCCGGGCACTTTGGAGAGCAGGTAGAGTGGATAAGTCCACCAGATCTGTCGCAAGAGGTACCGGTAAACCTCTGGGCCTGTTAGCAGGTGCCCATTCGGCTGGAGGAGGCGGATGTTGCTCATCAGGTCGACAGGAGGGAGGCCGGTCCGTTCCTGTACCCATGGGCTCTGGAGCGGCGCGATGGCGAG
>Ga0180121_10000661_pt1 | contig 14539 bp, 12 predicted proteins | sample AntDrymUQ5402106_2_FD_129676 | JGI IMG/M metagenome (GOLD analysis project Ga0180121, IMG submission 129676) | Polar desert sand microbial communities from Dry Valleys, Antarctica - metaG UQ540 (21.06) (version 2) (version 2) | ecosystem: Environmental > Terrestrial > Soil > Desert | place...
GGGCATCCGTCCGGATGAAGGGCATGACGAAGGAGAAAGAGCGGCGAAGCTTCGGCGGCTTTATGGAAACGATGGTACGGCCTCAGGGGTGTGGTGGGCTGCTGGCTATTGGCTATTGGCTATAAGCTAATGCCGACCTCCCTCTTTGCCGCCGCCATAGGCTTGGTGGCCGACCTGCTGCCCCAGACCCCTAGCCGCCCCCAGCCGGGACCGCTGATGGCGCGGATCGTCATGGGCGGGTTGTCGGCAGCCTGCCTCAGCGTATCGGCCGGGTCGTCTGTACTGCTGGGCGCCGTGGTGGGCGGGATCGACTGGAGGACCTGGTCGCGCTCGGCCTCGCCTACCTGATCGTTTCGTAGCCGCTCTTGCAGATGTCATAGGATCTCTGAACAAGGCGTGGCCCGCCGCGCATCTCCTGCCCGTTTGTATCCGCTAGCCCATTACCCTCACTGCACTTACATACTCCCACCATCCCGGTCCGCCTTTTGCCACCCAGGCGGCTACCTCCGAGACCTCATCCGCTCTTTTCGCACCGGTGGCACATGCCGAACGCATTCCTGGTGGTCGACGACTCCAAACTGCACCACCAGATGTACAAGCTCGTCTTCTCGCGGGGCCCACTCGTAGGAAGCACGGTCTATTGCGCCACCAACGGACGCGAAGGGTACGACCTTCTCGCGGCCCACCCCGAGCTCTCGCTGGTATTCCTCGACCTCAACATGCCTGAGATGAACGGCCTGGAGCTCCTGGAGCGGCGCCGATCGGAAAAGCTTCATCCGCACATCCCGATCGTGCTGGTGACCACCGAGGGCACCCCCGAGGACGAAGCCAGGGGCCGCGCCGCCGGGGCCTGGGACTATCTCCGTAAGCCCTTCAAGCCGGCCGACGTCGAGCGCATGGTCACCCGCGCGCTCGCGCACGTCGCAGCCCGGTCTGCCTGAGCATGGCTGCGGACGAGAATGCCTTCGGCGAGCTGATCGACGACTACATCGCTGAATGCCTTCCGCTGGCCGAGCAGGTGGGGGACGCCTTCGTCCAGCTGGAGAGACGCTGGCGGGACGGCGACGGCGGAGACGAGCTCCTCTCCCAGTTGAAGGGCCGCCTGCACACGGTGAAGGGAAATTCGGCGATGATGGGTCTCGCGCCGATGCAGACGGTGGCCCACGCTCTGGAAGACTTGTGCGCCGTCCTCGATGTGGAAAGGGCCCTGCGCGGCGATGAGGTAGGGAATCTTCTCATCCGTGGGAGCGGCCTCCTGATCGATCTCATCCGCACCGCAGCCAAGGCGCCCAAACCAAAGCCCGCTGAGCAGTTCGTCAAGCAGGTCCGGACCTTTCTGGACCGGGGGCGAACCAAGAGGGGCAAGTCGAAGAAGCCCGGACTCCTGCTCGAGCGCCGGCGAAACGAGCGGACACCCGAAGAGCCGATGGAGGCCGATAGCTCGAGCAGCGTGGTTCGAGTCGACTTCCGCCGGCTCGACGTGATGCTCGAAGTACTGGGCGAGAGCCTGATCGAGCAGGCGGCCGTGGCCGAGCTGTATCGCGTCCTGGTCCGCAAGCTGGGTCCGACCAATGAGGTTCTGGATCTCGATCGTGGGCTCGTCGCTCTGCAGAAGACGATGAAGCGGCTCCAGGGGATTCTGATGGAGACTCGGCTGTTGCCCATCTCCAGTGTCTTCGGCCGGTTTCCTCGGTTGGTGCGAGAGTTGGCCCAGGCGAAAAAGAAGCAGGTCCACGTTGTCACCACCGGCGGCGAGATCTCCCTGGACAAGGCCGTCCTCGATCGGATCGGTGAGCCGCTCATGCATCTGATGACCAATGCAGTGGTCCACGGGATCGAGAGCCCGGAGGAACGCGCCCGCGCCGGCAAACCGGTGGAGGGCACGCTCAGTCTTCGCGCCAGATCGGAGTCGGGCAGAGTAGTTCTTCGGCTGGGCGACGATGGCCGCGGTCTGGATGACTCCAAGATTCTGGCCAAGGCCCAATCCCTTGGGCTCGAGATGCAATCGGCGGATACCGAGCAGTTGCACTCGCTGATCTTCGCGCCGGGCTTCAGCACTGCCGACCAGGTCTCGTCGCTTGCCGGTCGAGGCGTCGGTTTGGATGTGGTGGCGAATGCCGTCCACGAGCTTGGCGGGACGATCGAGGTAGAGAGCCGGCCCGGCCAGGGGGTCACGTTCACTCTGAGCCTTCCAGTGACGCTCGCCATCCTCCGCTCTCTGATCGTCGAGGTGGACCGCGAACGGTATGCCGTGCCCATCAGCCACGTGGCGGCGACGGTGCGAACCGAGCCGGAGACCATCCATCAGGTGAATCAGAAGGGTGTGACGCTGTGGCGCGGAAATCTCATTCACGTGTGCGACGGGGGCGCCCTCCTGGGCACCGGCGCCGGTGCGAATACGTCCCGCCGGTTCTACGTCGTGATCAGCATGGGTAGCCGTACGCGAGGAATTCTGGTGGACCGTCTCATCGGCCATCAGGACATTGTCGTCAAGAGCCTGGACCCGACGGTGGGCCGGCCGGAGGTGATTTCCGGAACCACGATTCTGGGTGACGGGAGGGTGGCCTGCATCCTGGACGCGGGCCGCATTCTGGACCAGCGGATGTCCGCGTGAGCGCGGCACCTGGACCCCGTGGGGCGGACAGTCTGCTCCGCTTTGCGGACGAGCTGCAGAAGCTTTCGGTGGCGACTGAAGCGCCGGCCGCGGGCCCGGAGCTGCACCTGGTCACGTTCGTGCTGGACCGGGAGGAGTTCGGCATCCCGATCGCCCAGGTCCGAGAGGTGATCCGGGTGGCCGAGATCACCCGCGTTCCGCAGGCCAGGCAACACGTGCGTGGGGTCACCAACCTTCGGGGACGGATACTCGCGGTGGTAGAGATCCGCACTCGTATGGGTCTTTCCCCTGCGGAGATTACGCCCGGATCCCGAGTCATCGTGGTCGGGGTGCATGACCGGACACTCGGCATCCTGGTCGACGGAGTTTCGCAGGTGGTCAAGATCCCGGCGAAGACGGTGGCGCCGGCTCCGGAAGAAGTCCTGTCGTCCAGTGTGGATTACATCACCGGCGTCGCCCGGTGGAATTCCCGGCTGATCATCCTTCTCGATCTGGAGAAGGTGCTGCTGCTCCGGGACTAGCACGCGCGTCGCGAGTCATCGCCCCGGTTCTCCAACTACGGATACGACTATGGCAGGCCGCATCGACCAGAACATCAAAGACTGGACCATTCGCCGCAAAATCCTCAGCTGCTTCGGGGTGGTTTTGCTGTTGACCAGCCTGTTGGGATGGCAAGCTCTTCAGGGGCTCGCGCGCCTGACAGCGGCGGTATCCAGTGGCCAGCACAGCCGGGCAGTGACCGACCAGCTGTTTCAGGACACCCGGTTCTTCGTGCTCGTCATCCTCGCGATCACCATCGTGCTCGGCCTGGCCCTGGCGCTGGGGCTCGCGCGCCTCATTGCCGACCCGCTTACCCAGCTCGGGATCCTGTGCGAGGAGGTCTCCAAGGGCGACCTGACCACCGACATCAGAAGCCAGTCGCGGGACGAGATCGGCTGGCTGGAGCACTCGATGCGCCAGATGGTCAAGAACCTGCGCGAGATCGCCACTCAGATCACCAGCTCGTCACGTGCGGTGGCAACCTCCGCGGAGGAGATCGCCGCCTCATCCAGCCAGATGGCACGCGGAGCGGAGACCCAGTCCAGCTCGACCGAGGAGACCTCCTCGACGATGGTCGAGATCGCCGCCCAGATGCAGCTCCTGGCCAGAAACGCCGATGCGCTGGCGGCCAACGTAGACGAGACCTCCGCCTCGATTCAACAGATGACCGCCACCCTGACCCAGACGGCTCGCAACGGGGACATCCTGCTCGGTGCGGTCGAGCAGGCGACCAGCACGCTCGACACGATGATTGCCAACGTCGGCTCCATAGCCAACCGGGTTCACCAGGTCGACGAGGTGAGCCAACAGTCGGTTATCGATACCCGCAAGCAAGGCGAGCGGCTACAGGAGTCAATCAACTCGATCGGGGATCGCTCCGAGGAGATCGGGAAGATCGTCAAGGTCATCGAGGGCATCGCGGACCAGACCAGCCTGCTGGCGCTCAACGCGGCAATCGAGGCCGCCCGCGCCGGTGATGCGGGGAAGGGCTTCGCGGTCGTGGCGGACGAGGTGCGGCGGCTGGCCGAGCGCTCGATGCAGGCCACCCAGGAGATCGGGGGCGTGATCGGGACGGTCCAGGGCGAAACCCAGAAGGCGGTTTCCCTGATGGAGACGGTGCTCGCCGGAATCATGGCCTCCATCAGCAAGACGTCGGTCCTGGTGGGTGAGGTCGCCTCCGCGGCGGACGAGCAGGCAGTAGGCGCCAAGAAGGTCCTCGAGACTGTGGCCGAGATGTCGACCCTCACCCGCCAGATCGCCGGCTCGATCAAGGAGAACGCGGCGGGCGCCGAGGAAATCAACCAGGCGGCCCAGAAGATGAATCAGCTGACCCACCAGATGTCGGAGGCGGTGAGCGAGCAGAAGCGGGGAGGCGAGATGGTGGTCGAGGCGGTGGAGTCGATCGCGCTCATCTCCCGCCAGAACCTCGTAGCCGTCGAGCAGATGAGCTCGGCTGCCAAGAGCCTGGCGAGCGAGTCTGAAGTGCTCAAGCAACGCGTCGAAATCTTCCAGGTCTGATCAGCGATGCGACCGATCGAAGAGCATTCGCAGAGACTGGCCGCCCTGGAGGCGCTGCCCGAGGGAGCCGCCCGCGAGGCGGTGATTCTGGCAGCCCTCGAAGATGAGTCCGCCGTGGTGCGGGAGCGCGCCATCCGGCTCGCCGCGCGCTACATCGAGCCCCACGTCCTGGGTGAGCTGGTAGCGGACCAGATCAACGCCATCCGCCGTAACGCTGCAATCAGCGCGCTCGAGCGCCAGGGCCCCTACGCGGTGCCCCACCTTCGGACGATCCTGGCCAGCCCCGAGGTGGACACGATCATGTTCGCCCTCCAGATGCTGTCCCGGATCGGAGACCCGCTGGCCGTACACGGGATAGTGCCGCTGGTCCTGCACGCCGACCCGAACGTCGCCCAATGTGCGATCGAGGCCCTGGGTGAGCTCCGCCATCGGGAGGCGGTTCCCACCCTGCTCAGGTTGCTGGCCAGTGACCTGTGGCTCCAGCTGGCGGCGATCGACGCGCTGGGCAAGATCGGAGACCCCGCCGCTGTGGCCCCGCTGATGGAACTAATACCGGACTCGATCGTTGCCGAGCCGGCGGTAATTGCGCTACAGCGCATCGCGGCGCCGGAGTCGCTGGAGGCGCTTCTCGGGAAACTCCTGGTCGTCAACGAGCGCCCGCTCCGGGACGCCTTGTTGCTTGCCGTCGGGGTTGTGATCGATCTCCACCCCGACCCGGTCCCGGTCGCGGTTCGGTGCAACGCCACGCTCGAGCTCGATCTGTCTGGGGACCTGCTCGGCTATCTGGAAGAGATCCTTCGTTGGGAGGTTACCGCCGCCGCGCCGGCTGGTAATGAGGCGGTTGCCGACGCGCGTGATCGCCCCAGCCTGCTCCGGGCGGCCACCGCTGTCACCGTGGTTGCCGGCCTCGGCCTGCTCTATCCCGCGGTGCTCATCCGAGCTGCCCAGGATGAGGAGTCCGCCTGGATCGTGGGACTCTTCCGGCGGCATCCAATTGCGCTGACCCCCGCCCTCGGCGAGCTGCTTCGGCATGCGGATCTCCGGGTCCGCCGTGGCGCCCTCCTGGCCGGCGCTTTTGTCTCCGATGATCTCATACTGGTCACCGCGCACCTGAAGGACGCCGATGCATTGGTTCGCGCGGCGGCCTGCCGGGCTCTGGGGCTGATCCGCGAGCCGAAAACGGCGGTACTCCTTATCCGTTGTCTGTTCGAGGGAGACCCGCCGGAACAGGCTGCCGCGGTTGAAGCCCTCGCCGAGTTTCCGGCCGAGGCGCTGGAGACCCTGGATATGTGTCTGGCCACGTCGGCTCCCCCGCCCGTGGTTCTCGCGGCGCTGAAGGTTTTGAGCCGCCGCGGGGTGCCCAAGTTCGAGGCCCGCCTGGCCGAGCTTGCCCACCACGAGCTGCCGGCCATCCGGAAAACGGCCATTCGGGCCGCGGCGCAGCTGCCCGGAACCAAGGCCGAGGTGCTCCTCATCCGCGCTCTGGCGGATCACCATCAATCGGTTCGGGTGGAAGCGCTGGATCTGCTGGTGAAGCGCGACCAGGACCGGACCATCCCCACCCTCGCCGCATTACTCGAGGCCGGCGACTCGCTCCGGAGCCACGTCATCCGGGCGCTCGGCCAGATGCGGGCGATCGAGGCGGCTCCCAATCTCGAGAGCCTCTACCACCATTGCGCGCGCCACGAGCAGGTCGAGATCGTACGCGCAATGACCAGAATCGGGGGCTCGCGGGCTCCCGAGTTCCTCCGGGCGCGTCTGGGCGAAGCGCCCGAGATCCGCCAGGCAGCCGCCCGGGGACTCGCCAGCTTGGCGGATGCGACTCACCTGCCGCTGCTCCTCACGCTGGCAGGGGACAAAGACTGGCACATTCGGGTGGAGGCCGCACGCGGATTAGGGCGGCTGCAACTAGCAGAGTGCCAGACAGCTCTCCTCACCCTGGCGCGCGACATCGAGCCCGCCGTAGTCACCATGGCCCGTGAGGCGCTCGCCCTGCACCGGAAGGTTGCCCCGGCGGCATGACCCCCGTCGAGGATGCCGGCTGGAAGCTCCTGAGCGACCTGATCCAAACCCAATTCGGCCTGCTGTTCGATGGGGGGCGCCGGGATATTCTCGACACCCGGGTGCGGTCCCGTGTTCGGGACCTGGGTCTCGATTCCCTTCGCGAGTACTATCTATATCTCCGCTTTCACCAGGACCGGGAGGCGGAGCTCGGCCGTCTCGTGTCCCTCATCACCAATAACGAGACCTATTTTTTCCGGGAGACGAACCAGTTCAACATTCTGGTCCGGCACGTCCTGCCTCCGCTCAAACCAACCCTGAAGGAAAGACCGCTCAAGGTCCTGTGCGCCGGGTGCTCCTCGGGGGAGGAGGCGTACTCGTTGGTGATCGCGCTGCAGAATGCGGGGTTCGAGTCGGCTGGGATCACCTGGGAGATAGAGGCCCACGATGTGGATTCGCAGCAGATCGCCAAGGGGCGGGAAGCCGTATACGACCAGAGCTCACTTCGGGCGTGCGACCCGGAAACCCGGCGCCGCTACTTCAAATCCGTAGACGGACGCTTTCAGCTGAAAGAGCGGCACCGCCAGGGGGTGCGCTTTTTCGAAACCAACCTCGTCGCGCCGAAGAGAATTCTGAGCCGGGGCGTATACGATGTCGTGCTGTGCCGCAACATGCTGATCTACTTCACCCAGCCTGCCTTCTCCAGCGTCATCGACCTCTTTGCCCAATCGCTCCGGCCCGGAGGCTATCTGATGCTGGGTCACTCGGAGTCGTTGCTCGACCGCAATACGCCTTTCACCCCGGTCGTGGTCGACGGGGGTGTGGTCTACCGGAAGCTTCCGATCCCGGCAGCGGCATGACTCGGGTTTTCGTGGTGGACGACTCCGCCTTCATCCGTAAGGCATTGGCCCGGGTGCTCCAGGCCGAGCCGGGCCTAAGCCTCGTGGGCCAGGCGGCAAGCGGGGAGGAGGCAATGGAGAAAATCTCCGAGGCCAATCCTGATCTGGTGACGCTCGACGTGGCCATGCCCGGGATGGGGGGCCAGGAAGCGCTTCGCCTGCTGCTCCGGTGGAAGCCGGCCCTGAAGGTGGTCATGCTGTCGGCCTACACTCGAGAGGGCGCGGAGGCCACCATCGAGGCGCTGGCCTCCGGGGCCGTCGACTTTATCGACAAGACCAGCTTCAACCTCGTGGACCTGGACACGCTCCACCGGCAGGTAATCGAGAAGCTGCGGATCTGGGGTCTGAAGGACTCAGAGATGGGAACCCGCGGCGCCATCAGGGCGGCCGCTGTGGATCAGGCGTCGAGCCTGGCGTCGGCTGCACGCTGCGAGCTCTGCGTGATCGGGGCCTCGACCGGTGGTCCGCGTGCGCTGCAGGCAATCCTGGAACGGCTCCCAGCCACGTTTCCGATGCCGGTCGCCATCGTGCAGCACATGCCGGCGGGGTTTACCCAGCCATTCGCCGAGCGGCTCGACCGTCTGAGTCAGCTCAAGGTGAGCGAGGCAGTCGATGGAGACCGACTTCGGCCGGGCCGGGTGGTGGTGGGGCCGGCGGGCCGGCACCTCCGGATCACGCCGGGTCTGTCAGTGTCGTTGGGCGCCGAGATCGAGAATGGGAAGCATGTACCGAGCGTGGACGTCGCCATGCAGTCCGCCGCCCGGGCTCGGCCCGGCAGGGTTCTGGGAGTCCTGCTGACCGGGATGGGACAGGACGGAGCCGAAGGGATGGCGGCGATACGCGAGAGCGGCGGCTTCACCCTTGGCGAAAGTGAGGCCAGCTGCGTGGTTTACGGCATGTCCCGGGCAGCTGAGATGCGGGGAGCGGTTGATTGCCTGCTACCCCTGCCGGAGATCATCTTCTTTCTCGAAGGGCTGAGGTGATGGCGTGATCCGGTTTCGGCATTATCGTTGATCCATGGATCTTGTCCGGGGAGGGCTCCTCCAAGTGCTGCATGCTGAGATCGTCCATGGCTGACTGGCCGTCCGGCGAGTCCAAAGCCAACCGCAGTTGGGAAGAGGTCTTCGCCCGCGCCCCGTGGGGCGTCCGGCTCGGGAGCGCCGACGGCCGCACCGTGGAGGCTGTCAATCCCGAGTTCGCCCGGATGCATGGTTACAGCACCGACGAGATGCGGCAGATGCCGGTCGAGGCTCTGTACCCACCCGATCTCCGCGGATCGGTTGCCGAGCATTGGGAGCGAGCCAGGGACGCGGGCCATTACAGTTTCGAGAGCTGGCACCTCCGGAGGGACGGTTCCCGGTTTCCCGTCCTGGTCCAGCTCACCGCCATCAAGGATGCCGATGGGAAAGTCGTAGGGCAGGCCGTCAATGTCCTGGACATCACCGAGCGGCACCGGGCCGAGGAGGCGCGGGCGGCCAGCGACGAGCGCTATCGCGTCATCGCCGACGCTGCCTCCGATGTGATCATCACCATCGATACCGAGAGTAGGATATTGGTGGCGAACCGGGCCGTGGAGCGGATTTTCGGCTACGCTCCCGGCGAGCTGATCGGCCAGTCGCTCACGATCCTGATGCCGGAGTATCTCCGGCACGTGCACCGGGCCGCGTTCCGACGTTATCTCGACACCGGCGTTCGCCACCTGAACTGGGCCGCCATCGAGCTGCCGGCTCTCCACCGGGACGGGCACGAGGTGCCGGTCGAGGTCTCCTTCGGAGAATCGAAGGGCCTCGGTGGACACACCTTCACCGCCATCCTCCGGGATATCAGCGACCGCAAGGCGGCGGAGGCGGCGCTGCGCCGGACCGAGCAACAGCTGCTCCAGGCCCAGAAGATGGAAGCAGTGGGACGGCTGGCCGGCGGAATCGCCCACGACTTCAACAACCTGCTGACTGTGGTGACCGGGGTGGTCCACTACCTCCTGGACCGCCATCCCAACAGGTCTCCCGACCACGCCGATCTCATCACCATAAAGGAGGCGAGCGAGCGGGCGACGGCGCTCACCTCCCAGCTGCTCGCGTTCAGCCGCCGGCAGGTGCTCCAGCCGGTCGACGTCGACCTCAACGACGTGATTCGGCGGACGGAAGGCTTACTCCGGCGTTTGATCGGCGGGCATATCGAGATTGTGTTCGGCCTGGATGAGGCGCTCGGGGCAGTAACGGCGGACCCCACCCAGCTGGAGCAGGTGTTGCTGAACCTGGCCATCAATGCGCGCGACGCCATGCCCGAGGGCGGGACGCTCCGGTTCGAGACCAGCGACGTAACCGTCAATGGCGATTACGCCAGCACGCACCTGGGGCTGGAGCCGGGCCCGTATGTCATGCTCGCCGTGACCGACACGGGGCACGGCATGGACTCTATCACCAAGGCGCAGATCTTCGAGCCCTTTTTCACCACCAAGGAGGAGGGGAAGGGGACGGGGCTGGGCCTGGCCACCGTTTACGGCATCGTGAAGCAGTCGGGTGGCAGCATCTACGTTTACTCCGAGCCAGGGCACGGGACCACGTTCAAGGTGTACCTGCCGTGCGTCGGGCCGTGTGCCACACCGGAGGTGCGAGAGGAAAGGGCCGGAGGTGTGGCTCGGCGGGGCGAGGTGGTGCTGCTGGCCGAGGACCGGGACGACGTGAGGCGGTTCACGGCGCGGGTGCTGCGGGAGTGTGGTTATGAGGTCATCGAGGCCGAGAGCGGCGACGCCGCGCTGGCCCTGGCGGCCGCCCGGGCCGGCCTTATCCACGCCCTGCTCACCGACGCCGTCATGCCGGGCATGAGCGGCAGGGTCCTGGCCGAGCGGCTCCGGGCGGTCCGGCCGCACACGCAGGTCATCTTTATGTCGGGCTATACCGACGACGCGGTGCTGGAGCGCAACATGGTCGAGTCCGGCGTCGCGTTCATTCAAAAGCCGTTCACCCCGGCGGGCCTGGCGGCGGCAGTGAGGAGCGCACTGGATCAGGGGCGAGCGGGCATGGATTCGAGCGCGGCGGGGTGATGAAAGGCGGGAAGGCGGAAAGGCGGTAAGGCGGGAAGGCGGTAGCTTTAATGCTAGTCATCGCGAGCGGCCGGAGGCCGCGTGGCGATCCGGCGGGTTCCGCTAGACAATAGCCAATAGGCTTCCACTCATCAGCGGTTCGGGCGACCCTCCGCCTTCCCGCCCTACCGCCTTACAGCCCCCGCTCATATCGCGCCAGCAGCGGGCGGGCGCTGGTGCCATGGATGAGGATGCTGAGGGCAACGACAGAGATAGTCAGACCGGCGAGCTCTTCCGCCGCCGAGCCGCGCAGCCCGTGGGTCAGCGCATAGCTCAGATAGTACAGGCTGCCGATACCCCGGATTCCGAACCACCCCATCAACCAGCGCTGCCCGTTCGTGGTCGGAGTGCCCGCCAGGATTATCCGCGTGGCCAGTGGCCGGATGACGAAGAACAGTAGCAGCGCCAGCGGTAGCGCGCGCGGGTCCCACTGTGAGGCGAGCAGGACACCGACCAGCACCACCAGCAGGATCTCGAGCAGGCGCTCGGCGGTGTCGCCGAAGGAGATGGTCTCCGCTACCAGCACCCCCGCTGCCACCGCCGGCTCCTTCAGCTCTTCCGCCTCGACGCTGGCACCCACCAGCTCCTCCGCGGGCGGATGCGGCACCGGGGTTTCCGGCGATCCGTTCTCCTGCTGGCCCGGTTTCTTCGGCACGTCCGGGTGCGGCGTCATCTGGGTGACGTGCATCTCGGCGCGCCGGAGGCCAACGCCGGCGGCAAAGGTCGCCAGGAACCCCCAGGCGCCGATGAATTCGGCGCTGGCGTAAGAGAGCGCGATGAGGGCCACGGCCAGGAAGTCGGTCGGAGCGCCGGTGTCCTGGTGGCGACTCCGGAGCCAGATGGCCAGGCGTCCCACCCCCCGGCCCAGCGCGAAGCCCAGCAGGAGGCCGGCGGGCACGGCCCACAGCAACCGGTGCAGCGCCCACCCCGTGATCCAGCCTCCGGCTCCGCCATGCTCCGCCCAGAGCAGCGCAAAGATCACGAAGGGAAAGGCCATTCCATCGTTCAGCCCGGCCTCTCCCGACAGGCCGTAGCGCACCCGATCGTGGTCGGCGGCTCGGCTCACTTTGACGGTGCCGGCGAGGACCGGGTCGGTGGGGGCCAGCATCGCGCCCAGCAGCAGGGCCGACGCCACGTCCATCCCGAGCACCAGCCTGGCGCAGAGCGCCACACCGGCGATACTGGCGAGCATGATTGGCCCGCCCAGGCGGCGAGCTGCGACCCAGGCCGGGTCTCGCAGCGGCAACCGCAGCTTCAGCCCGCCCACGAACAGGGCGACGATCACCGCCACTTCGGTCAGCCGCTCGAACCACTGGATCTGCTCGCCGAGGTCGATCCGGATCAAGCCAAAACCCAGCGGACCGATGGCCAGACCCAGAGCCAGGTAAATGGCCGAGGTCGAGATCGGGAGGTTGCGGAGGTAGGCGGACGACAGCGCCAGCAGCAGCAGCAGCACGCCGGCCAGGGCCATCCAGGATAGGAAGGTCAATGGGCTATTGGCTATGGGTTATTGGCTGTTGGTAAAGCACAAAAACGAACCTCCAGGAGCCATCGTTACGTCCCTCGCAACCGGAGCGGCCTGAGCTAATAGGTAATGCCTATGGCCAGTAGCCAGTAGCCAATAGCCAACAGCCAATAGCCAATAGCCCTTCCAGGGATCTAATTGGCCTCTCGGGACGTTATGTCAGTGTCCTCTACTGGAGTCGCCATACATGGGTCGTTCCCTGATTCGATCTGCCGGATTCATCACCGTGCCGCTGCTGGGGTTGGTCCTCCTGGGCTTCGGGCTCACCGGGGCCTCTCCCAGGCCGGGGGCCAAGCCTGCGGCCGCACCGGTGCCCACCGGGGCTCAGCTGACGGCGGTCTTTGCCGGCGGGTGCTTCTGGTCGATGGAGAAGGCGTTCGACGGAGTCGCCGGTGTCGCCAGCACCGCCGTGGGCTTTGCCGGCGGGCGGGAGGCCAATCCCACCTATAAGGAAGTGGTGCAGGGTGGTACCGGGCACGCGGAGGCGGTCCAGGTCATCTACGATCCGGCGAAGATCTCGTACGAGCGCCTGCTCGACATCTACTGGCACAACATCGACCCGTTGACGCTCAACGCCGCGTTCTGCGACCACGGGGTCCAGTACCGCTCGGTCATCTTCTATGGGGACGCCAAGCAGCGCGGACTGGCCGAGGCGTCGAAGCGCGAGCTGGACCGGTCCAAGCGATTCAAGACGCCGATCGTCACCGCCATCCAGCCGGCGACGACGTTCTATCCGGCCGAGGACTATCATCAGCAGTATTACAAGAAGAACTCCGAGAGCTATCAGAGGTATGTGATCGGCTGCGGGCGGGAGCAGCGGACCCGGGAGCTCTGGGGCGACGTGGCGGTGTCGAAGGGAGCGGGACGATGAACGCGGCCAGGATGTTCGGTATCGCCATCGCGGCCCTCCTGATCGGGAGTGGCGGGGCGGTGGCACAGACTCATGCGACAGGATGGAATCCAGTGACCTTCAAGAAGCCGAGCAACGCCGAGCTCAAGAGCCGGCTCAGCGCGGAGCAGTATACGGTGACCCAGCACGAGGGCACCGAACGGCCGTTCCACAACGCCTACTGGGACAACCATGAGGCGGGGATTTACGTGGATGTGGTGTCGGGCGAGCCGCTGTTCAGCTCGGTGGACAAGTACGACTCCGGCACCGGATGGCCCAGCTTCACCAGGCCGCTCGAGCAGGGCAACCTCCAGACCAAGGACGACAAGCGGCTGGCCGCGGACCGGACCGAGGTCCGGTCGGCCCACGCCGACTCGCATCTGGGTCACGTGTTCGACGACGGGCCGGCGCCAACCGGACAACGCTACTGCATGAACTCGGCGGCCCTGCGGTTCATTCCGGTGGATAAGCTGGAGGCGGAGGGGTACGGGAAGTACGTGGGATTATTCCAGAAGGGTGGTACAGCGGTGAGCGGTAAGCGGTAAGGCAGACGTAGAGTGATTGTCATCCCGAGCGAATGCGAGGGATCGTCCGATGAGACGTCCACACCCCTGCACTCCGCAGGCCATTCACACCCCATCACAGATCGGTGTGAGGACGTCACGTTAGGCGATCCCTCGCATTCGCTCGGGATGACTCGCCTGGCGGAGGGCGGAACGGGCGCCGAAGAGTTACACTAACTCGTCTGGTTCACTGCACAGCCCATAGCCCATAGCCTCCACCCATGCCCCTCGACTCCACTGGCGTTCTCCTTCTTCTCGGCGCCGGCCTGGTCGGCCTGCTGCTCATCCCGCTCGGGCTCCCAGGGCTCTGGGTGATCGTGCTCGGCATCCTGGGCTACGGCTGGCTCACCGATTTCCGCACCCTTAGCGTCGGCTTCATCATTGTCATAGTCGTCCTGGCGCTGTTGGCCGAGGCGTTCGAGGCCTGGGTGGGGTTCCGCTTCGCCCAGCGTTACGGCGGGTCCAAGCGAGCCGGGTGGGGCGCGCTGGTGGGCGGATTGGCCGGGGCCATCATGGGCGTGCCGGTGCCGGTCATCGGGTCGGTGATCGGCGGGTTCGTGGGGGCGTTCGTGGGAGCGGCGGTGTTCGAGTACACCCGGGCCCGGCAGTCAGGAGGCTCGGTGAAGGCGGGGTGGGGTGCCGTGCTCGGCCGCGCAGCCGCGGTGGCGGGGAAGATGGCGGTGGGGATCGTGATGGTGGTGGGTGCCTTGTTCGCCGCCCTCTAGTCATTGCGAGCGGGCGTGAGCCCGCGCAGCAATCCAGCGGGTCACGCACCCTACCGGCAGTCATTGCGAGCGGGCGTGAGCCCGCGCGGCAATCCAGTGGGTCACTCGCGTAACCCGCGGGATTGCTTCGGTCGCTGCGCTCCCTCGCAATGACTGGAAGTTCTCCTCACAACTCGTGGTACA
>Ga0180121_10000662_pt1 | contig 14533 bp, 9 predicted proteins | sample AntDrymUQ5402106_2_FD_129676 | JGI IMG/M metagenome (GOLD analysis project Ga0180121, IMG submission 129676) | Polar desert sand microbial communities from Dry Valleys, Antarctica - metaG UQ540 (21.06) (version 2) (version 2) | ecosystem: Environmental > Terrestrial > Soil > Desert | place...
AAACTTACATCCTACCGGGAAAGTATCTCCGACTACAGCCCATTGGGGTTCACCGAATAAACACAACACTTTGCCCATATCATGAATAAATCCGGTTAATACGAACCAGTCCGGATATCCATCGGCACGGATAGCTTCCCCTGTTTGCAGTAAATGTTGTAACTGATCCAGGTCTGTATCCGGATCCGAATCGTCAACCAATGTATTCAGGAATTCCATGGCCGCCCATACCGGCATTTCTTTCCGGTTGAATTGAAGAAATTCCTTTTCTTTTTCTCTAACGAAATCATATGACTGATAACGATGGTTAAGCTTATAGAATTCACGCACTGTATCTCTTCCGGGGGCTTCATAATTCCGATATTCTTCCTTTGCTTTGGAAGGTTGATCAGCTTCCGGGTAACGAAGTAATACATCCTCTTCCCAAACTTCTATACTTTGGAGGGGATTTTTTTCCTCTTCGGAAAGCAGCATTTCTTCCTTCATATCATTGATTTATAAGGTTCAATTTACAATGTTTTAGGTATACATTCCAATTTTTAAACCCTTGAATGTTACCAGAATACAGTATATAAAGCTGCCAGAATACCCAATATTATTACAGAACCAACGATAAATCCGGGAGTACTCCGGAACATGGACGAGTCAATTTTTAATAGCTTATGTTCCGGAATTTCTTCTTTTTTCGCCAGGCTCATAATGATCATTAGCAGTACTAAAAAAACAAATACAATGGTCATCCTGTCGAGGAATGGATAATCCGGGAATGCTCCATTTGTCCATGCGGGTAAAAATTTAAGTACAGTGGATAAAGGGATCGTCAATATTGCTGCAGCCAGGGCGGCTGATGCAGTAGCTCTTTTCCAGAAAAATCCGAGTAAAAAAATTGCCAACACTCCGGGAGATATAAAGCCCACATATTCCTGGATGAACTGATATGCCTGATCCAGACTCTTTAATGCCGGTGCTACCAGACAAGCCAGAATCATCGATACCAGAACCGTAATACGGCCCATTCTTACTAGTTGTGTTTCGCTCGCAGTCTTGTGTAAATATTTTTGATAGATGTCGTAAGAAAAAATAGTGGCCACACTGTTTGCTTTACCAGCAAGGGATGCAACAATCGCTGCTGTCAATGCTGCAAATGCTAGACCCTTCAGACCTACCGGTAACAGGTTCATCAGCGTGGGGTACGACTGATCGGGTTTCAATACACCATTTACATCCAGCATTTCGGTTTGAAATAATCCATTCTGATGCAGCACATACGCTGTGATACCCGGAATGACTACGATGAGTGGAATCAAAAGTTTCAGGAATGCTGCAAATAAGATTCCCGAACGAGCTGTTTTCAGATCTGCACCAAGTGCACGTTGAGTGATATATTGATTACATCCCCAGTAATTTAAATTATTGATCCACATTCCTCCGATCAACACAGACAATCCGGGTAGATCCTTATAATACAAATGTGATTCATCAAAGATCATGTGGAAATGTGTAGGTGCTTTTTCGCGTATCAGGCTCAGTCCTTTTAAAACATCTTTTCCAAAACCGAAATGTTCCGAAACCATATTTAACGCCATATAGGTCGTTACCAGTCCTCCCATAATCAGAACTGCGACCTGGATAACATCCGTATAACCGATCACTTTCATTCCTCCAAGAGTTACCACGATGGAAAAAATCCCCAACCCAATCATGCACCACTGAAAACTAATGCCCGAGATGGATGATATAGCGAGTGCACCAAGATAAATGATGGATGTAAGATTCACAAACACATACACCAGCAGCCAGAAGATTGCCATCAGTGTACTTACTTTATCATTATATCGCCGCGCAAGGAATTGCGGCATGGTATAAATTTTATTTTTCAGGTACACAGGAATAAAAAAGACAGCTACAATGATCAGCGTGGCGGCGGCCATCCATTCATACGTAGAAATAGCAAGTCCCAATGCAAAACCAGACCCCGACATTCCGATGAAATGTTCTGCAGAAATATTCGATGCGATCAGAGATGCACCGATAGCCCACCAGGTCAATGAACCTTCGGCCAAAAAAAAGTCACGTGAATCAGGAACTGACGATTTTTTTTTCTGATAAATATAATATCCATAAGAGGCGACGATTATGAAATAGATCAGAAAGACAATGTAATCATTCGTATGAAGCCGGTTCATGCGCAGTTAGTTTTTTGGTTAAAGCAGACGTTAAGCAGTCGTCAGCTATCAGTGATCCTTATTCGATAATAAAGAAATTTATTGATAAGTGAAGGATGCAGTTTGTTATGGGAATTAAATTTTGACTTTAGAAGGAATTGCAAACACCAGATTCCATCTTTTAGATGGAATCTTATGCAATAAATTAATGATTCTCATGCTTTTAATTTTACGCTGATATCAAAATTCATCATTTTCTTTAAACGGGAGATGCCATCTTTTAGATGGCATCTCCCGTTTAAACCGTACCAAACATCCCTAAAAAAAACCAGGCTGGTAAAATTACCAGCCTGATTTTTCAAATTGCAATTATCGAATTCAAATAATAATTATGCCGAAATCAATACCCAGGATTCTGATCCAGAATATTGCCTGCCTTTTTTGCAACTTCCAGAATCCTGCTTGAAATTGGATAATACTCATTTTTACCTTTTACAAACAAAGCAGTTGACTTGTAGGTTCTTTTTGTTTTCTCTACACCTACATATACATTGAGTGTTTCTGCCGCAATTCCCCAGCGTACCAGATCAAAAAAGCGATGACCTTCCATAGCAAGTTCCAGTCTTCTTTCGAAACGTACCGCATTCCTTGCTTCATCTACACTCACAAATGGCACCACGTATTGTTTGGTCTGATAGTTGGCCGCCGGATTACCATTGGCATCTTTTACAAAACTTTTTGGATCTGCAGCTCGTGCTCGTACTCTGTTAATATATGTCTGGGCTTGTATCAGATTCCCTGTTTCAATTTCTGCTTCTGCAGCCATCAACAATACATCTGCAAAGCGGATGATATTATAATTCTTTGCTGTTTGTCTGTGATTGCTTCCTCCATTTGTAAGAACCCCTACATCAGCTTTTGCATACACGTGTTTTTTAGGACTGAACGGACCGGCATACACCTGATCACGAATCCAGCTACGACCCGGATGAGGACCCCAATCGTAATAAGAAATTCCTCTTCTTCCTACGGTCCAATCAAGCCTTGAATCAAGTGGAATAGCATTGTCATTTGTATATGGGGCACTGGGAAGAACACCCTGGTCATTTTTAAGATCGGTACTGTTGTAAGAACCATCCAGAAAAGGAAGGCCATTAGCGTCCAACTTAAAAGCATTCACCAGATTATGAGAGGGCTGATAAAAACCACAACATCCAAAATCCCCACCATAGGGATAAGCCAATTCATAAGTGGTTTCAGCAGCTGCTACTACGGTGCCACTTGCAGAAGATTGTATTGCAAAAACGGATTCCCCGCTATTTTCAAAATTTGCATCAAAGTTTTTCCAATACTCTGGCTGCAAATCATATTTCTTGTTATTGGCAGTGACACCGCTTGGAATAATGACGTCATACAATGCCTTTGCCTCTGCAAATTTCTTCATATACATATACGTCTTGGCAAGGTAAGAAGCTGCTGCCCATTTGTTAGCTTTTCCAAGTAATCCCTGAGTAGCCGGCAGGTTGTTGTAAGCATACAGGAAATCTGCAGCTATCATAGGCCAGATATCAGACTTGTTATCATATCGAGTAGTCGTATCACTGATATAAGGAACTTTGTTCCAAACCCGTTTGGCATCAAAATGATAATGAGCTCTGAGAAATCTGGCCTGTGCCACGTAATCCGTTACTTCCGCGGGTGTCAATTCCTTCACCTGACCAGTAAATCTGATCACATCATTTGCTCTAGCGACTCCTTCATAAATAGAGGACCACTTATAATAAAAATAAGTGTTGGCAGGTTGTGCTGCCCATAATTCAATTTCAGTCATCTGAGGCTGGTCACCGGCATCGGTGCCTTTGTAGGCATCATCAGAAATGACATCTCCGTATACCCAGTTGGTAGCTCCAACCATCCACCCGGAGGCCCCGGCGATTCCTATTCCATCAAGCATTCCGTAAGCCCCCACTAACAAGCCATCAAGCCCTTTTTTGCTTTGAAGTTGTTCGGGAAGGTACCTGCCATAAGGCTTAGGATCCAGGAAATCCTTTTTACAGGCCGATAATCCTGCGAGAATTACACCGGCGGTAAAAACAATGAAAAAATATTTTGTCAATGATCTCATAATATGCTCATTTATGTATTTATAATCTTTCCGGTCTATTTAAAATCCTACGTTAACTCCAAACAGGTAAGCTTTTGGAGTAGGATAATTCCCTACGTCCACACCGAGGTTTCTGTCTGCTAACCTTCTGCGGTAATCTCCACGGCCGGTGTTATTGGTAGTGATTTCCGGATCGAGACCAGTGTATTTGGTAATCGTGAACAGGTTTTGAGCCTGTACATAAAATCGTAAACGGTCGACCCCATATTTGTCAAGGAAATTCTTTGCAACCGTATAGCCTACTGTCAGATTACGCATCCTTAGGTAGCCACCTGGTTCAATGAAATAACTTACAGGAACCGTTCCACTTGATCTGTCGTTGGTGGTAATCCGTGGTAATTTTGCATTCTTATTCTCCGGAGTCCAGCTATCATATAATACCCTTTTGTCTCTTCCTCCCTGGAATGTGTTGAAGTCAGTCCAATACCTTGTATAATTGGCAATCTGTCCTCCCGCCTTCCAATATAAAAATGTTGACGCATCAAAATTTCTGAAGGCAACATTCAAATTAAGCCCCATAATAAAATCAGGGTGGGGATTTCCGATCCAGGTTCTGTCGTCGATAGCGATGATGCCATCAGGTTTACCTCCAGGTCCCGTTAAATCTTTGTACTTGAACCCGCCAATAAATTTCCCCGCTTGTACCTGGGAAGCAAGTTCAGCAGAATCATCATAAAATCCATCGATCTGGTATCCGAAGAAACTGGAGATCGGTCTTCCCGTTACGGAACGATTAAAAGGTTCTATCCGCTGCCTGTCTCCTTCAAAGAAAGGATCAGCCAGTTTACCTACTTTATTTTTATACAGGGAGAAGGTCATGCTTCCATCAAACCGGATGTCTTTGCTTAAAGCAGCGCGATACGATAAAGCAATATCGATCCCTTTGTTGTTCATGGAACCGATATTTACCGGTTGTGTTGCAATACGTCCTCCGAATAAACTGGGATCCAATTCTTTTTCAAAAAGAAGGTCCGTAGTTTCCCGGTTATAAAGGTCGATCGATATCGCCATTCTATTGTCCATCATAGTGGCATCTATCCCAAATGTGGTAGTTGCTGTCTGCTCCCATTTTACGTTTGGATTTGCAATTGAAAAATGGCGAACGCCCGGTGTAATGCTCGTATTGCTTCCGTTGATCGGATATACTGCATCATTATTCGTTACGAAAGAAGTTAGGAACCCGTAAGAGTTAATATTATCGTTACCCAGAATTCCATAACCGAAGCGCAATTTCACATCATTAAATCCTTTTACATTTTGGAAGAAAGGCTCTTCAGATATTCTCCATCCTAAACTAAACGCAGGAAAATTACCGTATTTGTTTGTGGGGCCAAATGCTTCTGAAGATCCATCTCTTCTGAAAGATGCGCTGAAAAGATATTTGTCCCGATACGCATAATCCACCTTTGCAATAATAGGGGAATATTTCCTTGCCCTGAACTCACTGCTGGTACCAAAGGGTGTGGGGTTCAGCGTGGCACCAATCTGCCAGAAGTTACGATCAAAATTAAAAAAATCGGTGGTATTAGCACTTATAGATCTTCCCGCTTCCTGAACAATCTCTGTTCCAACCATTCCTCTTAAATCATGAACATCGTTGATCGTTTTTTTGAACGACAGGGTATTGTACCAAGTCATCAGGTAACTAAAACTTTGTGCTTCAGAAAATGAACCATTACCACCCCTTCCTTCTGCATTTTCATATACCGGTGTAAGGAATAAATAACTACTGTTATTACCAACATCCATTCCCAGATTGGAACGAAAAGTAAAATAACGTAAGAAATCAGCTTCCAGGAAAAGACTTCCAATGATACCAATCTTAGTGTTCTTTGCCTTTTTTCTCCTGTCAAGATTTGCATAAGGGTTTGCAGAATTTCCAAGGTTAGAACCCCTGGTTCCTGCATAATTTCCCTTGATATCAAATACCGGTATGATCGGTTGTTCCCTGAAAGAAAAAGCAATAGGGTTGCCTTCACTCTGGTTTTCAAATCCACTGGCTCCGGGTCGCTGAATTAGACTGACCTGAAGATTCTCTCCAATCCTTACTCTATTTTTGACAGTAAAGCTGGTATTTGCTCTCACTGAATAACGCTTATATCCGGTAGTATATACAATACCTTCCTGATCAAAATAATTAAGACCAAACAAATAATTACTGTTATCACTTCCTCCGGAAACCGTTATTTGATGATTTTGCATTGGTGCATCCTGGAGTATGGCTCCAAGCCAATCAGTGCCTTCGGGATTTGCTGCAACAATCTGGTAAGTGCCCGGACCATTTACGTCAAAAAGATTCAACTTATATAGGGCAGGATCTGCAGTTGGATCACCGGCTGGAATTCCCCCGGTTTTACCGACGCCTGCTACCACACCTCCTCCTGCATATATAAATGCCGGTATGATTGGTTGAGTGCTTTTCCCTGTTGGTCCTCCGTATTGTTGGTGTGAAAACCGCCCCAATGAATCGAGATTACCTGCATTTTTTGTCAGTAAAAAAAGATAATCACCATATTCTTTGGTATTCATCAGGTCTAACCTTTTATTAAAATAAGACCTCCCATAATAACTTTCATAAGAAATTTTAGGCTTCCCGCTTTTACCCCTTTTAGTGGTAATAATGATCACCCCTCCTGCAGCTGCTGATCCATAAATGGAAGCCGCAGAGGCATCTTTCAACACCTGCATGCTTTCAATATCACTGGGATTCAAATCAGAAATCGCAGTCACGCGTGTTCCATCCACCACATACAAAGGTTCATTATTTCCAAAGGTGCTATAACCATGAATACGGACATTGGAACCAGCGCCGGGAACACCCGAGGTACCAACCGTAACACCCGCGGCTCTACCCTGTAAAAGACTTTCAACATTAGAACCCGGATTAGCGATCAGTTCTTTAGTGCTCACGACCGTAACTGATCCGGTGATGTCTTTTTTTGCCTGAGAGGAATATCCTGTAACTACAACATCAGTTAAAGTAGAAGTGGTTTCCTTGAGGGAAACTTCTACTGAACTGCGTGAATTCAACGCAACTTCGTTCGGTTCGTGTCCGACGAAAGTGACTACTAACACGCTTCTGTCGCTTGGAACCCTCAATGTAAAAACGCCATCCGCATTGGTTTGAGTGGCAACTGTGGTGCCTTTAACTGCAACAGTAGCTCCATAAACAGGTTGATTGTTTGTACCGGAAGTAACTTTTCCGGAAACAGTTTTTTGGGCAAATGTCACGGAGGCAAATAATAGCAGGGAAACGGTTAGCAGGCACCGAACCCTGGGTAGATTTAGCAGCATCGTTTTAGTTTGTTTAATTATGAAATTAAGTTCTGGAGGAAAAAATTACCACTAATAAATATACCAGCAAAAAGTTTTTCAGATTTTGATGTTACCGTATAATTATTTTAATAAGTTTTATCAGAGATTAGAATAGTTATCCACCATCAAAACGAACAAAAAATAACGGCTGCAGATCATCGGTAAGAATGATCCTACTATTTATTAATGGTCGAATAGATCTAGACAAGAAATATATCTCAATCGCTGCAAACGTAGTTCTGGTTCATGCAATAGTTCAGTTATGATTTGACTTTACCTTCGCCTTGCCTATAATTTTGTTGATATATTTATCCTCCAATCAAAAGCACAATGGCAGTTAAGACCGCATTCCTTATACTGATTACAGGATTATTAATTTCCTGTAAAGAAGATTTAAAAACATACAACACCAAAATATCCAATACAGATGATTCTTTATTTAGAAAAGGCACCTATGCATATGATGCAAATTTTCTGCGCAGGCACAGTAAAGTTGTTGTTGAACTTGAAAGTGAAAATGGCACTTCCAAAATACTACTTTCCGCTGATTATCAGGGCCGGGTGATGACCAGTACTGCATCCGGGGATACAGGAAACAGTTTTGGATGGATTAATCATGACCTGATGGCTTCAGGTGATAAAAAAACACAGTTCAATCCGGTAGGAGGTGAAGAGAGATTCTGGTTGGGTCCCGAAGGAGGACAGTTTGCTTTGTACTTCAAAAAAGGAGATTCATTCAACATCAGTTCGTGGAAAGTGCCTCCGGTGATTGATACAGAACCGTTCGACTTGTCCGCCTCCTCCAGATTACATGCCGTGTTCGCAAAAAGAACAACACTTCACAATTACAGTGGAAAACCATTTGACCTTACTATTGAAAGAAAGATCAGGATGATGACAAAAAATGATCTTGAGACAAAATATAACGTGTTAATTCCTGAAGAGATCAGGTTTGTAGCATATGAATCTAAAAACAGCATCCGGAATGTGAGTGATTATGATTGGAAAAAAGAAACAGGTTTGCTATCTATATGGCTGTTGGGCATGTTCACACCTTCTGCGGAAACAATTGTTATCCTTCCTTTCCATGTAAATCGTAACTCAAAAACTTACATTACTACTGACTATTTTGGAAAAATCCCTGATGAAAGACTGAATATCGAAGAGAGCGTACTTTTTTTCAGATGCGATGGAAAATTCAGAAGTAAAATCGGGATATCTCCTAAAATTGCAAAACCGGTTGCCGGCAGTTATGATTTTACAAAAAATATCCTGACACTTATCTTGTTCGAAATTAAAAAGAATGCTGCTTATGTGAATTCAAAATGGGAAGTGCAAAAGGAACCATACCAGGGAGATGTGGTCAATTCTTATAATGATGGCCCGTTATCCGATGGTTCCCAGCTGGGATTTTTTTACGAACTCGAGTCTTCCTCTCCTGCGTTAGAATTAAGAAAAAGAGATGTTCAGGAATACACGCAGGTAACCTGTCATTTTGAGGGAAATTTTCAATCCCTGAATGAAATATCCACTCAATTACTCGGAATAGATCTCACGAAAATTCCCCGAACAAAATAAATCATGCATTTATATAAAACCACGAAAGGTATCCTGCTTATACACCTGGGAAATACTTATGCTATCATGGAGAAATGGGATGATCTGATCAATCAACCTGCATTACGTGAATACTTGTTGAATCTTACTGAAATGAGTTCTATCATCCCAAAAGATCAATGTAAAGACTTGTTGTTGAACGACCTGCTTCCCCCCATCGGAACCCAGGAAGTTTGGGCAGCAGGAGTTACTTATATCCGAAGCCGGGATGCACGGATGAACGAATCAAAGGATGCAGGTGGAGCAGATTTTTACCAGAAAGTTTATGAAGCGTCGCGTCCCGAATTATTTTTCAAATCACTTCCGCACCGGGTTGCAGGCCATCGCCAGGAAGTCAGAATTCGGAAAGATTCGGAATGGAATGTTCCCGAACCTGAACTTACCTTATTTATCAATGCAACTGGTCAGATCAATGCATATACCATTGGAAATGATATGAGTTCCAGGAGCATTGAAGGAGAAAATCCATTATATCTCCCACAGGCCAAAGTATACGACAAAGGTGCTGCACTGGGTCCGTGCTTATATATCCCACCGGGGCAACTTTCACCAGAAACGCACATTACAATTTGCATTAATAGAAAACGGGATGATATTTTTACAGGAATTGTTCAGCTTAATCGAATGAAAAGAAAACTTACGGAACTTGCAGAATATCTGTATAGAGAAATCACTTTTACCACAGGTTGTTTTTTGATGACCGGAACGGGCATAGTTCCACCAGATGACTTCACATTGCAAAAAGGAGATATGGTGACCATACAAATCGATGGAATTGGCGAACTGATCAATACAGTTGGATGAAAAGTATGATTGCAGGCATGATTATTTAATTGCATTTATTATCCTCACTTTTCTACTAACAATAATTTATTATGAACCAGGTTTTGGCAGATCAAAAATTTGTAGATGCACTAAAACAACGGAAAATTGGTGCATTTGAAAAATTTTATGATCAGTATTCAGGTGCATTATATGGGGATATCCAAAGAACGCTCCTGCGTAAGGAAACATCAGAAGAAACCCTGAAAGTTGGATTTATTAATATATGGAATTCGATTGACGAATATGATCCATCCAGGGAAAGATTATTCACCTGGGCTATCAGAAAAATACGTAAAGAAAGTAGGCGGAAGAAAATTGACCTGGTGCTTAGGGAAATCTTTATATGCCAGGATGCTGAATATTTAACTCAGGTTCCTCGAAGTATTTAAGATTTTTGAGTGTCTTCTAAAAATTCCTGCATGAGTGTGATCGTTTCTTCAGGCTCACTTATGTGAGGGCAATGACCTTTTGCTTTCATTATTTTTAATTTACTTCCCCGAATATTTTGATGAAGATATCTTCCCGCAAATTCCGGAGCAAGAATGTCTTCTTTACTTTGAAGGATAAGTGTAGAAATTCTGACAAGAGATAAATCAGATCTGTTATCAGAAAAAAAGGAGACTCGTGCGAATTTTTTAGTGATACCAGGATCGGAAGTACACAGCCTGTCTTCCAATTCTTTTGCTAATAACGGCCTTTCCGGATTAGCCATTACCCTTGGAGAAAATAATTTAGCCCAGCCTAAGTAATTTTCTTCCATTATTGCCAATACTTCTTCAAGTTCATTTTTATCAAACCCACCCAAATAATCCCGATCATTCAGTAAACACGCAGAGGGTGCAATCATGATAAGCTTTGAAAAAAGCTGTGGATTCGAAATGGATGCAAGCATACCGATCATACTGCTTACACCATGCCCGACAAAAATGATGTTTTGCAAGTTGAGTGATTCACAAATTTCGAGTATATCTTCAGCATAACCTCTAAGCGAAGAATGCTTTTGAATGTCGTAACTACTTATATCAGAGCCTCCGCTTCCTATAAAATCAAATCGTATGACTTTATAATTTTTTTCAAATGAAGGGAAAAGATAATTCCAAACGCGTTGATCGCAACCCATTCCATGGGCAAATAACACAGGCTGGCTGCCGGTACCAGTTACTTTAACATTATAACGTTTTAAAGGGTTTAAATTCATAAAAATTATATGAAAAGGATTGCAAGATGTATTGGAGCAGGTAGAAGTTTCAGGGATAGTGTGGAGTACAAACTTAAATCTTTTATTCAGAAGTACATAGCTTCTGTCTCAATTTCTTAATACTGAATACTGGCTTTTTAAAAATTATTTAAAAGCTGTTTGAACTTGTACCAAAATGGGAAATTGAATAATGTTGCTTTGTGCTAACTAAATTCTCGATGAAAATTCAACCCTTTAGCATGAACAAACCTATTGTAGATTGTAATACACTGGTGCCTTAAATCAAATAGAGAACGGTTTAGGACTTTCTTCCAGAGCTATTTTCTAAATCTGTATAACAAAAATACAGGAAGCTATAAAACGACATGATTTCTATCTTGAAAAATCTTGGAATAAATAGAATGAATTATTATCCGTTGCAATGACCCAGAGCATACCAGATTATAACAAAAACGAGGATCGTACTCAGGCAACCGCCGCCTAATTTTTTTGCGCCCCAACCTGCAATTAAAGCTCTGAAAAAGTTGTTCATGTAGTGAATTTATTAAATACTTAATAATAACCGTGCCATTTTAATATTTAATTCTCTTTATTCTCTCCCCAATTCAAGACATCTACTTTCACACGCACCCTTCCTTCCGCTTGCATGTTGATTTTTTTAGCAGCCCCTTCTGATAAGTCGATGATCACGCCTTCTTTTACATTGGCGGGAGTTGGACCTCTGTCAATAATGCGTACCTGCACCGTGTCATTATTTTCCAGGTTGGTAATTCGTACAACTGTTCCCAATGGGTAAGTTGGGTGAGCCGCCACCATTTCAGTCTTATTGAAAATTTCACCACTTGCAGTTTTTTTACCTTGAAAAATACTTCCAATAAACGAAGCTAAACCAGTGTTGCTTTCAAGAATGTCTGAAGTTGAAATTTCATTTGATTGTGTTGCAGGTTTAACATCTTCAGAAGGAGCAGAAGTACATTGGTAAAATAGAATAACCATACCAATCGATATCACGCCAACGCTTACCTGATTGAATGTTTTTCTAAAGAGGATCATAATCATAATGGTAAATTTAATATACTGATTTTCCTTTCTCATAATTATAATACCTGAGTCATATTAACGGGAAGTGTTCCAGTAAATCTTCAGGTTTCGTGTTGATCTGCCAGCTGCTACTATATCAGGTTTTCCGTCATTGTTCAAATCCTTTACTTGTAAATCTTCACACGCCATTCCATTTTCATCAATCCAGTTTGTCTGCCATTCGGAACCTCCGGAATTTTTCTGGCTAAACATTTTGATGCCCACTTTTCCTTCCTTGTTAGGGACTCTCCATCCTGCCACCACCTGGTCGGATCCTGTACTCAGAAAATCACCTGTTGCAAGTGCGTGACCTTCTTTCAAATCTTCATCCAATACGATCCGCTTGCCTGAATCATCCTTAAGATATACAAACAGTTGGTGTCCATGCATTGGCTCAATGGTGGCGAGATAACTTTTACCTTTTGCCATGTTTCCAAATCTCACTTCTCCGGCAGGCTGGTTACAAGCTTCTATTTTTTCTAAACGTTCCCCGGCGTTTGGATTTATGTTTAAACGGGTAAATAAAATTCCTTCTTTAGAAGCAATGTACAAACCGTTGTCATTATTCTCAGGTTGATCCACCACATCAAAATTATGGGTGAGATGTAGGTGCTGATCAATTGTAAATGTATTCCAGAGAAGATGAGGATCTGCAGGCAATTCATAAGCAAGCACCTTTACTCCTTCGCCCTCCCCTCCCTTGTTTCCTCGTCCATGAAGAGGTAACACGACAAGATAAGATTTACCACTGGTCGATGTTACCCATTTCATCCGGTGAACTGTTGGTTCATGAGGAAGTTTAAGGGGCGTCCATAACTGGGTCGGATCTTCCGGTCGAACCAGATAATGCACAGAGCCTGATAGTTCGGTACTGTTCGTTTCCGAAGGATTCCATTGCGCACCTACTGCTACTTCTACCTTTCCATCTCCGTTAATGTCTTTAGCGGCAATGCAAACATTATCATACTGCGTAAGATTCTCGGTCATCACAAATTTTTTCCAGTCACCATTCCTATACCAGACAAATTGCTTTTTATCAGCGAGCAACACATCATTCTTCCCATCCCCATTTACATCGCCCAGCGCAATTCCATACCCAATAGAAATCGTACTGTCGATCGTTTGTGCTACAAAAGCAGGCCGTGCACTCTTATTACAATGTAATGGTAACTGTAAAGCGGATAAAATAATAAATATGTTCGAATAAATGAGCATTCTAAGTAATGCAGTATTCATGTGCTGATTAACTTATACTAAAAATTACAATTTTTAATAAATAAAAAGTGAATAATTAAAAATCTATAATTTAATATACACATTCCGTATTGTCCTATAATAGTGCTAAAGTGCGTTGAATAATTATTTGGGCTTTATCATCCCGGACTCCATTTCTCAGACGAGTCTCCGCATAAGACAATCGCAAAGAAATTGATAGACGCTCACAGTGCAACGGCGAGTCCCGGCAGATCCCTTGCTATTTGAAACCCCGGCTCGGAGACTCGCCTGAGAAGGTGAAGGCGAACCAGCCTCCATTTCTCAGACGAGTTTCCGCATTAGACAATCGCAAAGAAATTGATAGACGCTCACAGTGCAACGGCGAGTCCCGGCAGATCGCTTGCTATTTGAAATCCCGGATCGGAGACTCGCCTGAGAAGGTGAAGGCGAACCAGCCTCCATTTCTCAGACGAGTCTCCGCAATACACATTTGCCCCTCAATGATCCTGCGCGGGACTCGTCGTTATTAATCAATAGCATTGAAATTAATAGTACGCTAGCATTGCCTCGGCGAGTCCCGGCAAAACTCTTGCTGTTTTGAAATTGCGAATCGAAGACTCGCTGAGAAGGTGAAGGTGACCCAGCCTCCATTTCTCAGACGACTCTCCGCCAGACACACTTGCCCCTCAAAGATCCTGCGCGTGACTCGTCGTTATTAATTAATAGCATTGAAATTGATAGACGCTCACAGTGCAACGGCGAGTCCCGGCAGATCACTTGCTATTTGAAATCCCGGATCGGAAACTCGCCTGATAAGTGTTTAAATATAAATTTAGAATCCTATTGCAGATTGAAAAGCGTTATTTCAATCACCTGTAAAATGTCAAACCAGGATTTCACCTTATAACTTATAAGCTGATCCGCTTTTTTGTTTATAACCTTTTAAAGATTTTC
>Ga0180121_10000663_pt1 | contig 14528 bp, 10 predicted proteins | sample AntDrymUQ5402106_2_FD_129676 | JGI IMG/M metagenome (GOLD analysis project Ga0180121, IMG submission 129676) | Polar desert sand microbial communities from Dry Valleys, Antarctica - metaG UQ540 (21.06) (version 2) (version 2) | ecosystem: Environmental > Terrestrial > Soil > Desert | place...
CGAACCTGGAACAAGCCGGTTATGAGCCGGCGGCTCTAACCGTTGAGCTATGGGCCCGTAACGAAGTCTAACGACAATCTCGCACCGGCAGAAGCAAAAAGGCTACGTCCGCCCCTCGAGGAAGGCGCGGAGCTTCCGGCTGCGCGACGGATGCCGCAGCTTGCGAAGCGCCTTCGCCTCGATCTGCCGGATCCGCTCCCGAGTGACGGCAAAGCTCTGCCCGACCTCCTCGAGCGTGTGCTCGCTCCCGTCCCCCACACCGAACCGCATCTTGATGACCTTCTCTTCGCGCGGCGTGAGCGTCTTCAGGACCGAGTCGGTCTGCTCCTTGAGATTCAGGTTGATCACCGCATCCGAGGGCGAGACGACCTGGCGATCCTCGATGAAGTCTCCGAGATGTGAATCCTCTTCCTCGCCGATGGGCGTTTCCAGCGAGATGGGCTCCTGCGCGATCTTCAGCACCTTTCGCACCTTCGACACCGGAATGTCCATCCGCTTGGCGATCTCTTCTGACGTCGGTTCCCGTCCGAGCTCCTGCACCAGCGCACGCGATGTCCGAATCAGCTTGTTGATCGTTTCGATCATGTGCACGGGTATCCGGATGGTCCGTGCCTGGTCGGCAATCGCGCGCGTGATGGCCTGCCGGATCCACCACGTCGCGTAGGTGGAAAACTTGTAGCCGCGCCGGTACTCGAACTTGTCGACCGCCTTCATGAGGCCGATGTTCCCTTCCTGGATCAGGTCGAGAAACTGCAGCCCCCTGTTCGTGTATTTCTTGGCAATCGAAACCACGAGGCGCAGGTTGGCTTCGACGAGTTCCTTCTTGGCCTGTTCCGCCTGGACCTCTCCGCGCGCGATGGTCTCCAGCGTTCGCATCAGCTGTTCGGGCGTCTCTTCGAGCTCGTCGGCCATGGCCTTGACGTGGACCTTGAGCTCCTTCTGACGCCGGAGGAGATTCTTCTTGTCGTCTTCCTTCAGCCGGCTCTTCTTGTTCTTGGGATTGACCTGCCGCTCAATCTGGTCGATCTCGCGCTTGACGCGCATCACCGCTTCGACCGCTTCCTTGATCTGGTCGATCATGCGGCGCTTGATGTTCTCGGTGAACTCGATCTTTCGAATGAGCTTTGATTCCTCGACGCGGGCCCGCAGGGACTCCCAGCGCACCTTGCGGTACTTCCGCTTGTCCTTGGTCGTCGTCCCCTTCCCGGTGTTCTCGAGCTTTTCCTTGCACTTCTCGACGGTTTGCCAGGCCTTGCGCACGGCCTCGATCTGCCGGAGCACCTGACGCTTCCGGTCGTCAATCTTGTCGTCCGTGAGCTCCTCGTCGACGAACGTGACGAGCTCGCGAATGCTTCGCTCTTCCGCCTTCAGGGCGTCGCCCATCTGGATGATCAGGCGCGCAATAGTCGGTGTCCGTGAGATGGACTTGATCACGGCGAGCTTGCCGCGCTCGATGCGCTTGGCGATCTCCACCTCGCCCTCACGGGTGAGCAGCGGGACCGTCCCCATCTCGCGCAAGTACATGCGGACCGGATCGTTGGTCTTGTCCAGCGCTCCTGGCGTGAGGTCGAGCTCCAGCTCTTCCGCTCCCTCGCCAGTGCGGTCGAGCAGCTTGTCTTCCCGGTATTTCTGCTCCGAGTCGACCACCTCGATACCTGCGCTCCCGAAGGTGCTGAACAGGTCGTCGAGCTCGTCGGCCGACGTGATATCGGCCGGCAGCAGTTCGTTCACCTCGTCGTACAGCAGGTACCCTTTTTCCTTGCCGATTGAGATGAGCTGCCTCACCTCGTCGTATTTCTCTTCGATCGACAGCGCCATGATGTCTCCTGACCTCCGAACTTCCTTCTGTCCCGATCGCCGGAAAATCAGAACCGGCGCTCCGCTTCCATCAGCGACTCAATCCGTTGTTTCAACTCCCGGCTTCTCACCAGGAGGGCGTTCATTCTCGCGTCATCGGCCGACGGCCCCTGTTCCTGCAGCCCGTTGATCTCGCGTTGGATGGCGGCGCGCTCGCGATCGAGCCTCAGCTGGCGCAGCACCTTGACACAATCACCGGCAGCCGAGGGCGCGGTGGGAGGGGCGCAGATTGCCTGCACCAGTGCCGCTTCTCCCTTACTTAGACGCTCCACGAGCGCTGGCGGTAAGGAGGGTTCCGGCCATCCCTGCAGAGATCTTGCCTGCTGGATGATTCCGCGCGTGGCCAGTCCGTCGCAGTCCTCATCCTCCAGTTGGGCGAGCGCGGCCATTCCGGACGGAGTATCGCGCATTACGGCCCAAATGAGGCCGCATTCGGCAGCTTTGACCTGTCCCAGCGGGGGCAGGGTACGCTCCTCGATCACCGTCTGTTTCAGCACCGCCGCTTTCCGGATCTCCGCCCGAACCACCTCTTCCGTAATCCGCGCTTTATGGGCGAGTCTGTCCGCAAACTGGTCATGAGCCGCGGCGTCGGGAATCCGCGCCGCGACGGCCAGCATCGCCGTCAGAAACTCCCGCCGGCTGTCGTCCTTCGAAAAATCGTGACCCGCTGACGCGCGGTCGAGCAGGTACTCCAGATATTGTCGCGAACCGCGCAGTTTTTCCTGGTACGCGGCTCCACCGGCCTTCCGGATGAAGTTGTCAGGGTCATCCCCGGCCGGTAGCACCGCCACGTTTACCTGGAAGCCCTCGGCGACGAGCAGCTCCGACGAGCGCGCGGCCGCCCCCTGGCCGGCGGCATCCGGGTCGAAGCTGAGGACGACTTTCGACGCGAAACGTTTCAGCAGCTTGGCCTGTGCCTGGGTCAACGCGGTGCCGGACGACGCCACCACGTTGGAGATTCCGGCCTGGAACGCCTGGGCAAAATCGAAATATCCCTCCACCATCACGGCGTGCTTCGCACGCGCGATGCTCGACTTGCTCAAATGCAGCCCGTAAAGCGTGCGGCCCTTGACGTAGATCGGCGTTTCAGGCGAGTTCAAGTACTTGGGCTGCTGCCCACCGTCCATGGCCCGCCCACCAAAAGCCACAATCGCGCCGTTATCGCGATGGATCGGAATGATGAGCCGGTTCCGAAACCGGTCCAGCACCGTCCCCTCGTCCCGTTGAACGAGCAGACCCGTCCGGAGCAGCAGAGGCATGGGAAAGCCGTCCTTCACGAGACGCGCCTTCAGCGCCTCACGACTCGGCGGGGCGTATCCCGCCCCAATCTGTTCGATCGTGTCCGCGGTCAACCCGCGATCCTGCAGTTGCCTGCGGGCGGCCACACCAGCGGGACTCGCGAGCTGCTCGCGAAACCATGCGGCCGCGAGCCCGTGGACCTGGAGGAGGGACTCGCGATCGCGCTCGGTGTTCCCCTCCTCCCGGGAATCTTCCGCTTCCGGGACCGTCATCCCGACTCGCGACGCGATTTGACGGACGGCTTCCGGGAAGGTCACCTTGTCGTACAGCTCGACGAACTTGATGACGTCCCCTCCCACGCCGCAGCCGAAACAGTGAAACACGCCTTTGTCGCCGTTCACCTGGAAAGACGGGGTTTTCTCGCCATGAAACGGGCAGAGCCCCTTCCATGCCACGCCCGCGCGGCGCAGCGCGACGCGCTCCTGCACGACCTGCACGATATCGGCGTGCGATTTCAGATCGGCGATGAACGAGGCTGGAAACAGGGGCATGCTGTTCGGCGTCAGCGACGGCTGATGATTCCCGGCTCCATCATTCTTTCAACTCGACGACGGTGACGCCGCCTCCGCCCTGATTCGGCGGCGCCGGCGCGAAGTCCACGACGAACGGATGCGACTGGAGGAATGCGGCGATCGCGCGGCGCAGCTGCCCGGTGCCGAAGCCGTGGATGAGACGGACGGATTGCAATTCGCTCAGGAGCGCCTCGTCCAGGAACTTCTCCGTTCGGCCGAGCGCCTCGTCGACATGCAGGCCGATGACGTTCAGTTCGGAGAGCGATCCTTCTCTCGGCTGCAGGTCCACGTTCACGCGCACGCGGCCAGGCTGCGCCTGGAGTGCGGCGGCCGGCGTCAGGACCCGGAGCTCATCGACACGCGCGCGCAGCCGCTTGCCGCGAACGTCCACTTCCGCATCGCGATCGTGCAGCGCCTGCACGACACCTTCGAGCCCGAATGCCCCCACCAGGACGCGGTCCCCCACCGCGGGTGGGCGGCCCGGTTCAGCTCCTGCCGCCCCAGCCGCTGCCACCTCGGGCGGAATTCGCAGGCGCTCGCCGATCGCCTCGATCGACGCGCGCGCTTCGGCTCGGGCGGCGCCGGACTCTCCGGTGGGAACGAGGCGTGGTGCCATCCGCCGCTCCGCTTCGGCCGCCAGCGCCTCGGTCCTGGTCTTCAGGCCTTCGATGACCGCGTCGATCTCCCGGCGGGCATCGCGGAGCCGTTCCTGGATGCGTTCCTCGAGCCTGCGCCGGAAGGTCTCCTCCCGGTTCCGGAGGTCCTGGTCTCGCGCCTGGAGCTTGCCGGCTGTATCCGCCAGCGTCTCGCGCTCCCGCGCGGCCAGGCGATGCTGGTGTTCCAGCGCCTGCATGTCGCGATCGACCTTGGCCAGGTGTTCGGCCAGCTGGGTCTCGCGCGCACTCCGGAGCGCGCGCGCCTGCTCGATGACGTCGGCGGGCATCCCGAGTCGGTTCGCGATCTCGAGTGCCAGGCTGCTGCCCGGCGCGCCATAGTTCAGCCGATACGTCGGCGCAAAGGTCTCCGGATTGAACCCGAACCCCGCCGCCATCACCCCTTCGGTGGTCGACGCATACGATTTCAACGCGTCGTAATGCGTCGTGGCAATCACCATGGCGCCGCGGCGCCTGAAGTGATCGATGATCGCCATCGCGAGGGCGCCCCCTTCCAGAGGGTCGGTGCCTGCGCCCGCCTCGTCCAGCAGCACCAGCGCGGGCAGGGCCAGCGCCTTGTCCATCGAGACGATGTTCGCGATGTGCGCGGAAAACGTGCTGAGACTTGCCGAAATGGATTGCTCGTCGCCGATGTCGGCAAAGATCGTCCGGTACACGGGGATGCTGGAGCCCTCGGCGGCCGGAATCAGCAGTCCGGCCTGCGCCATCAGGGACAGCAGCCCGGCTGTCTTGAGTGCCACCGTTTTGCCGCCCGTGTTCGGGCCCGTGATGACGAGCACGCCCACCGGCGGGATGAGCAGCACGTCCACCGGCACCGGCGTGCTTTCGGGTGGCACAACGGCCGTCCCTCGAACGGCCGTCGGCTCGTCACGCGGGTGGGTCGCGGCTGTCCCCTCATCGGCGGCATCGCTGATATGGCGCCGCACGGCGGGAATCAGCAGCGGATGGCGGGCGGCGCGAAGTTCGAGGCGGCCGTCGGCGGAAATCCCGGGCGGCACGCCGTCCACCAGCCGGGAGAAGTGCGCACGCGCCTGGAGCACGTCCAGGTCCGTCGCCGCGTCCACCGTGCGCGGCAGGTCGTCGCCTCGGCGGCGGAAGGCGTCCGCCAGCGAGAGAAGGATGCGCCGCACTTCCTCCCCTTCCTGCTGCTCGAGGGCGACGATATCGTTGTTGATCTCGACCGTGCTGAGGGGTTCCAGGAACAGGCTCGCCCCGCTGCCGGAGCTCCCGTGCACGATGCCCGGAATCGCCGTCCTATGCTCGGACCGGATCACCAGCACGTACCGGCCGTTGCGGTCGGTCACAATCTGCTGCTGCAGGTATTTCGACGTGTCCTTTCCGCGCAGGTACGATTCGAGCGTTCCGCGCAGGCGCGTCCGCTGTTTGCGCAGGCGGTCTCGAATGCTTCTCAGCTCAGCGCTCGCGTCGTCCAGCACTTCGCCGCCTGGATCGATCTTCGCGCGGACGTCGGTGATCTCGCGCTCGAACGACGCGGCCCGGTCGCTGATGGCGCGGAGCAATGGGAAAGCGCTACGGGCCCGCCGGATGGCGGCACAAGCGGTGTCGACCGATGCCAGGAACGACGCGACGGCCAGCAGGTGTACGGCTTCGAGCGCCCGCCCCTCCACGCTCAGCGATCCGAGGATCGTTTCGAGGTCCTCGGGTGCCTGCAGGCTCAGCCCGTTATCATCGAGAAAACGCGCCGTTTCAGAGGTGGCCGCAAGCGCAGCCGAGACAGCCGACGGCTCCACGAGCGGTTCGAGCCGCGCCAGCCGCGCCGCGCCAGTCGGCGTCAGCGCGAAGCGTCGGACCGCCTGGACAATCCGATCGAATTCGAGGGCCCTCAGGGCGCCTGCATGCATCGAGCGTTTGTTCGTGATCAGGAGTGCCTGGACTGCCGACGGGACAATCGCCAATTGTATCTCAAAACGGGATTCTGGACTGGGGACTGGGGACTCGTGCCTGGGCAAATTCCAACGCGAACGGAAGCGGGAAGCCGGGAGCCTTACGGTAAATGATTGATCGCGCTGGCGACAGCTGCGGCGCCGAAGCCGTTGTCGATGTTCACGACCGAGAGGCCGCTCGCACAGCTGTTGAGCATGGCGAGAAGCGCGGTCACGCCCCCGAGGTTTGCGCCATACCCCACACTCGTCGGGACGGCGATGACCGGTGCCTCGACGAGCCCCGCGACAACACTGGGCAGAGCGCCCTCCATGCCAGCCACGACAATAATCACGTGAGCCGCGAGGAGGCGCTCGTGGTGAGCCAGCAGCCGGTGCAGTCCCGCGACCCCCACGTCGTACACGCGATCGACGATGTTCCCCATCAGTTCGGCCGACACCGCGGCCTCCTCGGCCACGGGCAGATCTGCGGTGCCGGCGGCCGCGACGACAATGGGTCCCCGGCCGGGGGGGAGGGGCGCGATGTGCAGCGTAATGATCCGGGGCAGTTCATGGAAAGCGCTCGCCGGCAGCCGTTCGACGACGGCAGCGTATGCCTCCTTTGTCGCGCGCGTTACCAGCAGATTGTGCCCAGCCGCGACGATGCGTTCGGAAATTGCGGCAATCTGGGCAGGCGTTTTTCCCTGGCCGAAGACGACCTCCGGGAAACCCTGGCGAAGGGTGCGCTGATGATCGATTTTGGCGAAGCCGAGGTCTTCGAAGGCAGTCTGGCGCAAATATTGAAGCAAGCCCGCCTGTGCGGCCTCAGGTGTAAGGGTTCCAGACGCAACCTCGTCCAGAAGGGCGCGCACACGGAGCGGGTTCATAGCGCCCGAGGCCCGGGCGGCGTTGATTTGTGAACCAGCAGAACTGTATAGTTATCGTTTGTGCCGCGTGACGGATTCATCGCTTTATGACGCTGCCTGAGACACTGATCCTCGTCGTTTACTTCTTCGTGCTCAGCATTCTGGCCATTTATGGCTGGCATCGCTATTACCTTGTTTATCTTTACATGAAAAACAAGGGCAAGGCGCCGCTGCCGCTGCCGGATTTGACCGTGCTTCCCCGCGTCACCGTCCAATTGCCGATTTTCAATGAGATGTACGTCGCCGACCGCCTCATCGGCGCGGTCTGCGACATGGATTACCCAAAGGATCTCCTGGAAATCCAGGTCCTGGACGACTCAACCGACGAGACCACCGATATTGCGGAGCGGGCCGTCCGTCGCCATGCATCACGCGGGTTCAACATCAAGCACATCCACCGCGTCGATCGGACCGGGTACAAGGCCGGAGCGCTCGAAGCCGGTTTGAATCAGTCGAACGGGGAATTCATCGCTATCTTTGACGCCGATTTCGTCCCGGGCGGCGACTTTCTTCAGAAAACACTGCCGTACCTCGCAAGCGACCCCAAGGTGGGCATGGTCCAGGCGCGGTGGGGCCACATCAACCAGGATTACTCGTTGCTCACGAAGATCCAGTCAATCCTGCTGGATGCGCATTTCGTCCTCGAGCATGGCGGGCGCAACCGTGCCGGTTGTTTCTTCAACTTCAATGGCACGGCTGGCGTGTGGCGGCGCGAGGCGATCGCATCGGCCGGCGGCTGGCAGCACGATACGCTGACCGAGGACCTTGATCTCAGCTACCGCGCACAGCTCGCCGGATGGCGATTCATCTTCCTGCCGCAGGTCGTTTCGCCGGCGGAAGTCCCCGTGGAAATGAATTCTTTCAAGTCTCAGCAGCACCGCTGGGCGAAGGGATCCATCCAGACATGTCTCAAGCTGCTGCCGAGGATTCTGCGGTCCAGTCAGCCGCTCTCGGTCAAGGTCGAAGCGTTCTTCCATCTGTCCGCGAATTTCAATTACTTGCTGATGTCGCTCCTCTCCATCCTCATGTTCCCTGCGATGTGGGTGCGCTACAACATGGGCTGGACGGAGATGCTGCTCATCGACGTCCCGCTCTTCTTCGCGGCGACGCTGTCGGTCGGCAATTTCTATGTCGTGTCGCAGCGCGAGTTGTATCCCGACTGGCGTCAGCGCTTGAAGTACCTGCCATTCCTGATGTCCATCGGGATCGGGCTCTGTGTGAACAACACGCGCGCCGTGCTCGAGGCGCTCTTCGGCAAACAGAGTGAGTTCGCCCGCACGCCGAAGTACGGAATCGAGCGCGAGGGGGACGAGTGGGTCGGGAAGAAGTATCACCAGTCTGTCGGCGTTCAACCCCTCATCGAGGTGGCCCTCGGCCTGTACTTCACCGCGACCGTGTTCTATGCGCTCGTCAACCAGATTTACGGCACGCTGCCGTTCCTCATGCTGTTCCAGGTCGGCTTCCTCTACACGGGCCTGCTCTCGATCCTCCAGCAATACACCGGCGAGACGGTGATGCTGAAGGCGCCGGAAGTGGCGAAGTAGGAGCCCGGCGCGGCCGTGGGCGCACGCCCTTCCTTGATATGATTGCGTCATGACGACCGACGCAAAGCCCAAGGCCGGACTCGAAGATGTCGTAGCCGCCTCCTCCGCAATCTGCTACCTGGATGGCGATCGCGGCGTCCTGGCCTACTACGGGTACGACATCCACGATCTCGCCCGCGGCGCGTCGTTCGAAGAAGTCTGTTTTCTCCTCTGGCACGGTCGCCTGCCCGATCGGGCGCAACTCGGGGATCTCAAATCCCAGCTGGCGGCCGCCCGCCCGCTCTCCGAACCGGTGCTCCGCCTGATGAAGCAACTGCCGCCTGGCGACGGCATGGACATGCTCCGCACGCTGACGTCGGCCCTTGGCCAGTACGATCCCGAGGCGGCGGACAACTCGCAGGCGGCCAACTACCGCAAGGCCGTCAGGCTGACCGCGCAGCTCGGCAGTCTCGTGGCCACCTACGGGCGACTGCAGGCGGGGGGCGGCTCGATTCAACCGGATCCGGCGCTCGGCCACGCGGCCAACTTCCTCTACATGCTGTCCGGCACGCGTCCCGACGCGCTCTCGACACGCGCGCTCGACATCGCTCTGGTCCTTCACGCCGATCATGAGCTGAATGCCTCGACCTTCGCCGCACGCGTCGCCGCCGCGACGCTGACCGACATCTATTCCGCGACCGTTGGCGCCATCGGGGCGCTCAAAGGACCGCTCCACGGCGGCGCCAACGCCGACGTGATGCGCCTTCTCATCGAGATCGGACCGGAGTCCAGCCCGGACCGGATCGACGACGCGATCCGGGGCCGGCTCGCCAGGAAGAGCAAGATCCCCGGGTTCGGCCACCGGGTGTACCACACCGAGGATCCGCGCGCGACTCACCTGAGGCGGATGTCGAAAGAGCTGGGCGAGCGGGCCGGCAACACTCGCTGGTTCGAGATGTCGCAGCGCATCGAGGCTGTGGTCAAGGGCGAGAAGAAGCTCAATCCGAACGTGGATTTCTACTCCGCTTCGACTTATTACACGCTCGGGGTTCCGATAGACCTGTTCACGCCGATCTTCGCCGTGAGCCGCGTGTCCGGGTGGACGGCGCACTGCCTCGAGCAGTACGCGAACAACCGGCTGATCCGCCCGCGGACCGATTACATCGGACCGCAGTATCCCCAGACCTTCCATCCGCTCGACCAGCGCTGAGGGTGTGGCCTGGTCCGTCATCCGCTCCCAGCCAGATGTTGGGAATCGTTGCAAGCGCCGCTGACGGGCCCCGCCGGAGCGGAGGGGGCAGGGGCCCCCGCGAGCGACGGCGCAAGGGGGTCCGCCGGTCTCGTCGGATTACCTGTCCAAATCGCGGTAGCGCTGGCGCGGCAGGCGCCGTATTCTCGATTTCATGATGATGATGCCGCCGGTCGCCGAGATGTACCGCGCCCTGGTCGAACGCGACCCGTCGTTCGAAGGGCTGTTTCTCGCCTGCGTGCGGACGACAGGAATTTTCTGCCGGCCGACGTGCCACGCGCGCAAGCCGAAGCCTGAGAATGTCGAGTTCGCCGCAACGATCCAGGAAGCGCTGCACCGCGGGTATCGTCCCTGCCGGCTCTGCGATCCGATGTCCGCGGCGGCGGCCGGGCCGAACTGGCTGGGACCCCTGGTGCACGACATGCAGCGCGAGCCGGACCAGCACCTGCGCGATCACGACCTGCGCGTGCGCGGCCTGGATCCGGTGCAGGTGCGCCGGACCTTCAAGCGCACCTTCGGCATGACCTTCCAGGCCTATCAGCGGGCGTGCCGGCTTGGCACCGCGATGCGGGCGTTGCACGAGGGGGCGCCCACACTCGATGCCGGTCTCGATGCGGGGTTCGAATCGGACAGCGGCTTCCGGGCCGCGTTCGCGCGGGTGTTCGGGGAGACACCCGGCGGTGCCCGCGATACGCCGCTGCTCACGGCCACCTGGCTCGAGAGCCCGCTCGGCCCCATGCTCGCCATTGCCGGCGATCGCGGCCTGGTGCTTCTGGAGTTCGTCGATCGCCGCGCGCTCGAGACGGAGCTGCGTGAGCTGCGGCGGTTGCTCGGGGGCGCCATTGTCCCCGGCGAGCACGCCATCCTCCGCCAGACGGCGGAAGAGCTGCGCGAATATTTCGAGGGCCGGCGTCAGGTGTTCACGATACCGCTGCATCAGCACGGCTCCGTCTTCCAGCTGCACGCGTGGCGCGCGCTGTGCGGGATACCGTACGGCGCCACACGCAGTTACACGGACATGGCCCGCGAGGTCGGATCCCCCGCCGCCGTGCGGGCGATCGGCCGTGTCAACGGCCAGAATCGCCTGGCGATCGTCGTGCCGTGCCACCGCGTGATCCGGTCGGATGGGTCGCTGTGCGGGTACGGCGGCGGCCGATGGCGGAAACAGTGGCTGCTGGACCACGAACGTTCCCGCGTCGGGCGGTAAGGCGGCGGTCCCGCGCGGGGGGGCGGGGTATAATCACCCGTACCGCCCAGAATGGATCAGCGCTTCATACGCAACTTCGCGGTCATTGCCCACATTGACCACGGCAAGTCGACGCTCGCAGACCGTTTCCTCGAGATGACCGGCGCGCTCCAGGCGCGCGAGATGGAGGCGCAGGTCCTGGACTCGATGGACCTCGAGCGCGAACGGGGGATCACGATCAAGGCGCACGCCGTCCGGCTCACGTACCATGCCGACGACGGCGAGACGTACATCCTGAACCTGATCGATACGCCCGGGCACGTGGACTTCTCGTACGAGGTGACACGCTCTCTTGCCGCGTGCGAAGGGGCGCTGCTGCTGGTCGACGCGTCGCAGGGGGTCGAGGCCCAGACGCTCGCGAATGCCTACCTCGCGGTCGAGAACAACCTCGAGATCATTCCGGTCATCAACAAGATCGATCTGCCAGGCGCGCAGCCCGACGAAGCGAAGCGGCAAATCGAGGAGATCGTCGGCCTCGATGCGAGTGGTGCCGTTCTGGCGAGCGCGAAAGAGGGCACCGGCGTCCACGAGATCCTCGAGGCGATCGTCAAGCGCCTTCCCCCGCCGGTCGGCGAGCCCGATGCGCCGCTCAAGGCACTCATTTTCGACTCCTGGTACGACGCCTATCGCGGCGTGATCATCCTGACGCGCGTCATCGACGGTGTCATCCGCGCTGGCATGAAGATTCGCCTGATGGCGCGCGGCCAGGAATACGACGTCGACCAGGTCGGTGTGTTCTCACCGAAGCCAACCGTCGCCGCGGAGCTTGGAGTGGGCGAGGTTGGGTTCATCTTCGCGGGCATCAAGACCGTCAGCGACGCCCAGATTGGCGACACCATCACCGAAGCGTCTCGGCGCACTACCGAAGCCTACCCGGGCTTCAAGGTGAGCAAGCCCATGGTGTTTGCCGGCCTGTATCCGGTGGAAGGGAGCGAGTACCCGCAGCTGCGCGACGCGCTCGAGAAGCTCCGGTTGAACGACGCGTCGTTCTTTTTCGAGCCGGAGACGTCGGCCGCGCTCGGCTTCGGCTTCCGGTGCGGCTTCCTCGGGCTGCTCCACATGGAAATCGTCCAGGAGCGGCTCGAGCGCGAGTTCGACATGGATCTCGTCACGACCGCGCCGGGCGTGCTGTACCGCGTGACGACGACGGACGGCGTGGTCCAGGAGATCGACAGCCCGTCGAAGCTTCCTGACCCTGGCCGGATTGACATGATCGAGGAGCCGATCATCACCGCGATGATGCTGACGCCCTCCGAGCACGTCGGAGCCATCCTGCAGCTGTGCCAGGAAAAACGCGGTACGCAGAAGTCCATCGAGTACCTGGCGCGCGACCGCGTGCTCGTCACGTACGAGATGCCCTTCAACGAAGTGGTCATGGACTTCTACGATCGGCTGAAAACCATATCCCGCGGCTATGCGTCCCTCGATTACCATGTGACCGGCTACCAGGAGGCGCCGCTCGTCAAGCTGGATATCCTGGTGAACGAGGAACCCGTCGATGCGCTGTCCAGCATCGTCCATCGCGACACGGCGTACAATCGCGGCCGCGCGCTGGCGGCAAAGATGCGCGAGCTCATTCCCCGCCAGATGTTCGAGATTGCGATCCAGGCGGCCATCGGGAGCCGTATCATCGCGCGCGAGTCCGTCAAGGCGCTGCGGAAGAACGTGCTGGCCAAGTGCTACGGCGGGGACATCTCCCGCAAACGCAAGCTGCTGGAGAAGCAGAAGGAAGGGAAGAAGCGGATGAAACGGGTCGGCCGGGTGGAGATTCCCCAGGAGGCGTTTCTGGCCGTCCTGAAGGTCGGCACGGAGTCCTGAGGGACACGGGATGACGTTTCAGAAGTCCACCCTCCGCGAGTACTTCGAGTCCATCGTGATCGCGGTGATTCTCGCGCTGTTCGTGCGTACCTGGGTGGTGCAGGCCTTCAAGATCCCGACCGGCTCGATGGAGAACAACCTCCTCATCGGCGACCATCTGCTCGTGAACAAGTTCGTGTTTGGTCCGGCGACCGGCCCCGTCGAACGCGGCGTGCTGCCTATGCGGGATCCGCGCCGGGGGGACGTCGTCGTCTTCAAGTACCCGGACGAGCCGGACCGTGACTTCATCAAGCGGGTGATCGGCGTGCCGGGCGACACCCTCGAGCTGCGAAGCAAGAAGGTGTTCATCAACGGTCAGCCGCTCGAGGAACCGTACGTCCATTTCCTCGAGCCCGCGCACGACGCGCAGGAAATCACGTCCTTCGACGTCCGCGAGCGATACGGTCCGGTCCGCGTCCCCGACGGGCAGTATTTCGTCATGGGGGACAACCGGGACAACTCACAGGACAGCCGTTACTGGGGATTCCTGCCGAGGCATTACGTCAAGGGGCGCGCGCTGATGATCTACTGGTCGTACGAATCCGGGCGCGAGGACTATCTGCATCAGGGCCTGGGCGCGTCGGCGAAGCGGCTCTTCTCGGTGGTCACGCACTTCTTTACCCGGACACGGTGGGAGCGGCTCTTCAAGCAGATCCGCTAGGACCAGCGTGACAGGAGGACGGTATGATCCGGAAGATCGTGAAGCTCGCGGTGTTTCTGCTCATCGCGAACGCCGTCTACCAGGTCGCCCCGGTCGTCGTCCGCCACGTCCAGTTCAAGGATGCCATCCAGGAGCTCGCGCTGTATTCACAGCGGGCCAGCGATGCCGAGCTCGTGAACCGGGTCATGGCCATTGCGGGGGATCGCAACGTGCCGCTCGAGCGGGAGTACGTCGGCGTGCGGCACGAGACGGGGTCGATTCATATCGACGCGAGCTACGTCGAATCGCTGCGGCTGCTTCCCCGATACACGTACGAATGGGAGTTTCAGATCGATGCCAAGGCCCTGGACATGAGCACGGCGGGGCGCCGACCGTAAGCGGCGCGCCCGGCCCCCGCTAGGCGGTCTGGTCGGCGGTGCGGATGAATACTTTTTCTTCCGGTTTCTCCTGCTCCCGGATGAATTCGAGCGCATGGTACAGCGACTGAATCGATGACTCGAGCGTGCTTTCGACGCCCCGGCGCCTCAGGCGCAGCTCGGAGATGTCCCGCTCGATTTCCTCGAGTCTCGCGTGGGCCTTCTGCACCAGCAGGTCACCCCGTCCCTGCGCCTCGCGCACGATCATCTTCGCCTCGCTCTGCGCCGCCGTCTTGACTTCGTCGGCGAGCCGTTGCGCCGTGAGCAGCGTATTTCGAAGGGTGGTTTCGCGCTCGCGATGTTCGCCGAGATGTGCCTCCATGCGCTGCAGGTCCTGCCGAAGCCGATCGATCTCCCGAAGCGCATGCTCGTAGTCGTCGGCCGCTTCGGTCAGGAACGCGACGACCTCGGTCCGATCGAAGCCGCGA
>Ga0180121_10000664_pt1 | contig 14514 bp, 10 predicted proteins | sample AntDrymUQ5402106_2_FD_129676 | JGI IMG/M metagenome (GOLD analysis project Ga0180121, IMG submission 129676) | Polar desert sand microbial communities from Dry Valleys, Antarctica - metaG UQ540 (21.06) (version 2) (version 2) | ecosystem: Environmental > Terrestrial > Soil > Desert | place...
AGGCGATGGACGAGGTGAGCCGCCCGATCGTAGCAATCTCGCTGGTGCTGTGCGCCGTGTTCGTGCCGGTGGCGTTCCTGAGCGGCCTGACCGGCGAGTTCTACCGCCAGTTCGCCCTGACGATCGCGTTCTCCACCGTCATTTCCGCCGTCAACTCGCTCACTTTGTCTCCGGCGCTCAGCGCGATCCTGCTCAAGCCGCGCCACGCGCAGCCGGACCGCCTTACCCGCTGGCTGGATCGCGGGCTGGGCTGGCTCTTCCGGCCGTTCAACCGGGCCTTCGCCAGCGGCTCGGCCCGTTACGGTTCGGCCGTAAACGGGGTGATCCGAAAGAGCGGCATCACCCTGGTGGTGTATGCCGGTCTCCTGGCGCTCACCGTGTTTGGCTTCAGCCGGGTGCCGAGCGGCTTCGTGCCGACCCAGGACAAGCAGTACCTCGTCGCCTTTGCCCAGCTGCCCGACGCGGCCACGCTCGATCGCACCGAGAGCGTCATCCGTCAGATGGCGGAGATCGGGAGCAAGCAGCCGGGGGTGGAGAACGCGGTGCAGTTCCCCGGCCTCTCGATCAACGGCTTCGTGAATGCTCCCAACGCGGGCATCATCTTCTTCACCCTCAAACCGTTCGACGAGCGGCACGGGGAGGAGGAATACGGCCTGAACATCGCGGAAGCGCTCAACGGGAAATTCTCCGGCATCCAGGAGGCTTTCGTGGCCGTCTTCCCGCCGCCGCCGGTAAACGGACTGGGCCAGGTCGGCGGATTCAAGCTGCAGCTGGAGGACCGCGCCGGCCTGGGCGAAGCCGCGCTCAACGACGCCACCCAGGCGCTCCTCGGCCAGGCGTATCAGTCGCCCCAGCTGGCGGGAGTCTTCAGCGGTTACCGCATCAACGTTCCGCAGCTCGACGTCGAGGTGGATCGGGACAAGGTGAAGCAGGAAGGCATCGTTCTTACCGACCTGTTCCAGACCATGCAGGCCTATCTGGGATCGGTGTACGTGAACGACTTCAACAAGTTCGGGCGGACTTACCAGGTGAAGGTGCAGGCGGACGCTCAGTTCCGGGCCACGGCCGACAACATCGCGCAGCTCAAGGTGCGAAATACGCAGGGCGCGATGATACCGCTCGGGTCGGTGATCACCGTCAAGGAGTCACACGGGCCGGATCAGGCCGTCCGGTACAACGGGTATCCGTCGGCCGACATCAACGGTGGACCGGCGCCGGGCTTCAGCTCCGGTCAAGCCGAGCAGACGATCGAAGGCATCATGAGTGACGTGCTGCCGAACGGGATCGGCTACGAGTGGACTGACCTGACCTACCAGCAGAAGCTGTCCGGCAATACGGCCGTGTTCATCTTTCCGCTGTGCGTGTTGCTCGTCTTCCTGGTACTCGCGGCGCAGTACGAGAGCTGGTCGCTGCCGCTTGCGGTCATCCTCATCGTACCGATGTCGCTCCTCTGCGCCATCGGCGGCGTGTGGCTCACCAACGGCGACAACAACATCTTCACCCAGATCGGGTTCCTGGTTCTCATCGGGCTGGCGTGTAAGAACGCAATCCTGATCGTTGAGTTTGCCCGCGAGCTTCACCTCCAGGGCAAATCGCGGGTGGAAGCGGCGCTGGAGGCCTGCCGGATCCGGCTTCGCCCCATCCTGATGACGTCCCTGGCCTTCATCATGGGCGTGCTGCCGCTGGTGTTCTCCAGTGGTGCCGGCGCCGAGATGCGTCACGCCATGGGCGTGGCGGTGTTCGCTGGAATGCTCGGCGTCACCTTCTTCGGGTTGGTGCTGACTCCGGTGTTCTACGTGGTGATTCAAGGATTGGTCGACCGAAGGGCTCCGGCGGCGCAGCAGTTCGCGCTCGAGCCGGCTCATGACAAGGATGCCAAACATGTCTAACGCGGCGGTGGTGTTGCTCTCGTTGGCGCTGGCCGGCTGTGCCGCGGCCCCGGCCTATCGCCCTCCGGAGGTAACGCTCCCGGCGGCATTCCGCGAGACGCCGGACAGTGTTCCTCCCGCGGCGGTCAGCACGACGCCGGTGAGTACAGCGCCGGTGGAGGGGGCGGACACGTTGCTTCCGCTGGAGGCGGTGTGGCTCGGACTGGGCGACACGACGCTGACCCGGCTCATCCACGAAGTGGTTGGAGCCAACCTCGACGTCCGCGCGGCTGAGGCACGGGTGCGCGGCGCCCGCTCGGCCCGCACCGAGGTGGCGCTCGATCTGGCGCCAACGGTGACCTTCGGGGGTGGGTATACCCGCCAGCGGCTGTCGAGCGCGTCCTTTCCGATAGGCGTGGGGTCGTTTCCCGACCAGGACATCTGGGACGGCGGCTTCGATGCCTCCTGGGAGCTGGACCTGTTCGGCCGCGTGCGCCGGAACGTTCAGGCGCAAGGCGCGGTCGCCGGGGCAGCACGGGAAGAGCTGCGCGACGTCCAGGTCTCGCTCACCGCGGAGCTTGCGCGGGCCTACTTCGACCTGCGCGGATCGCAGGAGCAGCTGTCGGTTGCCCAGCGAAACGCGCAGAACCAGCAGCGCAGTCTCCAGGTGACCCGGCAGCGGCTGGATGCCGGCCGGGGTACCGCATTCGACACCGAACGCGCCCAGACCCAGCTCAGCTTCACGCTCGCGTCGATTCCGCTCCTGGAATCGCGGGTGGCTCAGGCGCAGTATCAGATCGGTGTCCTGGTGGGCCGCGCCCCGGCTACGGTTGCGGCAGAGCTGGCAGCCGCCGACACGCTGCCGGAGCTCCCCGCCATTGGGACGCTGGCTCGCCCCGATTCGGTGATTCTCAGGAGACCCGACGTGGCCGCAGCGGAGCGCCGGTTGGCGGTGGAGCGGGCGCTGGTGGGTGCCGCCAAGGCGGACTACCTGCCCCGTCTGACCTTGGCGGGAAGTGCCGGCTATTCGTCGACCACGTTTGGCTCTCTTGGTGATCGGGGCACCTTCCGCTACGCGGTGGGACCGATCATCTCGTGGCCGGCGCTCAACCTGGGCCGGGTGAAGGCGCGGGTGGACGTGTCACGAGCGCGCGAAGCGGAGGCGCGAGCGCAGTATGACCAGACGGTGTTGCTGGCGCTCCAGGACGTGGAGACCGCGCTGGCGCGCTACCGGACCTCCCGAGTGCGAGTGGAGCGAATCCAGGACGCAGCCCGGGCCAGCGAGCGCGCCGCAGAGTTGGCGCGAGTGCGCTTCTCCGGCGGGGTAGCCGATTTCCTCCAGGTGCTCGATGCGGAGCGCACTCAGCTCGAGGCCCAGGACCAGCTGGCGCAGGGACGTACCGATGCAGCGACCGCATACGCGGCGCTATACAAAGCCTTGGGTGGCAGTTCACCCTCATCTAACTAGCAGCGAAAGGACGCTTCTATGGGTACCACGATTGCAGCGAAAGACCCCGGGTGGAGCCGGAGTGCACGCTCCTACGCCGACAGCCGATTGCCGCCCTTCGTAGTCCCGGTGGGACGGGCGCTCTTCGCCGCCATCTTCATCCTCTCGGGACCCAATCACTTCTCCCCCGCTACCATCGGCTTTGCCGCCAGCCAGGGAGTGCCGTTCGCGTCGCTGCTGGTCCCGCTGTCCGGCATCATCGCGATGCTGGGCGGACTCAGCATCCTGCTGGGCTACCATGTGAAAATAGGCGCCCTACTGCTGGTGGCGTTCCTGGTTCCGGTGACGCTGACGCTGCATGCGTTCTGGAAGGTGGCGGACCCGATGATGGCTCAGATGCAGCTGGGGATGTTCATGAAGAATGTGTCGATGCTGGGCGGGGCCCTCCTCATCGGGTACTTCGGTGCCGGGCCCGTGAGTCTGGAAGCAAGACGTAAGTGATCTCGGTCCCGAGGGCAAACGGGCGCTGGATTAGGGGTGAAGCAGCTTAGGATTCCCACGGATCGTACGTGCCGAAGGTCCAGAGGTGGTTCTCCAGATCCCGGCAGCTGAACCCCCGACCGCCATAGTCCTCGTCTTTGATATCCAGCTCGATCGCTGCACCCGCGGCCTGGGCTCGCGCGTATACTGCGTCCGCGTCTGAAACAACGACGTAGGAACACTGGGTCTCCGACCCGCCGATATCATCCGGCTGCGTCATCAGGCGGCCGAATGCGCTGTCGCCCACCGAGCCCACCATGATCATGCCGTTGCCGAAAGTGAGCTGGGCATGGGCGATGGTTCCGCCCGGCCCCGGCACCACCATTTGCTGTTCGAAGCCGAATACCCGGGTCAGCCAATCGATCGCCGCCGTCGCGTCGCGATAGCGCAGGCAGGGTATCAGGGTCGCCCGGGTGTCCTTTGCGACGCTCGACGCCAGGTTCTGTGCAGTGCCAGCCATTGCAACCTCCTGAGAGTGTCATCCTGGACCAAGCGAATGGGGCCGTCCCTCCGCCCGTCCACTGTGTTTACCGCGGCCACAGCCACCCGAACGTCCCCGCCGTCACCAGGCCGTACACCAAACCGTCGATCATGTCCTTGACCGTGATCCGCCACGGCTTGCCCATCCAGATCGACGCCGGGAGCTGGCCCAATCCATAGACCAGGAATCCGATCGCCCCCACGATCCGGAACACCTGCAGGTACGTGGCCTCCCGCGGCAGCGAATGCGAGGCGACGTACCCGATGAACAGCGACACGACCAAGAGGTAGGCGAACCACTGGCTCAGGTATTTGCCCATGTTCGGAACACCTGGCCGCAGGAGATTGATCACAGCGACCGGCCCCTCCAAGTACTTCTGCTTTATCTCCGGCTTTTCCATGTCCTTCATGTCGGGGCAGTAGGGAATCACGTACTGCGCTGGTCCCGGATTGCCGCCCCGGATGGCGGCGCGCACCGCTTCTTCGTTGGGCAGCCGGGTGTAGTCCTTGTTGTGATACTTGAGCACCATGTGGATGATCGCGCTGACGATAAAGACCAGCACCGACGCAACGAGGATGGGGAGCCAGAGATCGCCTAGGCCGACCATGGAGCCTCCGATTGTAGGGATTGGACGCGGATAAGGTACCGTGGGGTGCCTCCCTGTGCCAGCCGACTGCCGACAACTATCCTTGTACACCCCCTCCCGTTTCCCCGGAACAGCTGATGAACATCGCGACTCTGCTGCTCGGACTGGTCATAGGCGCCGCGGCCGGCGGCTTGATAGTTTGGCTCAACGAACGCAGGCTGCGGGACGCGTTCGCCTCCCTCTCCGCCGAAGCGCTCCGGCAGAACAACCAATCGTTCCTCGACCTGGCACAGACCAAGCTGGGGTCGTTCCAGCAGTCGGCCTCATTCGATCTCGACAAGCGGCAGCGGGCCGTGGGCGACCTGGTCCGGCCCATCCATGACGCGCTCGCCCGGGTAGACGGCAAGCTGCAGCAGGTCGAGAAGGAGCGTCTGTCGCACTACTCCGGCCTGCTGGAGCAGGTCAAGGCGATGGCCCGGACCCAGCAGGCGCTCCAGGTCGAGACGGGAAACCTGGTCAAGGCGCTTCGGGCTCCACAGGTGCGGGGACGGTGGGGCGAGATCCAGCTCCGGCGAGTGGTGGAACTGGCCGGCATGCTGGACTACTGCGACTTCGTGGAGCAGGCCCGGGTCGACTCGGAGGACGGACGACTGCAGCCCGACCTGATCATCCGCTTACCGGGCGACAAGACCATAGTGGTGGACGCCAAATCGCCGCTGGCCGCCTACCTCGACGCGTCGGACGGTAACGGCGACGACGGCGCCCGCGAGCTGCTCCTGAAGAAGCACGCCCAGCAGGTGCGCGACCACATGACCAAGCTCGGCGGCAAGGCGTACTGGAACCAGTTCCAGCCCGCGCCCGACTTCGTGGTGATGTTCCTGCCGGGCGAGACGTTCTTCAGCGTAGCCTGTCAGTACGATCCGTCGTTGATCGAGTTCGGCGTAGGCGAGCAGGTGATTCCCGCCAGCCCGACCACCCTGATCGCGCTGCTCCGCGCCATCGCCTACGGCTGGCGGCAGGAGAGCATCGCCCGGAACGCCCAGGACATCAGCAAGCTGGGACGGGAGCTGTACCAGCGACTGGGCAACATGGCGGAGCACTTCGAGGACATGCGGAAGTCGCTGGTGAGAACGGTGGACAGCTACAACGATGCGATCGGGTCGCTGGAGGGAAGGGTGCTGGTCTCGGCGCGCCGGTTCAGGGATCTCGGGATTGCGGGTGAGGAGCTACCCGAGGCGCAGACGGTGCAGCTGGGGACGAGAAGGTTGCATGCGCCCGAGATGGAGCACCTGTCATCGTGAGGAGGCTCAGGATGCCGGCGGCGCGTCCGTCCCCGTCACCTGTGCCCGGCCGACGGTGTTGTTGTCGGTCCCGAACCAGATCTGTCCGGTGCGCTCGTCGTACACCATGTGCCGCACCGTGCCGCCGCCGCTCGGAATCGGCGTCGTCCCGAAGAACTTCTCGGTCTTGGGATCGAACCCCACGAGCCGGTTGGGCTGCGATCCGGTCTCCACCATCCAGAGCCGGTTCTGGTTGTCCAGCGCCATGGCGTACGGCAGAGAGCCGGCGCCACCCGGTAGGGCCCACTCCTTGAACTGCCTGGTGGGTGGGTCGAACCGGCCCAGATAGCCCCGGGTATAGTCTACGTACCAGATCCGGTCGTCTGAGGTGATCGCGATCCTTCGGCTGCGGGAGCGGTCGTTCGGCATCGAGTACTCGGTGAGCTTGAGCGTGGCCGGGTCCACCATGGCGAGCTTCTCGTTTCCGAATTCGTTAAACCAGGGACGCCCCTTGGAGTCCACCTCGATGCCGTAGGGACGTGCGTTGGGTGATGGAACCTTGACGAGGTCCACCTTCCCGCTGCCGGTCCGGAGCCGCCCCACATAGTTCGACTGCTGCACCGTAAACCAGATATCCCCCTTGCCATCGAAGACCAGGGTGTGCGGATCGCGCACCTCGGGGTTGGGCATCGGGTACCGGGTGATCTTGCCGGTGGCCGGATCGAGCTTGCCGATGTGCCCGTTGCCGTTGCCGGCGTACCAGACCATGTCCCTCTTATCGACGATGAGATTGTGGGGCAGGGCGCCGTCCTCGATCTCGTAGCGGCGGAACTTGCCGGTGGCCGGGTTGAGGTAGGCGATGTAGTTGCCGACCTGCCCCACGAACCAGACCCGGTTCTGGCTGTCCACGTACGGGTCGCGCGGGCGCGAGTCGGCGTAGGGGACCGGCCATTCAGTGATGGGGACCTGTGCCGCGACCTGGACTGCGGGCGCCAGGGTGGCCGCGAGAACGGTAGCCGGGATGATCGATCGCATTGTTACTCCTATTTGGGCATGGCCCCCTCGACCGCCCCCGCCAGATCCTCAACCGACCGGTTCACCCGCAACTTCACGTCTTCCCAGCTGTCCGCGGTGGCGTTGTCGATGCGGCCCAGGCTCTGCTCCGCTGTCTTGCGGGATTCCCGGATCCGTGCCACCGCCCGGTCGCTCACGGCGCCGCCCTTGGATTTAACCTCCGCCGCGAGCTGCTCGATCCGGCCGTCGAGCTCGGTGAGCTGCTGCCGGATGGAGGCGGCGAAGCCCTGCCGGTCGTCGAAGGCAAAGTCGCGCGCCTCGACCGGCGCCTCGGTGACGGTGGGCGGGGCTACCGTAACCGACGTATCGCTCACGCCGCCGGTTTCGTTGTTCTTCTTGTCACCACAGCCGAGCAGCGCGGTGACGAGGACGCCGGCCACGGCAAAGGCGAGATGGCGCATGTTGAATCTCCAGGTGGTGTGTGAAGTCGCGACTATTACCCAAACGCTCGCTCGTCCGCGGTCGGCCCGTAGACCGGTGGCAGCGGGACGTCGAGCAGCCGCAGATACACGACGAGGGAGCCGCGGTGGTGATACCAGTGGTTGAACATCAGCGACCGGACCATCATCATCCGCGGCGCGGCCATGAGCTCCCGGCCTCCGCTCAGCAGCCGCCACATGCCCTCGGCACGCTCCGGTGTAAGGTCCCCGAGGAATCTACGAGCCGAGCCGAGGCTCTCATCGAGGGTGGTGAGCAGCTCGGCGGCGTTACGCGGCTCGGGCTGGACGAACTCCGGTGCCTCGAATACATCCGGCCCCAGTACGAGGGTCCCCAGACTTGGAATGATGGCGACGTGGAGCGCGAGCTGCCCGAGCGACGACGACTTGGGGTGCGGTCTCCATCTCAGCTTGTCATCGGGGACTCGCTGAAGCACCCGGCGCGTCGCCTGCACCTCCTGCTCCAACTCCCCCAGCAGCATCTGTGGAATTACCCAGGTTTCGGTATGCGTCATACGAGCCTCTCAGGAAAAGCTATGATATGAGCTATTGGCTATTCGCTAGCACCCTCACCAGCACGTACCGCCCCCCGCCCGTCGTCGCGATCACCAGGCACATTACGACAAACAGAAGATCGTAGTGCCAGCCGTCGCTGTGCTTGCCCCAGAAGCCCGTCTTCCAGACGAAGGCCTTTTTCTGGATTGCACCGAGCATGACGAGGATCAGCCCGAGTGCGGCGAACTGCGGCAGTACGCCCAGTGCGACGCCCAGCCCGCCCGCCAACTCGGCGATCCCGATGAAGCGGGTGAGGCCGGGGCTCATCCCGATGCTCTTGCCGCGGGCCACCGGATCCTTGGCGTGACTCCAGCCGCTGCTGATGAAAACCAGGCCCACCAGGAGCCGCATGAGGAGGAGGGCCAGGTCGCTGAGCTGATAGAGCGAGTCAATTCGCATTTGCGGGCACCAATGGTTTAGGGCAACCGCGTAACGGTGAACAGTGAACAGTAAACGGGAAGACCGGCCAATTACCGGTTCACTATTTCCCCTTCACTGTTTATGCCCTTCGGTCGAACGCGCCGCTTACCCGGCATTTTCTTCAGTGGCATCGTCGCGGCCGACCTGCCCGACATCGCCAGACGGGCCCGGAGTGCCGGGCTCATCGACTTCCGCACCAGCGCCTGAACCAGCTCCGGGGCAGGGAGTTCCTCGCTCCCGATCGGCTTCATCTCCCCCGCCTCAACGGCCAGTACCGGCACTCCATCCCGATACAGGATACGGTTCCGGGTGATCCCGGTGACCCGGTCGCCCGGGGTAAGGATGCCGGTAAAGTTCAGCGGATCGGCGGCGCTCACGGCGATGAGACGGCCTCCGCCCTCCAAACGCCGGATCGACCGCAGCTGACCCACGGCTTCCGGCAGGGCGAACTGCTCGCCGGACATGCCGGCGACGAAGCGGCCGCCCCGAATCTCGCCCCGAGCCTCGAGCCGGCGGTAGACCAGGAGCAGCTCCCGCCAGGGCGGGGCACCGGTCTCGCGGGCCAGGAGCCGCTTGAACACGATGCCGTAGCGGCGCAGGAACGTTCGGGCTGCCTGCTCTGCTAGACTACTGCTCACTGACGCGGCCTCTGGGGCACGCGCCCCCGCTGCGCTCCCGAGCAGGGACCACCTACCTGCGCTTTCAATTCCGTGCGGAGCCGTCCGGTGCCGGCGGTGTGCGGCCGTAAGTGGCTTCCGCTTGCTGGAAGGCGTGATCAACGCGCGGAGTCCGGCAAAACTATCGGACGTGACCAGTCCCGCCCCCGCCAGCTCGCCGAGCGCCTGCTCCACCTGGGTGGGCAGGAGGCCCGACATGGCGGTCAGCTCGTGGAAGAACGACGCGCCGCGCTGCTCCAGCGACTGCTTCACCATTGCGGCATAACTCGAGAGCTGATATCCGGCTCCGCTGCTCTCGTCCAACCGATCGCGAACATGCTCTCGGAGGAACAACGCGATCGGTGTGGTCCGCATCGGACCTGCTGCCCCGCCGCCCCGCTGCCCCGCTGTCCCCCTTCCCCACGCCACCCGGCCCATCATGCACAGCGTGTCCAGGAGGGCAGGGTCGTATTCCGTCACCCGCGACGACAGTACCTCGCTTTCCCATGCCCCGGCCGGCAGCTCGTAGCCGTCCAGCTGAGCGATCACCGCCGCCAGACCCTCGATGCCCGCCGCGTGCTCGTCCGGGTCCACCCGCTGCCAGGCGAAGAGGAAGCGCATGAAGTCGGCGGCGCTGACCGGCTCGATCTCGGCGCGGAGGCGGTTGAGGGTGTAGCGGTGGATCCGGGCCAGCAGCCGGCGGTCGCACCATTCCAGAGTAGCGGGGCCGCCGTTCCTGGGCCTGAACTGGCCCCGGAGCACCACGCCTTCGCTCTCTAGCGCCGCCAGGGCGATATCAGCGTCGGACTCCTCCACGTGGAGTGAGGCCGCGAGCGATGCGGCCGTAACCGGACCGACTATTCCGAGCCTGCCTCTAAAGAGCTCACGCAGGCCATCAGCCCCGCTCACGTCGCCAAGCCGCTCGGTCGCGATCCAGAGCACCTGGCCGTCCGCCAAGGTCACCCGGTCCGCTCGTCCGGCATTCTTCAGTTCCTGGAACCAGCCAAGCCACGACGTGCCTTCCCGGCCCGAGATCCCCTCGATTTCGGCGAGGAACCCCGACGTCAGCAGCGCATCGTGCAGCTCGTCGGCATCGCGCACATCGGGCCAGGCTTCGTCCCGTACCCGCTCGATGGCCGCGGGATCCAGCGCGCCAAGATCATCAGCTGACGATGGCTCGAAGGCTCGGCGAGTGTAGACCGCCTGGGTCCTGCGCTCCTCTGCCGGTGCGTCGTCGAGGAAGGCGTAGGGCCTCGCGTTCAGGATCTCGTGGGTCAGCGGCGAGGGCTCGGGAAGATCGCGCGCCACACACTTGATCTCGCCAGCATGGATCTTTCGCAGCACGGTGGTGAGGAGCTCCAAGTCCATGACCTCGTGCACGCAGTCGTCGATGGTCTGCCGCACCAGGGGGTGGTCCGGCACCTCGCGGTCGCCCGGGATGTTCTCCAAGCAGGCGACGGCGTGTGGGAACGCCGCGGCCAGGAGGTCCTCGGACTGCATCCGCTGGATCTGCGGCGGCGTCTTCCGGCCGTTCCGGCTCCTGGCGATGGCCAGCGCGATCGTGGCGTTCCAGCGCCAGTGGGTCCCGAACATCGGCGCGTCGAGCAGTGCCTGGACCAGGATCTCTCCCACCGTGTCGGGATGCAGGAACCTGAAGACCGTGTCCAGCGGGAAGGAGTGCTGCGGCCCCAGTGACAGCAGCAGCGCGTCCTCGTTGGCCGCGGCTTGCAGCTCGAAGTTGAACTGGCGGCAAAACCGCTTCCGAAGAGCCAGCCCCCATGCGCGGTTGACCCGGCTGCCGAAGGGCGAGTGGATGACGAGCTGCATGCCGCCCGCCTCGTCGAAGAAGCGCTCGGCGACAATGGTGTCTTGGGTTGGGAGGGTGCCGAGCAGACGCTTGGACTCGCCCAGGTACTCGACCAGCTGATGAGCTGCGGCCGCCGAGCTGTCATGACAGCCGCTCAAAATCGACTCAACCCACCTCTGGGCCTGCTCCCGATCCTCCAGCCGCTGCTCCACGTCACTCCGAAGCTCCGCCACTGCGACCGACAACTCGTTGCTCCGGGCCGGAGCCTCGCCCAGCCAGAACGGAATGCTGGGCGGCTGGCCGTGCGCGTCCTCCACTCGGACCGTGCCCTGCTGCACCCGGAGGATCCTCCAGGATGTGTTGCCCAGCTGGAAGATGTCGCCCTGAAGACTCTCGACCGCGAAATCCTCATTCACGGTGCCGATGAAGGTGTTCTCCGGCTCGAGGATGACCCGGAAGTCGGCATTGTCCGGAATGGCGCCGCCGGAGCTGATCGCCAGCATGCGCGAGCCGCGCCGGCCCTTGATCTTCCCGTTCACCGCATCGAGATGGAGCAGGGCGCCGCGACGCCCCCGGCTGGTTGAGAAGCCTGCGGCCAGCATGGTCACGACCTCGCCGAATTCAGCACGGGTGAGATCACGGTAGGGATACGCCCGCCGCACCAGCTGGTACAGCTCGTCCACGTCCCAGTCTTCGCCGGCGGATTCGGCGACGATCTGCTGGGCCAGAACATCCAGCGGCTTGTCCCGGATGATTAGCCTGTCCAGCTGGCCCCGTCCGACCGACCGGAGGAGGGCGGTGCACTCCAGCAGCTCATCACGGCTGAGCGGAAAGAGCCGCCCCTTGGGCGTGCCGCGCACGGTGTGGCCCGAGCGGCCTACCCGCTGGAGGAAGGTGGAGATCCGTCTGGGCGTGCCCAGTTGGGCGACGAGATCCACGCGGCCGATGTCGATTCCCAGTTCCAGCGACGCGGTTGCCACCAGCGCCTTGAGCTTCCCGCTCTTGAGCCGTTCCTCCGCGTCCAGCCGGGTCTCCTTGGAGAGGCTGCCGTGATGGGCCGTCACCGCCTCCTCTCCCACCCGCTCGGAGAGGTGGCGGGAGACGCGCTCCGCCAGCCGGCGGGTGTTCACGAAGACCAGCGTCGTCTTGTGCGACTCGATCAGCTGCGCCAGGCGGTCGTAGATCTCTCCCCAGACCTCGCCCGACATGACCGCCTCGAGCGGGGAGCCGGGGAGCTCGAGTGCCACGTCGAGCTCGCGGCGGTGGCCTTGGTTGATGAGGGCGGGCCGGGCGGGAACGTCGGGCAGGGCGGGAATGTTCGAATCATTGTCTCCCGCCTTTCCCGTCCTTCCGACCAGCCACCTTCCGACCTCCTCGATCGGCTCCATGGTGGCCGACAACCCGATTCGCTGCAATGGCTGCCCGGCAACATGGGCCAGTCGTTCCAGCGTCAGCGCCAGGTGTGCCCCGCGCCGCGACTCCAGCACCGCGTGGATCTCGTCCACGATCACGGTCCTCACGGTGCGCAGCATCTCCCGGCTCCGCCGGGCGGTGAGCATCAGGTAGAGCGATTCGGGGGTGGTGACCAGGATGTGGGGCGGCTTCCGAAGCATGGCCGCCCGTTCCGAGGTGGGGGTGTCACCCGAGCGAATGGCCGCCGTAATCCTCGGGGCCTGGTACCCCATCTCCTCCGCCAGCCGGCGAATCTCCCGCCGCGGCTCGGCCAGATTGAGATGGATGTCGGCGCTGAGGGCCTTCAGCGGTGAGACGTAGACGACCCGGGTCTCATCGGGGAGAGGGGACTCCAGGCCCTCGCGGAACAGGCGGTCCAGCTCCTCCAGAAAGGCTGCCAGGGTCTTGCCCGACCCGGTGGGGGCGGCGATGAGCGTATCCCGGCCTTCCCGAATCGCCTGCCAGCCGAGGCGTTGCGGGGGGGTGGGCTCGCCGAACTTCTGTTCGAACCAGCGGGCGACGACGGGGTGGAAAGCGGAGAGAGGCATTGCCGAAAAATAACCGGATTTCGGCGGGTTGGTGCGTGTGGGACCCTCTTACCAAGCTCAGGGTGACAAGGGAGGGTACCGCTTCAGGTAGCGAGGGACATCGAACTTCTTCGCCGCGGCCTTAAGCGACTGATATCGAACTGTTCCGTAGATCGGCCGCCGATAGAATGGCCGGTCAAACCTGCCGAAGATCCACAGGATCCCACCATAGGTATTGGGGTCTCGGCCGTCGAGGGAATACTTGTTGTTCAGGTGCTCCAGGACTGTGAGGGCCTCCTGGGCATTCGGGGTCCACTGCAGTACCGCCTTGCCCCACAGCATGCGCAGTGAATTGTGCATCCAGCCGTCCACCAGGTAGGCGCGCTGAGCCGCGTTCCAGAGTTCATCTCCTGTTTCGGCCCGCTCCATCTGGTTCTGGGAGTAAAGCACCGGGCGAGGGTCTGATTCGCCCTTTCGCAGCTCCTCCCGGGCCCATCCAGGGATCGAATCCACTGTCCGGTGCCGCGAGTTGTGATAGACGAAGTTGTGGGAGATCTCTCGCCAGGTGAGCAGCTCATCCTGAAACTTGGCGAACTGTGCACCAGAGCCAACCTCCCGGGCGCGGAGGAGCACCTCCTGCGGGGCAATATTTCCAAAGTGGAGATAGGGCGACAGCATGCTGGTGGCGTCGTCATTGGGATCGCCCCGGTCTTCTTGGTAGCGCGGCAATCCGTTTTCGACGAAGTGCTCGAGTTGACTCCGGGCTGCTACGGGACCACCGCGGAGCTCTCTGGCCGGTGGCACCGCATGGTCTATGTCGCAGGAGGCGACTAATGCAGCAATGGAGGTGGGCGTAGGGCGACCTGGCTCAAAGGGAATCTCGATCTGGCGCCGAACGTCAGGCTCGCAAGTCTCGAACGGATGCAGAAAGTCTGGAAGCGCCGCCATCAGCCTCGGGCGAAACCCAACCGCGGTCGGATACTCCCGGTCGAAGTGCTTCATCGGGACCACGGTAGCCGAGTCTACCGCCACGATCGGGGTCTCAACCTTGGCCCGGAGTGCCTTGATCTGTCGAGGGACGATGAACGTAGGAAAGAAGTCGGTCGCAACGATGGCCGCCCTCTTCGCGAGTTCCACCAGCGGAGAAAGCTTCCCGGCTTGGCGTCGAGTTTCAGCGTCGTCCCCGCTCCGTTCCAGATAGAAGGCGTACTGGATCCCGAGAGCCTCGAAATCGCGATAGAGATCCACCACAGTCTGCAGGATAAAGGTGTGGATCCGATCGCTGGCCCAGGGGTAATCGTGACGCAGGCCGTGATATACCAGAACCGGCAACCCCAGCCTGTTGGCCTGCTCGATGGCAAACTCGAGGGCGAAGTTATGATGG
>Ga0180121_10000666_pt1 | contig 14499 bp, 13 predicted proteins | sample AntDrymUQ5402106_2_FD_129676 | JGI IMG/M metagenome (GOLD analysis project Ga0180121, IMG submission 129676) | Polar desert sand microbial communities from Dry Valleys, Antarctica - metaG UQ540 (21.06) (version 2) (version 2) | ecosystem: Environmental > Terrestrial > Soil > Desert | place...
CTATTTTTGAAATTTCTTTTCATTGTTGTCCAAAATGTTTTTAGCATTAAAATAAATAGAACACGCCTGTCTGACACCAGGCAGGCCCATGAAAATTGCCGTTAAAAATTCTAGCAGCAAATTGCGAGAGAATTTAGGCCTGTGTGCGCCAGGCAGGCAATTTTTCATCAGCGGGAGACTTTTCTTTTCCAAGCATTCTTTTGGTTTTTCAAAAGAAAGCGGACCAATAGAAAGATTATACTTTGGAGAATAAACGTTTTGGACGTATGTGATTTCTTTCACATTCGATAGAAATTTTCAATCTTCATTAAAGGGTACATTTGTATAAATAATTTATACAAAGAATTTAAATCTGAATTTGAATAAAGTTTTAATCATATCATACTACTTTCCGCCGATGGGCATGGGCGGAGTTCAGAGAACATTGAAGTTTGCAAAATACCTGAAAGATTACGGGTGGGAATCAGTAGTGATCACCGATAGTCCGAAAAGATATTATGCTGTTGATGAAAGCCTATTGAAGGAAGCAATAGAGTGCGGTATTAAGATAGAGAGAACAGGTAAAGATGTTTTCAATGTAAAGGATATAATTGTAAAAGTTCCGAATGAAAGAGTAAAAAAATTCAAGAATAAACTATCGCAGCTTATTTTTATTCCGGATTCAAAAATTTTATGGAAGAGAAAGGCGCTGGCAAAGGTCGATGAAATATGGGAGAAGCACGGAGGCTTCGACTTAGTATTCGCAACTGCACCTCCTTACACAGACTTTCTTATCGGACAGGCAGTGAAGAAAAAATATAAAATTCCTCTTGTAATAGATTACCGTGATTTATGGGTCGATAATACAGTACTGAATAAATATCCAACTCCTTTTCATAAAATGTCTAATATGAAGCTGGAGAAAAAAGTGCTTGCAGAAGCCAACCGAATTATTACAACAAACCGAAAGACCAAAGAGCTTATAATAACTCGTTACGGAAATGTTGATTATAATGATGTGAAAATCATACCTCACGGTTTTGATCAGGAGGATTATGATAAAGCGGCTAAAGAAAAATTACCTGTAACCAATAAAATGAGATTTTTATACTCCGGAAGTTTTTATTGCTACAATCCAAAACCATATTTTGAAGCAATAAAAATTTTATTTGATAAATATCCTGAACTTGAAAGTGAAATTGAGTTTTGTTTTCTGGGACAATTCACTAACGAGTATATCAAACTTTCTCAAAATTTAAAAATCTATGATAAGCTGAATATAAAAGGTTATGTAGATCATATAGAATGTGTCAAATATATATTAAGCTCCGATGTATTGGTATTGCTTAAGAGCGCAGGTGAAAACGAGATTGTCGCGATGGTGGGAAAAATAGGAGAGTATATAGGGAGCAGGAAAAATATTCTTGCGTTGATCCCTGATGGTCTGACACAAAAAACTTTACAATCGTATGAAGCTGTGAAATTTGTTAATTCTGAGGAGCCAAGGGAAATTTCAAAAGCTATTTATAATTCTTTTCAACTCTATAAAGGAAAAAAACTTCCTGTCGCTAATGAAGAATTTATCGAGCAGTATAACAGAAAAACGATGACAGACGAACTTGCTACGGAATTAAACTATTTACTTGATATAGAGTAGAAGTTAGAATTTAGAATTCAGAAATTCTAAATTCTAAATTCTAAATTCTAAATTCTAAATTCTAAATTCTAAATTCTAAATTCTAAATTCTAAATTCTAAATTCTAAATTCTAAATTCTAAATTCTGAAAGTATGAAAATCTTACTGATTGGAAATGGTGGAAGGGAAAATGCTCTTGCTTGGAAAATATATAACTCAAAATCATTTAAAGACTCAAATAGTAAATTATATATTACTCTCGGAAATCCCGGAATTAATAAGTTTGCTGAAATTGTAGAGATCAGCCCTTCGGACATTATTTCCTTGAAAAAATTTGCTGTGGCGGAAAAAATTGACTTTACCATAGTTGGACCGGAGGCGCCTTTGTCAAAAGGAATTGTAGACGAGTTTGAAAAAATTGATCTGAAAATTTTCGGACCTACAAAAAAGGCAGCTGAAATAGAATCCAGTAAGATTTTTGCAAAGGATTTGATGATCAGAAATAACATTCCAACAGCAAAGTACAGATCTTTTTCAAAAGATGTGATCGAAGAAGCGCATAAGTTTTTAGGAAAATGCAGCTACCCGGTTGTGATTAAAGCAGACGGCTTGGCTTCAGGCAAAGGAGTAATAATTGCTTATGACCCGGATGAATCAGAAAAGACCCTAAAAGATTTTTCAGAAGGCAGTTCTGTTAATGAGGCGGGATTTAATTTTTTAATTGAAGAATATCTTGAAGGTGAAGAGGTTTCTGTTTTTGCGATAACCGACGGAGAAGATTATGTAATACTTCCTTTCTCACAAGATCATAAAAAAATCTCTGAAGGAGAAAAAGGGAGGAATACTGGCGGAATAGGTGCTGTCGCTCCTGTTAAGAAATTTGCGAATGTAGAACTTACGGAAAAAATCAAATCGAAAATCATCGAACCGGTTTTAAAAGTTATGAAAGAAGAAGGAAGACCTTATAGGGGGTGTTTATATTGCGGGCTTATGATAGTATATAACGAACCGTTTGTAATTGAATTTAACTGTAGATTTGGAGACCCGGAAACTCAGTCAGTTTTGCCATTGATAAATTCTGACTTCCTGGAAATGTTAATTGCTTCTGCCACTGGAAGAATGAAAAATTATAATCTTAAAATAGAGGATGAATATACTTGCTGCGTTGTCCTTGCGTCCAATGGTTATCCTGATAAATTTGAAATTGGAAAAAAAATAACAGGTATTGATGATGTTGGAGAGAATTGTTTAGTATTTCATTCAGGTACAAAATTTGAAAGAGATGGAAAAGATATTTTATCGACAGGAGGCAGAGTGCTGTCGGTGGTCGGAGTTTCAAAGAAGTCACTGGAAGATGCTGCAAATATTGCATACGTAAATGCTGAAAGAATAAATTTCGAAAATAAATATTTCAGAAAAGATATTGGATTTCGCCAGATGCAGGCTTTTAAAAATAAGGACAGGGAAGCAGTAGGTTGAAAATATTAGTAACAGGAGGAACCGGTTATATCGGGTCTCATACGGTAGTAGAATTACAGAACGAAGGTTATGAAGTTTTGCTTATTGACAATCTTTCTAATTCTACAGCTGATGTTGTGAATAATATTGAATCGATATCCGGAAAGAAACCAATATTTGAAAAGATCGACCTCTGCGACTTAAGGGAGCTTCAACATTTTTTTGAGAGGTTCAATGATATTGGAGCCGTTATACATTTTGCTGCTTTCAAAGCTGTCGGAGAATCAGTTGAGAAACCATTGGTGTATTATAGGAACAATGTTATTGGTATGGTAAATCTTTTAAATGAAATGGTTAAGGGGAAGATTGATAACATTGTTTATTCCTCTTCATGCACTGTTTACGGAGACGCTGATTCTCTTCCTGTAACAGAAGAATCTCCGATTAAAAAAGCACAGTCTCCGTATGGATTTACAAAACAGATCGGAGAACAAATGCTTTATGATCTTTCTAACACGGCGGAATTTAATTCAATTATATTAAGATACTTTAATCCTACTGGCGCGCATGACTCATCTTTGATCGGTGAACTTCCAATCGGTATACCCAATAACCTGGTCCCGTATATCACCCAGACGGCAGCAGGAATAAGAGAAATCCTTACTGTAAACGGAAATGATTACGATACTCCAGACGGGACTAATATAAGAGATTATATCCACGTAGTTGATCTGGCTAAAGCTCATGTTAAGGCGCTGGAGAGATTACTTCATAAAAAAAATAAAGCTAAAGTTGAGGTTTTTAATCTCGGAACGGGTAAAGGGAATTCTGTGATTGAAGTAATTAGAGCATTCGAAGAAGTTGCTGGAATAAAATTAAATTACAAGGTTGGTCCCAGAAGAACCGGAGATGTTGTCAGAATCTATTCGGATACAAAAAAAGCGAATGAAATTTTAGGCTGGAAAGCTAAGCGGGATTTGAAGAATATGATGCTAACTTCATGGAAGTGGGAACAATATTTAAATAAGATGAAGAAGATAAAAGAGACAAAGTAAAATTCAAATGAATCAACAACCGAAGATTTTTCTTTCTTACTGCCATAAGAATGTGGACGTTGCGGATGCTATTGATAAAGGTTTTCAGAGTATCGGAATTATGTTTCAGAGAGATGTACGTGATGTTGGATATATGCAGAGCATAAGGAAGTTTATGGAGAAGATAAGAGACAATAATTATGCATTGATGATAATAAGCGACGACTTTCTTAAATCGGAAAATTGTATGTATGAGGTAATTGAGCTTCTCAAAGAGAAGGATATTCAGGAAAAAATTTTATTAATCGTACTTTTATTAATCGTACTTGAGGATGCAAACATTTATAAATTCGAGGGTAAAAAACACTACATTAAATATTGGAACGATAGATTTAATTCTGTGAGCAAAGAATTAGAAGAACTTTCTCGTGAAATATCAGCTAGTCTTTGTGAGGAGCTGAAGAAAGTGAAAAATATTTCTTTAAATATTGATGAGTTTTTGTGTATAGCGAGCGATAAAAAATCTGTTCCTCTTTCAGTGCGAAAGAAAAATAATTATAAAGAGATACTTGAGATTATTGGATTTGATAAGGAAGAACTAGTGAAAGAAATTTTTAAAATATTAGATATCAAAGATGAAGAAGAGCAGGATTTAGCTTTAGAAGATTTTTTAATTGCGTATCCGAAAAACCCTTATGGTCATTTTTATAGAGCTCATTTAGCAAAAGAAAGAAAAAATTTTAAAAAGGCAAGAAAATACTATGAGAATTATTTAACAAAAATCAATAAAACTGATTACATTGCTTATAACAATTTAGGAAATATATATGCAGTGAATTTTAAAGAATTTGGTAAAGCTTTAGAAGTTTATAATAAATCAATTTGCATCAAACCAGATTACGATGAAGCATATAATAATTTAGGAACCTACTTCCAAGAAGGTTTTTCTGATTACATTAAAGCAAAAGAATATTATGAAAAATCTATAGAAGTAAATCCTCAAAATGATAAGGCATACTTTAATTTAGCAACCTTAAGTCTTTTAGAATTAAAGGATTGTAATTTTGCAAAATAATGTTTTGAAGCAGCTATTGAATTGAAATCAAATGAATTTCGGGTTTATTACAACTATGCGGTTTTACTTCATACAAAATTTAAAGACTACATAAAGGCAGTATTTTTGTATAAGGCAACAATAGAAATGAATCCAAAATATGAGAATGCCCATTATAATTTAGCGGACTTATTACAATATGAATTTGACGATAAAAAAGGGGCAAAAGAAAGTTACGAAACAACAATTGAAATAAATCCTGAGAATGCTGAAGCACATGGTAATTTAGCGATTTTATTAAAGGATAAATTTAATGATTTTCAAGGAGCAAAGAAATATTACTTAATTGCGATTACTTTAAAACCAAGTTTTAGAAGCGAAAAGTATGATAAGTATTTTGGCATTTCAAATTAACCATTCCCCCTGATCTTTTAAGAATCTCCGGGAGTTCAGATGAATGATTAAGCGAGCAGGGTATTCTTGAAACGATTTTATCTTGATAGTTTTACTAATTAAAAATAGTTTACTCTAATACATAATTTTTCTTTAAAAAAATCTATGAGTTTAAATTCTTTAGAAATAGGTGAGCATAAAAAAAGCATAAAAATAGAAATTTATTTAGACATTGTTACGGATATGGAAGGCAAGTATTGGATTGCATATTGTCCTGCACTTGAATTATCAAGTTACTCAGATAAAGAGGATAAATTAATTAAGTCATTTAATGAAACTCTAAAGATTTATTTTGAAGAAACTTTAAGAAAGGGAACTCTGGAAAAAGATTTATTAAGATTAGGATGGGTTTTACAGCAAGTTCCTACTCCTCGATATGAACCTCCAAAAATAGATTTTGAAAATGTATTTAAAAACTTTATTAATCCATCGATAATAAAGAAGAAAGTTTCCCTCCCTGTTTTTTGTTAAATTCTGTGAAAGATTTTGAAAAGCATCTCTCTTAATAAATACAAAAAATATTTAAAATCAAAGAATTGTTACAAAGACCGAACCGTATCTAGTCACGAAATTTGGTATTCTAAAGATATAAAACTTACAAGACCTATAATTGTTGATTCAAATTATTCTGATGTTCCCGTTTTTCATATTAAAAATACCTTAAAGCTATTAGGTATTTCTGATAAAGATTTTGAAAAAGAAATTCGCAATACATAATTATCTCCGCAGTTTGATGGCATTGATTTAAATTGGAAGTATTTAAAAATTTCTCATTGCCAAAAAACATTAAGTCAAGAAGGTTTTTTTAAATTTTTTATAGTAGAATTTAAATGCACATTACAAAGGATTTTATAAATAAGGTTCTTGATTCCGATAAACGAGCAATTGCAAAAGTGTTGACATTAGTAGAGAATGAAGATAACGGGAGTGAAATTATTCTTAAGGAACTTTACAAGCACACAGGTAAAGCACACAGGATAGGAATAACCGGACCACCGGGAGCTGGTAAATCAACGCTTACAAATAACCTTGTGAAACTTCTCAGCGAGAGGGGATATAAAGTCGGGGTTATAGCGGTTGATCCAACAAGTCCTTTCACGGGCGGAGCGCTCCTTGGAGACAGGATAAGGATGCAGGATGTCGGTTTGCTGGAAAATGTTTTTATCAGATCCATGGCGACACGGGGAAGTCTCGGAGGTTTATGCAAAAATGTAATTGAGGCCTGCGATATACTGGATGCATCAGGAAAAGATTTCATTATTATAGAAACTGTTGGTGTAGGTCAATCGGAGCTAGATATAGTCCAGGCAGCCGATACGACAATAGTAATACTTGTTCCGGAATCGGGAGACTCGGTTCAGGCAATGAAGGCTGGATTAATGGAAATTGCTGATATTTTTGTTTTGAATAAATCTGACAGGGCCGGCGCCGATGCTGTTGCTGCAACTCTGAAAAATATTATTCATCTTAAACCACCCGCAAAAGATGGATGGATAATAAATGTTTTGAAGACAGCAGGAAGCCAAAACAAAGGCACTATAGAATTGTTAGATGAAATTATAAAACATAAAGATCATCTTGCCCGAAGCGGATATTTGCAGATAAAGAGAAAAGATCAATTATATAAAAAGATCATCGACCTTGTAAATAATAAGCTAGAAGTAAATTTTTGGGATGAAGGCAGGCGTAAAAACCTTTCAGAGAAGATCGAAGCAATATTTGAAAGAAGATCTGATCCGTACACATTTGTAGAGAACCTTATTAATTAAAATTTGATTATGATTTTCTTGAGTATTATTCATCGTGTCTTTTAATTAGAATAATTAAAAACCTTGGTGGGTTGTGTTTGTAAATTCATTGATTTTGCAAAGCAAAAAATTTAGTTTAAAAGTTAAAAATTAACAGAATTAAAATATTAAATAACGATAAGGAGTAGTTTCATTTAATGGCTAATACGACAAAAGTTCAGCATACAGGTATTATGAATAAAATGCGAGACAAGATGCCTTTGATAATCATAATACTTATAATAGCGTTTCTGGCAACGATAGTATTCGAATGGGGAATGAATTATATGGGTATGGGAGGTCAAACCGATGCATTTGCGAGTATAAATAATCAGGAAATAACTTATCAGGATTATGAAAAAATTGTTCAACAACAAATAGAGCAATCCAGGCAGCAAAACGAGGGTAAGGATGTTACGGAAGCTCAAGTAAAACAAATAAGAGACCAAGTATGGTCGAGCCTAGTGAATCAAACATTAACAAAACAGGCAATTGAAAAATACGGAATTAAGGTATCTGATAAAGAAATATTAGATTGGATATATAATCGTCCGGAAACATTGCCTGAACCCATAAAAAAGAATTTTATGGATTCTACAGGAGTGTTCAATGCCGGATTTTATCAGCAGGCTTTGAATATGAAAACAAAAGAAGCCACACAATTCTGGGCACAGGTTGAAAGTTATATAAGAGAGACTCTATTATCTGAAAAACTTCAGGCAGTTCTTTCCGAAGGAGCAGTGATAACCGAAGGCGATGTTGTGGAAAAGTATAAAGATGATAACATGACGGCAAATTTTAATTATGTATTACTTGATCTTAATACAATAACAGATTCGTCACAGTTCGCAGTAAACGATGATGATATGAAGAAATATTATGAAGATCATAAGATCGATTTCAAACAAAATGAAAGTGTAAAATTAAAGTATGTAACCATACCTGAAGTTGCATCAGCTGAAGATTCAACCCAGATAATGAAGCAAATGGAATCCTTTCAGAAACAGATGAAAACAGCAATCTTAGAAGACTCTTCAATAATTAAATTGATGATGGGCAATTCTGCAACTTCGTGGAATGATGGATTTCAAAAGTCAAATGCATTCGAAGTTCCTGTACAGAATTTTTTGTTCAGGGCAAATGTAGGGGATGTATCCGATGTGATAATTGGTGAAGATGGTTATCAAGTATTAAAATTACTTGATGTAAAACCAAGCGAAGATATTTATGTTAATGCTACTCATATTCTTATCAAACCGGAAAACGATACGGCGGCAGCTAAAAAGAAGGCAGATGATTTGTATGCAAGAGTAAAAAACGGGGAAGATATTAGCAAATTAGCGCTGGAGTTTTCGAATGATCCTTCAGTAGGTCAGAATAAGGGAAATTTAGGATGGTTTACTAAAGGTGCAATGGTAAAGGAATTTGAAGATGCTGTGTTCAAGGCTAATGCAGGTGACCTGGTAGGACCAATTAAATCAACATATGGATTTCACATAGTAAAAGTGTTTGGAAAAGAGAAAAAAGAGTTCAAAGTTGCGCAAATGATGAAGATCGTCTCACCCACTAGCAGAAGCAGGCAGATAGCGGAAAAAAATGCACAGGATTTTTATGAAGAGATAACCAAGAACGGGCAGAATATGGATTCTCTCGCAAAACAAAAAAATCTCCAGGTTCAGACAACCTCTGAGATTCAAAGAGACGGCACTATTCCCGGAGCAGTGGGGCAGGATAAAAGCCTGCTTAAGTATTTTTTTGAAAACAAGGTTAATACAATTTCAGAGCCGGTAAAAATAGACGCCGGTTATGCAATTTATGAAAGTATATCAAAATTAGCCACGGGATATCAGAATTTCGATTCGATAAAAACCACATTTATAAAACCAAAAGTTATAAACGAAAAGAAGTATAAGATACTTTTGGGTATAGCAACAGACCTGGAAGGGAAGATCCAAAACGGTGATATAAACTCTTTGAAGGAAGTCGCTAGTCAATATACTTATGAAGTTGCCGATAGTTTTGCAGTTACAAAACCTGATAAAATATTGGGACAGGATTTTGCTTTAAGTGCTGCTGTCTTCAATATGAAACCTGGCGAAATTTCTAAACCGATAAAGGGGGTGAAAGGATATTATATAGTTAAGATAAATTCGATAACTGAATTTAATCAAGAGGACTATGTTTTGAAAGCTCCGGACATCAAAAAGAATCTATTGATGAGCAAAAAACAGCAGATAGTTTCTGAGTGGCTGGCTAGAATGCAAACCGAAGCAGAAATAATTGATAACCGAAGTAAATATTTAAATTGAAACTGATATTTATAGCCAAGAAATTTGGGATTAAAAATTAATTTAAAAAGCATTATTTAATATCCACTCCGTGTAATTTCATGTAGTGGATTTTTTAATGAAGGTTAAAATATACATAATTGTTATTTTTGTGCTGATGTTTTCCATTGTTGGAAATGCACAGGATAATCCTACTATTATTTTAGGCAATGGCTTCAGCATAATGCCTAAAATGATCTATATATCATCAGCAACAGTGCAATTATTCCCTTTCTCAAAAGACCAGTTTGAAAGAAGCTTTACAGAGGAACTTTCAGGAGGATATGGATATGGAATTTCCTTTAGAAAAAAATTACTCCGGGAAGACCTTTCCTTTGGACTATCTACAGAGTATATAAAAATCGTAGACAGTGAATTGACACAGACATTCGATAACGATACTGTCCGGTACAGAGCCAGGGTGACAGAAGAATTGTCAATGATACCGATTGAGCTGACTGGTTATTTTAATATTCCCAATTTCAGCGAAGACCTGAAAATTTATTTAGGAGGCGGAGTCGGAGTATATTTTGGGGACAGAAAAAGAACGGTGATAGACATTCAGAGCAAAACAATATCAAAACAAGCTGGGTTTAGTTTCGTAATACTTAGCGGGCTTGAATACAAGTTTACCAAAGCTTTTTCAGGAGTATTTGAAATAAGATTCCGGCAGGCAGAGTATAGTGTAAAAAGCGAATATCCGGTATCCAATATAAAAATTAACGGCACATCGTTTCCCCTCGACAAAAACTTAAATTCAAAGATCTTTGTTGACGGATTGAAGCTAAGTTTGGGAATAGCATACAACTTCTAAAATTTTAAAAAAAATTTATAATCAGTATGAAGATTTTTGCATTGTTTGTGGCAGCGACAATTGTTTTCATCTTTCCCCATAGAAGTCAAACGAATATACATAACTTTTCATCAGGTTATTCCGATAAGTTTTTTGTAAAAACAAAGTCCGAGCTTAAAATATCTGAAGCTACGGGAAGAATTTCGCTTAATACGGGTATTAATTCACTGGATGAAAAAATTCTTAAATACAGAGTATTCAATATTAAAAAGCTCTTCAACGTTAATAATGGCGATACCGAACTTTATAAAAAGCTAGGAATGGAAAGAATATATGTATTTATTATGGATATAAAGTCTGATATTGAAATAGAAAAAATCGTAAACGAATTTAATAATGACAATGAAATTGAATTCAGTGAACCAAATTTTAAGGGAACATCGGCCGGGCAAAAAGAATTGGAGCTAAATAAATCTTATGCTGCAAATATTCCTAACGACGAAATGTTTTATAAGCAATGGTATTTGCAGAATAATGGTTCTGTTGATCCTTCAAGCGGAGGAATGGGCAAGGTGGGTGCTGATATAAAGGTAATTGATACTTGGGAGATTGAAACCGGTAGTGAAGAAGTCATAGTTGCAATACTTGACTCAGGCATAAAAGATGATCATCCCGATCTTAAGGACAGGATGTGGATAAACAAAAACGAAACTCCAAATAACGGAATTGATGATGATCAAAACGGATATACGGATGATATTAAAGGATGGGACTTTGCTTATGAAGACAGGCGTCCTGAGGATGGATTTGGTCACGGAACAAACATCGCGACAGTCATTGGCGCAAACACCAATAATTTGATTGGTTTTTCCGGAGTTGATAGAAATTGCAAATTAATGAACTGCAAAAACCTAAATTCAGAAAATACCGGTGAATACTCCTGGTGGGCAGAATCTATTAAGTATGCCGTTGATAATGGGGCGAATATAATTAATATGAGCGAAGGCGGAGATGATTATTCTAAAGTTTTGAAGACTGCGATAGATTATGCAATAGAAAGCGGAGTATTGTTAACCGCAGCAATGATGAATAAGGGTGACAGCAGAGATTATTATCCCGCAAGTTATAAAGGAGTATTTGCTGTCGGAGCAACCGATACGGATGATAAACGCTGCAGGAAGTTTTCATGGGGAGGAGGAAGCTGTTGGGGAAAGCATATTTCTGTTGTTGCACCAGGAAATAAAATTTACGGACTTGATTATGAAAACAATGATAATTACGAAGTCTATTGGAGCGGCACTTCTCAGTCCACTGCAATTGTGAGCGGAATAGCTTCACTTCTTCTTGCACAGAATAAATCAAGATCAAGCGATGATCTGAAGCGTATCATAAAACTTTCCTCAAGAGACATTGTAGGCGACTCAAGAGAAGACCGGCCAGGTTGGGACCAGTACTATGGCTATGGAAGAGTTGACAGCTATTCAGCATTAACATTTGATAAAATTATTGATCCGGAAAAGAAAGAAGAAGTAAGTAAAGATGACGGAACAGAAGATTTTTTTAACAACGAAAAGGAAAAAGCCCCGGAAGATATTAATGAAGGTATTAATAAGGGTGACAAGGGTGTAAACGAAGATGAAAAACCGGCAAAAGCTGTTGACAGAAACACACATACACCGGCGGAAGATGATAATGGAATCGGACCGGCAAAGAAGAAATAATTTTCTTTAAGCTGAAGCGATCTACTTGAATTAGTATCTATAATTGGACGAATAATCCAACTCTCACCATTTTCAATATATGATCAGGAAAATCCCCTGTTTCTGAAATCTGTATTTAAACCACTAACATGTCTTTTATGATGAATTTAAAGTTACTGAATAATTTATTGGTTAGCGAAAAATTATTGAGAGAACTTATTTATTTCGAGGAAATTGACTCAACAAACAGTTATTCAAAAAAAAAGAATCAGGAAGACAATACATTAGTTATTACATCTCACCAAACTGCCGGAACAGGAAGATTCGGAAGATCCTGGTATAGCTCAAAAAATAAAAATCTCACATTCACTCTTATAAAATGTTTTAAAATCGGAGTTGATGAAATTCATCTTGTTAACTTTTACTCTTCTTATATTCTATTCCTTACCTTGAAAATTTTTTTAGAAGAGTTTAAAGTTCTTGATATTATTTTAAAATGGCCGAATGATATTTTGATTAACAGGAAAAAAGTTGCCGGAATTCTACTGGAGGTAAAAGATCTTAATTATGAACTTAAAAAATTTATAATTGGCTTTGGTTTAAACGTTAATCAGGAAAAATTTTCTGAGGATATCAGCGATAAAGCCACCTCATTAATAAATGAAACAAAAACTGAAATCAATCGGGAAAAACTTTTAACACTATTTGTAAATCTTTTTTATGACAATCTAAATCTCCTAAGTGAGAAAAGTGATTTAATAAACTTATGGATAGAGAGTTCGAAGATCAAAGGTAAAGTAATAGAATTTAAGCAGTTTGAAGACGACAAAGAAAAAAAGGCAACAATTATTAATATTGATAGTGACGGTGGACTAAGAGTTAAATTCCAGGACGGGCAGATAGTCAAGTTTTTTTCAGGTGAGATTAGAATGTTGTATTGAAAAGGTTTGTTGAGTTAGTTGAGTCTGTGTTCACGTCTATCATTAACATCTAGCGTCTCACGTCTATCGTCTCACGTTTTGCATGACGAAAAATATTTTACATATTATTAATATTAACATAAGATTCAAGTAATGATCATTCGGTTAGTTTACATAAAATAAAATAGGTACAGAGGTTGTTAGGATTTTGTAAGGATAAATATTATATCATTAATGACACCAGGCGAAAAGTCAAATTTCAACTATTGCTTAAGTAAACTAATTAGGTTATTTTGCACTACTTAAGGAATCATCAAAACGTATTGTGTTGCCAGATCCATCATGCGAACTCAAAATAGAAGCAACAAAATAAAGTATTATCATCCTAAAGTGAGGCATGGTAGATTTTTAAAAAAAGTTATTATTAAAGAATTGACAAAGACAATTTAAAAAATTAATTTTGCACAACTAGAGAAAGAACCTTTAACAACACTTTTTAAAACTTTTTGTAAACTAAACAAAAAAACAACAATGAAAAAAACATTCAAACTTTTCGCAGTATTGTTCATCTTCGTTTTAGCGGTCAGCACTAGCATGGCGCAAACTCCAACTTACTCACTATGTGCCGATAGTTTAAGACTCGTAACGGTAACTGCTCCTGATGATGCAGTTGAATTTGGTGTATATCTTACCCATACAAATGCTGCTACACCGTTCAATCTTGCCGGTACGCAGCTTTTCTTTTCATTCAATTCGGGAATTCTTAATGGTTGTGTTATAACTGACACTGTAAATTGTGTTAAGTTAAGAATCATTGGTTCTCAACTACCAATACCTTACCAGCCAAGAAATCCATCTGTATCGGACGCTACTAATCCTACAGCAACAGTTTTAAGAATGGCAATTAATGCATTCCAGGGAGCACCTGGTCTATCCATTACAGGCGCAACTAATCTTTTAGTGGCAAAAGTTAGATTAACAAACCTCGCACCTCCGGGAGATAGAACTTTTGACTTAGAAGCTTTAACTTTGTCATGGAGAAATCCACCAACAGTAGCATTTGCTACGAAAGTATTCGCATACATAAATAATGTCAACACAGACATTACAACACCATTAACACATTGTATTGATTCTTTGGGTTTACCAAATCCACTACCTGTTGAGATGGCAAGTTTCTCTTCAGCTGTTAACAGAAATAATGTTAATCTTAACTGATCAACAGCAACAGAAACAAACAATTCAGGATTCGACGTTGAAAGAAAATTAATCGGTGCAACTGATTGGGTAAGAGTAGGAAATGTAGCCGGAAGCGGAACTACATCCGAAACAAGAAGCTACACATTCAGCGAAAGAGC
>Ga0180121_10000667_pt1 | contig 14499 bp, 17 predicted proteins | sample AntDrymUQ5402106_2_FD_129676 | JGI IMG/M metagenome (GOLD analysis project Ga0180121, IMG submission 129676) | Polar desert sand microbial communities from Dry Valleys, Antarctica - metaG UQ540 (21.06) (version 2) (version 2) | ecosystem: Environmental > Terrestrial > Soil > Desert | place...
CTCGACCTTCACCCGGTCACCGAGGAAGAGACGGATGCGGTACCGCTTCATCTTCCCGGCCGAGTAGCCAAGCGTCTCGTGGCCGTTGTCGAGGCGAATCCTGAACATGGAGTTGCGGAGCGCCTCGATGACCTCGCCCTCCATCTCGACCTTCTCTTCTTTTCCCAATGCCGCTTCCTCTCTTCGCGTTCACCTGCAGAATAGATCCTCCGCCGTCGGCTCGGAGAGCGCCGCGGCCGCCCAAAGGGCGACCGCGGCCCTCAACGTCCACTACTGGCTGAGTGGCGCGACGTTCGTCGCCTCAGGGCCCTTCTGGCCCTCACGCTCCTCGAACTCGACGCGCGCGCCTTCGGTCAGGCTCTTGAAGCCCTCGCCGGCGATGTTGCTGTGATGGACGAAGAGATCCTTGGAGCCCTCGTCCGGGGTGATGAAGCCATACCCCTTGCTGTCGTTAAACCATTTAACGGTTCCGCTAGCCATAAAAACACCTCCCTCAATATTTCACGAACAAGTGGGAAGGCGCCTTGCGCGAACCGAACTCGCTCTAGATTGCGATTCGAGAGTAGCAGGCTCTGGCGTACAGCGAACCAGATCGAGTCAACTCGTCGAGCCGACATTGGATCCGAACACGAAAAAGCCCCGACTTGCGGGGCTTCTCCAGGTGGGCGGTACTGGGCTCGAACCAGTGACCCCCAGCTTGTCGAGTGAGCCGAACGCTTCGCTGCTAGTCGCCATGAGTCTCCGGATCGCCTAGGAAAGCCGTTTACTGGCCCCGATCAGCCGCACGATCTTGCCACCGTTCGCCGCCGCCTCTTTCCACGCTCTTTCCAGGAGACCGCCACTCGCGGGAGCGGCGCGTCGCTGGCGAAACGAGAAGACCATCGCGCCAACGCCGCGCTCTACCGCTCAGTTACGGGGCGGAAACGGATCGCTTCCGTAGGTGTTGCGATACACGATGGTGCCGTCCATGTTGTGAATGACGTGTCGCGGCTCGACGCGTACACCGCAGCAACGGCGGAAGCCACGTCGGGCAGCCAATGACATACGTAATCGCCTCGGAGAAGGCGACTCAGCACCGCCTTCTCCGAGGCCGGCCGCGGCGCTCGCCGCGACGTTCGTTAAGTACCTTCCTCGACTTCGTAGATCTCGTCGGCTACGAGCCCATGTGCTTCCCGGTGCACCGTATGTGCGGCCTCGGCGTTCGGTGCTTCGACAAGGCAGAAGACCTTGCCTGCCTTCTCGTCAACCCAGTAGCTCTTGTAGTTGACGTCGTGCGCGGCTTGTGTCTCAAGGTCTTTCATGTGGGCCGCGGCGACGTCTTTCATCGACACATCACCCGCCTCGAGGTTGTGCACGTCCATGAAGAGCGGCATTGACTCTCCCTTCTGATCGGTTGCCGGGCGATGTTCTCATACTGCTCGCTGCGACGCGACCAGCGAAACTGCACGGCGGCTAACGGCGTTTCGGCCATAAGTAGGCCACCGTCGTCGCTTGGCGGCGGGACACCGCTGAAGAAAAACCCCGCGTTAGCGGGGCTTTCGTGAGGTGGGCGGTACTGGGCTCGAACCAGTGACCCCCAGCTTGTCGAGCTGGTGCTCTCCCAACTGAGCTAACCGCCCTGGACGCCGGATTGTAGCGGCGCCGGTTTGGGTACTAGGCGCGCCGGTGGAGATTCTCATCCTCGTCTTCGGGATCATGATCGTTGCGAGCGTCGTCGGCTCGATCCGTCGGGTGAAGCGCATGCGCGAGCGGAGGAGCAGATGGAGGCCGAGGCGATGCGACGCGCAGAGTCGGGAGAGCCGCCTGCCTCGCCGTTCTCAGGCTCGCCGAGGAGGGCCGGCTCGCAGTCCTGCACCTCCACACCGCCCGGATGCCGACGGTGGGCGTGCGGCTGGACGAGCTGGCCCGGACGACCGAGGGCATGTCACCTGCGGATCTCAAGGCGCTTGCGCAGGAGGCTGCACTCGTCGCCATGGCGCGCGATGCGTCAGCGCCGACACCCTCGGTCACACACGAGGACTTCGAGGAAGCGCTGGAGCGGCTGCGGGGCGGATCGGTCGCAGCACCCGCGGCTGTCTAGCGCCGCGCCAGCACTACACCGCCAAGACAGAGGGCTCCGCCGAGAAACGCCAGCGCCGCGGGCGTCTCGCTCAGGAACGCCCAGCCCATCAGGATCGCGAGCGGCGCAACGAGATAGGTCGTGGCTCCCATGCGTCCCGCCGTCGTCCTGGAGAGCGCGTACGCCCAGGTCATGAAGCCGACTGCAGTCGGAAAGACGCCGAGGTAGACCATCCACGCGATCGAGCTTCCGTCGGCGCGGCCGAGCTCGTCGAAAGTGTCGGCGCGAATGGGAGGCAGACGACGAGGCCGATCGTGCACGCGAGCCAGGTGATGTGGAGCGCGGACGCGCGTGAGAGCAGCGGCTTCTGCGCGATGACACCGCCCGCATAGAGCGCGGCGGCTGCAACGCAGAGCACGGCTCCCCACCCCGCCGAGACTCCCCGCTCGGAGGTCGCGACGCCGATGATGATCGTGCCGGCAAAGGCCACCGCGCAGCCGAGGACGAGCGCCCGTGGAAAGCCCTCCTTGAGCAGGAAGCCGGCGAGGATCGCGATCAGGATCGGCCCGAGGTTGACGAGCATCGCCGCTGTGCCCGCATCCACTCGCCGCTCGGCCTCGTTGAGCGCCAGGTTGTAGAGCCCGAACCAGAGGACGCCGCAGACGACGAGGAGCGGCCATTCGCCTCTCCCGGGCAAGCGGCCCCGCTGCCAGAGGACGAACATGCCGAGCACCGCGCTTCCGACCGCAAGCCGGCCGACGCTGAGCGCGCCGGGCGAAAGATCCTCCCCCGCCGCCCGGATGCCGACGAAGGCCGAGGCCCAGAGGATCACGGTGACGAGAGCCGCGAGCAGAGCCACTAGGGACTACAACGTCACGAGGCTCCGATTTCGTCAGACGGTCAGAAGATCTCGGGGCACCACGGGTAGCGATCTGTCCGGAAGAGCGCGTCTGCCCGGTCGAGCGCACCCTCGGCGAGCTCCTCCACGCGGCCTGCCCGGGCGAGCTCGCCATAGCCGAAGCCGCCGAGGTAGACCGAGCCGAGGGAGGTCACGGGCAGCGAGAGCTCCGCCTGCGCATCGGTTCGCTCGGCTCCCTCCGGCCCCACGCGCCAGCGTCCAGCGTTCCAGGGGCAGAGCTCGTCTTGCACGTCGAGGACGACGGGCTCGCCCGGCTTGAACGTCCGCGCGTTGAGCGCCGCCTCGACGTCCACGACGCGAACCCAGAGGCCGTCGCGAAACGCGAGGTTCAGCCTCCGCGGCTCCGCCACCAAGAGCTGCAGCTCGTGGTCGAGCGGCAGCAGCTCGGCTTTCGCCCGATCCATCCAGTCGGTGTCGAGCAGGAAGCGCCAGAGCTCGCGCGTCGCATCGTCCGAAACTCCGACCGCCTCGATCACATTCACGAAGCCCGTCGGTACGCCGTGATCGGCAGACCAGTGAAGCCGGTAGAGCGCATAGCCGGCCGGCTCGCCGTCGAGCTCGAGCAGCATGCGGACCATCTCGCCGCCGCCGCCTCTCGCCCACTCCGGGTCGGGCAGGCGCTTGGAGCGCCACCACTCCGGCGTGCGCACGAACATGCCCGGATGCCGCTCCGCCGCCCGCCGCTGCAGCGGCGCGAAGGCGGCGACCGCCTCCTCGACGTCCACGGCTCTGAAACGCCCGCGGAACTCGAAATCCGTATGGAAGACCGTCCGGTCGAGGCGAGCCTCGAAACTGAGCGTGAACGACGCGATCCCGTAGCCGAAGCGGCCGTACAGGCTGTCGTCGGAGGCCCAGAGGTACGCGATGGGCTCGCCACGCTCGTGCATGTCCGCGAGCTGGGCCTGCATGAGGTCTTTGAAGACGCCGCGCCGCCGGTGCGTCGGAAGCACTCCGACGAGCGTGACCCCGGCCGCGTTCACGAAGCCGCCGCCGGGGACGCTGGTCTCGAACGGAAAGACCCCGCCGCTGCCCACGACCTCGCCGTCCTCGAAGGCCGCATGCACGCGGTCCGGCGGCAGGATCGGCCCGAAGCGCTCCATCGTCTTCTCGTCCGGGGTGCGGCCGAAGTAGTGGAAGATCGGAGCGAGGGCGCCCGGGAGGTCGTCCGGACCGCAGACCCGGATCTCGATGCTCACGCGATCTTCTCTAGCGGTGCGTAGTCGAGCACCAGGCGGCGGTCGGCGCTTTCGCCCGAGAAGCGCACGCTGACCACCCCGCCGGGCTCGACGGCGGTCACGATTCCCTCGCCGAGCGTTCCGTGGCGGACGGCGTCGCCGGTCGAGAGGTCAGGCGCGTCTCCTCGGGGCTGAACCTTCGCCATCGGAGCGCCGTAGCCCGACCACGACGACGGACGCAGGCGCTCACGGTGGATCTCCTCCTGCGGCAACTCATCGAGGAAGCGCGACGGAAGGTTGTAGTTCCGGGATCCGTAAAGCGATCGTCCAGCCGCGTGGGTCAGCGTCAGCTGCTCGCGCGCCCGCGTCAGCCCGGCGTACGCGAGGCGGCGGTCCTCCTCCAGGCTGTTCTCGTCGAGCGAACGCGAGTGCGGGAAGATCCCCTCCTCCATTCCGATCATGAAGACGGCGCGGAATTCGAGCCCCTTCGCGTTGTGGAGCGTCATCAGCGTCACGAGGCTCTGCTGGTCGCGCAGGTTGTCCTGGTCGGAGAAGAGCGAGATCTCCTGGAGGAACGTCGAGAGCGAGGGTGTCTCCGCGGCAGCCTGGTACTCCTGCGCGACGCCGATCAGCTCGTGGAGGTTCTCCATGCGGCCCTGAGCCTCGATCGTCCGCTCGGCTTCCAGGGAATCCATGTAGCCGCTGCGTTCGAGCGTCCTTTCGACCAGCTCGTCGACGGGAAGCTCGAGGGCGCCGGCCTGGAGGGAGAGGAGGAGATTGCGGACGCCGGTCACGGCTCGAGCCTGTGCCGGGCCGAGCCCCGCCTCTTCCGGGAACTCGAGCGCTTCCCAGAGCGAAAAGCCGTGGCCGTCGGCGTAGGTCTGGAGCCGGGCGAGCGATGCGTCGCCGATCCCGCGCCTGGGCCGGTTCGCGATCCGCTGGAGGCTGACGGCGTCGTAGGGGTTGTCGATCACCTGGAGGTAGGCGATGGCGTCCTTGACCTCTGCCCGCTCGTAGAAGCGCGGGCCGCCGATCACCTGGTACGGGATCTCACTCCGGACCAGCACGTCCTCCAGCACCCGCGACTGCGCGTTCGTCCGGTAGAAGACCGCGATCTCGCTGCCGTTCATTCCCTGGTCGACGAGGCCTGCGATCTCGGAGGCGACCCAGCGAGCCTCGGCGTGCTCGTCCTCCACCTCGAGGACCCGGACGGGATCGCCGTCGCCGAGGTCGGACCAGAGGTTCTTCGGCTTCCGCTCGCTGTTCTGCGAGATGACGGTGTTCGCTGCCCGGAGGATCAGGTTCGTCGAGCGGTAGTTCTGCTCGAGCGGGATCGTCTTCACAGATCCTGCTTTGCCGAAGTCGTGCTCGAACTGAAGGATGTTGCGGATGTCGGCGCCGCGGAACGCGTAGATCGACTGGTCCGGGTCTCCGACGACACAGACGTTGCGGTGCTTGTCCGCGAGCAGCTGGAGCAGCCGGTACTGCGCGTGGTTCGTGTCCTGGTACTCGTCGACGAGGACGTAGCGGAAGGCCTTCTGCCAGCGCTCTCGGGCTTCCGGGAACCGCTCGAGCACCTGGACGGTGAGCATCAGGAGGTCGTCGAAGTCGACCGCGTTCGCCGCGAAAAGCCTCCGCTGGTAGAGCTCGTAGGCGTCAGCGACCGTCTGGTCGTAGAAGGACTCGACCCGTTTTTTGTACTCGCCCGGGTCGACCAGCTGGTTCTTGGCGGTCGAGATCTGGTCGTGGATCCCGCGAGGGACGAAGCGCTTCGGGTCCCGCTCGAGCTCCTCGAGGCACTGCTTGACGAGGCGCACCTGATCGGCTTGGTCGTAGATCGTGAAGTTCGTCCGGTACCCGAGCCGAGGCGCTTCCCGCCGCAGGATTCGGCCGCAGGCTGCGTGGAACGTGAGGATCCAGATGCGGCGGGCAATCTCCGGAAGAAGGTCCTCGAGGCGTGAGCGCATCTCTGCGGCCGCCTTGTTCGTGAACGTGATCGCAAGGATCTCGTTCGGCTGCACGCCGGTCGCCGAGATCAGGTGCGCGACCCGATGGGTGAGGACGCGCGTCTTGCCGGAGCCGGCGCCTGCGATGACGAGAAGGGGCCCCTCCGTGAGCAGGACGGCATCCCGCTGGGCGGCGTTGAGGTCGGCGAGATAGGTCTCCGGCGAGGCGACTGCCATGCCGGTCGATGCTAGCGAGGGGTTACGGCCGGAGCGCCAGGCGGCCGACGGGTGAAATGACCGGCTGGGGCAGTGGTAGCGTCAAGTTCATGGGCTACGCGCACTCGACGGTCGACGAACTCGGTGACGGGACCTTCCGCAAGGTGCGCCAGGCACTCGGGATTACAGCGTTCGGAGCGAACGTCCTCGTGATCCAGCCGGGGATCACCGGTCGGCCCCACTATCACGACGAGCAGGACGAGCTCTACTTCGTCCACAGGGGACGCGTGATCTTCGATCTACCCGACGACCGGATCGAGCTCGGCCCCGGCGGGCTCCTCCATGTCGAGTCCACGACGCCGCGCCGGCTCACGAATCCCGGGCCCGACGAACTCGTGATGCTCGTCGTCGGCGCCAAGGACGGTTATGTCGGCCGGGACGGCTCGCTCGCGAGCCCGAAGGCATTCATCCGGGACCTCGACGCCGACTGACGGCTAAGCCGCCTCGGCCTCATCCGAGTACCCGTCAGGGTCAAAGATCGAGATGAACCGCCCCAACGCCTCGGCGTCGCCCTCGACACGGGCGAGGCCATGCGCGATTGCGTCGTTTGGCTCCATCTCCCCGGTGGCGAGGGCGAACAGGGTGCCGGCATCGAGCTCGAAAACCGCGTCGACGTCGTCTGAGCCGCCGGTCTCGGCCTCGATCGCGCCGGCCGAGACGCGAATCGTCGCGATCTCGTTGCCGCAGCGAACCTCATAGCTCTCGTCGAGCCCCTTCGCGCGAACAGGATCGAACAATGTCTTCGCGCCCTGGACGAGCCAGCCTTCCGGCATCGGGCAGTCGGCGGGCGGCGGGCCGAGTGAGCGGAAGCCCCACCGGCCGAGAGCGGCGATGACCTCCTGTAGGCCTGTCCCGTACTCCGTCAGCTCGTAGACGTTCACGTTCGCGGGCGGCGGCAGCTTCCGCTTCTGCACGACTCCGCCCCCCTCGAGCTCCTTGAGGCGGCCGGCGAGGATGTTCGTCCCCAGGCCCGGGAGTCCGGTGATCAGGTCGCTATAGCGCTTCGGCCCCTTGAGCAGGTCGCGGACGATGAGCAACGACCAGCGTTCGCCGACCAACTCCAGCGAGTGTGCGACGGGGCAGTACTGCTGGTACGGACGGGCCATTTGCGGAATTGTACCGATCCCGCTTGCGTTTGCATAGCTCGTACTTGCGAAATGAAAGTCCTTCCTGTACTTTCGGAAGCGTAAACGGGAGAAGGGACGCGAAATGGTCGCAAAAGAACGAAATCGATGGCTCGCCTTGGCCCTCCTGGCCCTGGTGCAGTTCATGGTCGTGCTCGATATCGCGGTGGTCAACGTGGCGCTGCCGTCGATCCAAACCGATCTCGGGTTCTCCCAGGAGAATCTCCAGTGGGTCATCAGTGCCTACGCCCTGTTCTTCGGCGGCTTCCTGCTGCTGGGTGGACGCGCGGCCGATCTGCTCGGCCGGCGGCGCATCTTCCTGGCCGGGCTCGTCGTCTTCACGGTGGCTTCGCTGCTCGCCGGCTTGGCCTGGAGCGAGACCTCGCTGATCGCGGCGCGCGCGCTGCAGGGGCTCGGCGCGGCGATCATCTCGCCGGCTGCACTCTCGATCCTGACGACGACCTTCTCGGAGGGGAAAGACCGGAACACCGCCCTCGGCGTCTGGGGCGCCGTCGGTGCGTTCGGCGCAGTCGCCGGCGTGCTCATGGGCGGCGTACTCACGGACGTGCTCAGCTGGGAATGGATCTTCTTCGTCAACGTGCCGATCGGCGCAGCCGGGTTCGTCCTCGCCCCGATCCTGCTCGGCGAGAGCCGCGATGAAGACGCTCGGAGCTTCGACGTTCCAGGCGCGGTCCTCGTGACCGGCGGGTTGACGGTGCTCGTCTACGCCATCACGCAGGCAAACGACTACGGCTGGAGCTCGCTCGAGACCATTGGCCTCTTCGCTGCCGCGGGTGCGCTGCTTGCCGCCTTCGTCGCCTGGGAGGCACGCGCGAGCCAGCCGCTCATGCCGTTCTCGATCTTCCGCCTCCAGACACTGGTCGGAGCGAACATCGCGGGCTTGATCATGGGCACTGCGCTCTTCGCGATGTTCCTGATGCTGACGCTGTACATGCAGCAGGTGCTCGGCTACTCGCCACTGCGAACAGGTCTCGGCTACCTCGCAGTCGCGGGAACCGCGATCGTGTGGTCGGCCCTCGCCGCGCAACTCGTGACACGGGTCGGTGTCAAGCCGGTTCTGGTTGCCGGAATGTCCTTCCTGACGGTCGGGCTCCTTTACTTCACTCGAGTGGACGTCGGCGGCTCGTACCTGGGTGACCTCCTCCCCGGCTTCCTGCTGGTCTCGATCGGCATGGGCTTCTCGTTCGTCCCGATCTCGATCGCCGCACTCGCCGGGGTCAAGGACTCCGAGGCCGGTCTGGCCTCGGGCCTGATCAACACCTCGCAGCAGATCGGCGGCGCGCTCGGCATCGCCGCGCTGTCGGCTGTGGCGACCACGACCACTGAGGACGCCGTCGCGAGCGGGACCGCGCCTGCGCTGGCCCTGACCGAAGGCTTCGAGGCGGCGTTCATCGGCGCCGCAGCGATCGCCGCCATCGGCATCGTCGCGTCGCTCGTCCTCATCAGAAGCCGGGACATCGTCGACGAACCGGTCGAGGCAGTCCCGGCGCTCGACGCGGTCACCTAGCTCTCCCTCTCCTGGGCCGTCGACCGGAGGGTCGGCGGCCCCTAGCGGTACGGCTTGCCGGCGAGCGCAGGCAGCACCTGCGCCGTCACGATCGCCGGGGTGACCGCGTAGCGGCGGGAGTAGCGGTAGCTGCCGTCTGGTCGGCGGAGCGAGCGGAGAAAGCGGACGTTGCCGGCCGGCGCCTTCAAGCCCGCAGCCAGGTGGGCCTGGATCGCCCAGGCCGTCGACTGCGCGTCCGGCTCGCGGCCTCGCACGAGGCGAACGCCGCCGCCCTTCGCGGTCAATCCTCTGATGAAGCCGAGGCCGCGGCGGATCGGCCGGCCCCGCACTCCCGATTTTCGGAGGGCCTGAATCGCCGCCGCGGTGTCGTTCGAGTCCGGAGCGCCGTTCGGCGCCCAGGACCAGCCGCCCGAAGCGCGCTGCTGCCGCAGGAGATAGCGAATCGCCGGCCTTCCAGGCCGATCGAGGGCGATCACGCTCCAGATCGTCGAGTTGACGAGGGAGCCGATTCGCCCATCGGGCCTTCGCTGGCGCTCGAGGCGGCCGACGAGGACGTCAACGTTCTCCCCCAGAGCCCGGAGCGCCAGCACTCGGAGTGCGAGATCCGTCGTGTCCGAGATCGCAGCCTCTCTGAGGTAGGTGACAGCCGGGCGGGCTGGTCGCTTCCCTGCCGCATCGAGGCCGAGCACCGCCCAGGCCGTCAACGCCGGGTCCGAGCGGGCTCCGGGCTCCGCGAAGCCTCCATCCAGCTGCTGGCGAGCCGCGAGGTAGTCGGCCGGCCCAATGGCAGCTGCAGCCGCAGCCGAGGCCGCGAGGACGGCCGCAGCGAGTTTCAGGCCCACGCGATCTCCACCCGGAGCCGCCTTCCGTATCGCTCCAGCAACCGGCGGAGCTCGGGGCCGATGACGAGCGCGAAGACCACGTTTCCCAGGGCGTGAGCAAGGCTGAACGGGACACCCCGCCCGTAGACGATCGCGAGCGCTTCCCCCGTGTGCGGCCAGAACGCGTACCAGTGCCAGAAGTCCATCGCGCTGCTGAATGCGAACCCGAGGGCGAAGCACAGAGCCGCGAAGGCGAAGCGGTGGCGGATCAGTCCCGCCGCGAGCGCCCCGGCGACCCCGCATCCTCCCCACGCCAGCATCTGCCACGGCGTCCAGATTCCCTGTCCGAGGTAGAAGTTCGACACGAGCGCGGCGACCGCGCCGACCGCAAACCCGACCCGCGCTCCGAGTGCGGCTCCGGCCGCGACGACCACGACCGTGACCGGCTGGACACCCGGGACCGCAGCGAACAGCACTCGCCCCGCCGCCGCTACCCCTCCGAGGACTGCCACGAGCGCGACCTCCTTCGCGGAGCCTGTGCCGGACTCGAGCCAGGCGAAACCGGCCGCCACGAGCGCGAACGCGACGAGCAGGAGCGAGAGCCCGGCATCCTCGGGAGAGCGGGCAGCCCAGGCTCCGGCCACAAATGCGACAGCCGCACTCGCCAGCAGCACACTCCTAGGCATGAGCGAGCTCCCGCCCCGGCGTCGAGCTCACGATGCGGTCGGCGACGTCCGCCGCGAAAACGGAGTCGTGGGTGACGACGAGCGTCCCCCGTACCTCCGCTTGCGACCTGAGGAGCTCCGCGAGCTCGACTTTCCGCTCGGGATCCATCCCCCTCGTGGGCTCGTCGAGCACCAAGAGATCCGGCTCGGTCACGAGGACGGCGGCGAGCCCGAGCCGCTCACGCTCCCCGCTCGAGAGGTCCCGGGGATGGCGTGCGTCCAGCCCATCGAGGCCGATGAGCCCGAGCGCGCGCCTTGCGCGGTCGAGATCTCCGTGCACGCCGAGCGCTACCTCCTCGTCCACTCGCTCGGCGACGACGTACCGCCCGGGATCCTGGCTCAGGTAAGCGGGTCGCCCGCGCAGTGACACATCGCCACTCCTTGGCTCGAGCAAGCCCGCGGCAAGCTTCGCAAGCGTTGTCTTGCCCGAGCCGTTGCCGCCGCGAAGCGCGACGATCTCGCCGCGCCGCACCGTGAGATCCGGAACCGAGACAACCCGTTCTCCGTACGCGAATGACGCACCTGCGATGCGGCAAAGGAGCTCCCCCTCCGGCTCGTCTACCTCCGCGTGGACGAGCTCGTGGTCGAGGTAGGCCGGGTGCTCGGACGCGAGCCAGTCGAGCGCCTCCTCGCGGGCGGCGTCCAGGAGGACCTGACCGCCTTCGAGGAAGACCACGCGGTCACAGCGCTCGAGCGGCAACGCCGGGCGCTGCTCGGAGACCACGACAGCGCAGTCGAGCTCGGTCGCGAGGTCGAGCAGCGACTCTGCCGCCTCCGGGTCAAGCTGAGACGTCGGTTCGTCGAGAAGGAGGAGCCGCGGGCGAAGCGCAAGTGCCGAGGCGACGCAGACTCGCTGAAGCTCTCCCGCGGACAGCTCGTGAGTGCGGCGTCCGGCGAGGTGGCCGGCTCCGAGGCCCCGTAGGGCCTCAAACGCGCGGGCTTCGATCTCCGCGGGCGGAACCCCGAGGTTCTCGAGCCCGAACTGCACCTCCGCCTGGACTCCGGTGAAGACGACCTGATCCTCCGGGTCCTGGAAGACGCTCGCGACCTCTCCAGCCAGATCGCCGGGCTTGGCGCGACGAGTGTCCACGCCCGCGACCTCTACGCGACCCGCGAACTTCCCACCGTGGAAGTGCGGGACGAGCCCGGCCAGCGCGCGGAGGAGCGTCGACTTGCCCGAACCGGACGACCCGAGCAGGCAGACGAGCGCGCCGGCTTCGACGTCGAGCGAGACATCTCGGAGGGCCTGTCGCGCGGCTCCCGGGTAGGCGTACGTCAGGCCTTCGATCGTCGCTAGAGCCACAACGCGCCTCCGGCAACGAGGAACAAGGCGCCCACCGCCGCCAGCCGGTCGACGGCCCGCCACGGTGGTGCTGCCGCCCTCGTCCTCCCGGGCCGGCCGAAGCCGCGAGCCTCCATCGACTCCGCGAGGTTCAACGACCGCTCGAGTGACCCGGCGACGAGTGGCGAGAGCAAGCGTGCGCGCCCGCGCAAGCCCTCCACCGCGACCCCGCGCCCGCGGAGTGCCTCCGCGAAGCCCGCTGCATCCCGCTCCAGCGTCGGAACAAGCCGGGTGGCGAGCGCGACAGCCAGCACCGAGCGACGCAGCCTCCCTCCCGCCGACAGGAGCCGGTCCTGGTCGAGGAGCAGCGCATAGGCGGCGAACGCCAGGCCGACCGCCGCAAGCCGGAGCCCCTGGAAAAGGGCCTCGCCGAGCTCTTCGCTCGTGACGTCCAGCGTTCCGAGCACCGGGATCGACGGGCCTTCCCAGTAGACGATTCCCCCGTAGCGCGAGACGAGCGGGCTGAAGAGAAAGAGGACGAGCCCCGAACCGAGCGTGCCGAGGAGATAGGGCCACCGGCGTCGGCGCGGCACACGGAAGCAGACGGCGAGAAGGACGAGGGCGATGATTGCCACCGAGATCGTCCGGTCCGCCAGGAGCGCGGCGGCTGCGAAGGCCGCGAGGAGGAGGGCTGCGGGAACAGGGCTCAAGGCAGCTCGTACCGGTAACGGGCGAGCGACGGTTCCTCTAGTAGCCGTTCGGCTGTCTCCCGGCCCACTTCGAAGACGACCGGGTCACCCGGCGACCCGCGCAGCCGCGCGCGCAGCCCGGCACCGTCGACGACGACGAGGCGGTTCGGGTCGCCGCTCGTCTTCTCGTTCGACCCGACGAGCGCGGCGAGACGACGCCGCAACGACGACCCGGCTCCCTCGACGACGACCGGCCGCGCCCTTCCGCCCCAGCCATGAAGGAACGGCTCCGGGAAAGCGCCGACGACCACGGGCTGCCGCATCTGGCCCTCCCAGGAGCGGTGATCCCACCAGAGGACGTCGCCGTCGTGGAGCTGGAAGTCAGCCGCGCTGAGGTCGGCCTCGTAGCCGTTCAGGAACCAGAACCAGTCGTGCTGCTCGCCGACATCGCCCTCGATCCCTTCGATCGACTGGACGAAGCGCCCTCCGTACCGCGTCTCCACGTCCGCCTTGCGGCGGAGCGCTTCCATCGCGGAGATCCCTGCGGGGACCGTCGTGTCCATGACGATTTCGGACCCGCGGTCGCGAGTGATCCAGAGCCGAGCCGAGCCTTCGCCGGCCGCCTCCTCCCCGCAGCCCGCGAGCAGACAGGCGGCGGCGAGGAGGAGTGCGAGCCGGCCGAGCATCTACCGGACGGCGTTGGAGCGCACGGCTCCGGCAAGCGTCGCCCGGACGAGCCCGGCGTGCTTTCCGACGCAGGCGCGGCCCGCGCGGGTGCGCAGGCGCCGGCCGTCGACGTGGAGAAGGGCTCCGGCTGCTGCGCGATCGGTTCCCTGGTCGTTCTCGGAGACCACCCGGTAGCAGTTGCGGGCCGTGCGAGTCAGGTGCAGGGTCGGTGGTCCTCCGGTCGGGCCGAACGTGGCCCAGTACCAGAGCACGCGATCGCCGTCCTTGAGCTCGTACTTGTCGGCGCCGACAGGGGGCGAAACGCCGTTCACCTTGTACGTCCATCCGTTCGTGCCGCCGGCGGGATGGCGGCCCACCTGGTCGACGTAGGGGCCGAACGACGATTGCGCAACGTGGTAGTAGAACTCGCCGCGCAAACTGGCGGCGTCGAGAGCCTGGAGCCCATTCGCCCCTGCCTCGAACCGTGTCTCCAGGCCACCGAAGATCGAGAGCGTCCTCCCTTCGACCCGGACCGAGACCCGGGCAGCGAACGCAGCCGGGGCAACGAGCGCCGCAAGCACGACGAATACAGCGAGCGCGAAGAGTGTCCGAGAGGCTCCACAACGAGCCTTGGGCCTCCGGGACTGCACGTCATGTTGGAGTCTCTTACGCACGAATCCTCCTTCCGCGAGGGGTTCTGAGTGCCGGCGAGCGGCAGGTCTTCTGACTCGGGGCGCCCTCCCGAACCGCCTTCCCGGCCCGTGGGCCAGTGGCGTGTCGGCTCGGGAGCGTCTCCCCTCACAGCGGCGGGACCGTCCCGGACTCTCACCGGGTTCCCTTTCCGCTCGCCTTTGGTTGTCGCGCCTAGTATGCCCCTCGGTGCGGGCGGCCGTCTGGCGATGGACACCGGTGGTCGCCTGGGCGGCGCTGATCTTCGGCCTCTCGTCGGTGCCGGACTTGTCGAGCGGCCTCGGCGGCTGGGACCTCGTGCTCCGCAAGCTCGCCCATGCAGCCGAGTATGGGATTCTCGGGGCGCTGCTCGTCCGAGCCCTGCGGCGTTTGAGCTGGGCGCTGGCGCTCGGCGTCGCCTACGCGGTCTCGGACGAGATCCACCAGTCGTTCGTGCCCGGCCGGCAGGGCTCTCCCCTCGATGTGCTGATCGACTCGGTCGGCGTGATCGCCGGTGTGGTCCTTGCCGCCAGACGGTGGTCGTAGCCGGGGGAAGGGTGGTCTATCCGATCTCCCTGGGTAGATTGCGTGCGTGGACACACCCAGTGAAGTCGGTGACC
>Ga0180121_10000668_pt1 | contig 14490 bp, 16 predicted proteins | sample AntDrymUQ5402106_2_FD_129676 | JGI IMG/M metagenome (GOLD analysis project Ga0180121, IMG submission 129676) | Polar desert sand microbial communities from Dry Valleys, Antarctica - metaG UQ540 (21.06) (version 2) (version 2) | ecosystem: Environmental > Terrestrial > Soil > Desert | place...
AGTCCCAGCTCTCGGGCCGAGCAGAGCATGCCCTCGGACGTCTCGCCTCGCAGCTTCCGTTTCTCGATGTGAAGGCCGCCCGGGAGTGTGGCCCCCACCGGCGCGAACGGATACTTGCGGCCGGCTTCCACGTTGGCCGCGCCACATACCACGTTGCGCCGCTCCGGCGTGCCGTCGTTCACGGTGCACACCCGCAGTCGATCGGCATTGGGGTGCGGTCGCACGTCCTCCACCAGCCCGATCAGGATCTCGCCCAGGTTGGCGTGCAGGGACTCGACCGCATCAACCGGCGCACCGAGCATGGCCAGCCGCTCGGTCACATCCTTGACCTCCAGCCGGCGGCGGAGGAAGTCTTCGAGCCAACGCAGGGAGACGTTCACGCGAACTGCTCCAGAAACCTCATATCACCGTCGTACAGCAGCCGGATATCCGGAATCCCGTATCGCAGCATGGCGATGCGATGCGGCCCCATGCCGAACGCCCACCCGGTAAAGCGCTCGGGATCTATCCCGGAATGCTCGAAGACGGCTGGATGCACCATGCCGCAGCCGAGGATCTCCATCCAGCCGGTGCCCTTGCACGCGGGGCACCCGCTGCCATGGCAGAGCTGGCACTCGACATCCATCTCGGCCGATGGCTCGGTGAATGGAAAGAACGAAGGCCGGAAGCGCACCTTGGTGGTGGGCGAGAAGAACTGATGCGCAAAGTGGATCAGGGTGGCCTTCAAGTCCACGAAGGAGATCCCATCGTCGACCGCCAGGCCCTCGATCTGAGAGAAGGCCGGCGCATGGGACGCGTCGAACGGATCGTTGCGGTACACCAGCCCGGGAATGATGACCCGCACTGGCGGCGGTGATTCGAGCATGGCGCGAATCTGGACCGGAGACGTGTGGGTCCGCAGCAGGAGCCGGCCACCCTGCTCCCCCGCAACCGGCGGCGCATCGACGTAGAGCGTGTCGTGCATATCCATGGCGGGGTGATCGGCCGGGAAGTTGAGCGCCGTGAAGTTGTACCAGTCGGTCTCGACTTCGGGGCCCACCGCCACGGTGAAGCCGATGGCGCGAAAGATCTCCACGATGTCGTCCACCACCCGGGTGACCGGGTGCTCCGCACCGATCCAGCGGCGGCGGGCCGGCATGGTCAGATCCACACCCGAGGCTTCCTGGCGGCGGCGGTCGCTGTCGAGCACCTCGCGCCGGGCGGCAAACGCAGCCTCGAAGCCGGCCTTGAGCCGGTTGACCGCGGCACCGTAGCTCTTCCGCTGCTCCATCGGCAACGCGGCCACCGACTTCAGCGCCTCCGTCAGCGCCCCGCTTTTCCGGCCCAGGACGGCGATGAGTTCGGCGGCCAGCGCGTCCACGTCGAGACCGGGAATGGCCTCGAGGCGGGGCAGCAGGGCGTCGAGCTCAGGATAGCCGGTCGGGTCGGGCATGGAGGTCGCGATGATGGAACCGGGTGAATGGACGATGGGGCCGCCCGCCCAGTGCGAACGGCCCCATCTGGGCGGAGGATGTGGGGCCCACAGTCTACTGCTGGTCGGCGCTCTTGGCCATCTCGGCGATCTTGGCGAAGGCCGGGAGGTCGTGGACGGCGAGGTCGGCCAGCACCTTGCGGTTGATATCGACCCCGGCCAGGCGTAGCCCCGCCATCAGGCGGCTGTAGCTCATGCCCTGGCTTCGGGCGGCGGCGTTGATCCGGGTGATCCACAGCGCCCGGAACTCGCCTTTCTTCTTCCGCCGGTCGCGGTAGGCATAGCGCATGGCGCGCTCCGCCGTCTCCTTGGCGGCCTTGTACAGCTTGCTCCGGCCGCCCCGGGCCCCCTTGGCGGCCTCCATGATCTTCTTTTTCCGGGCGTGGTGGGCAACGCCATTCTTGACGCGGGGCATGGAATATCCTTACGCCTGAAGGAGGCGGCTGACGCGAGGGAAATCGGCGGAGCTGACGAGGTCGCCCTTTTTCAACCGGTTTTTCCGCTTGCGTGTCTTCTTGGTCAGGATGTGGCTGTGGTTCGCGTGCCACCGCTTGAGCTTGCCGGTGCCGGTCTTCTTGAACCGCTTCATGGCGGCACGCTTGGTCTTCTGCTTAGGCATCTAATCCTCGTCTTGCGTCTCGGCCCGCGGGGGCCGGGCTATTTAGGTGCAATCACCATCGTCATGTTGCGGCCCTCGAGCTTGGCATCGGATTCGATCTTGCCCACGTCGACCAGCGCGGCCGCCACCCGATCGAGCACCGCCTTGCCCAGCTCCAAGTGGGCCATCTGCCGGCCCCGAAACATCATGGTCACCTTGACCTTGTTGCCCTCGCCCAGAAACTCGCGGGCGTGGCGGGTCTTGAAATCGAAGTCGTGGTCGTCTATGCCGGGCCGGTACTTCACTTCCTTGAGCTGGATGATGTGCTGCTTTTTCTTGGCCGCGCGAGCGGCCTTGGCCTCCTCGAACTTGAACTTCCCGTAATCCATGATCTTGACCACGGGGGGCCGAGCGGTCGGCGCTACCTCCACGAGATCCAACCCGCGCTCCAGGGCGGCCGCCAGGGCCTCCTCGATCGGCAGGACCCCGAGCTGCTCACCGTCGCCGGTGATGACACGCACGGGACTGATCCGGATCATGCGGTTAACGCGGATTCGCTTTTCGCGATCGTTCGTGGACAGTTCCTGCCTCCAACGCGAGAAAGAAAAAGGGCACCCGGCGATGACCGGATGCCCACGACGCGAAGTGCACGGCGGCCTCAGCCACCGAGATGCTTCGAAGCCAGGACCCGGTTGCACTGCGGCAGCGGGCCGGCAGGCTCAGGGTGGGGGAACGCGAGTCCCCGCTTTCAACAACGGGCGGAAACTAGTGGGCGACTACCCAAGTGTCAACCGGAAACCACGTTGGCCGCTTCGGCCGCGGCCGTCACATCGCGCAGCACCACGCCCTTGCCCTCCCGCACCGGCGTGCCCATGGCCACCCGCGGGTCATGCTCGAAGATCAGCCGCCACCCGCCCGCGACGGCCTCGTCGAGGATGGCGCGCTTGCTCTCCAGGGTCCGAAGCGGCTCCAGGTCGTATCCCATGATCCAGGGCAGCGGAAGGTGGGCCGTGGTGGGAAAGAGGTCGCCCACGAACAGTGCGGCCTCGCCCCGATCCTTGAGCAGGACTGCCTGATGGTAGGGCACGTGTCCCGGCGTCAGCCGCACCGAAATCCCGGGAAGCACCTCCGTGTCGCCGTCGAGCAGCTGCCATCGGTTGGCCGTGGCGATCGGTTCGAAGTTATGCGGCAGGTAGCTCGCCCGGGTACGCTCATTGGTATGCCGGGCGAACTCCAGCTCCCCCCGTTGCACCACGTAGGTGGCGGCGGGAAAGGTGGCCCGCACGTGGCGCCGCGGGTCGTTTTCCAGATCCGGATCCATGGTGGTGTTGCCGCCGGCATGATCAAAGTGCAGATGGGTGTTGATCACCCACTTTACGTCCCGGGGCAGAAACCCCGCCGACGCAAGCGCATCTTCCAACTGGGTGGCCCCCTCGAGACCCTGATTCTCGACCCCGTAGATATCGAGAAACTTGGCGTCCTCCTTGTTGCCCAACCCGGTGTCGATCAGAACCAGCCCGTCGTCATGCTCGACCAGCAGACAGCGCATGGCCAAGGGGATGCGGTTACGGTGGTCGGGCTCGATTCGCGTCTGCCACAGCGTCCGAGGCACCACCCCGAACATGGCGCCACCATCCAGCCGCTGGAGTCCTCCTTCCAGCGTATGACACCGAAGCCTGCCAACCTGGAACGAGCGGAGCAGCGTCACGTCAGCTCCTCTTGGTATGAGTCGGCCCGGGGCTCGGTGGGCATGGCGCGCCGCTTCCGCCGCCGGGTCCGGAACCGCCGGGCCTCGATGACGCTGAGGTCCTGCAGGGTGCGCGCACCTTCCTCCCGAGCGATGGTCAGCAGCCGGCACAGCAGCTCGGCCGTGACGAGCGCGTCACCGCCGGCCCGGTGCCGGGCTCCGTTCACGAACCCGAAAACGCGGCACAGGTTGTCGAGCCCGCAGGAGCGGACCCCCTTGACCAGCCGCCGGGCCAGCCGCACGGTGCAGAAACGGGTGCCGTCGAGGGTGAGGTCGCGGGTGCGGCGCAGCTCCGAGCTCAGAAAGTTCCAATCGAAGCGGGCGTTGTGCGCCACGAAGACGCGGCCGGCCAGGGCCGCCAGCAGCCGCTCCGACAGGTCGGAGAATCGCGGGGCGTGGCGCACCATTTCGTTGGTGATGTTGGTGATGGCGCAGACCGCGCGGGGAATGGGCCGCTCCGGGTTGACCAGCGACTCGAAGACGATCTCCCGCCGCTCCCCATGCACCACGGCCACCGCGATCTCGGTCACCCGGTCCCCTCCTCCGCATCGCACGCCGGTGGTCTCGACATCAACCACGGCGAACGCGCAGTCATCCAGCAGCCGTGAGCCCTGCGCCTCGGGCACCAGCGCCCAGCTTCCGTCGGTCAGTTGCCGGACTCGCGGATCGGCGGCCAGCAGCGCGATGGCCACCCGGTCGCAGATGGCCGGCGGTGCCCCCATCAGCCCCAGTACCTGATGACATAGTGTCGAGGGAGACCGCGGGCCCAATCGGAGGTGGGAGAGCACCCGCTCCAGCAGGGAGCTCTCCGGATGCGCCGAGGTGCCGATCACAACGCCACCCGCCGCAGCGGGAGCGACATGCATCGAGGGCCGCCGCCGCCCCGCGCCAGCTCGCTGCCCTCGATGGTGATCACAGTCCGGTGCTTGGCGTCGGACCAGTCATCGAACGCCAGGAAGTTGACTGCCGGCACCACCCGGAACCCGGCGTTTTGCATCTCGCAGAGCGTTTGATCGTTGCGCCGATAGCTCACCACCGCGCCCGGCCTCACTGCCAGGAAGTTGCAGGCCGAGCTCCACTGCTCCCGCTCCTGGTCGATCCGGCGCTCACCGCCGGCCAGGATCGGCTCGAGCGGCAGGCCCACGGCCCGGAGGGCATCGAAGAAGCTGGGCATCTCACGCACGCCGTCGGTGCCCTTGCGACGGTGGAGCACCGCCAGCCGCTCGGGGCCTACGAAGAACGGAGGATAGACCACACACAGCTCGTGGTCGACCTGGGAAAAAATCATGTCGAGGTGAATGGCCGTAGGTGTCTTGGGCATGACCACGATGAGCACATCGGTAACGACCCCCTGTTCGAACACCGTCTCGCACAGCTGGTCGAGCGCCGCCGGCGAGGTGCGCTCGCTGAACCCCACCACCAGGACGTCGGGGCGGAGATAGTGGACGTCCCCGCCCTCGAGCGTGTAGTTGTTGCGCCGCTCCTCCGAGCCGTCATACAGGATGCCGGCGTTGCTCAGCTCGGGATGAAAGCGAAACAGGGCGTTGATCAGCAGCTCCTCGGTCCACCGCACCCCATGACGCATCGCCCCCACCACCACATGCTGCCCGATCACCATGCCGATGTCCCGGGGGAAGAACAAATTGGGCAGCGGCGGAAAGGCGAACCCCACCTCGTTGAGCGCCCGGGAAATCGGACCGGTCTCCTCCTCGGTGCCCTCGATCAGCATGTTCACGATGTCTTCAGGCGGCAGCGCGCCCATCCGCTGCGCCAGCTCGTCGGATGGGACCACGTCCATCGTCTTCGAGATCAGATACTCGCGCGCGTCGGGCTCATGGAGGATCTCGGCGAGCAGATCGCGCACCTGAACGACTCGCGCGAACCGCCGCAGCACCGAGACGAACTGGCGGTGCTCCCGCTGCGCAATTTCCAGATCGATGATGTCGTCGTAGAGGTAGTCGGCCCGGTTGCCCGGTGTCACCGCCTCCAGCTCCCGGCCGGGGGTGTGCACCAGCACCGACTGCAACGCGCCGATCTCAGACGTGATGTGAACAGACATACCACAACCTATTCAGGACAACAGACTAAGGGCCAGTGGGCCGGAACCCTCGACCGCGCAGTACCTTGCCCGGGAGCGCTTGGGTCGCCTTGCCCTCGGCAATAACCGGCACGCCGTTCACCAGGACCCACTGCATGCCCTCGCTGAGCTGGTTGGGCTGGTCAAACGTGGCCCGGTCGCGCACCCGGTCAGGATCGAACACCACCACGTCGGCCCACATCCCCGCCTTCAGCACACCCCGGTCGTCCAGGCGCATCCGCTGGGCGGCCAGCGACGTGAACTTCCGGATTGCGTCTTGCAGGGTGAGCCGCTTCTCGTCCCGAACATACTTGCGGAGGATGCGCGGAAAGGTGCCGTATGCCCGCGGATGCGGGTGGGCCTGGCCCAGCAGCCCATCGAGCGCGGTCCCCTCGGAATCGTTGTTGATGGAGACCCAGGGATGCTGCAAGGCGAGCACCACGTCCGGCTCCGCCATGCCGAACACCGCGACTGAGGTGAAAGCGCTGTCTTCGATCAACAGGTCCAGCAGGGTGGTGATCGGATCGGTCTTTCTCTGCTTCGCCACGTCCGCCAGCGTCTTGCCCTGCAGCACGCGCAGCGTCGGGTTCTGCACCGCGCCAATCAGGATCGCTTCCGGACCGCTGATCTCCTTCCAGGCATTGTTCTCCCAGGAGCCCGGCGTCTCCATGTCGCGCCGGATCCTCTGGCGCGCGGCGGGATCGCGGAGCCGCTGGAGCAGCCTGGCAGTGCCGCCGTCATGGGCCCAGGGGGGCACCATGGCCGACAGCGAGTTGAACCAGGCGGTATATGCGTAGGTGTCAGCGGCGACGTCTACGCCGCTCCGGCGGGCGGAGTCGATCTTCGCCAGGACCTCCCCCATCCGGCCCCAGTTCCTGGTCCCGGCCACCTTCAGGTGCCAGATCTCCACCGGGATCCGCGCTTCGCGGCCGATCCGGATAGCTTCGTCGATGGCCGGCAAAATCTCGTCGCTCTCGGACCGCATGTGGGTGGCATACACGCCACCGTACCGGGCTGCCTCCTGCGCCAGCGCAATCAGCTCCTCGGTCTCCGCGTAGGGCGCGGGCGGATATTGCAGCGATGTCGACAGCCCCACCGCTCCGTCGCGCATGGCCTGAGCCACCAAGTCGCGCATCCGCCGCAGTTCATCCGGGTTGGGATCGCGGTCATCATCGCCGGTTACCATGCGGCGCACCTGGGTGGCGCCAACGAAGTGAGCCACGTTGATGCCGATCTTTTGCCGCTCGAGCCGCGCGAAGTATTGCGCGTGGGTTCTCCAGTCGGGCGTAATCCTGAGCCATTCATACCCCAGCCGGCCCGCCGCGATGATGCTGTCGTTGAGCGGCGCGACGCTTCCGCCCTCGCCGGTGATCTCGGTGGTTATGCCCTGAAATATTTTCGAGGGAAGATGGGGATTGACCAATATGGTCAGATCCGACTGGCCCAGCATGTCGATGAACCCCGGGGCCACCACCATGCCGGCCGCGTCGATGACCTTTCCCGCGGTGGCACCCACCAGCGACCCGACCGCGGCGATCCTTCCACCGCGCACGGCGACGTCACCCCGATACCAGGGCGACCCGGTGCCGTCGATGATGCGCCCGTTGCGAATGATCAGATCGAACTGCTGCGACTGGCCGGGAAGTGTGGTGGGAAGCAGGGCGGACAACAGCAGGCCGATGGCGTAGCGCATGATCCGATCCCCTTCCGATGGGCTATCGATTGGCGAGAGCGTAGCTCAGCGTCTCCAGCTCCAGTGCCAGGTTCACCGTCTTCACCACCACATCATCGGGAACCGCGAGCTGCACCGGAGCGAAGTTGAGAATGGCTTTGACCCGCAGCGCCACCAGACGGTCGGTCACCGCCTGGGCGACGTCCCCCGGCGTAACCAGCACCGCCATGTCGAGCGGCTGGCGGGCGACTTCCTTCTCGAGGGTGGAGATGTCGAGCACGGTAAGGCCGTTCCACTGTCGCCCGATCTTGGAGGGATCGCTGTCGAAGATGGCGACGATGTCGAACCCGCGCTGCTTGAAGCCGCGATACTGCACCAGCGCGCTGCCAATCTTCCCCGCCCCGATCATCCCGACCCGGTACCGCCGCTTCAGACCCAGGATCCCGCGCATCTGGTCCGCCAGCTCCGGCACCGGATAGCCCAGCCCGCGCTTTCCGAACGAGCCGAAGAAGGAGAGATCCTTGCGCACCTGCGCGGAGGTGGTGCCGCCGCGGGAGGCGAGCGCTCCCGAGCTGACCGTCTCGATGCCCTGCCCCTCGAACTCCTCCAGGAATCGGAGGTACAAGGACAGGCGGCGAACGGTGGACTCGGCGACTTTGCGCATGCATTCCGATTTTATGTGAAATGTTTCACAAAGCTATCGCATGCTCCACCCTCCGTCAACGAGTGTGCGGTGCAGCCGGACGAACTCCGCCGGACTCAGCACCTCGGGACGCACCGCTTCACGCAGTCCGGCGTGCTGCAGCATCCCCGCGGCCACCTCAGCGCTCCAGCCGGTGAACTCACGCAGCGCCCGCAGCAGCTGTTTGCGACGAAAACCGAACAGGCCGACCACCAGCACGCGGAAGCTCTCGCGCTCCGCATCGCGTACGAGCGGATGGTCCAGCGGGGTCAGCCGCAGGACCGCGGAGTCGACCTTGGGCCGCGGGGTGAAGGCGCCGGCGGGCACGATAAACAGCCGCTCGGCGCGCGCCACCGCCTGCACGCCGATGCTGAGCGCGCCGTATTCCTGGGTCCCGGGCAGCGCCGTGACCCGCTCGGCCACCTCCTTCTGCACCAGGAAGACGGTGCGGCGGGGTCGCGGGGGCTGCATCGCCTTGTCTATGAGCGGAGACGTAATGTTGTAGGGGATGTTGCCGGTGATCAGAAGATCGGCGCCCTGCAAAGGGGTCAGCCCGTGCCAGTCGACCTCGAGCGCATCCGCCTCGATCACTTCGACGGTCGGGAATCGGAGTCGAAGGGCGGCAATCAGGTCGCGATCCTTTTCGATCGCAATCAATCGGCCGGCCCTCGCGGCCAGCGGGGCGGTGAGTCCGCCGGCGCCGGGACCTATCTCCAGCACCGTGTCCTCGGGGCCCGACCCCAGGGCATCCGCGATCCGCGCCAGCAGCCGGGGATCGCTGAGAAAATGCTGCCCCAGCCGGCGCTTGGCGTGGGGCAACGCTAAATCCGAAGGACCAGGATGGTGCGGTCGTCGATGGGACGGGAACCGAACTCTTCGGTTTTTTCCAGGACCCGGCGAACCACTTCTTCGGGGCTGTCCTTTCGGTGTGCCGAGATCTCCGCCAGCAGCCGCCGCTCGCCGAACGGCTCACCCGCTTCGTTGCGCGCGTCCACCAGTCCATCGGTCCACAGGACCAGCAGATCGTGGCCCACCGACCAGGGCACCTGGCGGCGCTGAATATTTCCCGCCGGGGCAAGACCCAGCGGCGGTGCGGTGGCCTCCAGCCGCTCCGGCGCGCCGGTCTCCGGCACCCGGAACGCATGCGGGTGGCCGGCGCTGGCATACTCGAGCCGACCCCCGGCCGGATCCAGCACGCCGTAGAACACGCTGAAGTGCATCTCGGTCTGGGCCAGCTCGCTCGAGAGGCTCTCCAGCAGTGCATCGAGCGTTGCGTCGGGACTATCCGAGGTGGCCGCATGAATGCCGGCCGCCGCCATGACCAGAGCCATGACCAGCGCGGCGGAGAATCCGTGGGACGCCACGTCGCCCAGCATCACACCCACCTTGCCCTGCCCCAGCCGGCTGAAGGTGTAGAAGTCGCCGCCCACCGAGTCGGCCGGCAGGCATCGTGCGGCCACCTCGGCCGCGCCCTGAAGGACCGCGGGCGACGGCAACAGCTTGAGCTGAAGATCGTGCGCCAGCTCCAGCTCCCGCTGAAGCCGCTGCTGCTGAGCATCACGCTCGACCAGCCGGGCGTTCTCGACCGCGGCGCCGACCTGGCTGGCCACCGCGCTCACCAGCTTGCGGTCATCCAGCGTGAAGCGGTCGCCACCGATGCGGTCGGTCAAATTCATCACGCCGACGCAGCGTACCTCGGCTCCCGGTGCGGCATAGGTGATAGGAACGCTGAGGAACGAATCTCCCCGGTAGCCCCGGTCGCCGCCGCATTCGGACGGCACCGACTCAGGATCGGAAGGATCGAACGTCACCGTCCGCCGCTCCCGAAAGACGCGCGCCGCGATGGAGCAGTCATCGTCCACGGGAACCGGCACCAGATTGTCGGGGGCAAATCCGCGGGCCGCCACGGTGCGGAGCGTGTTGCTCGCCTCGTCGAAGACCATGATCGAGGCGCGCCGGGCACCGACAACCGCGCTCACCTCCCGCACGATGACCTGGGCCGCCTGGTCGAGCCGGACCGTGCGCCCCAGAATCTCGCTGATGGCGTAGAGCAGCTCGATCTCCTCATAGCGCCCGGCCAGCTCCTCGGCCACGGAGGCCCGCTGGCGCTCCGACTCCAGCAGGGCCTCGACCAGCGACCGGATCCGGAGCGCAGCGAGAGTCAGGTGATCTCCATCGCGCGAGGACGTACCCAGCGTTCCCACCTCGAGCCACATCCCCGGCGCACCGTGCACCGGTTCCAGCCAGGCCAGGCCCTCCGGCGTAGGGGTGAGCCCCGCTCCCCCCGGCGGGTCGAGGAACCACCCCGGATCGATCCCGGCGGCGATACGGAGCGTGCGGCCGTCCAAGCGCCACAGGCGCACCCGTTCATCGACGAGCGCGCCAAGACCCTCGAGCACGTGGTCGAGCCGCCCTACGGGCGGCGCAGTATCATGCAGATGGAGTTTCCCCGCTCGTTGAACTGCACCGTGTCCACGAGCTTGCGGATGAGATAGAGGCCGCGGCCGGTGGCCTCGTCGAGCTGCTCCGGCCGGAGCGGCTCGGGCACTGCACCGGGATCGAACCCCGGCCCTTCGTCCGTCACCGAGACGCGAATGGACTCCGGCACCAGCTCGGCGCGCACGTCCACCCACTTGGTCCGGTCTTCGCCGTTCCCCCGCACGATGGCGTTGGTGAGCGCCTCCGAGAGCACCACCCGGAGGCGGAAGCGGGTCGTGCTGGTGGCCTCGTGACCGGCGAGGCAGTGGCGTGCCACCAGCTCCACCGCCTCCTCGATACAGTTTACATCACTGGGCAAACGCAGTGTGACCAGCGTCGCCGAGCCCTGGGCCTCCGAGGCCGACGTGCGGCGGACGCAGAGACGGAGTGGCGAGGTCATCGGCCGCGGTTAGAAGCTCGTGAGGGCCTGCTCGGGCGTCTCGGTGATGGCGAAGAGCGTATCGAGCTTGGTCAGCTCGAACAGGGAGCGGAGATCGTCGTTCAAGCCGGAGAGCCGAAGCTCACCGCCGGCCTCCCGGATCCGCTTCGAGATCGAGACCAGCGCGCCGAGCCCCGATGAGTCGATGTACCCGGTGCGGGAGAAATCGATCAACATACGGCGCTCGCCCCGCTCCACGGCGGCCTGAATCAGGTCCTTCAGCTCATGCCGGTTGCCCACGATGAGCTGGCCGTCTACCTGCACCACCGTCACGCCACTGGGGTCCTTGGTCTGGCTGAAGCCCATCGGGTCTCTCCCTCAGCTCGTTGCGCTCTCGGACTGCAAGGCCACCATGGCGGCCACCTCGACAATATCGTCGGGGGTGGCCCCGCGCGACAGGTCGGCCATGGGACGCGCCAGCCCCTGCAGTATGGGGCCGATGGCCACGGCGCCGCCGAGCCGCTGCGCCAGCTTGTACCCGATGTTGCCGGCGTCGAGATCGGGAAAGACCAGCACGTTGGCCCGGCCACCCACCGGCGACCCCGGCGCCTTGCGTTCCGCCACCTCGACGTTGAGCGCCGCATCGGCCTGGAGCTCCCCGTCGGAGGCGATGTTCGGGGCCAGCTGCTGGAAATGCGCCGCCGCTTCCTGTACCCGCGCCACGTGCGGGCCGGCGGCGCTTCCCTTGGTGCTATACGACAGAAAGGCGACCCGGGGTGAGTCGCCTACCAGTCTGGAACGGTCCCGGGCCGCGGCGAGCGCAATCTCAGCCAACTGCCCGGGCGTCGGCTCGGGAACGACGGCGCAGTCGGTGAATGTGAGCACGGTGTCGTCCTTCAGCACCATATAAAACGACGAGCTCACCAGGCTGACGCCGGGCGCCGTGCCGATGGCCCAGAGCGCCGCGCGCACCACCTCACCCGTGGGACAGGCCGCGCCGGCCACGCACCCCTCGGCTTCGCCCAATGCGACGAGCGCGGCGCCGAAGTGCAGCGGGTCGGCGGCGAGGTCGAGCGCATGAACCCCGTCCTTCACCTGCTCCGGCCGGCGTTCGCGCAGAAACTGCGCGATGCGGCCCAGTCGCGGATCCTTGGTGGGATCGAGTCCGGCACCGCCCAGCACGATCGGATCGACCACGCGCTCTGAGCGCAGCCGTTCCGCGGCACGCTGAACCCGCGGATCAGCACCTTCGCAGAGCACTACGCGCGCGCGTCGCCGGCCCGCCCGTTCCAGCAGCGTCTGGCGAAAGCTCACGACCGAAAGCGCCGGGCCAGGGCCGCCGCCACCACGGGATGCACCATCGGCCCCACATCGCCCCCGAACCTGGCCACCTCGCGCACCAGACTGGAGCTGAGGTAGGTCAGGTCTACCGCCGGCACGAGAAACACGGTCTCGAGGGAGGGATGCAGCTGGCGGTTCATGAGCGCCATCTGAAACTCGTACTCGAAGTCGCTCACGGCGCGAAGCCCGCGCACGATGATGGTGGCACCCACCCGCTTGGCGAACTCGGCCAGCAGACCGTCGAACGACATGAACGTGACTCGTGGCTCATCGCCTACCGCAGTGCGGAGCATCTCCAGCCGCTCCTCGACCGAGAACAACGGCTGCTTGCCGACGTTGACGGCCACGGCCACGATGAGGCGCTCGGCCAGCGCCAGGCTCCGGCGGACCAGGTCTTCGTGCCCCTTTGTCGGTGGATCGAATGAGCCGGGGTAGACCGCGGTATGGGTCATGGCGGGTAGCAGAAGGTGATGGCAGTGTCGCCGTAGCGGCGGGTGTCGTCGCCGTCCAGCTCGAGATTGGAGCTGTGCTCGACGGAAAGAATGCGGCCGAATGGGTGCCGGCGGAAGTGTGACACCAGACGCGCGGCCTGGTCGGTAGTGTAGGGCGGGTCGGCCAGGACCAGGTCGAACTCTGCGCCAGTGAGCCGTTCCACGAAGCGGAGGGCATCACCCCGATGCACGGTGGTGGCACCCTCGACGCCGAGCGTGGCGATGTTCTGCTGCAGAACGCGGAGCGACGGGGGATTCAGCTCCACAAAAGTCACGGCCGCCGCACCCCGGGAGAGCGCTTCAAGGCCCAGCGCCCCGCTGCCCGCGAACAGATCGAGCACCCGCGCGCCGGTCAGCTCACTGCCCAGGATGCTCATCCAGGCCTCTCGCACCCGGTCGGCAGTGGGGCGTACCCTGGCGTCTTTCGGGATAACCAGGCGACGACCGCCAAACTGCCCCGCTACGATTCTCACGAACGGGAAGGACGGAAAGGACGGGAAGGGCGGTAAGGATTGGAAGAAGGTGGGAGGAGTTCCTGCTCGAGCATTGATTGTCCCATTTTACCTGATTTGCCGCCCACCCCTCCCGTCCTTCCCGTCATGTCACATGCGGCGTCAGGGCACACAGCCTCGCCTGGAGCGTGCTGTTCCCGTTCCACTCGTTGCATTCGATCCGGAACGCGGCATCAACCGGCTCATCACCGAGCCAGGTGGTCCGGTCGGCCCATTGAAAGCCGATCACCGAGACCTTGCTGTTTCCGTCGTCCAGCATCCCCTTGAGATGCCCGCTACCCACGATGCTGCGGTTGGTAAACCGAACGCCTCTGACACCGAACACCGGGCCGGGGTTGCCCTGTCCGCACGGCTCCAGGTAGCGGCAGAGGCGCTCGAGGTCGGGGGTGACTTCGTGCAGCTCGACCTCCAGGTCCACCCGCTGTTCGGGACCCAGATCCTCGGGCGACAATATCTGCCGGGCCACATCGCCGAAGCGCTCCCGGAACTCCTCCAGCCGGCTTCGATGGATGGTGAGCCCGGCCGCCATCCGGTGCCCGCCGTACCGCTCCAGCAGATCGCCACAGGCGAGCAGCGCGGCGTGAAGGTCGAAGCGCGAGGTGCTTCGGCCCGAGCCTTTCCCGATATCACCGTCGAACGCGATGAGAAAGGTGGGGCGGCCATAGCGCTCCACCACGCGCGAGGCGACGATCCCCACCACGCCGGGGTGCCAGCCATCCGCCGAGAGGACAAAGCTCGCGTCTCGCTCGGGGTCTCCGGTGCGCTCCACCTGCTCCAGCGCCTCATCGAGGATGCGCTGGTCCAGCGCCTGGCGCTCGACATTGAGTCCCTCCAGCCGCCTGGCCAGCTCGGCGGACTCTGCCGGATCGTCGCTCAGGAGCAGGCGGAGGCCGTCGTTGGCATCCGCCACTCTTCCCGCGGCGTTGAGCCGGGGGCCGAGGACGAATCCCAGATGCCGCGCCACGACCTCCTTGCCGGTGAGACCGGTGGCGTCAACCAGGGCTCGCACGCCCACCCACCGGCTGTCGGCCAGCAGCTTGAG